>Ga0210383_10000259_pt1 | contig 51754 bp, 46 predicted proteins | sample IncBWC14OmetaG_FD_160072 | JGI IMG/M metagenome (GOLD analysis project Ga0210383, IMG submission 160072) | Forest soil microbial communities from Barre Woods Harvard Forest LTER site, Petersham, Massachusetts, United States - Inc-BW-C-14-O ...
GTCGATCAACTTTTCGATATCTTCTGGGCGATCACTCGCCGCAAAGCGCGAGCAGATTCCCCGCTTCGGAAAGATGTGCGCCAGAAGCGTGTAAGTGGCGCCGTACAACTGCGGGGTCGAAACGATGTTATTCCCCATTTCGGCAATGTTAATGAGCGCATACTCAATCGCGGCCATCCCAGAACTGACGCTCAACCCCTCGACACCGCCTTCAAGCGCAGCCATGCGCTTTTCCAGAACCGTGTTCGTGGGGTTGCCGATTCGAGTGTAGATATTCCCCTGGACTTCCAGATTAAATAGAGCAGCACCGTGTTCCGCGCTATCAAACTCGAAAGCGACAGTCTGATAGATCGGCACCGCCACGGCTTTCGTCGTGGGATCGCCATCGTATCCGGCGTGAATCGCGAGCGTCTCTCGCTTCATGCGTGCATCAACCTTTCAAAATGTGGCCGATTTCTACTCTGCCGTAGTGGCAACCTTGGCGACCGGAGCGGATGCCGTACTCTTCGCTAACGTTTTCACCATAGTCTGGGTGACACGGCGAGCGGCGAAGCCAGCCCCGAAGGCGAAGCGCATCACTGGGCCGAAACTGTTCGCAGCCGCGACTCCCACAAAATAAAGTCCGGGCACGGACGACTCGAAACTCGACGACAGCACTGGGCTGCCCATGACCGTCTTAAGCTGCGTAAGAATTTCTCGATTGAGGAAGGTTAATCGTTCCAAAGCCACTCTGTAGCCTGTAGCCGTAATGATGTGCTCGGTCACAATCTCGCGCTCACTACCGTCAGCCGCCCGGACATTCAGACGCACCTTGCCGTCCTGAACCTTTGCTCCTTGCGGCGTGCATCCGAGATGCAACGGGACCTTCCCGATCACTTTGTCGCGAATGAACCATCCTCCCGACGGGCCAAGGGTTCTACGGACGGCCTCGACTCGAAAGCGCTCAGGCAAATAGTGAAAGGCGAGCGGTGAGTTGGCAAAAAAGCGCGAGCGCATTCCGGGACCAAGCCCGGACTGCGGATGCCTGATCTCCTGCCAGCGCGTGCGCGGCTTGCCCGTCGGCTGGCTGTGAAACTTCAATTCCTCCCTGCGGCTGACGAGTTGCACATCAGCGCCAGCTTCACGAAGCAATCCGGCCAAATCCATTGCAGAAGATCCGCCGCCGATCACAACGACGTTGCGGCCGCGAAATGGCTCGACCTCGTGATGGCGAGCACTATGAGAAAGAAATTCCGCAGGCAGATGCGCCAGATTCTCGGGAACATAGGCGAAATGGGTAATCCCAACCGCGAGGACAACCGAGCGGGCTTGGACTGTTTCGCCATCGTCGAGTTGCAACCGGAAGCCGTCACGCGATCGATTGACACTGATTACCATCTTGTCTTCGAGTTCCGGCACCATCCGATCCCGGAAGGCAAGCCCGTACGCTGAGAACGTCTCAAGCTTCACCGGAACACCGGCATCGGCGTATTCGATACCCCGTTCGGCACAGAATTGCCTCAGAGTAAAAGCACTCTCCGGATCGTAGATGTCCGAAGCAAAGCCGTCCGACTTGAGCATCATGCCCTTCGGCATGTGCGCCAGCCAGCTGTCCATAGGGCGGCCAAAAATGCGGAAAGGTATGCCACTACGCCGAAAATGCGCAGCGACGGAGAGTCCATACGGACCCGCGCCAATGATCGCAGTGCTCAACATGCAGGCAGGGATCTCCTTTGCTGATTTGTATTCAGTTACTGCCGAAATTCACGACCGACGTCTGATCATCTGCGGGGGAGAAATTCTTGGGGGATTAGCTTGATTCTATCACAGAGGATCGATCTTCTTTGCAGCCTCTCTAACCATTGCTGTCAATCACATACGGAGGTATGCATATGGCAGCTGGCGAGAAAGACCTCTCTTTGGACAAACCCAGACTTCCTCAGCGTTCGGCCAAGCTTAAAACCCCACCGTCGACATCTTCTGGGCGAACAATCCTTGGTTCGAAGAAGCGTTTCAGCCTGAGTGTTGGTTTTTCCAGCAGATTCCAGGATATCGCCGCCATCGCATAAGTGGCGGCAGCCGTGATTGGCAGAGCCAAAAACTGGTGCTTGTCCAGGTGAAACGTTTTTGCTGCATCCAGCGGAATCTTCTGGAGTAAATAGATTCCGTAACTGATTGTCCCCGTGTAAACCAAAAACCGATTCGTCAGAACAGCCCGCAACCATCCCTGTGTCGAGAACAGCGCAAGGTATACGAAAGAAACCGAGGCCAGGGCGGTCAAAGAAAAAACAATCCATCTTGCATGGAACGCCGTCTCGACCATCAGGGCGAGCGGCGCCGAAACAAGAAAAGTGATCCAGGCTCGCATTAAGAACCTCGATGGAGCAAAGCTCTCCGAACGGATCACGAGCGCCAGCAGCGCTCCCGCCATCAACCCGTCCAAACGACACAACGTATTCGAGTAGATGATGACTTGATGCTGCACCAAATAGAAACGCAATGCCGGAGAAATACAAATCACTGCGATGGCGATCTTGCGAAGCTGGGCCTGATTGAAAAACCGCACCACCAGCGGCCAAACCAAGTAGAACTGTTCCTCGACCGCAAGCGACCAGGTAACGCCAAGCGCGCCTGTGGCCATCGTCGGAATCGGAACCAGGAAATTCTGCAGAAAAATCGGGAAGGCCCACCACGGCGAGGACCGGGCTGCAAAGATGTTATGAGCTTCGGACGGGCGCAAGATCGGCACAATCACGAACATGAAAAGCAGCAACGAATAATAAAGAGGCCAGATGCGAAGACAGCGCCGGGCATAGAAATTCTTGAAATATCCGTCGGATTGTTTCGTGTCGAGCAGAATCCCCGTGATCAAGAATCCAGACAACACAAAGAAAAGATCCACCCCCATCCATCCGTTGTCCGAGATCAGATGCAAATGAAGGGCGGGATACCGGTCGGTGTTGTGCAGTAACACCAACAGCACAGCAACGCCGCGAACCGCATCCAGTTGTGGGATTTTTTTCATGTTAGGCCCCGACTAGAAATTACTGAACAGGCCACCCAGCGAGCAGTGTCGGAAATGCCGTGGACCGGGGATATCATGTCGGTCATAGCGGTGCCGAATAATTTTCCTGGAAGCTACACAACGAACATGCCTTCAACGCCTTTCTGGAAACGATATAGCTTAAGCTATCCAAAGCTATAGTTCATCGAGGCCGAAGGCATGCGATAGACCATGTGCCAAAGCGGTCTCTATGGCGAGCTGTCTCTCATATTCTCGGTCGATGGCCGAGATTTGGTTCGTCGAAAGCACTGGGGGAACAGCGCTAGAAAGTTCTGGGCTTGCCGCGTTTGAACTTTCCGCTTTGCCCGTTTTCGAAATTGTCGATTTCTCGGCGCGCGAAATTTCAGCATCTTCCTCGTTCGAGATCTCTGGCTCGCCCAACTTCGCCATTTCGGGCCACCCACCATTCGAAGCTTCAGGCTTCTTCACATTCGGGATCTCTGACTTCCGTGCGCTGGGACTTTCCGACTTGCCCAAGCTCGAGACCTCTGGCCTCGCCGAAGTTGGATTTTCCGGCCTCCTCACATTCGAGATCTCTGGCTCCGCAACGTTCGAGCTTTCCTCCTTCTTCACTTTCGACGTCTCCGGCTTCAGCCCGCTCCTACGCCAGGTATACGGCCTTTGCACAAAAATCCTCTGAGCCGCATCCAATGCTCCAAAGGTCCGCAGCTGCAGGTTCAGGAGCTGCGCCAGGCTGGCAGCCATCTTCGGGTGCACTTTACCCGCGGATACGTCCGCAACCAACCGCGCTACAATGTCCCGCACAGAAAACTCATTGACCACGACAGGGAGCGGATCGATCATGTCAGCGACAACGTGGCGATTTTTTCTTCCTCCGATTCGACCTAGCTCTGACGCCTTACTGGGATTAGCATGAAAGAAGCACAGTCCGCCCGCAGTAGCGGCGGCTCGGCAGGGCTCACCTCGTTTAGTTACACCTTTACAACGCGAGTCTTCATTTCTGGAGTTCATAAAATTTGTTTCTGGGAGGTCCTTAATTCAGGATTAGCCAGCGCTACGGGGGGAGTTGCGAGAGTGACGGTTTTCCATTACTCTGCTTTGCCAGCGTTCGGCTTATTAGGACTATAGCGCATCCCGCGCAATAAGTCACTACAATATTATTAACTACACAGTAACGTACCGCTTTTACTGGAATTACCTTCTGGTTATTCAGGTAACCCTTTGATAGAACACGACTTTCCCCGAAGGATCGAGTTGCTGCAGCAAGTCAAAGTCGCGACGTTTGTCGGGTTTGAACCGCTTGAGTGCCTTGAAATTAGAACTAAAGGTCAGCCTCGCTATCCACCGCGCCCGTTCGGGAAACAGCCAGTCCGCGTAGTCGTCGGCAACCGCGATGTTGGCCAGCGCCACCTCAATCAGCTCCGTGTCAGAATCAATTCCGGTGCGCTTTTTTGCCGTTGTCACGAGCGCTTCTGGCATTCTTCCGCGGACCACCTGGGTGCGTTCGCCACGCAGTAGTCCCTCCTTCTCGGCGATGGCCATTACGTCGCGCAACTTGCGGGAGTGCACGGGACTCTCGTCCCCCTTGCCTGCGCGTCACCTGCAGGTGAGGAACTGAATTGGGCGCGATGCTTCACGACTTACCTCCTCGGAAAACACCGTGCTTCGACCTTCCGTGTAGCACAGTATTAATAGTGTTGCAGCACACTGTTGGGCGATTCGCTGAAACTCAGCAACATACAACAACGGAGTTACGGATCTTAAGCCGTCGTTCGTCCGGCTAACGCTCGGACGGATCAATAGAAACTCAGTCAGCCGGCTTGGTACCCACCCGTCCCAGCATTCGCTCCAGGAATTTGAGACCCTGCTTCTTATATGCATCGGATCCCGCCAAGAGAAAGGCCTCACAGATCCGCGCCACACTCTGACCTTCACGAGCAGCGATTGCTTCAACGTCTTTCTTCAGATGTGAGCTTACTCTGAACGTAAGACGAGTATCTTTCTTCATCCGCGCAATCTTAGCACCTCGATATTTGGGAAATCCTCCAAAAATTGGTTGACTCTAGGGGTTCGTATATGTCATCCTTTTATATTCCAAATGTCATCATTATGGATGACATTCATTGGAGGAAATCCAGTGAGATCAATGCGCAGTTTAGTCAGAGAAAACTCGTCTGCGGCCAAGAGCAAATGGGCTACGCGCACCGACAAATCCTGTATGCGAAGCCTCAGGCTGTTGACAATCAGTTACCGATTCTCCATTGCCTGTGGAGATCTGCTTCTGCTCGAAAATGGGTGGTACGTTACTCATGCCGGTCTTCTTCGACTAGCCCGTCGCCGTCGATGCGTCGGAATGCATGTCGAGCCGGCGACGGAATTCTCAGAGCCTTCAGCGGCCCGCTGGGCGTTCAAGGCCACCGTGTACAAGTCTCCTAGGTGCAAAGGCTTTGTCGGATACGGCGACGCCAATCCCTCCAACGTTTCGTTCCTTGTCCAAGGTGCCGAGATGCGCGTCGCCGAAACTCGTGCGGTCAATCGAGCGCTGCGCAAAGCCTACGGAATCGGCATCTGCTCCGTCGAGGAGATCGGTTCTCTCACGGAGCGATCTTCATCCTCCCCCCCGTCGAAAAAACTTCCTCCGCAACCGACCAACGGAAACTACGGCGGACGGACTGTCCGCGATCACCTCTGCCAACTTATTCGTCAGCATCAGCTCGACGCCACGCTGGTCAAGTCGTATGCGACCGACTTCTGCGGGGTCAAGACTCTTCGCGAGGCCACTCGCGAGCAGGTGGAAAACTTCGTCGCCCACTTGGCCGATTGGGCCGACAAGAATCGCGATGCCCTACTGTGCCAGCTCAACAGCTATCTCGGTACGAAAGAAGGTGCAGCATGAGACGTCGAATCCAAGGCCTGCACGAGGCCGATCAATCTGCAGCTTCTCACGTTCGCGACGGCCTGCTACTCGTTCGCGTCGAACGGGCTCAGCATCGGTGGGATTCACGGAAACCGTTTTATCTCCTCCGCTTCTCAATTTCGGAGCCCAAAGAACTCACCGGACATTCGGTAGCCGGCCGCCTCTACTGCACGCCCCGAGCACTGTGGAAACTCAACTGGTTTCTGCGCGACTTCGGTTACGACACCGAACTGCTCGGCCGAGATGAGATCGACGAGAAAAGCCTGATCGGGCTCCGCGGCGTCATCAAGATCAGCCACACGGTCGTCAACGGCACTTCCCTGCTCAATCTGGACAGCTTCGCGCCTGCCATCGAGTGGGAGCGACTTTCGAGCTCGTCGCCCGCTAGCCTCGCGGTCTGGGAGGCGTCAAGGTGACCTACAGCTACACCCAAATCAGCCAATACTTGACCTGCCCGCGCCGCTATCGCCACCGCTACCTCGATGGCTGGCAAGAAAAGGATACTCGGGCAGCCATGCTTTTCGGGCGCGCCTTCGAGCAAGCACTATCCGCATACTTCTTGCGGCAGGACGCTGCAGCTGTCCTATTCCGCGAATGGTCGCTCTACCAAAAGCAAAGCTTGCATTACTCGAAGGGCGACACGTGGGACCGGATGCTTCAACAAGGAATTCAGCTGTTAGACCGATTTTGCCAGGATGATCGTATTCGTATTCGTCGACCACAGAGCGAACTACAGATCAAGTTCACGAGGCCGGTTTCTGGGAAAAATGACTTTGTCGCCTACGTTGACGCCATCGGGAAGCTCGACAACGAGGGCTGCTTGATCGAGTGGAAAACCACATCGAGCCGCTACTCGGAAGAACCGGATGGACTGCTTGCGCTTGATCCGCAACTTGTTTGCTATTCCTGGATGACCGGAATCTCTCAAGTCGCCCAGGTGGTGTTCGTCCGCAAGCGATTGGTTGAGGTTCAATACTTACGCACTACCATCACCGACGAACAGCGTCGAGAGTTTGGCCAGCTGGCAGAAGACACGATCGGGCGAATCGAGTCCGCCCACTTCTTGCCTCACAGCGGGGTTCGCTTCCCGCAAAATCCCTGCGGCAACTGCCCTTACATCGGGCTTTGCCTCGGAAACCAGCAGACGATCGAGGCTCGTCTCGTTCGACGCCCCGGAGCAGAAAACCTTGGTTGGCTTGACGAGCTTGCTTACTAAGAACCCGCCTGTGTTGCCAAAGCTGAATCACCGGCGAGCGCTCTTCGTCCTCACGAAGATCGACGAGATTCTGTCGTGGGAACAGAAGAACGAAGCAGAACGCGATACGCGCTTTGTCGAACTCGGGCGCTATTTGTGCGAAGTCCGAGCAGGACAGTACTGGCGAGTCGAGCAACTGGCGTCGTTCGACGACTTTCTCGCACGACGATTCCCGGAATCGAGAAGAAAGGCCTATTATCTGATGTCGATCCACGAGCACCTCCCTCCGCAAGCAAGGCGGGAACTGAAGCAGGTCGGATGGACTAAGGGTGTCGAGCTGGCGAAACTGGCACGCAGGGACGGTCAGGACTTCGATTGTGCAACCTGGTTGCACAAAGCCCGCGAGATGCCACGGGATCAGTTCAAACACGAAGTCGAAAAGGAACTCACCGGCGTCGACAGTGAACCGACTGAAATCATCTATTTCAAATTCTACAAGAGTCAGATCCCAGTCATTGAGCAGGCGATCGAGACGGCGGCTCTGATGCTGGGAACTGACAAATCAAGAGGATATTGCCTGGAGATGATCTGTGCCGATTTCTTGGCCGGAGCCGATCTCGACTCTGGCAACTCGAGTGTGCTGTTGTATTCGATCCTGCGGTTGTTCAAGTTTCTTCCGGGAGAAGACCGAAAAGCTTTTCTTGATCAGGCAACCGAGAAAACTTCGTGAATTGCAGCGGACCGAAGCAGACACGTCTGCGCCTGAACTCCGAGTTGTACAACCACCTTCGCAACCAAGTCTTCCGCAGGGACGGCTGGAGATGCCAATCGTGCGGCACGATGTTGAATCTTGAGGTTCATCACAAACAGTTCCGTAGCCAATCTGGGCCGGATTCAGAAGAGAATTTGATTACGCTCTGCACTGCATGCCACTCGACTCTGCATCGCGGATGACTTTCAACCGAAATGAGGGTGCATGCCTACAGCAGAAACTAACAGCGCACGATGTTTGGCGATTGTATTCCCTTGGTGGCGTTGCGGGTATCCACCACCAGTTGCGCCTCGCGCACGAGGCGGTTGTAGTCGTAAGCTGAGTGGTCGGTCACAATGAGGACGCAGTCATACTGGCCTAAATTTTCCAAGCCGACGGATTTCATTTGTAGGTCGTACTTTCGGCCGCGGCCGACGAATGGCAAATAGGGATCGTTATAGCTAACCTCGGCACCCTGCTTTTGCAACAACTCGATGATGGTAAGAGACGGCGACTCGCGCAGATCGTCGATATCCTTCTTGTAGGCTAATCCCAGGACCAGGACCTTGGACCCATTTAAGGCTTTCCGTCGGTCGTTCAAGGCCTGAGCGGCGGCGCTCACGACGTGGTAGGGCATCGCCAAGTTAATCTCGCCAGCCAGTTCGATGAAACGGGTGTGGAAATCGAACTCTTTCGCCTTCCAAGAAAGATAAAAGGGATCCACCGGGATGCAGTGCCCACCCAGCCCCGGTCCCGGATAGAATGCTTGGAATCCAAAGGGCTTCGTGGAAGCCGCGGCGATTACCTCCCAGATATCGACTCCCATGCGCAGGCATAGCATCTTGAGTTCGTTTACCAGCGCGATGTTCACGCATCGATAGATATTCTCCAGTAGCTTGGTCATCTCGGCCGCCGCTGGGGTGGAGACCGGAACCACACGGTTGAAGATCGCGCCGTAAAGAGAAGCAGCCGCCTCCGCTGCCTGCTGATCCAATCCGCCGATTACCTTAGGAATATCGCGGCGTTTCACCGTCTGATTTCCCGGATCCTCACGTTCGGGAGAAAAAGTAACGAAGAAGTCTCCCGGATGATGCTTCCGGCTCGCCTTCAATCCGCTGGGATTGCCTTTCTCTAGAATTGGCACCAATACCTCTTCCGTCGTTCCCGGATAGGTTGTGCTCTCGAGTATGACTAGGTGTCCGTCGCGTAGATGGGGAGCGATCGATTCTGCCGTTCCGGTGATGTAGCTCATGTCCGGCTCATGATATTCATTGAGCGGCGTAGGCACGCAGATAATGATCGCGTCCATATCGCGCAACCGCCTGAAGTCGGCCGTGGCCGAGAAGCCGTGCGTTCGCGCCGCCTGAATCTCCGCAGGTAGAATGCGCTGAATGTACGATCCGCCCTCCTCGATGGCGGTCACCTTGCGAGCGTCGATGTCGAAACCGGTGACGGCAAATTTCTGATCGCTGAACAATAAGGCCAGCGGCAAACCTACATATCCCAGCCCGATGATTCCTACTAGCGCTATCCGGTTCTGAACTCTGTCGTTAAATTGCTCCGAGAAAGTTGGAGAAACTGCATTTAATTGGATTGGCATATGGATTTTGATATTAGCAAACGACAAATTAAGGGGATATTGCCTGGAGACGATCTACGCTGATTTTCTGCCAGGAGCCGATCTCGACCCTAGCAACTCAAACGTCCTGTTGTATTTCGGTTCTTGCGGCTTTTTCAAATTTCTCTCCCCAAAAAGAAAAATGCTTCTGGGTCAGGCAATCGAGAAGGCTTTCTGAACGGTTCCGACCGAAGTGCCCGCGTCAACGGCTAATTCCGAACGCGTACAAGTCGGCTTCCACCAGTGGGTGCTCCAGCAGCGATGGCCGGAGATGCCAATCATGCGGTACGATGTCCAATATTGAGGTTCACCACAAACAGCTTCGCAGCCACTCCGGGCCCGATTCCGAGGAGAATCTCATCACACTCTGCACGAGATGCCATGCTTAGGTTCACAACTACTCAACCAACTGAAGATCTTCTCTTTTTTCAGCGACGGAAGAACTGATCGATCGAACTGCTTGAGTGAACCAAGTATGCCGCGCAATCCAGGCGCACAACATCGCTCCCAGAGCCGTCCCAAATGTGTTTGTGACGAGATCGGTCATCCCTGAGTTTCGTGTCGGCAAGAATGCCTGTAGCACCTCGATCGTCAGACTCACGGCAAATCCAAAAGCGATGGTGACCGTCGCCGGATGCTCAACTCTTCGCGCCAGTGCGAAATACGCGAAGAAAAACAACCCGAGTGGGACGAACCCGGCTATATTTATGCCAATGTCCTTCCAATAACGCCAACCGGAATAGTACTCATTCCAGGGTCGTTCGAGAAATGGTTCATGCAAAACGAAGAAACGTTCCGGGATAACCAAATCCGTTGTTGGATCTACCTGATTACGAACCACGCTTCCGGCACCTTCATTGAAGAGATACAAGGCAACCGCTCTGCCAGGCGCGGAAACGTCCGGGCGTCCACTCCCCAACCAACTCTGGTAGTTTTGCGTAACCTGACTGGCCGTGAGTTCTCGATTGTAGATTGCCAATCCCTTCAACTCTCCTGACCATGTATCGGTCGTCACCGGGGAGTTGCCGACGACGAGTCGGCCAGTCAAATCCTCGTTCGAGAATCGAAAGTCTTGAGAGGTTCTCGCCAGCGTGCCATTTACGTAAATTGAGGTGCCTCGCCCGCCCGAACTGACGGTTAGGAATACCGGCTGTCGATAACGAAAAACGCGATCCGCATAGATCCTTCTGGTCTTGGCACTACGTTCTTGGCCCAAGTCTTTCCGCAGTAGTGCGAGGTCATCCAACGATTGGCGCACCGCAAACGAGGTGGAATGATGTTCGGGCGCGTAAAACGAGAGAATCGTTCCCGAGTCGTCAATAACGTTCGGTTCTAACCAGATCTCGAGGCACGCGCCTTCATTCGAGTTGTTCGCCTTGAACGCACCAGCGCTCAACAAGCTGCCATAATCCCCGAAAAGAATACCGTTTTTTCCATTCCTCAACCAATCGACCTCATTCTTGGGAGCATGAAACGGCCACAGGCCTGCGACCAAAATGCCACACAGAACAAAGGCACAGAGTACTGTCAAGATGATAGCTTGCGTCGTAAGTCCTAATCCGAGCGGTTTACATTTTTGAAGGGTCATTTACGAGGTGGGTCTTTCCCTGGACTAGAGCAGGCCCGCGCGCAGCCTACTCGGCTAGCACCATCAGACTGTAGCCACTAAGTACGCGAACGATCACATCTGGAGCGAGCGCAAAGCAAAGCTTTTCTCGGTATCCGCCCAATACCTCTGACAACCTACCGGATTTTTATGCAGACGCGCGTGTACCCGTAAACTGCGGCGACCACCTCATACTTTACACGAAACGTTTGAACGAACTCTTCAAACGCTCGAAATTCGTCGAGTGGGCAAGAAAACTCGTCAAAGAAAATAAGGTCTCCACACTTAAAATGGGGCGCTAGTGTAGCGAGGACAAAAAAGGTTGACGTGAACATGTCAGCGTCTAAATTAACGATTAGGCGACCTGACAGATTAGTACGAGCTACGAAAGCAGGCAGCGTGTCTTGAAACAGCCCGACTTCGAAGCTGCAACGTGAATCTTTGATATCTGGAATTGCGCCGTTGGCGTTAAAGTGTCCCGCCGGCTCGGTCGGTCGCCACCGTTCAGGGAGACCCGTGAAGGTATCGAAACCTACGAATCGCGTATCGGGATGGGAAATCGCAGCTAGCCACCAGCTTACGGAATCACCTCGGTACACACCGAACTCGAGATAGTTCATCGGCCCTCGGTCCAGGGCCTCATGCTCAATGACCGACCGATAAAGCCAGTCGCGACTGTTTCCATGTTTCCCGTTGCTGGCCTCGAGCGTCGGATGGGTGCTGCACCACCGAGAGAATCGCGCCCAGTACGCAACCACCGTCAGGCCCACGGCTGGAGTCTCGAGATTAACGCGGCCTATGGTCTTGGCCAAGACTGAAGTCACAGTCGGTCGAAAAGCTTGCGGAATCTGCAGCTGAAAAAATCGTCGGATTGGGGGGATCCTGGGGATTGACATTCAATTCTCCGATAGGTAGGGTCCGGCAGCGCAACAATCGAACCGCTGCTGTATTTCGATCTCAAAAGCTCGTAACCAGGTCAATGCACGTAGTAGAATGTAGGCCGTTTGCGCGAGGTGTCCATGAGCGTTTGGCAGGGCCTGAAATGGTATTACGAAATCTGCGGGTATCGGGGGGTGTGCGCGGTCACATCTTTTCGTGTGTGCGGTAGACCACGCGAACTGGGTGTCGTTCCTCTTCAGTCGAGTCACCCGGTCTACCTCCGAATAGATACGTCTGATTTTTGTGCCTACAGGGACGTTCTCATCTTCAAAAGCAAGTCATATGATCCCGGCATTCCGGATTTCAGCCTGAGCACAATCGTGGACGCCGGAGCTCATATTGGGATGGCGAGTATCCTTTTTGCCCTGAGGTACCCAACAGCGAGAATCATCGCGGTTGAGCCCGAGCCCTCGAACTTCGCCGCGCTGTTAAGAAATACAGCTCCTTACAAAGCGATCACTCCGATTCAGGCTGCCCTCTGGAAGGAGGACGGAGAGGTTACCCTAGGCGCATCCGATGCCCACCCCAAGGGAGCTTTTCAAGTAATCAAAAATGGGAGGCAACGAGTACGTGCGATTACGATGGACACGCTAATGCGTGAAACCGGTATTGCCTCAATTGACCTGTTGAAAGTGGATATTGAAGGCGCCGAAATAGAAGTGTTTGAGTCCTGTCCTTGGATCGGGAACGTGCGAGTGATCGCGATCGAACTGCACGACCGCGTGCGAACGGGATGTGCTGCTGTTGTCAAGAACGCTGCAAGGGATCTTTATTGTGACCAGCAAGGTGAGGTGACGTTCTTTGACCGGCTCCGAGGACAGTCAACTTCAGGCTATTTAACAGATCCACTACTCACAGGCAAGCCTGCGTCTTTACGTTCACCGGCCGCTTGATTCTCTGGTTTCTCTCCCGATCTCATAAAGTACTTCTTGGCCACCAGATAAGGTAGCATCAGCACCTCTGCCGCAGAGGGCAGAGGATCTTGCAGACAAAAAACCGACTCCGCTCGTGTATTTCTGAAGGAGTTCCAGTAGGAACGCAGATTTAGTTCGCCAGCCCATAAGTCCGAGGCAGCAGTTGGAAAATCCGTAACCGCTCTGAGCCAACCCACTCCTGCTTTCGCTCTGCATCGTTCGACCGGCTCACCGATTTGGTCTGCGTACAACAAATAAGGAAAGTCCACACCAGCCGGCACGCCAATACTGTGGAAGCCCCAAGTTCGAGCATTCACGTCTAACAGCTTGAATTGACCATCCCGAGGATCCTGCTTGAACTCAACCTCCACTAGTCCGTAATAGTCGATGGCTCTTAGAAAGCGCTCAGAGAGTTTTTCAATCTCAGGGTGCTCTACCGTCTCAACATATGTGGCCGCACGCCCAAAATCTCGAGGATGTTGGCGCAGCCGCTTCGCAACCAACGCGCCATGCGCTTCACCATCCCGGAAGAAAGCACAATATGAGTATTGCCGTTGGCCATCCCCGGGAATGATCTCCTGGATCAGAATCTCTTCCGGCCTAATTTGCCGAATGGCTTTCCGAAACAAATCGTTTAGTTGATCCGGGGTCTCCGCACGCCATGCCTTGGCACCTGTAGCATAGAAAAAATTCTCTTTGACAGCTGGTTTAAGGGCTAAGGGCAAGCGGCTGTACAAGGCCGCAATCTCTCGCTCAGTCCGGGGGTTATATGTATGTGGAATCGGAATCCCCAGCTCTGCGGCGCGGTCGTAGGTGTTCTTCTTGTCCCACGCCCACCGCACTGTCTCCCAGCCAGCAGTGGTGACACGAAAGAACTCCGCAAGCCGATCCCGATGTCGGGAGAACGCGGCAACTGTTTCATCTCTAGTCGGGAATAAAACCCAACCCTTCAGCCCATAACGCTGACCTACTTCTAGCACACTATCTACGGTTTTGTTCTCATCTCGCAGATCCTTAACACGCACGACCCGAGTTACGTACTTGGAGAATTGTGAAACCGAGTGCTGGTCATCAATAACGCAGATTGGAATGCCTCGGCGTCCGAGGCTTCGAGCAATACCGAGTCCCGGGTGTTCGCCGCCGATGACGATTGCACCTACCTGCTGCGGGTTTGTCGGCGGCTTGCTGGTAGGGGTTTTCATGGTGGCGATGAACCTATCAGTGACTTCTTGAAAGGTGGGAGGCGAGCTCCCGTGATGCAAACTCCGTACCTGCCACGAAATACAGCAACGGGCCGAAGCTCCGGGCCGCCGTGGCGCCGATGAAGTGCAATCCAGGTACGGAACTACGAAAACCGCCGGCGAGTTGAGGATAGCCGTCAAACTGCTTGATATCCCGTGCGAGTTCCTGCGGAAGAAAGTCGTATCGGGAGATATCCACCTGATATCCCGTTCCAAGCAGGACATGATCAACACGACGTTCGCTACCGTCGTCGAGTTTGAGGGCAACCTCGTCCCCCGTGATCTTGGCCTCCAAGACGCTGCGGCTGCGCGTCATTCTTACATTCGCCAAACGCGGGGGAAGCCATCGAGAACCTGCGGCGCGCACAGCTCTCTTTCTGATCTGGTCACGAATCCCCAGCGGAATATGAGATACCAGTTTCGGATACGCCACTAGGCGGCTGATGCCGAGCGGGCCCACGTCATGGGAAGAATAGAGCACGGAAGAAAGCGGACCCATGTGGTGTAGCCAACTGTGTTGGCCGATCCACCGGAATTCCGCCTGCCGCGCAATGACCTCAACCTGGGCACCTGCTTCGTGCAAGAGGGCCGCCGATTCCAGAGCGCTCTGCCCCGCACCGATGACTGCTACTCTCTTTCCGACAAACTTTCGAACTTCCCTACCCTCGTAGCAGTGAATTGCTTGTTGCGGAGAAAGGTTTTGGAACACTGTGGGCTTTTTCTTAAATGGTCCAACCCCCGCTGCGATCACAACACAGGTCGAGCGAATCTCCGTGCCGTCTTGCAGAGTAAGCCTGAAACCGGGCTGGTCTCGATCGACACGCCGAACCGTTCTCTGGTCAAGGTCCGAACCTAATTGATGGCGAAACCACCTGCCATATTCGACAAAGGTGTCCAGCGGAACCGGGGTGCATGGCTCCTTCTTCGACGCAGCCTCGTAGGCTTCCAAGGTGAACGCCCTATCAGGGTCGGACAAACTGGATGCGACCCGAGGTGAGCGTAGAAGCATCCCGTCCGGCATCTTGTGAGCCCAAAACTCCATTGGTTCGCCGAACACACACGCCGAAATCCCTTTCGCCTTAAGGTGAACGCCGGCTGAGAGTCCATAGGGGCCGGCACCAATAACTGCGACATCGCAGTGCGCCGACGCCACTGCCTTGCCGGTTTGCGGAAAACGAGTGACTACGCCATTTACTTTCACTTGCTGACCTTCCTTCTTTTCAGAGGTTATTGCGCTCCACACAGCATCTGAAGCCCGCAACTGGTCAAGCCTTAACGGACACCTGGGGAGGGTCCCATACCCAATACCGCTGGTCTCCGAAAAACGCGACGACAAGCGGCCTCCAGCCTAGTCTTCGGACCACAACCCAAAAGTGTGGCCAGTTGCCGTCCTGAGACGTTACCTACTCTTCACGGATAGAGACCGAATCGGCATCAGTGAGTTCGATCGATAACCTGTGACCTTTCTCTGTAATAACATCGGCACTCACATGCCTTTGGCTGTCCTGCCGTATCACGGGCGCCGAGCCGAGAACCGGTTCAGCATCAAGGAAGAGCTCGGTTGAAAGGGAATCGATGAGATCCAGGTACTCCTTCTTTTTCTGGCCCCAGCCATTGCGTTCGACATACTCATAGCCACGCTCAATGAGAGACTGACGCAAGGCCTCGTCGTTGATGACGTCAAGCATAGCCCCCGCCATAGCTTGGCTGTCACCAGACGGAAAGAAATGAACCACTCCCTCCCGGAAGTAAAAGGTGTCAACCTTCGTTTGAGAAACCACTACCGGCACACCTTGGGACATGAACTCCATGATTTTTGTGCTGTAGGCTTCGTTCCCAAACGAGTCAGCCCGCTTCGGAACGACACCGAGATCAGCGTTCGCAATCACTTGTGCCACCTTATCGAGAGAAATGCCGCCACAAAATTTGACACTGCCCTCAAGATCAAGCCGCCGCACTAGTTGTCTTAAATCCATCTCCCTATCCCCGCCTGCCCCGCAGTAGATGTGGAATTCGGAATTTGGAACCTTAGTCTTCACACGAGCGAAAGCTTCGATCGCAATATCAAGTCCCTGATGCCACTGAACACTGCCGGGGAATAAAACAATGAATTTCCCGTCAGTTCTAGTTCTTGCACGCGGAGAAAACAGATCGGGGTCGACGTGATTGATAAGAACAGAGCATTTGGCTGCCGGAACCGAGCGCGCCACGACGGTTTCATACCAAAGGTGGTTCGACACAATCACATGATCGACAAAGCTGGCCGACATTTTTTCAATTGCTTTCATCAGCACGACGTACGCCGATTTGAAGTTTGTACGAAACTTGTTAGCGAACAATTCCGGGACGACGTCATGAATGTCGAGGATCAGCTTCGCCCCAGTCAACTTCGGATACCAAGCCGCGAATACTAGAAAATCTGGCATGTTGTGAATATGAATCACATCATACCGATTCCGCTTATGCAGCCGTGTTAGGGCCGCTGAGGATCCCATCAGGAAGCGCAACAAGCGCCATGCGTAGGTCCATTTATTACGTTCATTGTTCTCACGGTGTTGAACCCGATGGACTGTAACGCCATTGACCTCCTCCTCTGGCCCGGAGTGACCTACGGTAATGGCGATCACATCCACCTGATCTCCACGCTTCACCAGCGTCTCGGCATAGCGTCGGACGCGATTGTCAGATTCATATCCGGTATAAGCCACCATACAAACCTTCTTGCGCGTATTCCGTGCAAGAAGCGGAACTCGGTCGCGGTAATATCGGGCAACCTCTCGCGGGAGAGCTGGCCAATAGGATCCCTCATATTTTTCACGCACGTACCGCAGTAGCTCCTCATAAATCGAGACCTGATATTCATCCCGATTCCGTTGGCCACCAAAACACATGTAGTCAGGGTGGGTGTTCAGCAATGCCATGCCGCCGTGCTCAACGATCCAATCAAGCTTGCGTTTCCAGATCTCGATGTTTGCTTCGCGAAGCACCAAGAAAAGAGTAAAGTCTTGAACCAGGGTATATGGCAGTTCCACATAGCCGTTACCGTTCGGACCTGGCACCCAGAAAGGGAAAATGGTTCCTACACCGTCGGGTTCGGGTTCAAAAGGGTCCGTATCAAATGTGGAACTGTCATAATCCATTTCCAACGCGTGCAGCCAAGCCAAATTGTGCTGCATGAGGGGAGAACGAAATCCGGACGCGCCCCATTGCTGCGCATATTTCCTGATTCGAGGAACTTTCGCTGCGAAATCAGCCTTCGACCGATAGAGCTTCCCATCATGTTCCAAGCCATGGACACCGACTTCGAATCCGGCTTGATCTAGCTTCTCGCGAAGCGAGTCGGTAACGCGGTATTCATCCTCTGGCACGAAGTTGAAGCATGAATGGAATCCGTGCTTGAGTTCGAGGTTCATTAACTCCTCGACGCGTGACACACCCCTGCTGCCTTCGACATCATGAGTAAGGATAAACGCGAACCGCTTGCCGTCCGGCCAACCCGGCCACCCGGGAGGGGCACCGGCCGCCCTGGGGTCGATCGGCCACACATCTGCGAAAGCTCTGCGCCGCCGGTTGGCCCGCCATCGCCGCAAAGCCAGACGCACGCGCCACGGCATGATCGGCTTAAAGAGGTAATACGCTCTGTTTAGAAGCATCGTGAGACCCGTCGGTTTTCCAAAAGCTACCGTTCTAGCATCGAGGGGAGTTCATCCCCCATGATTTCTACGTTTGTGATCACTCACCCGATATGTCTGTACAACAGTTTGCCGACTATTCTAAGTGCCATGTCTGGAACAGTCGGGACCAGTCGCCGAGCCAATTTCTCTTTCCAAACGCTTGGCAGTCCCGTGCCGCTATGCGGGTAGGTCCAGTAACTTATAAGCTTGCCAGATGCGCCCCAGCGCTGCTTGAAAGCAATGAGCCCTAAGTTATCGACGTCTGAGCGGCCCATCTCAAGCTCCTCAAATCCGTGGTCCGAGGCTTCTTGTATGGCTTTCCAGAACAACAATGGTGTTCCGCCAAGGTTATTGAATGCGACGTCGCTGCAACCGTACTTGTAAATCATAGCTTTCTTGTGTGAAAGCGTCAGAATGCTGGCAATGGCCACTCCATCCTTGGACGCGACGCGAATCTTTAGATTTTTTCCAAACACATCGATCAAGCCCTTGAACCAGTTCAGCGGCTGCGGGGGCAGATATTGCCGTCGACGAGTCATCACCAGAAGCCGATAGAATTTCTGCAGCAAATCCTCTGACGTTCCTTCCTCATACTGCAGTTTCTCCCGTTCAGCACGACGAATCTTCCTTTGGACGCAGTCCTTGTGAAAAGCACGAAACAGGACCTGCTTGCTCTTACACAAGTCTAGGCGATGCAATTCATAGGTACTGCTCTGGCTGAATCCGGTTCGACCACTCGGCTGACACGACACAGGCCTGATCTCAACATACCTCCATTCTTCATCGTCAACTCTGTGCTTTAAGGTCGAGAGCAGGCAGTCAAGGTCATCGGCATTGTTCACCAAGGGTTCGCAATGATCCGAAAAAGGCACCGATACCAAGCGATGCCCTGTCAACCAACTCTTGACACGACAGACAACGAGACCATTCGTCAATGCTTCGTTCGGAGCGCAGGTAGAGATCACGACCGGATCGTAGCCATAAGTGGTACGCAAGGCTTCGAGCCAACTGGGACTGTGAAATACGGAACCGTGAGCGTGCGCCTGAACCAATTCACGCCATCGCGGGTCCCGTAGCGGATCGACCTCGTACACACCCATGAATTGGTCTTCACGCATTCGGAACGAAGCAGGCTGCAGTATGGTGCTTTTGGCCGCGCTCGTCGCGATGCCTTGGCTAACCATGCTGCACGCTCCCTTCTTTCCGCGCTGGCTCACGTGACGGTGCGGCAGCTTCCTTTTTTGCGGCTATAACATCACGGTAGACTTGAAGGAGTCTTACCCCGGCGGCTGCCCAGATGATCTCATTCACCGAGCTTAGAGAGGCAGTTCGCAACCGGCCCAGAAGCCCTCGATCTTCGCGCAACATTGTGATTTGGCGGCTGAGGGTTTCCACATCTCCCACTCGATGGACAAGTGCATTCTGCATATGCTTGCAGATGGCGCCCGTGGCCTCCGATACGAGTAAGACGCACCCGCTTCCGCGGGCTTCCGACGTCACCAGTGCACTCCCTTCCTCAATGCTGGGCAGAACGAAGACGTCGCTCTTCCGCATCAGCTCAGGGATGTCGTTCCGAAAGCCGAGGACTTGAACGCTAGGGTGGGACAACATTGCAGAAAGCCTCTCAGCGTAGGCAGGCAGAAAATTGCCTGCAATCATGAATGTTCCGTCGTGATGCGCAGGCGATTTCAACCATGCTTCGAGGGCAAAGTGAAGGCCCTTCCGAACCGCGCAATCGCCAGCGAACAGCATAGTTAACCCGCGCTTTGTTTCTACGGCCGTAGAATCCGGATAATAGGCTTTCTCATCGTATCCATACTGGTGTCTCATCAACTTTCCGTTCGGAAATCCCTGGTCGCGGAATGTCTGGAGGACGAAGTCGGAAGGACACAGAAGGTAGTCAGCGAGCTGATATTCCTCTTCCTCTTTGCGAAGAACATCGGCCTTATTCGTATACTCATTGTCAGGTGGAAGGAGCACGCCTAGTCGCTTCGATTCTCGCTCCACGGTTTCGTATGCATAGCGGGTATGAGTGTTCGGTCTTTCGAGCACTGTGGGAATTCCCAAGCGAGCGGCCGCCTTGAGTGTCTGCAACGCAGCATCCGGCCAGGTATGAATAATGTCGATCTGACCTACCAGCTTTTCGATCCGGCGGGAGACAATATAGTCGTGCAGGGCCAGAGCGCGCATATTTCCGACAAGCTTGTAGGAAATTCGGAGCTTGCCCCGGGACAGGGTCGGACGAACCCTCACAGTCACAGCCACCGGCTTATGAAGAACTCCGGGAAACAGCAGCACGTCTGCTCCCGCGGCTGCGAGTCCGTTCACCTGTTGCCACGCCGTGTAACAAATCCTGCCCGCACCAATTTTCAGCGGATAGCTGTACAAGACTCGAATACGCTCGCTCTCGCTGCTTATGGAGCTTCCTTGGCGTTCTTCGTCGACTTGAGACTCAGTCATGTCGTGCATTTGTCCTGTGTATTATTATGGGGCGTGTTTTAGGAATGCAGCCGTCGGCAACAAGATTACAAGCGACCGACTACTGAGGAAATCAGCGCCGGAGAGTCGTCAGTGCTCTCTCCCTTCACAAGGAAGGCTCGATGCCACAATTCGAGTGTTACGAGGGATAGTATTTCCTTTGGAAAACATTCGGACTCCGAATGCTTCTTGATCAGGTTCTCGACGCAACTTCTGTTGAAATACCCACGCGCTAGTGTTTCTCGGTCGAGGAGGACATCGTGAACCATGTCCTTCAGCTCTGTCCTCAGCCACGCCCCATAGGGCACCGGGAATCCTACCTTCTTACGGTCTAGGATTTCCTGTGGAACCCGCTTTCGCAGGGCGGTTTTTGCGATGTATTTCGTCGTAAAGCCACGAACCTTGAACCGTTCCGGCAAGGAAGCTGCAAACTCCAGAAGCTTATGATCAAGAAGTGGAACGCGGAGTTCGACGGAATTGGCCATCGTCATCTTGTCGGCCTTCAACAGCAGGTCATCGGGAAGCGCAGCCTTGGTGTCTACGTACAGCATCTGATTGAGAAGGCCTCTTGTGGTTCCATCGTTGAAGTATCTCTTCACTGGGCTGACGGAATACTCTTTGTTCATCAGATGAGCGAAGTCGCTCGAATACAGGTCGCTTGAATGGCTATTGAAGAAGGTGTTTGGATTCGAGATTCGACTATAGTAGTAGGATTCGAGCGGAGCATTCATCAGGGGCGCATACTTTTGCAGGTGCGTGGACTTCAAAACACCATTGAGGCGGGACAAAATTGAGGACAGCGCCCCCTTTAATGGCCCAGCGGCCGACTTCAGCCGCTCCAACCAGAGCAAGTTCCGGTAATTAGGGTATCCGGCAAATGCTTCGTCCCCGCCCTCACCCGAAATCAACACCTTCACGAAACTACTGGCGAGTTGGGAAACGTAATAGAGAGCGACTGCGGTAGGCTCGCAGACTGGCTCTTCCATATGCCAAGCGTACTTGGGCAGAAAATCCGCGAATTCACGGGCACTAATGGTCATCTCGTGGTGCTCAGACCCATAACGGCGGGCAGCGAGGGCAGCATAGGGTCTCTCATCGACAATACCTGGGGCCGAAAATCCAAGAGTAAAGCTGCTGAGCGGACGATCGGACTTTCCTACGGCGAAACCGAGCATGGCCGTAGAGTCCACTCCACCACTGAGAAGAAATCCAACGGGCACATCGCTGACCATGTGCATCTGCACGCACTCTTCCAACAGCTCCAACAACCTTTGCTCAGCCTCCTGCATGGTTTGTTCATTGGGTGCGAAGTGCAGGTCCCAATATTCCTTGATCTGAACCTTGCCATCCTTGACCAGCAGATAGTGTCCAGGCGCCAACTTATGAATGTTTCGAAACAGTGTTTCTTCGCCCGGAACGTAGTAGAAGCTCAGGAACCTGTCCACCATTTGCGGAAGGACTTCTGGCTTAACTTCCGGATCCGCCAGAATCGCCTTGATCTCGGACCCGAATATTAAGGACTTATCCGTCAGCCAGTAGTAAAGCGGCTTGATTCCAACCCGGTCCCTGGCCATGAAGAGTACTTGCTGACGCTCATCCCATATAGCGAACGCAAACATACCCTGGAGTTTTTCGACGCAGGACTCGCCGAACTCTTCATATAAATGGACAATTACCTCCGTGTCCGTCTGCGTCCTGAAAGTATGTCCCTCGCTCTGCAAGTATTGTCGGAGTTGCCGGTAGTTGTAAATCTCCCCATTGAATACGATCCAGACCGTGCCATCCTCATTTGAAATCGGTTGGTGGCCAGTATTCAGGTCGATGATCGACAAACGCCGAAAGCCGAATCCCACCGGACCCGAGAGGTAGTATCCCTCGTCGTCCGGTCCTCGATGCTGAATCGTGTCCGCCATCGCCTTCAAAAGCGAAGCGGACACACTTGCTGCACGATTAAAGTTCAGTTTCCCACAGATGCCACACACAATAACCTCACTTCCAGTAATCGTTTCTTATCGGTCGTGCCCTACCGGTCTTGGAGCGCCATGCTCTGCATTCCTAACGCCCATCTGAGGATCACCGTCCACTTCTTCGTTGCGAAGCGAAGTGCCTTTCTATCCCAAACAATGTCTCCCAAAGGATAGGCAAGCAAAAGAACAATCAGCCGTCCCACGGCGGCGCAGCCCATTGCCACGCGGTACATCGACCCATATAACCGTCCGCGCATCTTTTGAAACAATCTCCCCATTGCCCTGTATTTCATGATCGTTGCCCAATAGCTGACGTCCTGCCGGGAACTGCTCTTACCACCGTGATGGATTATGGCTGCTTCGCCAACATAGTAGTTGGTGAAGCCCGCGCTTTTGATCTTGTAATTGAGGTCGATGTCTTCGGCGTACATAAAGTATTCTTCGCTGAACATCCCCACCTGCTCAAAGACTTGGCGTCTAACCAACATGCAGGCACCGGAAATAACCTCGACCTTGATCAGCTTGGCATCGGTCGAGAAGAGCGGAGCAATCTCCCACAGAGAACAGTGAGGCCAACGTAACTGCAAATACTCCAGGTCGAGCACTTGGTTGAGGATCGTAGGAAATTTTTGAATCGCAGTAAGCTGAACCGAAAGATCCGTGTTCAATAGTCTGCAGCCAACGATACCTGCATCCGGCAAGGATTTGATGTGTGCGAGCATGACGTTGATCGCCGGACCAATCAGCTTGGTATCAGGATTCAATAACAGCACGAACGAACCGCTTGAATGTCGGAACCCGACATTGTTCGCACCCGCAAATCCAAGATTCTTCGCACTCTTGATAATCGTAACTTCTGGAAACTGCGACTTGAGAGTATCCACGCCTTCCTGCGACGATGCGTTGTCCACCACGATTATTTCGAACGAGATATCCCGTGTGTATTCATACACGCTCGCGATGCACTCGCGCAGGTAGTCCACGGAGTTCCAGTTCACGCAAATGATCGAGAGTTCCATGGAAGCTTTAGATTTCCGCGCCCCCGTGCCGCAATGACCACTCTCCATCCAGGCGCGAGAAAAAGGCGGTGCCACTTTGGAAGAGGTTCAACAGATGCGGCTTATTGGAGTTGACCATGGTCCAACTTCCATGGCGAAGGAAGAAACACAACTTGCCGGTCAGCTCTTGCATGAACTGAGGCTCCACCCTGCCGTGGATACCGACAAGCCCGCGCTTCCAGGCGTCGTAAAACAGGTGATCGAGCACGATCCCAATCGAGCGACTTTCCGCTCCAATTTGGAACACCTCGCCGACGGCACCTGGCGCAACTGAATAGATGTACCAACCGATGATCTTTCCGTCCTTGTCTCGCACCAGTGCCTTCTGGAGATCCCCGAAGACCTTCCTCTTCGCAACAAAATCGAGCACCCAGTTCAGAGATTCTCGATTGTATTCAGGAACAAGCCAATGCTTCGCGGGTATCGTTGCCAAACACTCCAGCAACGTCTCCGTGTCGAGGTCTTCGTCGCTCGTGGCAGGTTGCGATTGCCGAAAAGGGCTCAGTCGTGCAGTAGTGGCCGCCACATCGATGAGACCACAGAACGGTTTTGCCATCGAACCCATAATCGCTATGGCTCGACTCTTCTTATTAAGGCGTGACAGTCCGTTGAAGGCGTATCGAGAGGGCCGAATCGGGCGCGCCCACTGAAGGCTGTAGATCGGGACGATCGTGAAACCCAAGCTTCGCAAAAGCGGCCGGCTCATCTCATTTGCCGAATCCGTGATTGAGACATCCTGCGTGCCCTTCATAAATGCCCGCACCAACTGCATAGCAGTGACGGAGGCACGGCTTTCGGGATCGACCACCAGGTTACTGCCAAATGCCAATCGAATCGTTTCTCCCTGAATCGACATCCGCCGAGGCACCGCACCGAAAAAGCCCAAGAGTTTTCCCTCGGTGTTTTCGAATACCCGCGAAACGATACCTTCATCCATCCAAGGATTGTGGAGAAAGAGGTCTCGAAGGTGGGCGCGCAGGCTCGGTGGCGCTGGCCCTGGGCGTTCGTGCAAAACCTTCCAGATCAGCTCTGCTACGGGCGAAATGTCATTTTCAGCGAATGGCCTCAACCCTCCCATGTCTCGTTATTGCCCTTTTTTCTTCTGATTTTGCGCTACGCCGAAACCATCGACGGGTGCTATCTTAAACCGTACCGCCGCCATCAATTACTAGAGTTTGTCCTGTGATGAAGCTCGCTTGATCCGACAGAAAGAACAGGATACTTCCAACTACATCCTCGGGCACGCCCAGCCGTCCTAGTGGCGTCCGCCGGAGAATCTGTTCTTTCTGCTCGTCAGTCAAGCTGTGACTCATTTCTGTATCGTAGTATCCAGGAGCGATGGAGTTCACTCGAATATTCCGCTCGCCTAGTTCTCGAGCCAGCGCTCGAGTGAATGCATCGATCCCTCCCTTGGTGAAAGCGTATGCCGCCATTCCTCTGAAGCCTCGAAGAGAACTGATTGACGAGATGTTCAGAATGACGCCTCCCGTTCGCGAACCCAACATCCGACGTACAACCAATCGCGTGAACTGAAGAGTGCCATCGACGTTTACCGAAACCAGCCTCCTGATTCTGTCCTCGGGCATGGTCGCCAAAACGCCATCCGCTGCTATGGCAGCACAGTTAATAAGGCCGTAGGGCAGACCAAACGAGGCCTCTGCCGCCTTCAGGAACGCCGAAACCGAAGTCTTCTCGCAAAGGTCAGCGGGGGCAAAAAAAAACCGATCGTTCCCCGCCATCCGCTGAATGAATTCCGACGAACTGCGACTGAAGGTGCTTACGCGGTAGCCGGCACCCAGCAGGCTTGCAACAATTGCCTTCCCGAGTCCACGGCTGCCACCGCTGATGATGATGTGCCGATCATGCGTCGACGGTACGTCGCTCATGATGTCCTTGTTCTGAGAGTCTTGCCTGCGGAGGATAGGTCAATTCGGTCGACCAGCTTGATGAGGCGCGGTTGCTGCTGACTGTTGAGCTGGGCTCGGCAAGTCCGAACCACAACTTCCTTTAGTGCTTCTCGATCCTGATCCGGATTTGCGACGATTTCGCAAGCAACCAACTCCCCTGCAATAGATGATGTTTTACCGAAGACACGGACATCCAACACACCAGGAATAACTCGGATCACGCGTTCCACCTCTACCGGAAACACTTTGCTGCCGGCTACGTTGATCATATCTGACTTACGGCCGACGAAGTACACTCGGCCGTCTTTGATTTCCACCATGTCGCCTGTAGGGAACCAATCCGAGGCGGATTGCTCTGAGGACAATGGGTCGTACATCCGCATCGAATTCGGAGACCGAACCAGCAGTTCTCCTTCATACACCTTCAATTCAGCTGCACCGGGTTGCACAGTGTTGAGGTAGCTCGCGGGAAAACCTGCCTTGCCATCGCTGACTGAAAAGCAACGCCCCAGCTCCGTCGTCGCATAAATGTGCACAAGCCGCGTCGGCGGGAAATACTGCCGCAGTCTATCCAAGATCGACTGATCAATTACCTCACCGCCGAGGGTAATTTGGACGAGAGGAACTCGCTTCAGCAATTCTGCATCGGAAAACATTAACAACCGTCGCCAATAAGAAGGTGTCGCCGATACGAATTGCACACCTGTGTCATACATTAACTGAACCGTAGACTGGGGGTCCATGTGCAAATCTGGGACGACCAGTGTACCCCGATCAGCGAAGCACTGCAGCATTACCTGCAAACCCGCGTAGAGATTGGGTCGATAGGTCAGTAGCCATTTGGGTGCGTGGTTTCCTGCCCCTTTTCTTACAGGACGAGCCATACTCTCCCAGGAGTGCCGCGCTGCTTTAGGTTCTCCAGTACTTCCCGATGTCAGAATGGTTACGGAGCTGCTTCCACTCCATTTCGCCTCATCGGATAGTTCGTGGACGTCAAATTCTGATGATTGGCCGGACCGGCCGGTGGTAAGAAGAGCGCCCAGCTTCAATCTCTTCGAAAGGCTGAGAGCCACCTCGAAAGGAAGATTTGCGTCCAACAGAAAAACATCGCAAGCGAGTCTGTCGAGAGCCGCCAGGGCAGCATAACTTTCCGCCACCGGACGGAACGATAGGCCCACGCGACGCTTTCCCAACGCATCCTGTATGCTGAAGACGCGTTGAGCTTGTTCGCGCAGGGCAGCCCAGTTAACAGTCTGGTTACGGGTGACGACCGCTGGCTGAGCATCGGGCAAAGACTCTTCGAAAAGAAGACAGTTCAACATGAGTGCGCTTTTTTCGGATCAGTCGTAGAGAACGGCGAGGTCGGAAAGGGTTTTGATTTGGTATTCGGCACCTGTCGCAAAAGGATCTTTTCCTGTAATTTCCTCCATGCGGATCACGGCCTGTGCAAAGTCTAGTGATTCAAGGCCCAGTTGATCCAAAACTGTCTCTGAGCTCAACGCAGGCGAGGAAAGTCCCTTCGCCTTGAATATCTCCAGAAGAACTTCTATGATCCTGCTCTGATTATCGGTGGCAATCATGCGATTCTCTTCTCTCCCGTCTTAAGTTGAACTGGCTTCATCGCCCGCCCTCGAAGGGTCGACAAGATGCGGCGCTTCAACGAATAGGCATACGGAAGCCAGCGAAACGCTCCAGCCAATTTCAAGCGGAATTCAATGGGCCAATCTGTCGGAGCCGTGCCGACACGGCCGGTTACGAACTCTCCAGGTTGCGAAAAAGCAAAGACGGGCAAAGCAGTGAAAACGCGCTCATACCCGGCTTCACGACAACCCTCAATAACCGTGTCATTGAAGCCTCCGTAAGGAAAGCTCAAAAGAGTTACTTCCCGATTCAAAATCTGCTTGAGTTTCATGCGCGATCCAGCAAGCTCTTGGTGCAATCGGCTCTTGTCAATAGAAGGAAGCAGGGGGTGCGTCATAGTGTGCGATCCAATTGTCACCAGTTCGGGCGAGAGTTCCTGCAACTGTTCTAACGACATGACCTTTTCCTGCCTGGTATCATCTCCCCCCAGATGTTCCCAACCTCGGTTACCGCCAAGTGATTCTGTGACCACAAACAAGGTGGAGTGAATACCTCGTTTTTTAAGTTCAGGCAAAGCGTTGTCGACGATATTCTGGAATCCGTCATCAAACGTGACGGCTGCATAGCACTCACCCTGAGCTGGACACGCATCAATATCGGCCCGAACTGGTTCGGCGTTTCGAATTAGCACGTCCATCTGGGACGCAAACTGCGAACGCTGCGCATCAGTCACGGAATGATATGCCAGAACAACACACTTCCTCCGTGTTTTCCGTCCGACCAACCGGCTCAATTGATCCCCGAGCCAATCACACGCGCCGACAAACAAACTTATCGTCAGGTTAATAATTCGTTTTGGCATTCCTAATCCTTTCGTTCTAAAAACTCTTCTGTCTTAAAGACGCGTCAGCTGATGGCCGGCGCGTGGTTACTTCCAGATTGTCTCTTTGCCTGCCAACTTCGCGAGCTGCTGGCGCCGTAAGTACTGAATCAACTCCGGATCGTTTACCCGCGGTATTTGTGCGAGGTACGCCGCCAAGTATCCGTAGACTAGCGCAAAGGATCCGAGCACGTAAGGACGCTGAACAAATCGAGCAACCGACTTAGCCAAAACAAAAAGAGGGTGATAGCCGGCCACGTAGTCGGTTTTTCCATTCTTGACGATCCCGCCCCAGCGTCCGTAAGCTGCTCCCGTCCATCGATGATGGTTGATCTGCAGATCGCTGAAGCTGGTTGTACTCCATCCCAGCATGTTCGCCTTCACTTCATCCACGGTGTCCGAACCAGGCCCCACCCACAAGCCACCAATCGAATCCCAGCACGCACGGCGGTAAATCTTTGCTCCTCCTCGAACGTGAAATGTTGGATGGCGTTCCCATATTTTTTGTCCATTTTCAATGTGATACAGAAATCCTCCGCCAATGCCAAGCTTTGGGTTGTGCGCAAATTTCTGGAATGTGTTTTCGAAATACCCGGGATCAAAGGACAAGTCTCCGTCAAGTTTGCACATGAATTCCCAGTCCCGGCAGGTAATTGCACGAAAACCGTCATAAAACGCTTCGATGATCCCTGCACCCCACTTGCGAAACCCCCGATCCTCGCGATGGACACCACGAATCCAGGGATACTGATCGCTATACTCATCGATGATATCTCTGGTCTTGTCCTTGGAGCCGTCATTGACGATCACATACTCTGCCGGTCGAACGGTTTGCTTGATAATGCTCTCGACCGTCAGCCTCAAATAGGCTTCTTCGTCACGAACCGGGGTGACGATGACGTACTTTGTCTGTCCACTGCTCAATTGTGATGACTCCTATTTTTCGGGTGAATGCTAACTCTTGTACTCACTGGTGAGGCGCGGTTCAACAACCGCGCATGAGGTTCTTCGAGACGGAGGTTGAGAATTGGGCTGTTCCAGGCGTTTGTAGGACAAGCTCCTCGCAACCGGTATCCGGTATCGATGCCGCGATGTGAAGATCCGTTGATTCGGCCTCGACCGGCGACGTCTTCAATTTCTGAGCCTGCATAACCGAGGCTGTAGTCGCAGAAATCATGGCCAGCAACGCAAACCAGACAAGCTTGACCTGATCAAAATAGTTCACTCCGAAAAAGGCCACGAGGTTGGCAAACATGGCGGCGCCTAGGAACCAGAAAAACCATTCCTTTTTGAAGCGTTCAACTGCTTTCCTCGCGATTCCAATCTTTGCGCAGCTTCGGGAAATCATGGCGATAAAGAAAACGAATGCCAGTAATCCGCCGCCCTCCCCCACCCCAACGTATTGATTTTGCTGATCCCACAAGTCATAAGCCCATGTCCCTGCATCTTTTGTCCCTATCAGCCACCAATCGCGGAAATGCATGATGAATTGGTCGACCAGCTCAGCACGATGGTACCCCGATGAGCCACCCGTTAAATCGATATGCGCGATGACGAACCAGAATGGCGCTTTCATGAATATCTGCAACACTACCAAGGCGCCCACGATTCCCCAGCGCACGGCTTTCATTTTCTTGCGGATCGGCCACAGACACATCCCTAAGATCCCAGCTACATAAGCCAGCAGCGGAGTGCTGGAATTGGAGCATATCGTCATGACTGTTGAGCCGAACACTCCGGCAACGGCCATGATCTTGGCTTTCCCGTTCTTCCACAACAGAAAAAATAGTGGCAGCAAGACGGCGCCGAATGTACCTGCCGTAAGCGAATGCTGAAAAACAGCCTGAGAACGAATTTTGCCCTCTCGAATCTCCGGGACGGTTCGGCCTAGTCCTATCTGCCCGAAAATATTTTGCAAAGCGACCTGTTCCCGAACCATGCAAAGCCCCAGGACCACGGTCAGCAGGGCTAGGCATTTCAACGTGAGAAAGCAATCAGCCTCATCCTGGATCAAGCCTCGCAACAGAAAATACCCGCCCAGAAGGTCGATCAAGACGCCGAACTGGTTCACGATTGCTTGCGAGTCCATATATTGGAGCGGAGTAGCGATTCCCTGCGCCACAACGCAGATGAGAAAGGCCTTGTCAATGTTATTAAAGCCGCCCGCGAAAGGAGATTTCTTCGAGGTAAACTTAATCACCAGTATCCGCAGCAAACCGAACAGCACGATAATCCGCAGTACCAGCCAATGAACCCCGACCGCATACACCGATTGACCAAGCGGCACCAGAAACGCCATCAATAGCACGGGAACGATCACGTACTTCCGGGGCAGCACCAGGATCAGCAGGATCGCGATCAGCATCGCGACCAGCACGATCGGGCTGAGAACCGTCTCTGCCCCTCCACCCCCGAAAAAGTGACTCTTGTCTGGTCCTTCTGGCATCAGTCAGATCTCGTTACCGGCGCTCCGCCGGACCGCCCGGAGCTTTCCTTAAGACTACATGAATGCTTTCCCCATCTCCGCCGAACGAGGCCATGCCGTTCAGAACGGGAAGGACGGTGAGCCGAAACATTTTGCGAACCACCTTGAGCGGCAAGCTCAGATCCTTGGCCTGCGCCAGCGGAATCCGCGAGAATCCGACTTTCCCGAGAGCATCATCAAGAATGTAGCGTGTACTGGTCTCAATGAAGACTTCACGGTGCGTCTCCAGCGAGACTTCTTCAAGACCGACTGCAGTTGCGAGGTTCCGCAGTGACGCCGGAGAAAAATGATAGAGATGTCGCGGCAGCTCCAAGGCGTACCAATAGGATCCAAAAATATGAGCTCCCGCCGAATCGATATTGGGCATCATGGTATAAAAAATTCCGCCTGGCTTCAGCCACTCCGCGACTTTCGCCAGCACGTCTCGCGGGTGATACAGATGCTCGAATACGTGGAAGCAGGTGATTGCGTCGAAGCTGGACGGCGCAAAGGGCGCATCCAAAATATCTCCAACAAACACCTGCGCACCACATTTCGCTTCGGCTTTCTTAGCCACCTCATCTGACATCTCGATGCCGTAGAGCTTCCATGACGAACTTTTCAGAGACGTAAGAAAACCGCCCGAACTGCATCCCAGGTCGAGGATGGCGCCACCGGACTTATAGCGCAACAACGTGTCGCGCCGGCCCCGCCAATGGTTCGGATCCTCTCCCGCGCCCGCAATCGCCCGATCGTAGTCTGGGCCGTAGTGGTAGCCCATTTCTTCCGGCGACGGCGGATTTCCCAACCAGACCAGCGAGCACGCCGGGCAACGCATCAGTTGATAGAGTTGTGGTCTGCCGTGAAACCGGTCGGGCGCCTGCAGCCAGTCCTCCGCGCCATCGTGCCCGCACGCGGGACAATGTTCCGGCTTCTTAAGGACATTTGCGACCGGAGAATTGTTTTCAACGGCTTCAGTCTGCATTGATGGCCCTCACGCGCTCTTCGTCAACAGCACCTTGATTCACTCGAATCCACTGTCTTGAATCAGGGTCGTATCTTTTTACGAGTCTTGCCGGATTTCCTGCAATCACGCTGAATGGAGGAAAGCTTTTCGTCACCACACAATTCGCTCCCACGACGCTGTTTCGTCCAAGCGACAATTCCCCTTTACTGCAAGATATGACGCTGCCATGCCCGAGCCAGCAATTCCGTTCAATGATGATGCGCCCGCCATCCGTAACCCCCTGAGCATGAATTGGGCTGTCCGGGTCGGAATACTCCTGGTTGTGATCCATAATTAGCACGGACGGGGCCAGCAGCACATCGTCTCCGAGTTCGATGTAGTTTCTCGATGAAATGGTCGATCTCCGACCGATCCTGCATCCTCGGCCGAGAACGATCTTGGAGCCGGGACTATCCGAACCAAACACAACATTCAGCCAAACGTCCGGGGCGAGATAAACCTCGTCGGCCAACTCAATATGTTGCGAGCCGCCTCGATAGATGTCGCACGAGTAGTGAATAGATACTTGGCGTCCAAATCTTGCGAACGGATAGGTTGTTTTGAGCCTTGCAGTGTTCAGCTTCGTCGCGACCCGTCCGAAGACGCCCAGTGGGTCGTCAGCAGGTAAACGTCGACCTTGTTGGTGTCTGATCATTTTCACAACTCCGGCGCTAATACCTCTCGATCAACTGCTGCGGCGGGGCAGAAAGGCTCCAAAGAGCGCACGGCCCTCAGCCCTGGTGACAGCGCCCGTCCGTAGAAGCGACGGCCAAGCCACCAATAGGCATGCCAGACCTATTTCCACCAGTTTAAGCGTCGCAGAAAGGCGCCCTCCAAGATCACCCGGCAACGGTATGTACGAGGCGATAGCTCCGACTCCAAGAATCAACGCTGCCGCCGAGGTCAGCCGTACTGCATCCGGCAACAAGGACTTTGCGCGAAACAGATGAAAGGTATGGGTAAGAGCAAACATCATGAACAGCATGCCTACCAATTCCGCCAGCGCCATCCCAGCCAAAACACCGTAGAAGCCCAACCGGTGGGCGAAAGCAACGATCCCCAGGATAACCAGAATTCGCAGAACCTGCCGAATGTTATCCAATAGCGCTTTGCCCGAAACCCTGTAAAGGACCAGGGACAGCAGGGAGAATGACTGAAAGATCGCTCTCAGGCAGACCAGCCAGAATGCCACTCGGAAAAAAGGATCGCTTTGGCCAGTCCAGGCATAAGCCATCGTCGTTCCGAATACCGCGATAAATCCGAGAGGAAACAAGGACAAAGCCAGAGTGACTTTGAATGCCTTGGTCAGCAGGGCCTGCATTTTCTCAGCGGACCCCGAGGCAAAAACCATCGTCCCACCCGACAGGATCGGCGGAAGGAATGCCTCTTGGAGAACTGTCGCAGAGATCACCACTCGGGTCACGACCGCGTACACACCCGCAGAATTCGCCCCGAAAGTTCTCAAAATGGCGAATGGCAGCAAGGAATTGTAGAGGACTTCCAAGAGGTTGACCAACTGGTAGCTGCCGGCAAATCGAAACAATTCGTACAGGACATCCTTGGTCAAGAACTCAATTCCTACGTGGATTTGTGGAACCACGCGGTGGGAGGCAAAGTAGCAACACGTTATATAGACAAGTTCGGACGCTCCCATAATGCCGGCCATCGCGAACAGTCCATATCCAAGATGGAGGACAATGACAATGGCTATGGCCTCCGCGATGGTCATAACCGTCCCAAATTTTCGGACGAGATCGATGCGATGGCCGCCCATAACGATCGATTCGAAGGCTGCCCCTACGTTCGCCATTAACATGATCACAGCAAGTAGTGAGATTGCGCCGGCAGCCGACCGTAAGAATTCGGGCGGAACACCCGCCAACTTCGCAATCTGGTGGGAAAAGAAAGCTATCGGAATCAATCCGGCGACGGAAAGTACGAGCATGACGGCGCAGCCCGTGCTGAGGAGCTTATTGGCTTTTTCGTAGTCGCCATTGCCGGTGGCTTCGGCCACATACTTCTGGAAAGCGGTCTTGACACCGACGCTTCCGAAGCGCATGTAGGTCGCCGTCATCATAATAATGTTCCAGATTCCGTATCCACCGAGGCCCAGGTGGTGAATCACAATCGGAACTGTCACCAATCGCGTACCTACTTGCGCCACGTTGGACACCATACCGAACAGAGTGTTCTTGCCAATTGACGCAGCGAGATTGTGATGTGACGCTGGGGAACTATTGACTTGATTGTTCATCAACTTGCTTCGAGTGGTTAATATCGGATGGGTCGCCAGCGAGAACGATGTCCGAAATGTCTACCGAGGGTTTGCCAGGCCTGTTGTTTCTGGCGTAGCGGGAATGCCGGGGCTGCCTGCGCAGCCCCGATCAAATCAGTTTAGTTCACGATTGACTGCAGGTCGGTGGGTGGGTTTGGGGGCACGCCGTTGTTATACAAATAAGCCCCAATGTCCCAAGGCCCGTTCTGTGGCCGGGGTAAGGGGGTACGTGTGTTGCCTTTGCTTGTGTCGTTTTGCAGGCTGGCTAGATTGCCCGTGGCAATACTGGTTAGGTCTATACCGGCACCTATGACCGGTGATCCAGCCTGTGGCGAGCCATCAGGGTTCAATAGCGCCCCACTGTAGGTGCTGGTCAGACTATGGCTGTCACAATTACAAGCCGGCTGCCACGTGCTGAACTTTCCTTCAAACGTCCCCTTCCACACCAAACAGTTGTTCGAGTTCGAGCACGCATCTCCATAGAAGTTATAGTCAATCGTAGTCGTCCCGGTAAGTTCCGGGACATATATCGCCATGTTGCAGCCGTTGACGACGTTGTTCTCAAACGTGAGATTGTTCACCACGTTGCCGCCTGATGTTCCACCAATCGCATAGCATTGGGTCATATCGTTTGCGTTGTTGTAGATTACCGTGTTGTTCGCGACCAGCATGGAATTAGATGCCGAGAACAAACCGAACCAGCCATTCGCGTTCGCGCTGTCGGCCCCGGTGGCGTCCCCCACGTTGTTCCAGAAATAAACGTTCTTTGCATTGGACGGCGTAGACGAGCCACCGCCTTCAATGAAGATGAAACCGCTTGAACAACCTCCGGCAAGAGCGCCGTAGAAATAGTTGTTGTAGATGTACACTCCATCCATGGAACTGCCAGCCGTGCCGAACGTATGCAGCCCGTCCAGGTGATAAACGCAACCGGACGTTTCCCAGTTAATATTGTCGTGGATCTGGTTATCGTGGAGGAGCAAGCAGGGAGCTGTGCAAGAAATCGCTCCCGGAGCGGCGAACATTATTCCGTGATCCCAGTTGTAAATATTGTTCGAGGACAGTTGATAGTTGGTATCGCCCGAGCCATAAGGGATGTAGATGCACCATCCGCAATCGTGGATCGTGTTGCCAGTGAAGGTCCAGTTGGATCCCGTCATGTAGATCGCGTTCATCTGGGTTGCGGGTCCGCCGAGAGGGTTGGAATAGTTCTTAATGGCGACGTAAATATTAGCGATGGTCAGGTTTTTCACGGTGCAGTTATTGCACGCTTGGGCGGAAATGCCCATCGAGATTTGCCGGTTCGCCATGCCGTCGCCGTTAGCTGTGTTCTGGATTATCCCGGAGTTCTGGCCGTTGAGCGTGACGTAGCTCCGTCCGCTCATGTTGATTGCTCCGTTCGAACTTGACCAGTACGGTGCGGATAGGGTTGTTCCGGTGTCGAATAACATCGTGATCGGATTCCCGCTGCTGCCGCTTCCCTGAAAGGTGAACTCCGTGGCGCCTGCTCCCCCAGTGAACGTTCCGCAAATAGTCACCGTCGTGCCCGGCCCGATCTGGCCTGATCCGCCACCCCAGTTGGAAGAGCTATTGAACCAGGCAGGGGTTTGCGGGTTGGTGGTGCAGACGCCCTGGCTGCTGCCGTTGGGCGTGATGTAAACGTTGGTCGCCGAAGAGAAACCTAGAGCTGAAAATGCGAGCACGAAGATGACTGCGAGCAACGGATTCCAAGGGCCTTTCACTCTTTCCTCCACTAATCGTGATGTTGGGCTGGCAAAACAGGCCAGCCATGCTGGTCAAACATTGTTGCCAGTAGGGGAGTGCTCACGATCTACTGGACCTGCCACTACTGTTATAACCAGCCCAGCTTCAATGGAGTAGGTCACATTGGTACATGCCCGATTTCAAAGACGGCTCATTCCAAACTCAATGCGGGGCAAGGGATTTAAGCTACTGGTGGGACGCCGCGCTTACCCACTTTTTCGCCATTTTCACCAGATATTGCGGCTTTGCCAGCCAATCGTAAGATCCTGCCAACTTGGCGAGGAACAACTGCGAGTCGTCGTCGGAGTTGACGGGCAGGCGTTTCAGGAAGAAGGGGTCGCTGGTCGGACCGGGGCGTCCCACGGTGGTACAGACACCGTTCTCGTATCCGGCTTGACGAAGCGATTGCCGAAGCGATTGCTTAAAGCTGGCATCGGTTTCAGGGAATGCATAAGGATAAGAGAATGATTGGACGGCGCATCCAAGCTTTTGCTCGATCGTCTGCTTGGAGCCCACGATTTCTTGCTTCAACGAATTGGCATCGCAGTCGTGGAGCTGGGGATGGGTCACGGTATGCGAACCAAACGAGATTCCGTGCTTCTGAAGCTCCCGGACATCGGCCCAACTCAGGCATTCCTTGCCCTTGAAGGTCAGCTGGGTTTCGCCGATGTGCGCCGTGGGTAAAAACATCGTGGCCGTGAAACCATAGCGATTCAGGATCGGAAAGGCGTTGGTGTAGAAATTCCGGAACCCATCGTCAAAAGTGATAACCACTTTTTTCCCCGCAGTTCCCTGTTCACTGCAGCATCGGATCGCCTCGGCGAGGCCGATGACCGAGAAACCGGCCTGCTGAAGGCTCTCCATCTGAGACGCAAAAACGTGTGGAGCTGTGGCCGTGCGGTAGTAAGGGTGCACTCCCGCTTCGTCTTCATCGGCAATGCTGTGGTACATCAGAATGGAAACGGACGGTTTGCCGGCGGATGTACGACGCAGGATGGGATCGACAACGTAAAGCGTTGTCAGTCTGTCGATCCGCAGCGGCATTTACGCCCTCCGCCCAGTCGCCGCTGCTAACTCGGTGGAATCGCTCGATACAGGCTTGGCAGCCGCTTGGTTCTTTGCAAACTGCAGGAGTTCTCGCACTACGCTCGCCTGCTGGTCAGCCGTGAGCTGCGGGAACATCGGCAAGGATACGATCTCGGCGGCGGCTTTTTCTGCTACGGGGAAATCTCCGACGCGATGCTGCATGGATGTGTATGCCTTCTGCAAGTGCAGGGGAATTGGGTAGTGAATTCCCGTGCCAATGCCGGCTTTCTTCAGGTGGTTCATCATTCCTTCGCGGTTATCGGTCCGTACCACGTAGAGGTGATACACGGCTCGGGACCACGAGGGTTCGAATGGAGGAGCGACTGCGTCGTCCGCCGCGGCGAACAGGCGACGGTATTCAGCGGCGCGTTCGCGGCGCTGAGCGTTCCACTTTGCCAAGTGAGTCAGCTTAGCGTGCAGGAGTCCGGCCTGAAGTGCGTCCAGCCTGCCGTTGTAGCCCTCGACATCGTGATAGTATTTTTGGGCTTGGCCGTGGTCGCGGAGCATGCTGATCTTTTTCGCCACGACTGCATCATTGGTGGTGACCGCACCTGCTTCGCCACAGGCTCCCAGATTTTTCCCCGGATAGAAACTGAATGCTGCTGCCCGGCCCATCGAACCGGCCTTCATCCAGCGGTTGTGCTTGCGCGAGAAGTACTCGGCTCCGTGAGCCTGGCAAGCGTCTTCAATCACAATCAACTTAAAGCGCGCTGCAAGTTCCAGGATCGCATCCATGTCGGCAGTCTGCCCGTAGAGATGAACCGGGACAATGGCAGTGACCGGCCGGCCGCTGCGACGGCTGATGAGCTTGCCGGACTTGTCGGTTGTGCAATGCTTCTCCAAATACTCCTGAAGTTTCTCCGGATCCATGTTGTAAGTGCGCTCATCGATGTCGACGAACTCGGGCAGAGCTCCGGCTTGCGAAATGGCTTCTGTGGTAGCGATGAAGGTATGCGGTACGGTCACTACTGCGTCGCCGGGCTGCACGCCGCACGCCATCAGGGCGAAACGCAGGGCGTCAGTGCCGCTGCTAATGGCAATCGAATGGCTGGTGCCGCAGAACGCTGCGAATGCCTTCTCGAATTCTTCCACCATCGGACCACCGATGAAGCCGGCGGTATGCAAAACCTGGTGGAAAATGGCGGTGAGTTCCTGTTCCATTTCTACGTGAGGAGTAACCAGATCGAGAAAAGGAATGCTTTTTGTGTTATTAGACATGCTCATTTTATGATCTCCGAAATTTGTTCGATGTATCGCAAAACTCTGGCTGGATTGCCGGCTATGATGCTGTTCGCTGGGACGTCCTTGGTGACTACGCTCCCGGCCCCTACGATAGCGTTCTCGCCGATTGTGATATTAGACAGGATGGTCACACCCGAGCCGATCGATGCTCCTCTCTTGATTACGGTCCGCTCGACTTTCCAGTCGGCTTCGGTTTGTAGACTCCCGTCAGCCACAGTGGCCCGCGGATAGCTGTCGTTAATGAACATCACGCCGTGGCCAATGAAGACGTTGTCCTCAATGGTGACGCCTTCACAAATAAACGTGTGGCTCGAGATCTTGCAGCGCTTGCCGACGCTTGCGTTTTTCTGAATTTCGACGAAGGCGCCGATCTTCGACTCATCGCCGACTTCGCATCCGTAGAGGTTGATGAACTTGGAAAGCTTGACGTCCCGTCCAAGCTTTACATCGGGCGCGACGCACACGTAAGGATTCATAGATTTTGTTCGACCATCCAAATGGGGCAAGGTTTGCGTGCTACGGGCTGGCTCAATCTGCTTCTGCGCTGGCGCGCTCGGGCTCGTAATACCATGTCGCGGGCTCCGCGGTTCCTGCTTTGATCACGGATGAAGCCGCTTCGCCTAGTTGGAATTCCTGATGAATAGCGACCAACGCCGCCTTCATCTCCTTCTGGGCGACTACAAACGAGATGTTGCACGCCGATGCTCCGTGTGCGATGGCGATCACGTCAATATTTTCTCGTCCTAGCGCGCCGAAGGTGCGCCCGACGATTCCGCTGGTGCCGCGTACTTTCTGGCCGACCACCGTGACGATCGCAACGGTCGAATCGAGTGTGATGTGTTCTACCTTTTCATGTGCCAGATCATGCGCGAATTCGTGGCGCAAGGCCTCAACAGTTCGTTTAGCCACTGTGGCCGGGACCACAAGGCAGACATCGTTTTGCGCAGAAGACTGCGAAATCAGCAGCACATCGGCTCGGACTGCCGCGGTGGTGGCGAAGGTGCGGCCTAAGACATCCTGAACTCCCACAAGCCCCGGCCCACCGATGATAATCAGGGCGGCGTCGCTGATCGCCGTGAGGGCGGTTACTTTTCCGCCGTTTGCCAAGCCCTCCGGCGTAATTTTCGTTCCTGGCCTTTCCTGTGCAAATGTGTTGCGGATGCGGAGAGGAATACCACGTTGCATCACCGGATGAAGCGTTTTGGGATGCAGGACCTTGGCACCGAAGTATGCGAGTTCCGCTGCTTCGCGATAAGAAATTTCCGGAATCAGACATGCGTCGGGCACCAGGCGGGGGTCTGCTGTCAACAAGCCGTCTACGTCGGTCCAGATGATGACCTCGTCCGCGTCAAGGGCCGCGCCCAAGATGGTTGCGGAAAAATCCGAGCCACCACGGCCGAGAGTCGTGAGTGCGCCATCCTCCGTCGCACCAATGAAGCCAGTCACTACGGGAATGACGCCTTGCTGCAAGAGGGGATGCAACCGCCCTTCACAGCGTTCGCGAGTCAGATCCATCCAAGGCTCCGCGCCACCGTGATAGGTGTCGGTCACAATCAGGTCTGTGGCCTCGATGCACTCGCTGGCCACTCCGTTCTCTGCCAATACCGCAGCGACCAGAGGAGCAGACAGCCGCTCGCCGAGACTTGAGATCGAATCCCGCACCCGCGGAGTCAACTCCTGCAGTAGCATCGTTCCTTCGCAGAGGCGCTCGCCTTCCTGAAATAACATTTGCATTTGCTGGCCGATGAGATTCCGTTTCGCATCAGAACGAATCAGGGCGTGAATCGCCGCATCATGTCGTTTGCGCAGGTCGGCAAAAATGCACGCGACCGCTTCGCGATTGCCTGCTTCCGACTGGACAGCCGCTTCAATCAATTTGTTGGTGACACCGTTCATCGCTGAAACGACGACAACAATGTCGCTTTCAGTCAAAGCAGACCGGATGATCTCGACCACCTTCTGAATGCAGGAGGCGTTTCCCACGGACGTCCCGCCAAATTTCATAATTCGCAGCGGCTTGGTAGGATTGTTGCGCACGAGACTGTGGCTGTTGCGATCCGCTGGAAGGTGCTCAGAAGGAACTTTGGAAATCCTCACGGAGTCCGAATGCGGAATACGGTGACCGCGCGCCACGCGAGCGGCACCTGCTACCTCGGGATTTATTTTGCTTCGCAATCCACCTCCACAGCGCGATGCTCCGGTCGAACGGTTAATGGCAACGAAGGGGATCGAACTACCGACGATCTCTGTTTCAAGTACCAATCTCTTTCAGTCTGACTTTTGCTTATGCAGTGACTGACCAGCGCGGGCTCATCCCAGGGAACATCGTGATAGCCCGACCGTAAGAACTCGCTCGCCGGGTCCCTCATCCATTCCTGGGGAAAAAGTGCGATCGTATCCTTCTCCGTAACCTTCGGAGTTGCAGGGACGCTGTCGCCGGAGAGAGCCGCACATAGCGCCGCTGGAAGATCGCGTCTAGGCCCAAGAGCCAGGTGTCCGACCTGCGTAGTTCGCGGGTTTACTTCAATGATGTAGGCATTCTCGGTGTGCATTTCCAGCATGAAATCGAAACCGTAGAATCCTGAGAGGTTCAGCTTGCGGACTATCTTTTCCGCTGCGACAGACATTTCAGGGTGTTCGATCAAACGCAGAACAGCGGCGTGTCCGGCGGCATGCATTTTGTTGAGAACCTCGAAATGCAGGGACGCAAGGACGGAACCGTTCCAGCAAAAAATCGTGCTGGTTGCTTCGCGACCGGCTACGAAAGCTTGCGCATTTACCACAAATCGGCGACGAAGCAATGAAGGCCACAACAACGTTGCGTCTCGGTCCACGAGAGCTCGTTTCGCCGCTCGCGCAAAAAGCGGCGGTGCTTGCAAACTCCGAAGCGTGCGCTCTGCTTCTTCAATGGTCTGAACGATCTTTACTCCGTCCCCGCCCGAAGTGCCGTTTGCTTTCAGGACCAGCGGAAAACCTAAACGTTCGGCTTGTTTTCTGAGATCACGAGTGCTCTCGACAACTCTGGTTTTCGGAACTCGGATGCCCGCTTGCTGGGCTGCTTCCATAAAAGTACTTCGCGCAAAGACTACGTGGAAGCTTTCCGCCGGCCCCAATGAACGCTCAATCAATGCGCAAATCAACGCTCCGGCAATCCCTTCCTGCTGCCCGCGTCGATGCAGGTCGTGCAGGTGGCGGGTGGCAAGGTCGTCACCGGGAACGATCAGATCTGGATTCGACGCGACGATCGCAGCCTTGAACGACTTCAATGGTGCCAGGCCGTGGTAAGTATGCGTCTGGCGCACCGCGCTCGTTTTGGCGACCGGATGGCCAGCGGGGCAGAGGGCTTCGACGGTGCACCCGGCATTGGCCAGAGCCATCACCAACCGGGCGGTCGGAACCCAGCGGGACGTAGTCGCAACTAGGACTTTCGGTTTCACTCTTGTCCTTGGTACGCGCGAGCGCCGCTCTGCTGTTGGATGACTGAAAACCATCACAGATGAACAACTGCTCCCTGATTGCGGACGGATTTCGAGGCAGCTTCCAGCAGCTTGACGACTCGTAAGCCAGCTATGCCGTCATTGAAGGGTGTTTGATCCTGGAGAATACAATCGACAAAGTAGGCCAATTCCTTGCGGAGCGCCTCAACCTGTTCAACTTGCGGCGCCCACATGTCGCCTGAGCGATAGTTCACTAACAAGTTGTAGAGGCCTTCCCGACTACTCACGTGCACACCTTTGTCGTAGACCTTAATCTTTTCGTCCGCTTCCAGATCGTTCCACACCAGCATCTTCTTCTCGCCGCCGATGAGCGTAGTGCGAACTTTCACCGGCGAAAGCCAGTTCACGTTAATGTGGGCGATGATCTTGTTCGGAAAGTAGACGGTGATGAAGGCCACGTCCTCGAAGCCGTTGAGATGGCTCTGACCAGTTGCCGAGACCGCCTCGGGAGTCTCCTTAATCAGGTGATCGATAATCGATAGATCATGAGGGGCAAGGTCCCAGATCACATTGATGTCGTGCTGGAAGAGCCCCAGGTTGACCCGCGTGGAATCGTAATAATAGATTTTCCCCAGCGTACCTTCGTCGAGCAGTTGGCCAATCTTTTTCACCGCCCCGGTGAATAAGAAGGTGTGATCGACCATGATCTTGAGATTCTTTTTTGCCGCAAGATTGATGAGCTCTTCTGCCTGAGCTGAATCGCTGGTGAACGGCTTTTCGACAAACACATGTTTTCCATTTTGCAGGGCGGCCTTGGTAAGTTCATAGTGCGTCCACACCGGAGTCACGATTGCGATTGCGTCGATGTCGGGCGAAGACATCAGGTCCGCAGTTTCCGCAACCACTTTGATGTGTGGGTAGGATTTGTGAATGCGTTTACGCGCCGTTGGGCTCTTGTCGCAAACGGCCACCACTGTCGAGGCCTCCAACTGGTCAAGATTCCTGACCACGTTCGGGCCCCAATATCCATATCCGACTACTCCGAATTTGACCACAGTGTCTCCACTCCCCTTGTCCATAGATTCATTCGAGGCGGGTCCAACAAGCTGACCGACGGGTTGTAGTACGGTTGACATTTGCAAAGGGAGAGTTTTTCAGTACGCCCCGTCGCCGAACACCACGGCGACTGGAGTGCGGAGAAGAATCTTCAGATCCATCCAGGGCGACCATGTTTTGGCATACCGCAAGTCGAGGCGAACCATGTCGTCGAATTTAATGCGGCTGCGTCCGCCCACCTGCCATAATCCGGTAATGCCAGGCTTGGCTTCGAGCACCCGCCGCCGATGCCAAATGTCGTAAGCTTCTACTTCATAAGCAATGGCGGGACGCGGTCCAACCAGTGACATCTCTCCCGTCAGAACGTTCCAAAACTGGGGTAGTTCATCCAGGCTCGTCTTGCGTAAGAATGCTCCCACGCGAGTGATTCTGGGGTCTTTGGTGAGCTTATAAACCGCCTGACCGTTTCCGTTCGATGGATTTTCAGCAGCTCGGCCTGCGATCAGCTGCCGGACAAAGGCCTTGTGAGCCGTGGCATCGTTGTTGACATACATTGACCTGAATTTCAGAAAAACAAACTGCTCGCCATGCTGCCCTACGCGCTTCTGTCGGAAGAAAACCGGGCCATTCGACGTCAGCTTGATGGCGATAGCAATTGCCAGGAGAACAGGTGCGAATAGAAGCAGGGCAAGCGCGCTGCCGACGATGTCCATGATTCTCTTGATCGCGCAGAAAAACTTTTTCGCGTTGTCCCGGCGCGCAAGATCCGGATAAAGAGTTGGATTGCTGGGCCTTTGCGGAATATCGTGATTCCATTCCTCGGGAAACAAGTGAAAGGAGATGCTGATCAGGCCAAATTGCTGTGAGCTTAAATTGGTGCGCAACGTCTCGCTGACCCTGGTCATCATGGTGCTCAGGATCGCATTCCGATCTTCAGCTCCAAATTCGGTGAACATGACTCCCACAACCGAGTTGCTCTTGTACCAGCCGGTAACGTCGGTCTCACGCGTCGATAGAGAAAGCGCCGACAGGATCTTGTCCAAGGCCTTCTCGTTCTTATCGGACCGCAGACCATCCCCCATATCCAGGAGCATCAGCAGAAATGGTTTTCGCGAGCGCTCTGTCCGCTTTCGCTCGAGAGAAATCATCCTGTGAAAGGTTGTCTCATTTAGAACCCCGCGTTCATCAACCGGCAAAACGTCAGCCGAAAGGGCATCCAAGCTTGCTATACCACCTGAGCGCCGTACATTCACGACTCCCTCTCCTCGTCCTGCTTCCTCTTTCGGGCGCAGGAACAAACGACCTACTCTGTAGCTGCTTTGTGCTTGCTTTGGGGGAGTACAGAACTGGAAACTGAAACAACTACAACTGGGGGATTAGTGATTGAACCGAGACTGATTACTCTTCAATAACGCTGGTTTGCCGCGCCGTTCCCGGACCGTAGCGCTGGTAATAGTTGCTGTGATCCGTATTCGCGGAGGAGTTCACCACAGCGCCCAGCAACTTCGACTGTTCGAGCGCCTGCACACCTCTTTGCAACATTCGCCGCTTAGTGGTTCCTTCTCTCGTCACTAGCAAAATACCGTCCGCCAATCGCGCCCAAACGCTGGTATCGGCTAAAGGCAAAATCGGGGGAGAATCGATGATGATCCAGTCAAACCAGGTTGAGAGTTGATTCAAGAGTTCGGAAAGCCTGCCTGACTGCATCAGTTCGAGAGGATTCTCGGGTGGCCGGCCAGCCGGCAGAAACCACAAGTTCGGGCCTTCAAGACGGTAGATATGCTTGATCGGCCGTGGCTCGCCCTGCAACCATTCACTCAGGCCGGGAATACTGCTCAGACCGAACTGCTTGGACAATGAGGGACGCCGCAAATCGCCTTCCAAAAGCAGGATCTTCGGCTGCTGCCTTCTGGCCAAAATGGTTGCAAGATTGGCCGACACAGTGCTTTTGCCTTCCTCGGGAATTGTGCTGGTGATCAGCAGTTTCTTGAGCGGGCGGCTGTGCTGGAGCTGTCTCAACCGCACCCCGAGAAAACGGAATTTTTCCGCCCCGAAGCTTTCTGGCGCGGTAAGACATACCAATTTGCTGTCTTGCGGCAAGGACACTGGCAACGACTGAAACTGGCTCAAGTCACTCTGAGCGAATTCGTTTTGAGAGAAGTCCTTCTGGGCGAAATCTTGACGAGGGAGTTCAATCGCAGGGAAATCTCTCGGGGCCGAGGCGTTGGCTTCACGCTCCACCACCTGCAAAAACTCCGTCGCAAGCGCGGGTGCCGCTACCGGCGTGCCCAACCGCTCCGACTCGGACCTCTGCAAAGCTTCAAATATACGGCTCATGTTTACTGGCTCCGGTTGCTGCTGCTGCCCGCGGTTCTCCGTGACTCGATTGCAGTTTCTGCAGATAGTCATGCAAAAGAAGGAGAGTTTTGGCCGCGCGTCGCGCATCGCCTTCCTCGTTACTGCTGGTAGCTTCTGCCTTGGGCTGGTGTACCACGCCGAGGCGGAAGTCTGCGGCGATGTCCTCGATGATGTCGGGCGTCACGCTGCGGGCTTGTCTCGCGTATGCAGTGATCAGCGCGTTTTCGCATACCGTATTGATAAGACGCGGAATTCCCCGCGAGTGCCGATGCACCCTTACAATTGTGTCGGCCGGAAAAAGCACGCCGGAATTGGAATTTGCGCCCGCGAGTTGCAAGCGGCGCTGGATATAACCTGTCGTCTCGTCCAAGTTTAATGGCAGAAGTTGTGAACGCAGAGCGATTCTCTGCTTCAATTGTCGCAGCTCGATGGAGTCGAGCTTCTCGTCCAACTCGGGCTGGCCGACCAGCAAGATCTGAAGCAACTTTTCGTTCGTCGTTTCGAGGTTCGTCAAAAGACGGATCTCCTCAAGCACTTCGGCCGCGACGTGGTGTGCTTCGTCGACTACCAGGACGGTGGTGAGTTTCTTTTGATGCCGCGAAATTACGTAGTTGCTCAAGATCAGCAGAAGTTCGCTCTTGTTCTTGCCCGCCACATTGAGCCCAAAGTCGCCAGCAACATATTGCAGGAACTCAACCGGCGAGAGTCGGCTATTGAATACGTAGGCGTAGGCCACGTCGCTCTGATTCAGCAATTGCAGCAGGCAGCGGACGAGCAGAGTTTTGCCCGTACCAACTTCCCCGGTCATGACGACGAATCCCTTGTGGCGGCGGACGCCATAGTACAGAGCCGCTAGCGCCTCGTTGTGCCTCCGGGTGGGAAAAAGAAAGAACGGGTCCGGAGTGATCTCGAACGGGTTACGCTTCAGATTGTAGAAAGCTTTGTACATGGACTAACCAATATTACCCGCGGAAGAAGCTTATCGCCGACCCCGCCAGGATAGTTGCAAAAACCAGACCTGCCGTTGCCCAGCCCATCCAGAGCTTTCGCTGTTGCCTTCTTTCCTCCAGCGGACTGGTGATTGGCGGGATCTCTGAGATCACAGTCACCGGTAGCATTTCCTTGAGCGCTTTCTCGTTGTGAAGGCGGTCGTCCAGGAACTCCGTCCCGCCTGCTAGCGCTCCTCCCAAGGCTATACCAACGCCCAAACCGATGCCGCAAAACTTCAGGCGGTTCGGAAAATCAGGCTTCAACGGGAGACTGGGAGGATCGAGCATCTGAAAATGTTCGCCTTGTTGCAGTAGTTCCATGCTAGTGGCCATTTGTGACGAGTTTTTCTTCTTCAGGAGCTCGTCATAATTAGCCTTGGACTGTTCGTAGCCTCGCGTCAGATCGGCGAATTGCTGTTCCCGTGCAGGTTCCTCGTTCAGACGCCTCTGGTAATCGTCAATCTTCGCTTTCAGGGCAGCGATCTCATGCTCCTTGTTCGTCATGTCGATCTGATTCGCTTTTAACTGACCCTGAAGCTGAATCGTCGTAGAGTTTCCGCTATCCAGATCGTCGGTCGAGGGCGCGACCGGGTTGCCGCTCCCCGAGGCGGTGCTTGCACCGGCTTTCAAGTCGGCGAGAGCCTGATCCCGCATCTTCTCTGTCTTCGCAATCTGATCTTTCAGTTTACGAACATCGGGATGTCGATCCGTGTAATGGGAGCTGAGATCGGCGAGTTGCGCTTTGAGTTTGTCCAACTCCTGGTCTAAAGCGAGGATTCCTACAGGTGCGCCGTCGCCACTCTTGGTCGTTCTCTGCGATACACGGGACTGTTCCAGCATCGATTGCAAATATGCGTTTTGCTGCCGGTCAGCGTTGAGACCGTCCTGTTCGTTCTGCAGTTGGGACTGGAGTCCAGAAAGGATTTGGACATTGCTCGTCAGCTGGGAAGGCAACTCTCCCAGATGCTGATCTTTGTATACCCGGACCTTTTCCTCTTGCTCGGCCAAGTTCTGTCTTGCTGTTTCCAGTTGTTGCTCGAGAAATTTGGTCGTATCTTCGGATTTCTGTTGCCGCAACTCCAGGTTCTCGCTGATGAACAGATTGGTCAGTTCGCCGGTAACCTGCTGGGCGAGGTGAGGATCATGAGAAGAATAGAAAATGTTGAATGAAGTGATCGATATGTGGTGTTCATCAAACACCAGTGCAATCTCAATATCCTTACGCATCCGCTCAACCAACTCATCGGGATTCAGCCGACCTCGTTTGTCGGCATAAAGGTTCAGCTCCTCGATAATATGCAAGAGACGCGTGCGACTGAGAATTTGCTGGGTAATGCTCTGCAACCGCGCTTGCAGGTCATCGGTTACGTTCGGGGTCACATAATCTTTTGGCATGCTCGGCTGTTGCACCAGAATCAACGTGCCCGACTTGTAACGCGAGGGCAGAACCCAACTCACGCTCCACACCACCAGCCAACCAATAAAGAACGGTATCAGGAAGTACATATGCCGACGGCGAATCACGTCGACATACTGCTGCAGATTGATCCCTTCTCCCTGTTTCTCTTCTAAGTCATCTACCATAACGCCTTCTCAGACTAACGTCCCAGCGGTCTTGAAAACTGGTACGAAATGTTAACGGCCACACGATCTCGGTCGGGGATGCTGGATATGGCGGCAACCTCGCTGTAACTCTGGTGCAACCGAGTATATTGCAGCTGCAGATTCAGGTGTTCGCCAACCTGGCGTTGCACCGAGGCGTTTCCTGTGATGGTATGACCACCGGTGTTGAATATCGGCGAGGCATCCAGAACGTTGTTGCTCGCGTAACCCCCTCCAATTGACATACTGAGCATTCGGGCAAGTTGCCGGCGAAGTGACCCGTTCGCGCTGCTGGACTCAACTGCCCCGGCTAAACCGCCACCGCTGTTGATGCTTCGTGAATAGCTGGCCGCAAAACTCGTAAGCTTCCCTTGCCAACTCAAGCTCCCACCACCCGCCGGAGACCATCCCGTCATGGCCGGCAGCCCGAACTGCACGGTGTTCGCGTACTGTGGGCCGCCGAACAGAGAAATCGAAAGCGTGGGCTTCAGATAAACAGTATAGAAAAGGTACACGCTTTGTGTCTGGGTCTCACTCTGCCCCCCGGTCGGACTTGCCAGTAAGAATTGATATTGATACGTAGCGCCGATGTAGTGCATTTTCGAGAGACGGTGATTATAGAAGGCCGATCCTCCTCTCGAACTCGAATCGGACAATCCAGGAACCTGCCCCGGGTTTGGGTAGTGCAGATTCATAAACGTTCCGCTTGCTCCGATCATCCCATTGGCGCTGAACTGATAGGTAAGCGTAGCGTTCGCATTGTTCGTCAGCGTTTCGGCAATTGGCGCAATCACAGAATTATTGGGAACGAAGGCGCTGCCGGAGACTGGGCTTGAGAGGTCTGAGTTGGGCTGACTAAGAACATTGGATGTTTGTTGAAACGTATCTCGAACGCTCAACGTGACATGCGGGCTTAAGCGATAGCTGAGATTGACGCCCAGATTCTGATCGGCTTGATTGAGCGAGCTCGTCTTCTGGTAAAAGGTAAACCCAGGGCTGTAATTCAATGTCCAGTGGAACCGTGATCGTGTCTGGTCCAGCGAAATTGTGGGAAATATCGAATAGCTCACATCGCTGATCGGCTGGCCATTCGTCCCGGTTGTCGCGTCGCTGTCATAGGCACTGCTGAAAACTAGTCCTCCGCGCAGGTAATTGGAACGCGTTTCGGAGGTAAATCCCATCGAGTATCCTTCTCCACTGACCGGGGCCGGCGTCAACATGGCTCCCCCGCCACCGCTGGGGCCAGTTCCGGCTGCTTCGGCGCCGCCCTGTGCCCAGAGAGGACACGCAGCCAACAGAATCAAACCAACGAATACTCGGATTAGCATGCTTGCTGTCACGGAACCACGATGGTGTCACGCGGCTGAAGTTTTATATTCTGTGCCGAGTTCTTGCCCTTGATGACGTCCTTGTAGTTAAAGGGCAAGCGTGACTGTCCTCCGTCGGCATTCTGACGAAGGATGTAGATGGATTTTTGTTTGGCAAAATCGCGAAACCCGCCGGCCAGCGCAATCGCGTCCAATACCGTAGCGGAGTTCGTCAGTGGATACGATCCAGGCTTCGATACCATGCCGAGGATGTTGAATTTCTGACTCTTGACTTCTGAAACGATAACGGTAACTTCAGGCTCCGAGATGAAACTTTGCAGCTTGGTAGCCAACAGTTTCTCTAACTGGAGGGGCGTCTCTCCGCTCGCCTGCACCTCGCCGGCTAAAGGCAATGAGATTTTCCCGTCCGAGCGAACTGGAACCGTCCGCGATACGTCGGGTTCTTTCCAGACATTGATCGCCAAAACATCATCGATACCGATAACGTAAGTATCGTTGTGCGCGAGGGCTGCGGTCCCATTTGCAGGATCCCCGGAAACTGTCTGGGCTCCCGATTTTGTGTTCTTGGTTGTGTCAGTTTGCGCCGCCAGCCAACCAGAGACCAGAATGCAGACGGCGAACATCGCTATCCACCGGCACATCTTGTTTGCTGTGATTGTCATGGTTTGTTCCAAACTGAGCAATTGTAACCCGCGTTTCCTCATCCGGCGGCTAAATACGCTTTCCGTTGCCCCTGGTGCCGTTTCCTGGAAATGCGGACGGATAGCTCTCTGCAGCGCTCATGTGGTATTGCTCGATCTTGTAGAGCAAAGTTCGGTAGCTGACCTTAAGCAACCGGGCTGCAGCTTTTCGATTCCAGCCGGTTTTCTCGAGAGCCGTGGCGATTGCGTTTCTTTCCGCTTCGAACCTGACGCTTTGCACCAGTGATTTAAGTGAGTTGAGACTCGGCGAGGGCTCTCCATTCTCGCCTGCGTCGACTGCTTCCCAGGCTGGTTCCGACGTCGCCGCCGGCTTGCCGTTCCCCGGCGCGTGTTCCCGCCTCGGTGTGGCAAAGGCCAGCTCTTTGTCTCCCATCACCAGGTAACGTTTCACAAACTCCTCGAGTTCGTGCAGATTCCCTGGCCACGAATAGGCATGGCAGGCATCGAGAACGGCGGGCGAAAAGGTGCGTGGAGGCAGGCCGTAATGCTTCGCCAGATGATGCATAAAATGACGAAGCAGGAGTGGAAGTTCATCCTTGCGCTGGCGCAGTGCAGGCGCCTGAACCGTGAATGCGCTCAGGCGATAATAGAGATCTTCTCTCAACTTCTTTTCAGAAAGTGCCCGCTCAATGTTGGCGCTGGTTGCCGCCAGGATTCGGACATCGACTTCGACCGTGGCGCCGCTGCCGGGCCGGAAGAACTGCTTGTTCTGTAACACCTGCAACAGCTTGCTCTGGACGCTGGTTGGCATCTCTGCAATCTCGTCCAACAGAACCGTCCCTTTTTCACAGAGTTCGAGCTTGCCGGGTTTGGATCGAACTGCGCCTGTGGAATCACTGCGCTCGTAACCAAAGAGTTCGGTTTCGAGCAGGTCGCCGGGCAACGCTGCACAGTTAACCTTCAGAAATTTGAATCCGGAGCGAACCGAAAGTTTATGGATAAGACGAGCGGCGGTGTCTTTCCCGCTCCCAACCTCTCCCAGGATGAGCACCGGAACATTCGCTTGAGCCAGCAGTTCTGCCTGGGCGCGAAGCTTCCGCATGATCGGACTGGCGCCGACAAAAAATGCATCGTCGCTGACCTGCTCGATATCCTCGCTCGCAAGTTCCATTTCGATGCTCTCGCCCCGCGAGCTGAGTTGGCCCCGGATCACAGCCTCTAACTGCCCGTCGTCCACTGGCCGGACCAGGAAGTCCTGGGCACCCAGGCGAATGGCTTCATTTTTCCGTCCCGCGTCGTCAGGGTAACAAAGCAAAATGATGGACAAGTTAGGACGAAGTCTCCGCAGCCAGCGCAAAATATGCAGGCTATCTGCGTCCCCGCGAGGCAGATCCAGCAGAAGCAGGTCCGGCGTTACCCCAGCCTGGACAGACTCCAATGCCTCCCAACCGCTGCCCACTGTCTCCAATTGCCAGGAATTCATTTCCCCGATCGACCAGAGCGAGCGAACCACGGTGGGCTCCTTGCTCACGATCAGCAGGCGAACCGTCTCGATTGCGTTGTCTGTCACAGGATTGAAGTTCCTTAGGAAGATAGTGAGGGAAAGGGATGCGCGAAAATTCTAAACTGGCTCGACGTCGTATCCCTCAATGCGCACGGCCAGAGATCTCTGAATGGCGTCGATGGATACCACCAAAGTGTTGTCGTCATTTCTAGAAACCAGAATGCCTTCGACGCCTTCCAACGCGCCGCCGCGTACTCGCACCCGTTGTCCAATCTGAAGAAATGGGTGGGTGCTCCAGGGTATTTGCTGCCCAATCAAGGTTCGAACCGCATCGATTTGAGACTCGGCGATGGGCGTTCCCAATCCACGAGCGCCTACAAACTTGAATACACCGTCGATGCGCAGGACCCGCAATCGCTCCTCGCCGGTTGGAGCCAGTTTCACAAACACATAGCAACCAAACAGCGGCTGTTCCAAGGATTTTCGACGGTCGCTCCAGCGATGCACCTCGGTGACCAGCGGCAAGAATGTGGTTACTCCTTGTTCCTTCAAACGGTGCGCGACGACTCTTTCGTGCCTGGCGCGAGTGTGCACGGCATACCAGTTTTCGAAGCTGGGTCCAACCATCGACGCCATATTCGGGAACTCCCAGGACTGTTCGCCAGCACTCATAGCTTCGCCCTCTGAGTCACAATGTGACTTCCACGTTCGGGGGGATAGACTCGGGAAAGACAGCGGGATCTGATACTTCAATGGCTTGGGGGAAAGCCTACGTAACAAATCCTGGGGGGATTAATCTCGATTAAGTTTATCTACATTATTGCAAATCCACTATCCGTGTCAAGTAGCGATGCATAGCGCCGGCAGAACTAAACAAAACCTGCGCGTTTCTGCTAGCAGTGTGCTCGCTCTTCGTGGGTCACTTTACAATCTGGCCCATGACTACGTTTAATGGTTTCCTCACCGGGCAAGGGGGATGGGAACTCTGCTCTGAGTTGGTAGCCCGGAAGTGAAGCTAGCCTACATTCCTATGCAGCCTGCTGCAAGTGGTACACGCTCTCCGCGATGGACTTCTCATAGACAGGAGAGCGCAACTTCTCGGCATGAACGGACGATACGCTTAGAGACGGTCTTCTCATCGCTAGAGAGCTTCTACGCTGCGACGGCTCACTAGACGGGGTCGCCCCGTGGCTCTCAGCAGCTTCTGAATGGACCGACAGTAATTGACGTTATGCCACTGATTCTATAGGGATATTCACCGGTGGCATACGA
>Ga0210383_10000260_pt1 | contig 51506 bp, 40 predicted proteins | sample IncBWC14OmetaG_FD_160072 | JGI IMG/M metagenome (GOLD analysis project Ga0210383, IMG submission 160072) | Forest soil microbial communities from Barre Woods Harvard Forest LTER site, Petersham, Massachusetts, United States - Inc-BW-C-14-O ...
GCGTGACCAAGGTCGCGGTCGCCCACGAAGTAGAGCGGGATCCACCACGAAAAACCTCCTCCGCGCTTTACATGGAAGTACGGAAGACCAAGTATCTTCCGATATCGGACACCGCTCACATCAGCCCAGGGGAGCCACCAGATGCCGTATAGTTTGACGCCGTCCGAACGGATCCGCACGGTGTAGTGCGGAAGAAGGAAGACGTACACTAACGACCAGAAGAACCCCTGTACGGCTAGGTCAATCAGCCCACGCGTCACGTCGATATCGAAGTGCATATCGATCAGCAGGTTTGCACAAGGTCCGGACATCACGAGCGCGAACAATCCGATTTTAAAGTACTGCGGCAATCGGAAGGTGGCGCTGCCGTCGTTCTCCAAATTGCGTCAATCCTGCCTTAGCGGGCAAATCATCTGCAACCAGATCAAAAGAGAGGCCGCGCGAGGCTAAAAATACCTGAATTTGCCGTGATGCCCCGAATCGCGGAGCGGGCGCGGATTGCAATGCCGGACCGCGTTGTTTAACCTTTTTCGCGTCACCCGATGAAACGATTGCTGTTGATATTGGTGGCTCTCGCCATGCTGCCTGCCACCGCTTGCAGCCTGCGCCAGAAGCCCACCGGCGAGAACTACTACCAGCAGGGCCAACTTAATTTTGCGACAAAAGAATACAAAGCCGCGATCGAAAATTATCAGCAGGTGATCGACAAGTATCCGTTCAGCCCCTACGCCGAAGACGCCGAGATGAAAATCGGCCTCGCTTACTACCAGCAGAAGGACTATGCGGAGGCGATCGGCGCGCTCGACGATTTTCAGCGGATGCATCCGACGAGCAAGAATCTCGAGCTCGTCACCTACTACATCGGGCTGAGTTACTACGATCAGATCGGGCGCGAGGACCAGGATCAGGGTAAGACCGAGGCGGCGCTCAAGCGCTTCCAGGAATTGGAGCAGCGCTTTCCCGAGGGCGATTTCGCCGAGCTCGCGCACGACAAGGTGCTGGTCTGCCGCGAGATGCTCGCGCGCAACCAGATGATCGTCGGCAATTACTATTACAAACGCGCAAACTTCCGCGCGGCGGAATCGCGCTTCGCCGAGTTGCTGCAGAAGTATCCCGAGACTCCAGTCGCGCCGGACGCGTTGTTTGAGCTCGGAGTCTCGCTCGAGAAAGAAGGCAAGCGCTACTCGGCGGCGCAGGCGTTCGCCGCTGTGAAGAAGCATTTCCCGGATTCCAACTACGCGAAAAGGGCGCAGACCGAGCTGGCCAAACTCCACGAACCGATCGATACGGAAGAGGATCCGCTGCCACTGGTGCTTGCCGAGACCGGCTACGGCGGAACCGCCGACGATTCGAACGCCGACAAAGTAGTCGTGCGTCAGCGTTCCGACATGCGCGGAGGCACCGATGTCGCGTCCAACTCGGGCGGCTCTGGCTATGGGGCCGACGGCCTGCCGAACCTCGGCGCATCGACGCAGTCCGCCGCTCCCGATCCGTCGCAGCCCGATCTTCCCAGCCGCAAGCCCGGCGCGCCCGACATGATGCGAGCGCCCGCGCCGATTTTGCCGAAGCCCACTGGCAGTATCGCCGGTGCTGCTGCAGCACAGTCTCGCGCGATGACGGGTCTGGCCGCGTCGGCGCCACAGGATCAGCCGGCGCCACAGGATCAGTCGACGCCGCCGCTGACAACCGCCGCTGCGGGTGCGCCGGCGCCCGACTCGACGTTGCATCAGCTTGCCACAGCCGGAACGACGCCCGCGCAGGAGCCGACGCTACATCAGATGACTGCCCCGGGAGACGGTTCGTCGACGCCGCCGCTGTCGTTGAGCGAGCCGCCTACGGCCGGTCCCGCGACGCTCAAGACCATCAGGCTGTCATCGAACGACCCGCCGCTGTCGGTGATTCTTGAATTGAGCGGACCCGTCAGCTTCGACAAGAACCTCGAGAGCAATCCCGACGGTTCGACGGCGACGGTGATGCTCAAGGGCGTCACTCCCGACCCGGGCTTGCAGACTCATCTGGTGTTCGACAAATCGATCTTCAAGGATTGCAACATCTCGAAAAGTTCGGACGGAACGACAGTAACCTTGAGCATGCAGCCGGTCGCACATTTCGCGGTCGTGCCGCTCGAGGGCCCGCCGCGTCTGCTGATGACCTTCACCCCGCAAGCGGGCGCCCTGAAGACCAGCTCCGCGAACTAGCTTCTACGCGAACACGTCTTCGAACTTGATTCCGAGAAACTTCAGCACTACTTCGGCGTAGACCTTCAGTCCCCAGTAAAATCCGTCGACCGGCAGGCGTTCGTCGTTGCCGTGATACAGCGATCCGAAAGGCATGTGCGCCTCGAGCTTCACCGGCGAGAATCCGTAACACGCCGCGCCCAGCTTCGAGTAGAACTTGCTGTCGGTCGCGCCGGGAATCATCCACGGAATCGCGAGCGATCCCGGGTCAGCCGCCTCGACGGTTTTCTTGATCAGCTCGAACAGCGGAGTGTCTGGACTCGTCTCGGCCGGTGGGGCCGTCTTGAGCAGCTCGAAGGTCGGCTCGGGCCCGACTATCTGCCGCAGCTCGGCCATGAAGCTCTCGGGATCCTCGCCGGGCAGCGTGCGCCCGTCGAGCACGATCGTCGCCTCGCCGGGAATCACGTTGTCTTTGTACCCCGCGCGCAGAATCGTCGGCGACACTGTGTTCGACAGCATCGGCGCGAATAGCGGTCCCGGCGATTCGACCGGCACGCCCATCTCCTCGAGCGTCTGCCGCATGAACGGCGACACGTTCTTGCGCATCGGCGTCCGCACGATCCTGGTGATCAGCTCCGACATTCGTGAGATCGCCGTGTCCGATCGCGGCATCGATCCATGTCCCGGCGCCGCCGTGACCTTCATCTTGATCGTGACGAAGCCCTTCTCCGCCACCTGGATTGGATAGAACCGCTTGTTCCTCAGATGAACTGTGAATCCGCCGACTTCGTTCAACACGTAGCCCGCGCGCACCAGCTCCGGATGCCGCTCGACGAGAAATTTCGCGCCGAAATCCGATCCGGCTTCCTCGTCCGCGACCGCCGCCAGTATCACGTCGCGATTCGGCTTCGCGTCGGCGCGCTTCATCGCGGTCATCATCACGAGGTCCATCGCGCATTTCGACTTCATGTCGATCGAGCCGCGGCCCCATACGCATCCATCAGCGATTTCGCCGCTGAAGGGCTCGCGCGTCCATCCCGATCGCTCGACCGGAACGACGTCGGTATGCGACGACAGCAGCAGCGGCCCCTCCGACGAATCCGACCCCTTGAGCCGCGCCACCAGGTTGGCCCTCGTCGGTGCGCTTTCGCGGATCACCGGTTCGACGCCATGCGCGCCGAGCGCCTCTGCCATATAATCGGCGACGATTCGTTCGTTACCGGGTGGATTGGTCGTGTCGAGCCTTACGACCGCGCGCAGACAATCAAGCGCCTCCTGCTGAAACGTCGGCCACGAAATTTTCATCTACTCCCCCTCTTCCCCGAGAAAAACATATCTGTCATAGAAAGCTACAACTTGTCACAGCATGAGTATAGATGCTTGAGCGTCGATTATCGCTAGTAAAATGACGCAAATAAAGGACTTTTCAAGCCCCAGTGCCGGTTAGTTTTGACGCTGGCATCTCAAACTGACTGACGATACCCTCGGGCCGAAGGTTAAAGAAGTGAGTGTAGTCTGTGTCGAAAGAGTGATCGTCGCCGTGCGCGACCTGGCCGCGTCGCGCGAAAGATGGCGTAGCGCCGGGTTTGCGGTCGCCCCGGAGGAATTCGAAGGCGAAGGGATCAGCGTCGCGCGGATAGCTGCGGGCGCAGTCGAAATCGATCTCTGCGCAACACAATCCACCAAATCCAAATCAGCCCTCGCTCAGCATCTGCGCGAGATGACGACGGATCAGATCGACGGCGGCATCCTCGGATGGGTCTGGGGCGTGAAGGGCGTCTTCATCTCGGAGGAGTCAAGTTTGGGCGCCTCTGTGAAATCAATCCTTCTGCCCGGACTCGCGCAACCTTCGATCAGGGCGGAGGTGCTTTCGTCGGGATTGCCGGGAGTCGTGACCGCGGCTGCCCCTATCAATCTCGACATCGAGTCGCGCCGCCAGTCGCTCGCAAAGCTCTGCGGCGCCAATCCAAACACCGTCGACTACCTAGAGCATATCGTCGTGATGACGCCGGTGCTGGAAGAAGCGATCTCCGCCAACGAGGCGGTCGGCGTTCCATGCAAGCGAATCCGCGAAGTCGGCAACGGCGCGCGTCAGGCATTTTTCAAGCTCGAGCAAACCGTTCTGGAAATTGTCGGGCCTGCTACGCGCGGCCGCCCCGGATGCTGGGGCGTCGCACTGATGTGCTCCGACATCGCGCAGGCCGTCGCGACGGCGCGCGCCAACGATCTGCAAGCGACCGAGCCCAAGCTGGCAATCCAAGGTGGGCAAATCGCGCGCATCGTCGATCCGCTCGACGGCGTCGCAATCGCCTTCATGCAACCCGGCCCCCGCATCGACGACTGATCAGGTCTGGATCCACGCCATCGAGCAACCGCCCCTGAGAGCAAAGTAGTGCGCCGCGCGCAACTTTGCTCTTGTCACTGGGTGCAGGGGTCACCCCTGCCGCCCGCCGCCCAGGCGATTTTTCTCTCGCGCGATACTCTGATCGCGTCAGCGTCCGCTGAAATTCGGCTCGCGCTTCGCCATGAACGCTTCGAGCCCTTCCTTGAAATCGCCTGATCGGAACAGCACGAGCAACTGCATCAACACATGATGCGTATGCGATTCGAAATCCTCGCTCAGTCCGTGGCGGAACAGCCGCTTCATCGCGCGAATCGCCAGCGGCGCGTTGCCCGCGATCTTCGACGCCCATCGCGACGCCTCTTCCATCAGCTCGTCGTGCGGCACAACCTTGTTCGCGAGTCCCAGTTCGACCGCGCGCGCCGGCGCGATATCGTCGGCGATGAATCCGATTTCGCACGCGCGCGCCCATCCGACCAGCCGCGGCAGATACCATGTGCCGCCGCTCTCGGGCACGATTCCGCGCTTGGCGAACGCGGGCACCAGCTTGGCGCGATCGCTGATCAGCCGCAGGTCGCATCCGAGCGCGAGGTCGAATCCGTAGCCCGCCGCCGCGCCGTTGATCGCGCAGATCACGGGAAGGTCGATTCGATTCAACGTCACCGTCGGCAGCTCGCGCGTGCTGACGTGCGATGCGCCCGGTGCTCCGAGGCCCGCGCCGATTCCACGGCCGGCCGCTGTATCCTTGAGATCGAGCCCGCTGCAGAAGCCGCGGCCCTCGCCCGTCAGGATAATCGCGCGCACCTTCGGGTCGCTGTCGAAATCCTTTAGCGCCTCGCCGAGCCCTTCGAGCATCTCGACGCTGATCGCGTTCATGCGGTCGGGCCGGTTGAGCTTCAAAATTCCTACGTGATTGGTTTTTTCGACGAGCAGATCAGCCATCGGCGCACCTCCATTTCGACTTTGAAAAACCTAGCGCATCGCGTCGATTTAGCGAATGATGCGGGATAGAATTTTCCGTGGAGCATCAAGCATGAGCATCAAGCATCTACCTGCAACCTGTACAGCTGACCAGATTTGCGCGGCCCTTGGCGAAGACGGATGCGTCGTCGTCGACAACGTTGTGCGCCCCGAAGTCATGGACGAAGTTGCAGCCGAGCTGCGTCCCTATTGGGATGCGACCCCATTCGGCCCCGACGATTTCAGTGGACGCCGCACTCGCCGCACCGGCGGACTCATCGCGCGCTCACCCAAATCCCGCGACCTCGTGACGAATCCCACGGTGCTCGGCGCTGTCGGTAAACTGCTCGGCCACGCGACCAGCTTTCAGCTCCATCTCACGCAGACGATCGCGATCGGCCCGGGTGAGCCGGCCCAGACGATTCATCGCGACCAGTGGGCGTTCGATTTCTTCCCGTTCCCCAAGGGCTACGAAGTGCAGTGCAACACGATTTGGGCGATGACCGATTTCACCGAGGAGAACGGCGCCACGCGCGTGATTCCGGGCAGCAGCCATTTCGACGACAAGCTGCACTTCGCAGAGGCCGACACGGAGCCGGCCGAGATGACCAAGGGGTCGGTGCTGTTCTACACCGGCAGCATCTACCACGGCGGCGGCGCGAACCGCTCGAAAAGCATCCGCACCGGCATCAACATCACGTACAACGTCTCGTGGCTGCGCCAAGAAGAAAATCAGTACTTGTCAACGCCGTTCGACATTGCGCGCACGCTGCCCGTCGACCTGCTCAGGCTTATGGGCTATCGGCTAGGCGCCTACGCACTCGGTTACGTCGACGACACGCGCGACCCGATCGAGGTAGTCCGCCCCGACCTGGCCAACACGGGCTTTCGCCCCGTAATGGAATCGCAAAAGGCCGACGAGTTCCTGAAGAATCAGCCGGAAGCCGCGGCGCAGAAATAATCCGGTCTCCTTCCTACTATGGGAAGGGATCGGGCATCCTCACGGCGTCTTCGCGCTCACCTGAATCTGACGAGACGTCGTGCGTGACGCCGGTGCGTTCGCTTTGATCGCGACCTGATTCGCAGCCGACGCCGACGGCGCTGACGCAACAACCCCGACTATGTAGTGCCGATCGATTTGAGCAGCGATCGACGTGGCAACCTGATCGACCTCGCCCGGATCGGCCGCCAGCGGCGTGTACTCGCGCGGGACTACCGGCCCAAACAGGAAGGAGTTGTTGGGATCTCGCGTCGTTACTTTGGGTGCGTTGTCGTTCGGTTCGGCCGCGATTAGAAAAAACCCACCGCCCATGTCGGTCGCGAATTGTTTAAGGTCCTTCGCACCCACGCCGTTTGGTGTGCCGCCGAGAGCCCACGGTCCGATGCCGATCGAAACTGGAATATTGATGGCGTCGGGCTTCCCGACGCCCACCACGAAGAGGCGGTTCTGCGAGTTGAGCGCCGAAGCTACGATCTCGTCCCGAGTAGCGCGCTTGCTCGCGTTGTCGAGTGACGACAGATCGTCGGTATAGATAATCGCCACCTTGTCCGGATAGTGCCCCGTGTCGAGTCGCGCCAATCCCTGCCGCACCCCATCATAGAACGGTGTCTGGCCGCCCGCGCTGACACGCTTCACCCGCTCACCGACGAGAGTGTGATTGGTGGTGTAATCCTCCACCAGTATCGGATCCATCCCGAACGCGAACAGAAATACTTCGTCGCAGGCGTCGAGCTTCGACAACAACGCCTCGACGTTGGCAGTCACCACCGGCAGCTTCGTCACCATGCTCCCCGACTTGTCGACCAGTATCCCGATTGAAACCGGCGGCCGTCCCTGCTCCTCGCGAAAGTATGCGATCGGAATCGGCTTGCCGTTGTCGGTGGCGGCGAAATCCGTTTGCGCGAGGCCGCTGGATGGAGCCCCGCTCGAATCGATCACGTCAACCGAAAACTCGACGTAGTTTGGATTCGCCGCAAGATTCGCCGGCGGAGGCGTCGGCGCGCCCGTGCATAAGTTCAACTGACCGGTCCGCGAAGGCATCGCGACCGGCGACATCGGGGGAGTGAGACATCCGGCGACCGCGCCCGCCATCAGAATCGCGCCAACCATCGCCGAAATCCGCATCGACGCTCGCCCATCCACCCGCAGTGTCATCAGCATGACTGGTAGATAAACGCGCTTCGGGACGAAATGCCAGCATAGTTATCCGCTCTTGATGGACGCCGACGCGCCGGAATTGGGCCTCGGCGCGAACACTTCCTGCGGCTCCGACACTCCGCGCAGACTGTGTCGCCCGATACTCTCGAGCCCTTCCTTCGACGCCGCAGCGAAGCTCGCCGACGTCACCACCGGACGTCCCAGCTCGGCTCCGACTTTCTCCAGCCGCGCCGCATGATTCACCGCCGGGCCAATCACCGTGAAGTCCAGCCGCGTCGGCGCTCCGATATTTCCGTAACTGACTTCGCCCAGATGCAGCGCCAGTCCAAAATGGATCTCCGGTTCGCCCGCCGCCTGCCGCTCGCGATTTCGCGCCGCTATGTTTTCAGTCGCAGCACGCGCCGCCCGCAACGCCGCCGAGCATCGCTCGCCCGGGTCTTCGCTGATGCCCAGCTCGAAAATCGCCAGCATCGCATCGCCCATGAACTTGAGCGGCTCGCCGCCCTCCGCACTCACACTGTCCACCATCGTTTCGAAGTAGTCGTTGAGCAGCCGGATCACTTTGTCGCGAGGCAGCGCGTCGGTCATCGCCGTGAAGCCTCTTAGATCGCACAGCCAGACCACCGCGCGAATCGCCTCGCCACTGCCGCGCGTGATCGCGCCCGACAGCACCCGCTCACCCGTCCGATGACCCACGTAGGTGTCCATCAGATGCCGCCCGATTCGACGCGTCGCCTGCAGCTCGACGATTATCGCCAGCGCCTCGGCGACCGCGCTCAGTCCCGCGATTTCGTCCTCGTTGAATCCGCCCGCGTGATCGGTAAGCCACGTGATCGAATTGATCTCGCCGCTCGAGCAGATCATCGGCATCGCGGCGTAGTCAGTTCCGCCTTCACTCTTGAATTCGCCGAGCGCCGGGTAGTCGATCGGACAGGCGGGGTCATGCAGCCGCCGCCTGATCATGACGCCGGTGCGCTGCACTTCGGCGATCGGGCTGGTGGTGAATTCAGGATCGTTTCCGAACGAGTGGTCCGCGGTGAACCTTACTGCACCGGGCGTGCCGCGCCGCCAGATATATGCAGTCGCAGCGATCTGCGGATGGAGCGTGCCGACCGCGCAGAACGCGCGCCACAGCGGGATGTTCGCCGCGACGATCCGCCGGCACATCTCGTCACCGAACTCGCGCATGTGCGTGATATGCCGCGTCGCGCATCATCCATTCGACGACTCGCGCCGCGCCGTCATGATGACTGCTCGCACCGCCGCTCATCGTTCAAAGGTGCGCCAGTTGCACGATCCTTTCAATAAACTTTATTCGCCCTTGGCGAAGCAGACCGCCTCGATATTGTGACCGTCCGGATCCAGCACGAACGCGCCGTAGTATGTTGGACTGTATTGCGGCCGCGGACCGGCGCCGCCGTTGTCGCGACCGCCGGCCTTCATCGCCGCATCGTAAAATTGCCGCACCGTCGCACGATCCTTCGCCAGCACCGCGATGTGCGCATAGCCATGCGACGCGCCTTCGCGATGCCCGATCCAAATCCGTTCGCGATCGGGCCCGGCGAAGCCCGCATATTGCTCCTGGTCATTGCTGAACACGAGCGTGTATCCGAGCGGCGCGAGCGCCGCCGAATAGAACGCGAGGCTCTTCTGAAAATCCGAAACTCTCAGCGAGATGTGATCGATCATTGCCCGTGCTCCGAGCTATTGCGGATCGCCCAGCTTCAGCAACTGCTTGCCGAAGTTCGCGCCGGTGAACAGCCGGATGATCGTCTTCGGCGCGTTCTCGAGGCCCTTCTGCAGATCGATCTGGTTCTTGAGCTTGCCCTCGGCGTACCACTTCGACATCTCGGCGATCGCCTCGGGATACCGCTGGAGAAAATGAAATACGAGGAAGCCCTCCATCCGCGCGCCGTTCAATATCAGGTTGAAATAATTCTTCGGCCCGACCGGGTTCCTCTCGCCAAGGTTGTTGTACTGCGAGATCGCGCCGCACAGCACGACTCGCGATCCGAACGTCAGCCGCGCCAGCGCATGATCGAGGATTTCGCCGCCGACGTTGTCGAAATACACGTTGATACCTTGCGGGCAGTGCTTGCCCAGCGCCGCACCGACGTCTTCATTCTTATAGTCAATCGCCGCGTCGAAGCCCGCCTCTTTCAAAAGCCAGTCGCACTTCTCGCGACCGCCTGCGATTCCAATTACGCGGCATCCTTTGATCTTCGCGATCATACCCGACACCGAACCGGTCGCTCCCGCTGCGCCCGAGACCACGAACGTCTCGCCGGCCTTCACCGCGCCGACTGCGAGCGTGCCGAAGTATGCGGTCAGTCCGGTTGTGCCGAGCAGCGACAGCGCCAGTATCGGGTCGGTGCCCGCCGGCAGCTTCTGCAAGCCCATCAGGCCTTCGCCGCCGTTGACCGTGTAGTCCTCCCATCCGAAAAGTCCCTGCACGAGATCGCCCTTGGCAAATCCCGGACGCTTCGACTCGACGACCTGTCCCACGGTGCCGGCCTTCATCGTCTGGCCGATCGGAATCGCCGGCATATAAGTGTCCATCGACATCCAGCCGCGCTGCGTCGGATCGAACGAGAACGCAAGGTTGCGCAGCAACACCTGTCCATCTTTAAGCGCCGGAACGGCGGTCTCGTTCCAGCGAAAATCGCTTTCCTTGATAATTCCCTGCGGACGCGCCGCGAGCAGCCATTGCCGGTTCCTCAGCTCTGCCATCGAAATTTCCTCACTGCGAGAATCGATCTGAATAGTCTGGACTTACCCGATAAGCGCGAACCGAACAAGCAACGCCCGCGATAATCTGTGCGCCTGACGTTGGCGCGTGATCGAATGAAATTCTAGAATCGTGGCGTCAGACTAATGAGTGCAAAAATTCGTCGCGGCAAAGCAGAAGACGCGGACTTCCTCGCGCGAGTCATGATGCTCGCGTCGCGCGGGCATCTGCGGCGCGGAGTGTGGGATCTGATTGCCGGCGGCTCTGACCAAAATTGCCTCGACTATCTGCGACGGCTCGCGCTCTCCGAGCCGGTGTCGCTGTGCCACTACTCGAGTTTCATCGTCGCCGAGCATGAAGGACAGCCGGCCGCGGCGCTCTGCGGCTTCGATCCGCGCAACAGTGGATGGCAAACGCTCGGCGACGCGATGCGAAACGTTCAGCGCGACCTCGGCTGGACTGAAGTCGACGAGAAAGCGGCGGCCGCTCGCTCCGCACCGGTATGGCAGTGCACCTTCGACACGCTCGACGGCGCGTGGGTCGTCGAGTCGGTCGCTACGATGCCCGAGTTTCGCCGGCGCGGCCTCGCCGACGCGTTGATGGCGGAGATTCTGGAAGCCGGCCGTGCGCGCGGCCATCGTATCGCGAAGCTTACGATCTTGATCGGTAACGTCGCGGCGCAGCGAGCATACGAGAAGGCCGGCTTCAGGGTGCGGGACGAAAAGCGTCATCCCGACTTCGAGGCGGCGCTGGGCGCCGCTGGCTTCATGCGCATGACACGGGAATACTAATTGTAGGATTTAACTTCGCCAGGGGAGGAACCGCGGCATGTCGATGATGGGGCGCTTTGTACAGGTCTCGCAGGATCGCCTGCGGCAGATTATTGACGACCCTTCCGGCGTCGAAGAACTCTTCGCCTCGGATCAAGTCGCGCAGGGCCTTCCGAAAATGTTGGGGGCACTACAGGCCGCGCTGCAGAAGGGCGCGCCGAAGATCGCAGGATCGGCTCCGACTGCGGATCCGCCAGTCAGCGAGCGGATGGAGCGGCTGTTCAAGGCCGCCGGTATCGATCTTGACGCGTTCGCGCGCGGCGAAGGTAATGAGCGGACCGTGAAATTCATGGCCGAGCGCGCCAAGGTCCTTGCGGGAGCGGCTAGCCTGATCAATCAGCTAGCACCGTCGGGCGCCACCGGCGCGCAGGCGTCGGGCAAAGGCGCGAACATCTCGATCGACAAGGCGTGGCATGGCGTCCACTACCTGCTGTGCGGCAGGGCCGAACCCGGCTCGGACCTCATCAGCCAGGTTGTGATGGGCGGGACGGACGTCGGCGAAGACCTCGGCTATGGACCGGCGCGCTATTTCGAGGCGGCCGAGGTCGCCGCGATTGCCCACGAGCTGACTCAGCCAAATCTCGAAGCGCAGATGACGGCGCGATGGGACCCGGATCAAATGACGGCGCTCGGCATCTATCCGGCGGGATTCACGTCCGACGACGAGCAGTGGCTGATGGACGCTTTCCGCGATCTTAGAAAGTTCTACGTCGATGCGGCCGCAGGCAACCTGGCCGTCGTGACCTGCCTCGAATGATCGTTAGAACAGTCGCTGGCCGAAGAAGACGGCGTTGATATCGCGCTTCGACGACGCGAGCGCATCGCGCGGTTTCGCCGCCATCGCTTTTGCCAGATCGCGTGCAGCCGGCATCAGCGCGTCGGGCTCGACCACGCGATTCAGCGCACCCATCGCGAGCAGCTCCTCCGCTTTGTAATGGCGGCACATCATAATCGCTTCCTTCGCGCGCCACGGACCGAGCCTCGCCGCGAGCACACTCGCCGGAGCGCCGCGATACGGCACGCCGAGGTCGACCTCCGGCACCCAGAACTCGGCGCCCGCGACTGCGATCGCAAAATCAAATGCGAGCGCGAACGACCATCCACCACCGACCGCGTAGCCGTTGATCGCGCCAATCGTGATCTGATCGAGATGTGCCAGCACGTCGAAGGCGCGGCCGATCAGCCGCGGCCATCGCTTCCCGAACTCGCCCATGCGGCGGCGTCGTTCGTCCGCATCTATGACCGCGCCGGCCGGCGCCTCGAACATCGCCTTGTCCGCGCCCGCGCAAAATGCCGCGCCGGTGCCCGTGACGATCAGAACGCGGCACTCGCGATCGTCCCGCACATCGTGGAGATGGTGCTCGAAATCCAGGATGACGTTCTCATCAAGACAATTGCGCCGCTCAGGCCGATTGAAGGTGATCGTCGTAATCGGACCATCTTTCTCGACAAGAAAATTTTCTGCCATGCGAACGTCTCCAAAGTTGATGCTCTACAGCGACGCCACTTCCGGCGCAATTCTAGCTGGCTTGCGCGCCACCAATCGATGTTGAACAATCGACGTTCTTCGACGCGGAGAGGTGGCCGAGTGGTCGAAGGCACCAGATTGCTAATCTGGCGTACTGGGTAACCGGTACCGAGGGTTCGAATCCCTCCCTCTCCGCCAGCCAAGGCTGTACCGTTTACCTACAAACCGGAGATGGCGGCAAATCGGCGCGTGACGCGGCGCTTTTGCGCTCGATGCGAACCGGAGAAAGCCGTCTCGCCGCAGATTGGACGAATTCCACCGGTGAGGGCTGGGCGCGAAGCTTCAAGGTGAAAGAGACACTGGAAGATTGACGGCGCCAGACGCTTCGTTCGTCAGATTGAGCAGCACGTTGCGGCGACGCTCTGTCCAAATCACAAAAGGGAGGCGTATTGGATCGCAACGTACAGATTCGACCGCTGCATCGTATGAAGGGCAAAGATCGGATTGTGTTCTGGATGGGAGCGGCATTTGCGATAGCGCTGGCTTTGACCGGCGCCGTGTTTGCCGTCATAGGGATCGACATCGTGCAGGCACTACGGCTCACGGCGCGATGGTCATTCCTTCTATTCTGGCTGGCCTATACGGGCGGAGCGATCGCGACGCTATTTGGCCCAGCCTTCAAGCCGATCGCGATGCGCGCTCGGGAGTTTGGTCTGGCCTATGCCGCAGCGCAACTGGTTCATCTTGGCCTTGTGGTCTGGCTCTTCCAGGTTTCTTCGCGCCCACCACTAAGCGGTAAGCCGTTCGCTTTCTTCGTGGTTGCCATCGTCTGGACATATCTGTTGGCGGTCTTTTCTTTTGGCGGGATCGCGAAGACTCTTGGGTCGCGAGGTTGGCGTGCGTTGCGAATCGTCGGAGTTAACTACATCCTGCTGGCGTTTGCCTGGGATTTCGTACCCGCCGCATTCCACAGTACCGCGGACTACGGAGTCCGACGCCTCGCGGAGTACACACCGTTCGCTGCCATGTGCATAGCGGCGCCGCTTCTGGTCATCGCTGCCGCGGCCAATCGTCGGCTGGGGATGAGGTACAGTCCCACGAGGCTAGGGCAGGTCGCGAATTAATGCCGAGCGCGTGGTGTGGCTCCTTTCAAGTGGCTCCTTTGCTCACGATGACGATGAGCAGCGCGTTGCACTCGCGTTCGAACTCGAAACGGCCGGTTACCAGGTTAGTGTTCATCCGTCTCTCTCCGACTGAGGAGGACCGGCGCCAAACCTAGCTAGTTCGCTTTACCGTTCCTGTTGCTGGAACTGATTGTAGTTTCGATTGTCGCCGGGCGCACGGTTGTGGTATTCGGCGCCCTCCTCGCCATGAAGCCGTCCGTTATACCATCGCCAGCTATTGCCGTATTGCCGGTACTCGTTACCATCGATGTCGCGGAATCGCCAGTTGTTTTGCTGTTGATACCAGTGTCCCCGACGACCCTGATACCAGTCGTTGTCTTTGTTGGCTCCGTTGAACCATCGCCAGCTATTACCGTCCTGCCGGTACTCGTTGCCGTGGATGTCGTAGAATCGCCATGCGTTGTGCTGTTGAATCCATTGGCCCCTACGTCCCTGATACCAGTCATCTTGATTAGCTCTGAGCACGCGGGGCGCTAGAACAAACGTACAGACCATTATGATAACAGTCGCTAAAGTTCTTGTTTTCATTGTTGCTCTCTATAGCGGAGTCGATGATCCATGATTGGCAATTTGAACAGCGCATAGAGAATCGCCGGTGCGGTTCCGAGGTTGTCGGGTTGAATCAAAAGTTCGAGTTCTGGCCGTGCGTTCGAAATACCAGAGTAGAACCCCTGGTGCTTCTGGTTCACCACGGCCAGTGTCCGTTCTGGTGCCACGCGTAGCGAAATCCGTGCGAGCGTTTGTTCGAGCAGTGTCGTCGTTCCGACGATGGGGAAATACTGTTTGGGACATTCGCGGCCTGCTATGCGATGGATGTAAGAACGCAATCTCTTTCCCTCACCTGCGGCCAGAACAACCGCCCAACGATCCTTCTGTCCCAACTCTACTGAACCTTTCATTTCGTGCTCCTTCCCATGGTCTCAAATCTCGGATTGATTCGATGACTGAACTCATCTCAGGCCGGCGAGCCGCTGCAGCGCCCTGCTGCAGCGGCTCGCACTCTTGGAGGGTCGGGGAGGTACATCGACGCTGGGGGAGAACGTCGATGGGGGCGCAATTAGTACAAGTCTTACATGTGGTGAGCCTCTCTTGTGTGATGCCGTGTTCGCATGATTTGAACGCTTGTCGTCGCCGTTGCTAAGAAGACACGGCCATCGCGTTTATCGGCCGTTGCTCTCGTCGGCTGCTGATGCGTCGTTATGCTGCGAGGGCGCCTCTTCCTTACTTTCCTTCTCGCCACCAGAGGCTCCCGCGGCCGAGGTGCTCTCTGCTCCTGCCGGTTCGTCGAGCTGGTCCAATGCGTCTTCAACAGAACCTGGCATGCTTTGAGCAGTGGCTTCCTCGGCCTCGGTGCCCTGGCTAACGCTTTCAGCGGTTTCTGCGGTCGCCGATTTCGGGGCAGAGCTGGCTGCAGCCTCTGGAGTGGCGGCAGCTTCTGCGGCGGGCGCCGCGGCAGTAGTCTCCTCGGCGATGCTCGTCTTCGGGTACGCGAGGTCAGCGATCAGCAAACCCACCAGCGCCAGAGCGCTGACTATAATTAAGACGGCCCGCTTCATGACTTTCACCTTCTGGTTCTATATTCGAGATTCTTGTTCTTAGCTCAGGTGTCACATCAAACCTTGAGCAAGGAGCGGACCAGCCGGAAAGGGCCTGCAGACTCAGAAAGGACGCTGGGAGCTCCGGGGCGAATCGCTACGCGGGCCGGGCGGTTCACCACGTTGTTCGAAGCCGCGCGGCTACAATTTGCAACCAATCGAATTTAGTCAGCAAAAAAGTGTGGACGGACGCAGGGGGATCAAGAGGAGGATGTCTTGCTCGCAGGTGGCCGCCAGCTTGCAAAGATAATTATCAGGAAGGCAACGTCGCAGACGCACTGTTCGCGCCCGTACGTTCAATATAGTGCCGCGACGTCCGAACGATGAAATTCAGACGAGACACTATTTTTTACGATCGGGTCTTACTGGCGTTGTGCGTGGGCACAGCAATCTTCGGACTCATCGCGCTCATTCTAATTGAGTGAACGCACGACCGGCACACTGCAGTCTCTCTCGAAAATCGCTGCCTTGCGACGACAGGATTCCTGCAATGGCTGCGAGCCGAATTCGCAAGGATTCATTTAGCCGGGACCACCAACTATGATGTGGTTTGTGCGAGTCGGCTCTCGCGTGACATTTGTGTTGCTACTGGCACTCGCGCCCGCGGTCGCAACCTACACCTATTGGAGCGTCCAACGCTCGACGCGAACCTATATCAATGATCTGAAGCGCGAAACGCGCGCAACCACGCGAGGTCTGGCACCCGCTCTTGAAAATGAGATCAGGGAAGGTCGCTGGGATCAGGTTCGAAGTGTTCTGGCGCGGATCAGCACGGAAGGCACTCAAAGCGCGCTGTTTGGCCTCGATGGCAAGCTCTTTTACGCTCCGCATGACTTCCCATCTGAGTTGATCCCGAATTCCGAGCAACTCGCGCGCGCAAGCTCGAAAGGTTTTGTCGAATCTGAGCGGATCGCTATTGAACGACAATGGTTTTGCCGGCTGATAACACTGAGCAACGAAAGCCACCAGCTCATCGGCTACCTGCTGCTTGCACAGGACTGGACCGATATCAACAATGACCTGAGAGCTCGCACGACGGTGTCGGTCGCTGCCGCACTGGTACTGGTTGCGGGCATCGCTACGATCATACCGCTCGTGGTCCGGCGTTATGTTTCTCGACCGCTGGCCGAATTGACCGAAAGAGTGACGCACTTCTCCAAGGAAGGCGAGTTTGGAAAAGGACCCGCGGCCGACGAAGTACGACTACTCACTGAGGAATTTTGGAGGCTCGACGACCAGCTGGTCAAGGCGCGCGCCGATCTGCTTGAGAGACATCGCCGCGAACTCGAACTCGAGCGAAGACTACAACACGCGGAAAGACTCGCCACCATCGGCACCCTGGCGTCCGGGTTGGCCCACGAAATTGGTACGCCTATGGGCGTCATTCGTGCTCGCGCTGAGTATCTGCTGCAGTTCAATCCACCACCGGCGAAGAGTCAGCAAGGCCTCGAGATCATCGTCGGACAAAGCGATCGGATTTCGCGCATTGTGAGGATGCTCCTGGACTACGCGCGCCCTCGCGAATCGATCCGGGTCGCCTGCGATCTGCGGCCCATCATCGAACACGCGCTGAGTCTTGTCGAAACAGAAGCCGTTCGACGCAATGTAGAAGTCGTAGAAGAACTGGGTGACAAGCCCCTGATAGTTAATTGTGACGGCGACCAGTTGCAGCAGGTCTTTGTGAATCTGGCGATAAATGCGCTCGACGCCATGGCCATCAACGGCGGAATTTTTCGAGTAACCGCCGAAACCGCGAACTCAGAACCTCGCCTGAAGATCACTTTCGAAGACACGGGGACTGGTGTCTTGCCGCAGCACAAAGATAACGTCTTCGACCCTTTCTTCACGACCAAGGAGCCGGGCAAGGGCACAGGAATGGGCCTGGCCGTGAGCCAGTCGATAATGCACGACCACAACGGTGAAATAACCTTCGACTCCGGACCGTCGGGCACTCGTTTTTACGTTACATTGCCAATTGCACAAACAAACGTGCACTCCTAGGGACGCAGCGACCGCTTGTTTGTTCGCGTAGCGGAATGCCACACCCTGTGCGGCGTTTCTCCCCTGCACTCGACCGTATCTTTTCCAACCTCTCAAGCGATTTTCTAAATGCGGAGGAAAGTGCCGCGCGTGATCATTCGGTGTGTCCGTTCGTCGGCCACGAAGGCGTAAATCTTGCACCAATTGTTGGAGAGCGAGTCCTGGAGATTCGAACATGTCCAGATTGAAACCAATAAAAAGTCGGGTCCCGTATCTGCTCGCGTTGGCGTTTCTGGCAATGTCCGCGCCTTCCTTCGCGGAGGTCCAGCCGGGAGACCTCATCACGCCCGTCAACGCTGCCAAGGTTAAAGAGCTGGTATCGCCAGGGGTGTACTACAAAGTCGTCAATGGGATGTCGATGAAGATCGCTGCGACCGAGCGAATCGAGTGGCCGCCGCCATACATGAACGCGACTGAAAAATATTCGGGGCAGGTCAGGCTGTCGCCCGATGGCCGCTCACTCATGAATTACGTGGCGGGTCAGCCGTTTCCGTTTTTCGACGTCAACGATCCACAAGCGGCAAGCAAGATCATGTGGAACAATGCGTTCCGCCCGATCACTTCCGATGATTACGATCTCCGCAACTATGGATGCGACAGCGTATATACCAGGAGCGGCGGCGCGCCGCGCGTGATCGATCACTTCCAGATTGGGCACTATGCCGGTTATGCATTGGTAGGCAGGACCGAGGTCGAGCCGATGCCGGTCGATCCTGACTTCAAGAAGACTGGCCGCTACTGGCTATTCGGCTTGTATCCAATCCTCGAGCCGCAGTCGCTGCACGGCAGCGGATTCATCCGATGGCGTTATGCCGATCCGAATCGTGGTGACGACAGCTGGAACTGGACCACTGGCAGTCGGCGGGTCCGGCGCTTGAATGAGTCAATCCTGAGTTCGGCGGTGGCGCCGGCGACCGGACGCTCCGCCAGCTTGACTACATTCGACCCGGACCATTATTCGGGATTTAATCCCAAGGTTGAGCAATACGACTACAAGTTCCTGGGCGAGCGCACGATGCTCGCGCCAGTGAACATCGCCAACTCGCCCGCGCTCACCTGCATGAGCGATGGCGGCGCCAGCGCGTGCCCCGAGAACTGGCAGAAGCGTCACGTCTACCTGGTCGAGGCAACTCCGCGCGCGGGCTACGCTGGTAGTGCGCTGCATAGCAAGACCGTCGTCTATATCGACAACCAGATGTGGTTCAATCCGTACGTCGATAGCTACGACGCGTCCGGCCATCTTTGGCAGAACCACATCTACTGGATGACCTATCGCGATCGGCCAGTGCCCGATGCGCGAATTGCGATCTATCCTTTCAAGCGCGAGTTCGTGGTCGGGGCCGCTGCGACCGACGTGCAGACCGGCGCCGCTACGATGTGCTACCTGCCGGATCGCAACTCGCCGGAGCGCGAGACCTGGTACATCAACATGGGCGCGGTCGATCGCGAGTTCTTCACCACTAACGCAATGGTCCGCGCGGCTCAGTAGGCGCCGCGCGCCGTCGCGGCTGCGGCGCAAACTGTCTTGATTGAACAGTTTGCGTCGCGCCGCGCCGGAGAAGCCTGAGTTTCGATAGTGTCCGACGTTTCGCTCTTCCAGCCCCGACGACCGCAATAAAAAGTGGAAATGGAAAGTATTGGCACGCCGATCCTGTGGGTCGGCTTCACCGTCTTCGTGTTGGGCATGCTGGCCCTCGATCTCGGCGTCTTTCATCGCAACGCCCACCAGCTCCGTGTCCGCGAAGCGCTCGGCTGGACGGCCGTTTGGATCTCGCTCGCGCTGCTTTTCAACCTCGGCGTGTATTTCTGGTTCGGGTCGCAGCGTGCCCTCGAGTTTCTCACCGGCTACGTGATCGAGAAGGCGCTCTCAGTCGACAATATCTTCGTCTTCCTTGTCATTTTCTCCGCCTTCTCGGTTCCGCCGAAATTCCAGCACCGCGCGCTGTTCTGGGGGGTTCTCGGCGCACTGGTCACGCGCGCCATTTTCATCGTGCTCGGCGCAGCATTGCTCCATAGGTTCCATTGGGTGGCTTACCTGTTTGGGGCGTTCGTCGTATTCACGGGCGTCAAGCTTCTGATGCAACGAGGCGGCGAATCCGACCCTCGAAAGAATCCAGTCTGCCGGTTGTTGCGACGGCTGATTCCCTCGACGGACGACTACGGCGCCGGCGGCTTCACCGTCATCGATGCCGGCAGGCGTTACGCAACACCCTTGCTCAGCGTCATTGTTGCGATCGAGGCTACCGACATCGTGTTCGCGCTGGACTCGATCCCGGCGATCTTTGCGGTCACAACAGATCCTTTCATCGTGTACACTTCGAATATCTTCGCTATGTTGGGGTTGCGTGCGCTCTACTTCGCGCTGGCGGGCATGATGGAGAAGTTCCACTACCTCAAGGTAGGTCTGTCGCTTGTGCTGGTAGGCGTCGGCGCGAAGATGCTCCTGGCCGGGGTCTACAAGGTCCCTATTCTGCTGTCCCTGCCTGCTATCGGGTTGCTGCTTGTAGGTTCAGTCGCGGCGTCACTGCTTTGGCCGTCAAAGAAGTCGGAAATGCCCAATCAACATGCTCCTTCAGGGTCTCGTGACGGGGCTGCCGAGGCACGACCGTGACCGATCAGGAAGCGGGCCGCGGCAGTACAGCCTCAGTCGCGACTTCGCCCCTCCGTTTCGTGCGCAAGGTTGCAGTGGCAGTGATCGGATCCAGCGTCCTTGCGTTTGGCATCGCGCTGATCGTATTGCCCGGCCCCGCGTTCGTCATCATTCCGCTCGGTCTTGCTATTCTGGCGACCGAGTTCCTCTGGGCCCGCCGACTCCTGCGCCGCGTGAAGCAAGGTGCCACTCGGGTTTTTCAGAGGGGATGCGACAACTGAGTACGACCATCTTGACGCTCGCGACCCGCGCCATCATCTCTATTCATTTTCACACGGAGGACTTACCGCGAAGCTGGCTGAGCTCCGTATTTTGGTCGTCGTGCCGCCCGGAGCCCGGGTCCACGTTCCGGTCTACGTAGCCGACGTTTCGCTGGGCCGCGGTGGCTCTCATTTCCCGCGTCCTCAGGCTCAGCCGCATCTCGGAGCACCGTTGCAAGTGCGCCGTTATCAGAAGAAAGTTGTGCATCAAAGATTCCGCGCAACAGATCCGTGGAATCGGTCAGCGACTTGTGTGGGTCCATTTGTTCCTCCTCAATAGCAATGCTTGCCTCTCCCAGTCAGGAGTTTCAGCTGCTGCGATTTTCGCAAGCAATGTGCCCAGCGAAAGTCTCGAAAAGTCTCATTGCCGCGCCGGCTGACCGTGGTGAAACTCCGCAGCAAGCGTGGCATTTCGCCACAGCTGTTTGGCTACAACGAGTCCGTCTTGATGAATCCTATGGGGCGATGCCTTTGGCATGGCTCTGGCTCGGCAAGGTTAACGTCGCGCAGGCAACGTGCACGATTGCCGGGTCCCCAAACGCACACGTCGCTCCCCCCGCGGCGGAGCCAGAGGGTACCCGGCGATCGTCTTTGCCAATCGACCCCGACTATAATGTCCTCGTGAAGATTGGCACCCGCCAGACTGTCGGCTGTGCTCGCAGGTGAGGCCGGCATTTGGCCGGCACAGGTCCATGCTTTATTGTGACTCTGCCTTTGATGACAGACCGAGATGACATCCCTTCGAGATGCGATGACTAGCGAACTGAGACAGGCGACAGTCCTTGTGGTGGATGATGACCGCGAGATGGTCAGCATGCTGCGCGACTTGCTGGAAGTGACTGGCTACCGCGCTATGACGGCGTACTCGGGTGCCGAGGCCCTCGCGATGGTCGAGCGCGAAGAACCCGATCTGATGATCTCGGACTTGCGGATGAGTGGAATGAACGGCGATCAACTGCAGACCCAGGTGAAACGAATCGCGCCGAGTCTTCCAGTCGTTATCATTACCGCTTTCGGTTCAATTGCGACCGCTGTGAAGTCCATGCGGCTTGGCGCTTTCGATTATGTCACCAAGCCGTTCAGCAACGACGAGTTGCTGCTGGTGGTGGCGCGAGCACTCGAGGACCGTGAACTTCGCCGAGAAGTGCTCAGGTTGCGCAGCGAGTTAGCTCATCGATTCGGACTTGACCAAATCATTGCGCGAAATCCCAGGATGCTTGCTCAATTCGAGGTGTTGCGACAGGTAGCGGACACCTCGGCCAATGTGCTGATCACTGGTGAAAGCGGGGTTGGCAAGGACCTCTTTGCTCGCGCGTTACATTATCACAGCCGGGTGCAAGGTGGTCCGTTCGTCGCGGTCAACTGCGCGGCAATCCCGGAAAACCTGCTTGAGAGTGAATTGTTTGGTCACGTCAAGGGAGCATTCACGGACGCTCGGCAGAACAAGACCGGCCTATTCCAGGCCGCGAATCGAGGGACGCTTTTCCTCGACGAGATCGGCGAATTACCGATCGCTCTACAGCCGAAGCTGTTGCGCGTTATCGAAGATAAACGCGTGCGTCCGATCGGTGATACTGAAGAGACTCCGGTGGCGGTAAGAATAGTAGCTGCCACCAACACCTCGCTTGACGACGCAATCGCCACAGCAAGGTTCCGCGCCGACTTGTACTATCGAATCGCGACAGTGACGATTGCGATTCCGCCGTTGCGCGACCGGCCTGAGGACATTCCACTGCTGATCAAGCATTTCCTAGCACGGACCAGTAGCGAGTCTGGACGGCGGATTCCCGAAATCTCAGACGAAGCAATGGAACGTCTGCTGCATTATCCATGGCCGGGGAACATTCGGGAACTACAAAACGCGATTCAGAGGGCTCTAATCCTGTGCCATGACGATCGCATCCAAATCTCTGATTTGCCTCCCAAGGTCGCGGGCGAGTATCGACCCTCGGTGAATCTCGAATTCGCCGTGGCGCGAGGTATGAGTCTTGATGAGTTGGAGCAGGAGTACATCCACGCGATTATGGCATCGGTGGGCGGAAACAAAACCGAGGCGGCCACGCTGCTCGGCATTGATCGCAAAACTCTCTATCGGAAGCTCGGAGCTTCAGAAAGCGAGTGACAGAAGTTTGATATTCGACATCGCGGATCGCCAGACGACCGAAACCACGAATCAATTCGCTCGGATTGGGTTTTGAGAACCACAACTCTCCACATCCATTATGGTGGTTCTTGAAAGAGCGCCGGTCACGGAAACATCAATTGTTCCTAATTGGCGAGAAAATTTTCCGATTACCTATTGGCAAGATTCTACGCATTCTTTAAAGTTGCGTCGGCTGGTCATTGTTCAGAGGGAGTTTTCCCACCCCAAGCGGAGGGGTGCGAATGATGCCGTCCGAAGGATAGGAAATTACAATGCGCAGATTGATGAGAGTCCTTGAACTGACCGTAGTCGTGTTGCTGATCTCGCTACCGTTCGTAAAGAGCATATCGGCGGACTCGACGCTCTTCAGTCAGCGGCTCGTTGAAAACCCCGATACATGCTCCAGCGGTGCGTTGACGCCAATGGCTATGCCTCCGGTGGGCACTCCACTTGATCTGGAAGTGACCGGACCCTGCAAGGTGCCGGCGGGAAACTATTACTACCGCAACGTCAATATCTACTCCACGAAAATGGGTTCGAAAGCCGACCCGGTACCGCAGGGAGGCACGCTGACCTTTCAAGATGCCACGATCGATTTCTGGGCCAACTCGATCCTCGTGGAAAACGGCGGGACCTTAAGAGCCGGAGCTGCGGACGACGGCACCGAACCTGGTCCCATGGGATGTAGCGATACGGTGAAGCCGTTCGGCTGCAGCGGCAACACACTGACGATTCATCTTTACGGAGCCGAGGACGCGAACAAGACCAAGGGCACGGGCATCGCTTGCAAGGAAGGAAGTCATTGCGGCATCCCAGATGGGATTTGGAATTCGAACCCGGTCGCAAATCCTGATCAGAAGTGCGACAAAGATAATCTGCCCGGGGGCGGCACCAACAGCGGCGTCAACGATTGCTTCTACCAGTACAAGCCGTTGAATTACGACGGCGGAGACTCCAACGCGTACTTTGGATACAAGAGCCTGGGGATTTCCTTCGGCGGTTCACTGCAACTCTTCGGCGCGAAAGGCGCTTCCTACGACGCTACCACCAATGGCGACCCGTCGAGTTCCGGCACTAGTTGGGCTCGTCTCAACATGGATTTGACCGGCAGCGGCACCGAAACAACCCTTACCCTGGACCGACCCGTTCCCACCTGGAAAATGGGCGACCAGATCGTAATCACCAGCACCGACTACATGCCCGGACATGCTGAGGTACTGACGCTGGCCGCGGATGCGAGTCCAACCGGTAATACGATAACTGTTTCGACGCCGGTTCAATTCGCGCATGTCGGGCACACTTACAGCCTGAGCAAGGTCCCCGACCGGCTGAACCTGGACCCCAACTTCAAAGCCAAGGGAGTCGAGATTCGCGCAGGGGTTGGTTTGTTGCGTCGCAGCATCAGGATCGTTTCTGGTGGCGATTTGGTTAACGCGCCTTTCCCCGATGCGCCCGCGCCGAACACTGTTCCAGGCTATTTCTTTGGCGGTCATACCATCGCGCGCCAGGGCTTCAAGCTCTACCACGTGCAAGGCGTCGAGTTTTATCAGCTGGGGGAAGGCGGGAAGATCGGTCACTATCCGGTCCATTTCCACCTGGCGCGCAAAACCGAGGTTACTGCCAACCCCACTCTTAACCAAATCGCTTTCGTGAAGGACTCGTCGGTATGGGACTCGATGACGCGTTGGTACGTCATCCATGGAACCCAGGATATAACGCTCTCGCGCAACGTCGGCTATGAGTCGATCGGACACGGCTACTATCTTGAAGATGCCACTGAAATCGACAACAAGCTCTATTCCAACCTCGGAGTGCTGGCGCGAGCTGCGGTCATTAACGCGCAGAATCCCCGCCAGGTCCCCGGTCTCTTGGCGGCGGCCTATCCTTCGCAGCTCACTCCCTTAAGAGGAATAATCAACCAGGGTCAGGAATTCGTTCCCTTCCATTCAGACATCGATCACCCCAGCGTGTTCTGGATGACCAATGGATGGAATGACTTCGAATACAATCTGGCGGCTGGTGCGACCAGTTGCGGAGTCTGTTACTGGTTTGTGCCTGCCTTCAATAGCGGTCCATCGGGCCAGCAGTTCTGGACATCGTATGCCGGCGAGCAAAGCAATTCGAACCGCGCCGCCACCACGCCACTGGAAAAATTCCTGGGCAACAGCTGCTCCAGTGCGATGAACTCCTTTCAGACCGTAGGTAATACCGAGCAATGTTCGGGAGTGACTATCGCCCCTGGCCCGGTCCCGCCGGGTGGACCCGACCCTAACTCGCCCAGGATGGTTCCCGTGCACAACGACCTCGAAGGTATCCCGGGCGGCATACCGAAGTTACCCGAGACTTTCAAAGCGGGTGGTCCATTATTGACGCCCGAACAAATAGCCAAGCTGGCTACTTACTATCCCAATGTTGACTCTGGCGGTGGTCGCTTCGCCACCAAGTGTCCTGATGGAATGGATTGCTCGAAGAGCTCCGAAGTACCGAAGTGTGCCGCAGGTCAGGAACAGAACTGCATGGCCACAGTTCTCGACCACTATACGACGTCCTTTAATTGGTCCAACTTCAACTTCGCCGCACTGTGGCTCAGGCCGCAATGGTACCTGGTGATCAATAGTGCAATCACCGACGTGCAAGGTGGCGGAATTACCTTCGTGACGGGCGGCGGCTACACAGACGCTGACGAGATACCCGGGCACTGGGGCTTGGCCTATAAGACTGTCTTTGTAGGCCAAACGCAGCCTGACAATCCTTATGCCTATGCCGGCGGGCCCTTTAATCCGACCACCTCCGCGAAGACGGGCAAGTTTCAGCTTGCCTGCCAATTGCAAAAGAATAACGCTCTGGCCAGCTTCTGCCTCGACCAGGATCAAGGAGTCAGCTTCCCGACCAGCAATTTTGGCGGCAACCAGCGCTTCTTCAACATCTACGATGGCCCCTCTTACGAGGATTCAAATGCCTACCTGGACATCAAGAAGACGACGGGGCTCGACTGTAAGGCAGACGCCGCAGGCTGTTCCAACAGCAAATGGCTCACTGCGCGGATGCTTGGAACTCCGCGCGACAATACGATCGCGGGGACAGACAACTGTTATCTACCGAACGCTGCGATCGCATGGAAACAACCCAACGGTTTCTACTATCCGCCGGCGTTCCACTCGCTGAACCTGTTCTTCGACAACGTGGATATCCGGCACTACGTGATCTCGCCCCTGTTTATGCCGGGTACTCTCATAACCGATCCCAACAAGGTCAAGGATCATTACTGTCAACAGACTTCCAACATGTTCATTAACTGGACCGACGTCGATCGGCAGACTGAGCTCGACGATGACGACGGTTCCCTTACCGGCTTCGCGCAGACAATATCGGTAAATCTGGATCCGTTCTTCACCGCTCCAGTCGAAGGAGTGGAATGTGCGTCTGGCCCATACCTCGAGCCGCTAGACTCAGGATTACCGCCGGGAACGGTGAAGACCAGTCCCTATCAATACGTTACGACCGCCATATATCCAAAGTGTATGGCTCGCGATAGCGGCGGAGAGGTGTGCAACCCCGATGCTCCTGCTCCCCCTCATTGGAGAGTCGGATGCTCGGATCCGTCTTGCTACGGCATCCCGCTCTACCGGCAGTATCTGACTAACGAGGAGAAGAACGGTCCACCGGTGCCGAGTCCGCTTCCGACTCCGAGTATCCGCTTGATGGGGCAAGATCAGTCGCAACGGAGCGGTCTTACCGTCAACAATGGCACCTACTATATTGATACGACTGTGGGACCCGATACCGACCCGGGGCGATCGAACATCTTCCAGCCCAACCACACCTACTACACCTATTTTTTATTTGCCAAGCCAAACACGAAGCAGACCTATCAAATATATGTAGGCAAGAGTCAGACTTGGGATCCGAAAAAGAATGTTCACATGGTCAGGGCCGAGTTCCCCAGCTTTCCTTATGTCTTCAATCAGGGGAAGTGGCCGGCGCAGTGGAAGCGTGACGCTTCGGACGGCCCGGGCGTCGGTTACGATCCTACGACCGGTATCGAGACGCTGACCGTGGACATGAATGGTTACGCTGATTTCAAAACTGACTATGACCTATCCAAGGCAACTGAGTGCGCACCCGCGGGTTTCTGCGCGCCCAACGATGACAAGGTCTGCACCTGCCAGCTGGACGCGACTGATCCGCTGTTCAACGATTGTCAGTATGTGTGCAGCAACTGGGCAAACAGGGACGTCAAATGTCCGAACGATAAGTGTTTCGGTTTCTCGGTACAGTTGTCCAGTAAATTCGAAACGATTCCGAAAGGTGAACCCAGGCCACAGGCTGCTCCGACTTGTTTTCCGAACGACATCTTCAATGTAAGTGTGACGAACGTTGGCGCGGGTCTCGCCGGCGACTGTTCCACTGCGGTTATTCCAGACTTTCAGACGTGTAAATGAACTGGTGGGAATGATGCCTGGACGTGACCGCATAAGTGTAACGCTATGAAGGCGAGCACCATGGGAGCGATATTGGCGACCGCAGTAGCGGCCGCCTTTATCGCGAATCCGGTGGTCGCCGAAGACTCCAGCTCGACCCCACAGCCGACGCTGATCGCATGCCTCGGCGTCAACAGCTGCAAAGGTCAAAGCGCTTGCAAGAGCTTCAACCACGATTGCCAGGCGATGAACTCATGCAAGGGCAAGGGCTTCGTCCTCATAACCGAGGACGAATGCAAGCAGAAGGGCGGCAAGACCATAGATCCCGACCAGATGTAAGATAGACTTTGCCACCAATCAGCCACCGTGAGTTATTGGTCGAAGCCGGACAGGCCGGCCTGGGTTTGAGCCTGACGCCGCAGTTGGTCGCGCTGGCCGGATGCGGCAGCAGCGGCGCGAACACCGTCGGGATGCAGTTCCAAATCAACCCGTCGGAGATTTTCGAGTGAACCGGCGCCGATTCTTGGCGCTTGGCATGGGCATCGTGGGGGCGGCGGGCATGGGTGTGACCGCGAACCCCGGCGAGCAGAAATCCTGGGCCGATGACGCTCCCACTGAGGATGATGCTGCATCTGACGCCTTGGGCCGTAGCAACGGATCGGTCAATCGCGCCTACGACTATCTGTCATTCGCGATGGACGCGTACCAGCAGGGTCAGACGCCGCGGCTCGTGCAGAGCTATTCCGATTCGCAGGAACTGGGCAGCACTGCATTCGTGTACGATAACGCTCTCACGATCCTCGCCTACCTCGAGCGCGGGAAAAGCCATGACGTGGCCCGGGCAATGATGCTCGGAGACAGTTTCCTCTACGCACAGACGCACGACCCAAACTACACAGACGGCCGGGTGCGGCAGGCCTACTGGGTCGGCCCATTTAAGCTGCCTTTTGCCAGCAACGACTCGTACTTTGTCCGAGGAGACGGCAGCGTCAATCTCGTGGGCGCACCCTGGTTCTTCCAGGGCAGCTCGGTCTCAGACATGAGCTGGGTAGCGATCGCGCTGGCGCGCTTGTTTGCGCGCACCGGCAAGTCGCGCTACCTCGACGGCTCGATCCGGCTGGGGCAGTGGATCGTGGACAATGCCTTCGACACCGTAGGGTTGGGCGGCTACAGCGTCGGCGTTGACGGCAAGAACAACAGACTAAATTTGATGAAGCTGACGGAGCATAACGTCGACGCCTACGGGCTCTTCATCAACCTGCTGGCGCCGCTCACCGGTGACACGAACTGGGCGCGCAAGGGCCAGCACGCCCTCGAATTCATTCAGCGTTTGTGGAATGCCCAAGGCGGCTTTTTCTACACCGGTTCGAACGATGGGATCACCATCGACACCAGCATAGTGTTGGAAGAGGTGCAGTCAGAGTCCTACCTGGCCCTGCTGGACCGGCGGTACGGAGACGCGCTTGACTGGACCAAGACCAACCTGATCGCAACAGACACCGCACAGTCTCTTAACTCGAGCTTGGCGGGCAACCTGCGGCTGAGCGGAGTAAGCTTCAGCGACGTTAGCCGGCATGCGACCGAGCGAGCGAGCTCGGGCGATCCTTTGCCTGACCCGGATGCCGTCTGGTTCGAAGGGACGGCCCACATGGCCGCTGCCCTGCGAGCCCGCAGGCGCAGAGCCCGTAATGATCTTCCAACCTTCCGCGGCGACGTTGCCACCGCTTCGGAGTACTCAAGTCAAGTCGTCCTGGCCCAGACCGAACTCGGTCGGAGCCAAACGGTCAATGGGCTCGCGATTCCCGATGGATCAGGCGTAGTCGCCGCATCCAGCATACTCAACACCGGCACGGGGTTCTCGTACTACCCGAACGTTCACCTCGCCGCCACGTCGTGGTACCTGATCGCCGCATCGTCGGGCAACCCGTACCAGCTATGAGCCTCGACGGAAAATCAGCGGGATAGGTTCTCGACGAGAGGACCGGCCCACAAGCGGCGATGGTGACAGAAGGATGTCTCAGAAAATCGATACTAGCCTAACGGCACTTTTCGCTGGTGAAACCGGTTTGCCCGCACAAGGGAGGGAAAGGATCGTTATGTCATCAATCAGTCGTCGGAGATTCCAGCTAGCCGGGTTTGGCGTTCGCCAAAATATTCCAGTTTCCGACGTACCCTCAACCGACGGCACACTCGGAAGGCATGGAAGGGTGGGGCGCCGACCTATATGATCCGAATCTGCCATTTTTCAAGTTCGAGAGAAACGGCTGTTTGCAAAGTCAAAAAGGAAATTCCGCATCGATGAAAAAAACTGGATTCTATGTGTTGATGGCTACCTGTGTACTGCTTCTAGCTTCGTGCTCCGGGTTGAATGAGTCGGCTCAGAACGTCAAATACTCGACCAAAAGTGAGGCTCCAAAAGATTGCAAGGAAATTGGCGAGGTCTCTGTCGGCTCATTCTTGCCGCATATGACCATGGAGTCCGTAAAGAACGAGATGAGAAATAAGACCTCTGCGATGGGCGGCAATTTTTTAGTCATCGATGAGATCAAAAGCGTATCCAGTTCCACTCCGCCCGTGGTCGGCGCCAATGGCCTCATGACAGGTGGTGGATCTTCTTCCAGCGGCTACGCCGGCAGCGGCCGCGCATATCAGTGTCCGCAAAGCTGATACGCAATCTGCCTGGCCTGCTCCGCCGAATATAAACGGGAGAAAGGCAGGCGATGCTACCTGGGTGCGGGCCTCAGCCCGCGCCGGAAGCGCCAGCCGTGGCTCGTTAGGATTTACACTGACAATCATCTGGCTTAGAAGAACGCTGGAAAACCGGCTCTATCTCTCCTTGAAAAGATCGCGATTAGTATCCTGGCGAAGGTCCGGGCCGTGATGCGTGAATTCACACGTGAGAGCAATGGCTCGCCGATGACAGGGTGTAAGTGCAGCATGACGCGACCTTCAAACATCGCACTGATTAGTCTTATCGCCGTGGTCGGTGGAGTCCTCGGCTATCTGCCGGCTTCGGCCCAACTTACGCCCGCGGCTGACCAGAGTCTCCCATTTGAGAAGCTTGTGGTACCTACCACCCTGGCGTGGTCGGTGGTCCCCCCATCAATCGACCCGGTAATGGGAACCGACGGCCGGATACACCTTGCTTACGAGATGCTCTTTACCAACACGGTCAAGCTGCTCTTTCCCAACACGACCAATGGCACCGTGAGGCTCGACTCCGTTGAGGTGGTCGATCCGGCTCATGACAATAAGGCAGTTGGGATAAACCACGTGTTGGCACCAAACAATGGGGATGCTACCGCGCAATTTTATTCCTTGGCGAAGCCCTCTACCTGTCTGTGCGCGGACGACTATTCTCATAAGCTTGGCCCGGGAGAGTCCGCGGTCATGTACTTCGACGTTACGTTCAAAGATTTCACGAGCGTACCCGACGAGATCGCGCATCGGGTATCAGCCTCCGCAGCCGTTACCGATAAGACGGCTGGTCCGGCTACCGAAGAGCCACAAATCGTTGAGGATCCTATACCGCCTCGGATGGTGGCGATCGGTGGCGCTGTCAAGGTCGAAGCGAGTCGGGCGATCATGCTTAGCCCGCCGCTTCGAGGCGACGGCTGGGTTGATAGCAACGGTTGCTGCGCAATAGTTGGAGCGCATCGCTTTACGATTATGCCGGGCTCGGGAAGTTTGTACACGCCGCAGCGGTTCGCGATCGACTATCTGCAAATTGACGCGCAGGGGCGAGCGTGGGTGGGAAAGGTAACCAATGTGACGGACTGGAAAGGCTTTCGAGCAGAGGTTCGCAGCGCCGGTCGAGGACAGGTTGTGTCCGCCGTCGATGGTTACGACGACAACGTTCCGAGCGAAGAACCGAAAAACATCACGCCCGCCAACATAGCGGGCAATCATGTAATCGTTGATTTGGGTAACGGGACCTTCGCCCTCTATGCGCACCTTAAAAAGGGCAGCGTAATACCGAAACGCGGTGAGTTCGTCAGCCGCGGGCAACTGCTGGGTTTCGTCGGGAACTCCGGGAATTCGGGTGCGCCCCACCTGCACTTCGAAATCATGGCTGCTCCCTCGTCGCTCGAGGTGAACGGCCTGCCTTTCGTGTTCGACAAAATGCAGTATCAGGGTGCGGTAACGGGTACCTGGCAACATTTTCTGGACGATCTCTTTGCCGGCCGATCGGTTCAGGTTGATTCCGCCCGAAGCGGGATGCGTACCGGACAAATGCCGCTCACGCTCGATGTGATGAGTTATATGTAGAGTGTGTGTGGCATCTCATCGCCGCTCGAAATTCACCGCTACCACCATACATATTGTCGGCAAGTACGAGTCGATAAATTGAAGAGTTCACGGTTATTCTTCGCTATTTTGGTGGCTGCCTTCGCCGCCGGCACCGTCAGTGCTCAATACGGTCCCGCCGCAGCTGCCACAACTACCGCTGCCAAGGCTCTGTTCGCGGCATCGCCTTGCCCGGCACTGCCAGCTCTAGCCAATGCCCGATGCGGATATCTTGTCGTGCCCGAGGATCGCGCCCAGCCGACCGGCCGCACCATTCGGCTCCTCGTCGCGATCATCCCCGCGCGTTCGACGCGGCCGAAGGCCGCCCCGGTCGTGTACTTGGCTGGCGGTCCGGGGGGCATCGCGATCGCTGAGGCACCGATACTCATCGAGGCGGGCATTAATCGCGACCGCGATCTCATCCTGATGGACCAGCGCGGGACTCTGTACTCCGAGCCGGCGCTGACGTGTCCGGACATGGACCAGTTTTTCGTGCTCAGCGTTGGTCTCCCCTTGGATGCGCCGTCGACCGGACTGTTGCATGCTGCAGCGGCAAGAACCTGCTACCTCCGCTCGGTGGCGGCGGGGAGCAACCTCAGCGCCTACAACACCGACGAAAACGCTGCCGACTTCGCGGAACTACGCATGGCGCTCGGAATCACGCAATGGAACGTGTTCGGGGTCTCCTACGGGACCAATCTCGCACTCACGCTGATGCGTGATCATCCAGAAGGGATCCGCAGCGTGGTAATCGACTCGGTAGAACCCCCATCTGTGGTAAACGTGGGCAGGTTCTGGGGCAATGCCAGCGAGGGGTTCGACAACCTTTTCCGCGCGTGCGCCGAGCAACCCAACTGTTGGACTCGCCAACCCGGACTCGCCGAGACCTTCACCGCTCTGGTGCGTAAGCTCGAATCCAATCCGGTCACTACGAGCATGACGGCGGTAGTGGGTCAGCCGCCAACGAAGGTGGTGATCGACGGTGGTGCGCTGGTGAACTGGCTCGTCAACATGTCTTTCGCGACGGAGGACTACCAGCATGTGCCAGCCTGGATCGGCGAGCTCGCCGACGGGCACGCGGAGAACATCGCCTTGTCCATCGCAAAGCCCGTGTTGGCAACTCCCGTGGGGTACATCGGCTACGGCCTGACCTACGGCGCCATCTGTAGTGAGTGGGTTCCCTACGAGAGCGAATCCGACGTGCTCTTGCAGGGACGGCTCGCCTTCCCGGACTATCCGGACTCCGTGCTCGCGCCGGCCGTCCACTTCAGCCATGTGTACGCCGACTGCCGCGGTTGGAGCGTCCCCCAAGGGCCCCCGGCACAACGCTCCGTTACGCGCAGTACCATTCCAACCCTGATCCTGTCGGGCGGCTTCGACGCGGTCACACCGCCGAGTTGGGGGAAAGTCGCAGCACGAACGCTTCCCAACTCGACCGACGTGGTCATCCCCGGGGTCGGACATTTCGCAGCCTCCGTGTCCGGATGCGCGCAGAGTGTGATCGCATCGTTCCTGGCCAAGCCGAACGCACCCGACACGAGGTGCGTCAGTACATTGCGACCGCCAAGCTTTCTCCCCGCGTTCCCGATGAAAAAAACCGGCGAGGCAGCCGTAAAATAAATCCCGATTGAAAGCTAAGATCAGAAGGAGGTGCATTCTGCCGGCTTCGCTCTTGGTGATTTCTGCTCCAGCACCTGCGTGACGCGGCGCTGGTGCGCTTGATGCGAACCCGGAGAGCGCGAGTTATTGATTTATCTGCTCGATTTAAGGCGCAGCGGATGGCAAGTTCAGAGCGCGCGGAAGCGAAGGCTGCTTAGCGCGATTTTCATTGCCGGCATGGCCGCGTCGTCGAAAGGAGCGCGTAACACTAGAAGAGTGAGTGCATGCCAGCGACACTGCGACCCACCGAAATAAATCGCCAGACTTTTCAACGCTTTCGGAGTCTTTCGTAGGGCCAGCCGCCTCTGTGCTCGGCCCCTCATTCCAGTTGGCGGCACAATAGATAAGATTACCCCGGTTTCGCCGGTCGTAGCTCAAAAGAACGCTGGCGACCGCGAGAGTGGTCAACGATAGCTTTCAGCGGCGCGACTCTAGTAGAGACTCCATTTCCGTGGAGAATCTCTGGACCAGATGTCGGAGCGCGGCCTTTGGGCGGCGCTTGGCGAAGACTCTTTCGGACGCGCTCGCATCGAGCCTCAGCGCTTCGAGGGCGATGGCTCGTCCGGGATTGCTGGTTGTTCTGCTAGCCGCGCTAGCCCCCTTGTACATAGTTGCGATCCAACCCGACTTGCACGCGAGCAGCAATAAGACGTCGGTCGACGTGGACGACAGCTCGGGCTCGCTGCCGTTCTCTGTGGTGAATGTCACCCCATGCGTGACGACTGAAGAGGGAGCAGATCTAAACTGTCCTGTCAGTTATACCGCCGGCAACTCGCTCGTCCTGAACGTGAGCCTGGATACGGGGAGCTTTGACTTCGAGAACCCGCTGTCCGTGAGTGATGGTGTCAATACCTGGATTGCCGACATCCTGAGCGCCGGCGTCACATGCCAATCAGACGACAACAGCGGCTATTCCGAATGTTACTATCACGCCAACAACATAACGGGGACTTCGGCGAATATCACGGTGACTCTCCCGCCCAGTGCCGACACTGGTTATATGGCCGCCTATGTATACGAGGTTAGCGGCGGCCCGATGGTTGAAGACGTCGCGGCCAGTCAGGGCTATCCGGTCAATCCATATTCAGAAATCGTCGACACGCCGGTATCCGGCGCGCTGGCAGGGTCGGAGGACATTGTGTTTGGCTCCGCCGCCGCGGACTGGCCCGACGGTACTCAGCCAACTTTGGCGTCCGGGCCGACGAATGGTTTCACTGGAGAGGATTTTCTCAACGCCGGCGGCCAGGACCCCAACAGTATCGATCTCCTCAGTGCGTACCTGATACCGGGCAACTCTTCTTCAACTTCGACAGAGTGGACAGTCGACGGCAATCAAGGTTCGTGGGCCAGCGCGATCATCGCGTATATGCCTGCCGCTGGTACGCCAACTCCCACTGCCTCCGCGACTGCCACTGGGACACCAACCGCGACAGCGACGACTACCAATCCGACGGCAACCGCGACTGCGACTCCAACTGCAACTAATACTGCAGTCGCGACCGCAACAGCCACTTCGACCGCAACAGCTACTGCGACGGCTACGTCGACTGCCAGCGCGACCGTAACGGGAACGCCAACCGCCACGGCAACGGCGACGCCCACGGCGACTGCAACAGCCAGCGCCACGCAGACGGCGACTGCGACGGCAACGCCGACTGCGACCCCCACCGTCTCGGCTACCGCGACAGCAACCGCGACCTCGACCGCAAGCGCCACGCCCACTGCAACGCCGACTACCTCGATGGCAGTGACCGCGTCGCTCGCGTTCGGCAATGTGGCAGTTGGGCAGACGCCGACCAGGAATATAACGGTCAACAACGTCGGAGCGACGAATCCGCTGTTCATCTCAAGCGCGATGTTCTCTGATCCGGAGTATGCTCTGAGCGGAACGGGTACGTGCGGACCTATACCAATCACGATCGCACACGGAACGAATTGCACGTTGGGAGTGACGTTTGCACCCACCTCTATCGGCTCTCACAACGCAACGCTGGCACTCACCGATAACGCCACGACCAGCCCGCAGTCAGTAACGCTCACCGGCGCCGGCATCGCGGGTCTGGTACTCAGCAGCAGCCACCTCACGTACGGCAGTGTGGGGTTCGGTCTCAAGGGGATAGCGGCGCTGGCCGTAATCAACTATCAGACGCAGCCGGTGTCTCTAAGCGAAGCCTTCAGCGGTGCCAACCCCGCCGACTTTTCGGTTACTGGCGGCACCTGCACCAGCACGCTGGCCGCTAATAGTGCATGCAGCCTGACAGTGACCTTCAAGCCGGGAGCGCTCGGGACAGAATCGGCGACGATGTCGATCACCGACACTCCCGATCCGCTGGGACCCTACACGGTCGCGCTCACTACGGGGCCGACGATTCCAGATACAGAGCCGATTACGACGATGGCGTTCAGTAACCTTTGGCAGTCTGCGACCAGAACGTTAACCTTTTTGAAAGTGACCAATTCGTCGCCGTTCCCGCTGACGCTGAGCGAAGGTATCTCCGGGCCCAATGCCGCAGACTTCGCAGTGACCTCGGTCACCTCGTGCGCTGGAAACACGGCCTGTGCTATTCCGGTGAGCTTCACGCCCAGCACTGAGACGGCCGAGAGCGCCACGCTGACAATCAATGTCAGTAACGATCCGACGAGCCCGCATGTGGTCACGCTAACTGGCACTGGAACGACGCCGATCTCGCTCAGCCCAGTCTCGACGCTGGCGTTCGGGACGGTGGCATTGACCAAATCGAAGGCTCTGACCATCACGGTGGTGAATCTCGGGGCGGCGACGCTGACGCTGCCGACTCCGGTGATCAGCGGCATCAACTCCGCCGATTTCTCACTTACCACCGCTCCCGCCAAGCCATGCGGCTCGACGTTGGCCGGCGGCGCCAATTGCCTGGTCGGTGTGACCTACAAGCCGAGCGTGGCGTTCGCGGAATCGGCATCGGTCGCCATCAGTGCCAGTGCCGACGCGGCGAGCCCGCACAATGTGAGCCTGACGGGCACCGGGATGTAACCACTGCAATCCAGAAGATCGGCGCGATGCAGCGCGACAAATGTGTTACTGCAACGTGCGATGCTCGGATTGCTGATTCACTTCCTGCTTGCGCTGCGCTCGGTGACTGAGGCACGCGCTTCCCGAGAGGCCCGCGCTTAAGTCTCGGCGCTCACAAAAGCTCGGCCGCGTTGTCGCGATGCCGATCCTGGGCGGGCTTCATCATCGAAACATTCGGGCTCGAACTTCTGACTATGGGGAACCAGAAACTCGATGAGGGCCTCACAACTTTTACTCGCGCGCGAACGCACTGGCCCTTCCTTCGGTGAGAAGACGAACTGGATCCAGGCGTCCGAACAGATCGATCAACAAGCCGACCACGCCGGTCCAGCCGGTCTGATGGCTGGCGCCGATTCCTGCACCAGTGTCGCCGTGGAAATATTCGTAGAACAAAATATTATCACGCCAGTTCGGGTCTGACTGGAACTTTTCCATAGCACCGTATACCGGTCGACGGCCATGTTCGTCGCGCAAGAAGAGTCTCGCCAAACGGTCGACAATTTCCCTGGCTACTTCAAACAGATTCATCAGATGTCCAGAGCCAGTGGGGCACTCAATTTTGAAATTGTCGCCGTAGTATTCGTAAAAGCTCAATAGGGCGCGGACGATGAGCGCGTTGACCGGTACCCATACCGGTCCGCGCCAGTTCGAGTTGCCGCCAAAAAGCCCCGTAGCGGATTCGCCGGGCTGATAGTCCACCCGGTACTCGTGGCCGCCAACGGTCACTACATACGGATGATCCTTGTGATACTTCGACAGCGAACGAATCCCATAGGGGCTTAGGAATTCGTTCTCGTCCAGCATCTTTTCCAGGATTCGACGCAGCCGCTGTGGGTTGAGCAGCGCTACTATCCCGCGATCGCCTACTCCGAAATGGCCTGGACCACTGGGATGAATCGAATTCAAGATCTCGGGCATCTGCTTGAGACGTTGAGAAACATAGGTCGCCCCATGGCCCTGCTCTCGTTGCCACGGCTCGACGACGGTGGTCGCGCATAACGGGAGTAGGCCGACGATTGAGCGCACCTTGAGCCGGGTCGAGCTGCCGTCGGGTAAGCGCAACAGATCATAGTAAAAGCCATCCTCTTCATCCCACATCCCGTCCGATCCCGGCTTATTCATCGCCGCTGCGATCCAGAGGAAGTGATCGGCAAACGTGTTGACGAGGTCGACATATACGGGGTCGGAGCCGGCAAGTTCGACGGCAATCTCACACATGTTCTGACAGAACAGAGCCATCCATGCCGTACCATCTGCCTGTTCAAGGTAGCCGCCGTTGGGCAGTGGAGCGCTGCGATCAAACACGCTGATATTGTCCAACCCCAGAAAGCCGCCCTCGAAGACATTTTTGCCGAAACGGTCTTTGCGGTTCACCCACCACGTGAAGTTGAGCAACAGCTTGTTGAAAGCCGACTTCAAAAATTCCTGATCGACTGCACCGCGCGCGCCCCTATCCATCCGATTTAGGAAAATCGCCGCCCAAGCGTGGACTGGCGGGTTAGCGTCGCTAAAGTTCCATTCATAGGCAGGGACCTGACCGTTAGGATGGAGGTATCGCCCACCGAGTACGAGCTTCAACTGTTCTTTGGCGAAGTCCAGGTCCACGAGCGATAGGGCTAAGGTGTGAAAGGCGAGGTCCCAGGAAGCGTACCACGGGTACTCCCACTTATCGGGGATCGACAGGACGTCGTCGTTGATCATGTGGAACCAGTCGCGATTGCGAGCCTCGCGGCTCGCTTGAAGCGGATGATCCTGGTGGCCTTTAAGCCATTGATAACCGTCGAAGTAGTAGTATTGCTTGCTCCACAGCATCCCCGCGAGCGCCTGCCTGACAACTTCGGCGCGATCCGGGTCCGCATGGACGGCGGGTGCGATTGTTGAAGTATAAAACTCGTCAGCTTCCTTGAGCCGGGCCTCAAGAACTTCGTCAAAATCTACGAAAGCGTCCGGGAGTCCGTCTGGTTCGCGCTTGGTCAGGCGCAACCGAATTGTCTGGCTATGCGACGCGGCAACGGTCAATTCGTAGTGAGCAGCCGCCTTAGTGCCAACACGGTCTGGATTTACCGCATCTCGCTTGCCGTGAACGAGATAGTCGTTGATCCCATCCTTGACGTACGGCGATGCGTTCGCGCCGCCGAAAAGTCTCGCATTGTTGGTTTCGTTTTCGGTCAAAAGCAGAGGGACATCTCCTTCGCAGTAGAGGTAGTAGTCCTCAAGCGATTCCCGAAAGAGGGGGTCAGTGTGATGCGTCTGAATGATGGTGCGGCCGTTAACTTCTAAAGCGCGCACGAGTGGCTTTATGCCACCGTCGGACCAGGACCAGGTATTCCGAAACCACAAGGTCGGCAGTATGTGCAGTGCCGCTGCCTCAGGACCCCGATTGCAGATGCTGATTTTGATTAACGTGTCCTCGGGCGCCGCCTTCGCATACTCGACGAAAACGTCGAAGTAGCGATCGTGGTCGAAAATGCCTGTATCAAGCAACTCGTACTCGGGTTCGTTGCGCGAGCGCCGACGGTTGGTCTTGACAAGGTCTTCATATGGATAGGCACGTTGCGGATACTTATAGAGGTACTTCATGTAGGAGTGGGTTGGCGTGTTATCAAGGTAGAAGTAGTACTCCTTGACGTCTTCGCCGTGGTTGCCCTCGTTGTTGGTCAGGCCGAAGAGCCGCTCCTTGAGGATCGGATCGCTGCCGTTCCACAATGCCACAGCGAAACAAAGCACGCCGTGGTTGTCCGAGATTCCCGCCAATCCGTCCTCGCCCCAACGATAGGCGCGCGAGCGGGCCTGGTCGTGGGAAAAATAGTCCCATGCGTTACCGTCAGGGCTGTAGTCCTCACGTACAGTTCCCCATTGCCGCTCGCTCAAATAGGGACCCCACTTTTTCCAAGGCACCGCCGATTTCCGGCATTCCTCCAATCGCAGGCGCTCTGCGTTCAGCGCGGCAGAGGCCTTTTTCGAGTCTTCAAACGGCCCTTTCGGGTTGCCCTCGTTGGAGTTAGCGACCGTTTTCATTGCTCCACCACCTCAAATGGTTTGCCGTCAGTCAGAAGGACACTTGGAAACCTCGTGGGAAGCGTAACATGTCATTTTGAATACCTGTCCCACCACGATCTTCCAGGGCACTGGACTATAGAACGTCGCCCCGCGTATTCGTGCATATCACGTGCTCAATCGCAACGCTTCGTAATATGAAATTGGACCAAAGCCCAATGTTTGCAATTCAGGACTCCGAGGTAGGATTAATCGGACGAAAAGGGCGGCCGAATGCGCCGGCTCCTCGTACTTCCAGAACACGCCCTTCTATCCCACCGTCGAAATGCTTCAGCAGGCTTCGCCGAACGAGGCGATGAAACCGACGAGCAGAAGCTGGGCGAGTTGGAACGAGGCCTCGGACTCGCGGGATTGAAGCTTGCCGATGCGGTGCCTCTCCTTGCACCGATGCCGAGTGTCCCGTTCGGCGAAAAGTATCCCCCGCTAAAGCTGTCGCCGGAGCAGCAGCGGCGGCGGCTGTTAGCCACCTTGGCCGCGTGGCTGTTCGGCGCCGCCTCACGCCAGCTTCACCGAGGGCTTCGATAGACCCGACCTCATTGAATCCAAAGCATTGCTCGATCAGCTGAACGAATAACTGGACTCGTAGAAACATTCTCCACTACTGGACCAAACGTGAAGCGGGGGACATCTAGTGCATTCGCTGTCTAGATCGAACTGTGAATTTTGGAGCCAATCACAAGTCGGATTTCGGTGGTGTGGAGTCCCGATTGACGATCCCCCAATTCGTTCGGTGATTTGGCTGATGACGCCACCCCTTTAGGCAGCCTCCATCCTCCAAAGATTGTCTGGCGTCATTAGGTCGTCGCTTAGAGACTGAAGTCCTTCCGCGCGACTAAAGTTACTTATTCAGTACGTCCAGCCGAGCCTTCGGGCAGAGCGTATCGAGGAGGAGGAGATGAATCCAACAGATGGTGGCACTTGGTTCGGCGACTGGGCCGGAGCCTATCCTTGATTGTGCCGATCGTGGTGATTCACGTGTGTGGGCTGGCTCTCATCGCTGAAAGAGATATCGATGCGATGAGCGTGTCTCAAGATCGTCGCAGCTTCATGCCCAGGTATGCCTTGGTTATGGGTGGGTGGACTTTACTCGCCACGCTACTGCACGGCATCAGGCGGGTATCTGGGCAGCCGCCTTCAGGCTTCTGGGCGCACTGCAGGACAACCGGTCCGCGATACTCTATTCACTCAGCGCGATAACGACCTACGGCCATGCGAATCTGTTTCTGAAGTCACGATGGCAGTTGATGGGCTCTTTGGAGGCATTGAATGGGATGCTGTCATTCGGTCTAACCACGGCTTTTCTGTTCGCCATCATCCAGAGGGTCTGGCCGCTCGGTAGCAGCGAAAGGCACCAGCATGCTTAGTCAAAGTAGCTGCCCGGCGAGACAGGCAGGGACGGTGAGTGAAGGGCCGTTGCCAAGGCTAACGGAGTCGCCATGCGCCGCGGTCGAAGGGCTCGAACCCGCGGCTCACTCGCGAGTGCCGGAGCCTGCCGCGATCATCACACAGGTTGCGGCTTGACACTGAGATCGGTGAATGGGAGGAATCGGGTGTTCTAAAAGCAAATAGGGGAAATCCCGGCTTACTTTTCGCCGGTCTCTCGCACTGGTCGTTTCGATGACTTGTTTTTGGATCACCTGGATGCTGAAGAATTTACAGCGTAAGCGCCGAGAACCAGTGAGCCTTGGCGGGTTGCTTCGGCTGATGGCGGTCGGGATCAGCGTACTTGCCGGCGCATGCATGATCGGTCCGGACTACAAGCCGCCGCCCGCGCCCGTCGCCAAGGTTTGGACGGAGGGCGGCACGGCGTCGGTCGATACGGCGCGGCAGGAGTATCGCGACTGGTGGTCGGTCTTTAATGATCCGGTGCTGTCGCAGCTGATCGACGTCGCGTACCACCAGAACCTGACGTTGATGACCGCCGGGGTGCGCGTGCTCGAAGCGCGGGCGGAACTCGGTGTGGCTATCGGCGAATTCTTTCCGCAACAGCAGTTGGTGTCCGCGTCGGTCAGCTACAACCGGCTGCCTATTTCGGTGCCGTACCATCTGCTCAGCAACACTTACTGGTCGGATTCATTCGGCGCGCAGGCAGGATGGGAACTGGACGTATGGGGGAAGTTGCGACGCGGAATCGAGACGGCCGACGACTCGTTCCTGGCGTCGGTTGCCGACTATGACGATGTGCTGGTGACGCTGACCGGCGACGTGGCCAGCGACTATGTGCAAATCCGAACACTCGAAAAGCAGATCATGATTGCGCGCGACAATGTCGTGCGGCAACGGGACGCGTACAAGATAGCGCTGGCAAAATATCGCGGCGGCGCGGCGACCAAGCGGGACGTCTATCAGTCGGAGAACGTTCTCGATGCGACGCAAGCAACGATTCCGCAATTGGATCTTCAACTGGAACAGACCAAGAACGCAGTCTCGGTGCTGCTGGGGATGCCGCCGGGAACACTGGACCAATACCTAGTCGGCAGTTCGGAGATTCCCAGTGCGCCGGACAAGGTCGCGGTCGGTATCCCGGCGGACCTGCTATTGCGGCGACCGGATCTGCGCAAGGCAGAGCTGCTAGCTGCCGCCCAATGCGCGCAGATAGGTTTCGTCAAGGCCGACTTGCTGCCCGCCTTCAACTTAACGGGTAGTATCTCGACGGTGGCGGCGACGATTTCGACTGGCAGCCTGTCGAGCGTGTTCACGGGCAGCAGCTTGACGTGGAATGTCGGTCCCAACGTGCAATGGAATATCCTCAACTATGGGCAGATCACCAACAACGTTCGCGTGCAGGACGCGAAATTTCAGGAGCTTCAGATCACCTATCAGAACCAGGTGCTGACGGCTCAGCAGGAAGTCGAGAACGGAATCATCGCGTTTGTGGACTCGCGGCAAGCCGTCGATTTTCTACAGAAGAGCGTGATTGCGGCGGAGGGGGCCTTGAATATTTCGATGATCCAGTACAACCAGGGCATCCTGGATTTCACGACCGTGCTGACGGCGGAGCAGAATCTCTACACGGCGCAGAATAACCTCGCGATCGAGATGGGAGACGTTCCGCAAGCATTGATCGCGACCTATCGCGCGCTCGGTGGCGGCTGGCAGATTCGGGAGGGAAATGATTTTGTGCCGCGAGAGGTGCGGGCTACGATGGCGAAGCGCACAAATTGGGGAACCCTGCTTTCGCCGGAACTCCTGCAGCCACACGCGCCAGGCGTGCCGTCGCCCAAGGACGAGGGGTCGCTGATCCGGCCGCCTGAATGGTGAGAATCGAGTGACTACGGCAGCGAATAGCATTAGCGCGCGTCGGTTGCGCAATTTTGCGTTGTTGATTACAGCGGCGATTGCAATTTTCGGATGCGGAAAGAAGAGCGGCCCGGCGATCACGCCTCCCACTGTTACGGTCGCGACGCCGGTTACCCAGGACGTCGCGGATCACCTGGATTTCACCGGCAATACGGTAGCGGTGGATTCTGTGATGCTGGTCGCGCGCGTCGAGGGTTACCTGGACAAAGTCCACTTTACCGATGGAGCCCTAGTGAAGAAGGGCGACCTACTATTTACGATTCAGCAGCAGCAATACAAGGATCAGTTACAACAAGCGCTGGCGCAGGTCGCGACGCAGAAAGCGGCGCTATTCCATTCGACTACAGAGTTGGCTCGCTACAAGGGCCTTGAAAAGCAAGGTGCTGCGACGCAAACGGAAGTGGATCATTGGCAATACGAGCGGGCGGCCGCGGCGGCCGGTCTTTCCAGCGCGGAGGCGCAGACAAGTCTTGACCGGCTGAACCTTAGTTACACTGAAGTGCGCGCTCCTTTCGATGGCCGGATGGGACGGCACCTGATAAATCCCGGCAACCTGGTAGGCGCAGGCAGCAACATACAGCTAGCCGAGATCAACCGCGTCGATCCCATGTACGTCTATTTCACGGTGGCAGAAACCGAACTGCTAAAGATACGCCGACGCATGAAACAACCTTCCGCCGGCGAACTCCCGTCGCGGCCTATTCCGTTCTACTTCGGCCTCTCCGATGAGACGGGCTATCCGCATCAAGGGACACTCGACTTCGCTTCACTAAGTGTCGCGCCGACCACCGGCACACTGCAGTTGCGCGGCATCTTTTCGAATCCGGGATCGTTTATAGTTCCGGGTTTGTTCGTGCGGGTCAGGGTGGTCGCGCCCGACAAGCGTCCTGCGCTGCTAATCCCGGCCACTGCGGTGAGTTTCGATGAGCAGGGCGAGTACGTCCTTATTGTAGACAGCCAGAATATCGTTCGGCGCAAAAGCGTAAAGACTGGCACTCAGATCGGTCAGCAATTCGTGATTGATGAAGGCTTGAGTGCCCAAGACAAAGTTGTTACCGAGGGGCTGCTACAAGCTATTCCGGGGCGTGAGGTCAATCCAGAAGGGCAATCGCAGGGCCAGGTAGCGGGCAGTCACTAAGGCTAGCTAATGTCGAAGTTCTTTATCGAGCGGCCGGTCCTGGCGAATGTCTTCGCGATAGTGATCGTGCTGCTAGGGTTTGTTTGTCTCTACTCCTTGCCGGTCTCGCAGTATCCGCCGATTGTACCGCCGACGATCCAGGTAACCACTAACTATCCGGGATCGAGCGCCGAGACTGTCGCCAAGACTGTGGGCGTGCCGATTGAGCAGGCGGTTAATGGCGTCAAGAACGCTATCTACATGCAATCCACCAGCGGCAGCGACGGAAGTTATACGCTGACCGTCTCCTTCACGATCGGGACCGATCTCGATACCTCGCTAGCGCTGGTGCAGAACGCGGTCAACGGATCGCTGTCGCAACTGCCCTCACCTGTGAAGGATCAAGGGGTGAACGTCAAAGAAGTCACCACCAACATCCTGCTGATGGAGAGCCTTTACTCGGATGACAATCGCTTCGATGAAACCTTCCCGAGCAACTACGCGACTATCAACCTGGTTAATCCTATAGCTCGTATTCCCGGGGTAGGTCAGGTCAAGGTCATAGGCGCCGGCGCCTATAGCATGAGGGTCTGGCTCGATCCCGACAAGCTCAAGACGTTCGGGCTGACCGTGCTCGATGTGCAGAACTCGATCCAGGCGCAGAACAACCAGGTGGCGTCGGGTCAGATAGGAGGGCCGCCGGTTCCATCGAACCAGGTCTTCCAGTTCACGGTTAACACCCAGGGACGGCTGTCGGATCCGAAAGAGTTCGAAAACATCATTATCAAAAGCCGGCTTGCGCCGTCACTGGTAGGGCAATCGGCTAACAGTGCGCAACCGAGCGAGACTGCGTCGATAGTGAGGCTCAAGGACGTCGCAAAGATCGAGATGAGCCAGCAGCAGTTCACGTTGTTCTCCAATCTGAGCGGCAAGAAGGCGGGTCATATCGCGATCTATGCACTGCCCGGTGCAAATTCGCTGCAGGTGGCGACTGCCGTGCGCGCGCTCATGGCGAAGATGAGCACCACATTCCCGGAAGGACTCAAATATACTCCGCTCTATGACACTACCGTCTTCATCGGCCAGGCAATTCACGCGGTGTATATGACGCTGGGAGAGGCCGGCATCCTCGTTCTGATCGTCATCGTAATTTTTCTTCAGAACTTCCGCGCGATGCTGGTTCCGGCAACGACTGTGCCGGTTACGATCATAGGCGCTTTCGCGGCGATGGCATTACTTGGTTTTTCGGTCAACCTGATGACTCTGTTCGCCTTGATCCTGGCGATCGGAATCGTCGTGGATGACGCGATCGTGATTGTCGAGAACTGTACGCACTATATTGAAGAAGGACTCAGCCCCAAGGACTCGGCTATCAAGGCGATGGGCGAGCTCACCGGGCCTGTCCTTGGCGTCACCTTGGTTCTTACTTCAGTCTTCTTGCCAGCCTCTTTCCTGCCCGGTATCACCGGACAGATGTTTCGCCAGTTCGCGCTGGTGATTGCGTCAACCGCACTGATCAGCGCTGCCAACGCGCTCACGCTCAAGCCCACGCAGTGTGCGCTTTATCTCAGACCCAAGCCCAAAGACTACAAACCCAACTGGTTTTACAGTGAGTTCAATCGAGGGTTTGCGGTCGTCCAGGATCGCTACATAGGACTTGTTAGCTGGATGGTCGCTCGACCTTTCACGATGGTAGCAGGGTTCTTCACCGTATTGTTTCTCGTTGGATTTGCTTTCTCGGTCTACCCGACTGCCTTACTGCCTCTCGAAGACCAGGGATACTGCATCATCTCGGCTGAACTACCCGAAGGATCCGCGCAGCCCCGGGTTAGAGAGGTCTCCGACCGAATCAACGCGATATTAAAAGAGAGCCCCGGTATCAAGGGCTGGGTTACTATGGGTGGATTCTCGGCGCTCGACTCCGCCAACGTTTCGAACTACGTCACGGTGTTCTGCATTTATGAGGACTGGAGCAAGCGGCCGGCAGGCCTTACCCAAGCCGGAATAATTAAAAATATTCAGGAGAAGGTCGCTTCGATCCGTACAGCCTCATTTGATGTGATGCCGCCCTCACCTATTCCTGGTTTGGGAACGGCGTTCGGCTTCCAGATGGTAGTCGAGGATCGCGCCAGCAATGGACTCCGCGAATTGCAGAAGGCAACTCACGTATTGCTCGATCGGGCGCAGAGCGTTAAGGGCTTTCTGCGGCTCGGCTTTACTACCTTCAGCGACAATAGTCCGCAGATCTATATCAACATCGATCGAACAATGGCCGAGTCGCTGGGAGTTCCGGTCAACGATGTTTCCGGGACGCTGCAAACCTATCTCGGATCGACCTATGTAAATCAGTTCAACAAGTTCAACCAGGCCTTTCAGGTTCGTGTTCAGGCAGAGGCTGACTCTCGCCGCGCACTCGCCGACATACAAAACCTGAACGTGATGAACAAGGAAGGCCAGATGGTGCCTTTGGGCGCGCTGGTTTCGGTCCGCAGGATGCTGGGATCCGAGCTGGTCACGCGCTACAACCTATATCCCGCTGCTATCCTGACGGGAATTCCGATGCCCTCGTTCAGCTCCGGGCAGGCACTAAGCATGATGGGCAACTTCGCCGATGAAACGCTGCCCGCAGGTATGAGTTACGAATGGACCGGACTTGCCTATCAGGAAGAGCAGACTGGCAGCCAGGCTTACTTTATCTTTGCGTTGTCCATCACGCTCGTATACCTGGTCCTCGCTGCGCAGTATGAGAGTTGGACGGATCCTATCGCGGTGATCCTGGTAGTGCCGACAGCTCTTATAGGTATCCTCACAGCGTTGGTCATCCGGAAGTTTCCTGTGGATCTGTACACGCAGATAGGACTCGTCCTGATGATTGCGTTGGCGGCAAAGAACGCAATCCTTATTGTCGAGTTTGCTCGTGACCTTGCTGAGCAAGGGATGACAACGGCAGAAGCGGCAGTGGAAGCAACCCGCCGGCGATTTCGGCCGATACTCATGACCTCGATCGCATTTATTCTAGGCGTGGTCCCGCTGTTAACCGCCACCGGCGCCGGCGCCGCGAGCCAGCAGTCACTAGGTACAGTAGTGTTCGGCGGGATGCTCGCTTCGACTCTTCTCGCGATTCCCTTAGTGCCGGTCTTCTTTGTCTCCGTCCGCCACATCTTCGGACCGCATTCAGCGCCTGCAGTCGCGCCCGGCGCCCCGCGCCAGTCGCCAGCGGTGCCGGCGCGTTGATGTCGCAGCTCACCCAGTCGACAGGCTCCGCGCCAGATCATTTAACGCTCCGCGCAATCCTGCTTGGCGATCGAAGTACGACTATGAGAGATGTCGCCAGAATCGCGGGCGACTCTGTCGGATCAGCGGATCCAGCCGAGCAGTATCGCACCCAAGGTTCCGCCTCCCATCAGTATCCAGAGAGTAAATCCCTGGATCAGCGGGCGTCGGCCCACTTCCTGAAGCGCACTTCGACTCAGGCCTGAGCCGATGAGAAACAGAGTGAGCACCAGGGAACGTTGAGCGCCGATGAAGAAGACGTGCCCTGCCGGCTTCAGTGATGGAATTAAGGTCACAAATGCTGCGGCAGCCAGGAATCCCAATATGAACCACGGTCGTCGAGCTCTTTGCGCTTTGGCCTCGGTTTTCTTCGGATTCCAGACCATTCCGATAACCAGAGTCACGGGGACAATCCAAAGTGCCCGGGTCAGTTTGATCGTCGTCGCTATCTCAAGTGATTGCGCGCCGTATTGCATCGCCGCGCCGACCACCGAACTCGTGTCGTGGATTGCGATCGCGCTCCAAATGCCAAACTGACTTTGACTGAGACCGAAATAATGGCCTATCCAGGGAAAGATGAAGAGCGCGACTGCGTTCAGGAAAAACACCGTCGCCAAGGCCACCGAAACTTCGTGATTTTTTGCCCGAATCGCGGGAGCTACTGCTGCGATCGCGCTTCCGCCGCATATGGCAGTGCCAACAGTCACTAGCAGCGAAGTATTGCGCGCGGTCCCTAGTGACCGGCCCAGGATAAGTCCGATCGTCATAGTAAGCGTGACGCCTACGACGGTGTATGAGAACCCTTGCATACCTGCGTGAGCCACCGTGCCAAGGTTCATTCCAGCGCCGAGCCCTACTACTGAAATTTGAAGCAGCGGCGTTACGAAGCGACCGCTTATGGCCGAGTAGGGGTTACCAAGCGTCAACGCAAACGCTACTCCGAGCATCAACGCTATCCCCGGAGACACCAACGGCAACAGCGTTGCGAGTGCCGCCAGCATAAAAGCGACGCGTATAGCTAAATTCGGTAAGTCCTGTTCATCGAGGTCCGTTGTTCGGAGTATTTCTACCGCGGCTTGCGACATGGTTATTCGTCCATCGTTCCAAAGTTTAAACGCCCAACCCAAGCATCTTCCTGATTGATTCTAGGTCACTCTCTATAGAAGGGTTTGTCACCGCAGATCGTCACACGATGGCCGTAACGGCGCAGCGGATAGTAGTCCCATAGGGCATGATGTTGCGTGGTTCGGTTATCCCAAAGTGCGACCGACCCGGCTTGCCATTTGAAGCGGCAGTGAAATCCCGGATTCTCGACGTGCCGGTACAGCATTTCGAGCAACGCATCGCTTTCTCCGCGCTTCAATTGCGGGATCTCCGTCGTGAAGCCGCGATTGACGTATAGCGCCTTACGCCCGGTTACCGGATGCGTGCGCACCACCGGATGTTCCGAGCGCGGGAACTTCAGCTCGCGTCCTTCGCTTCCGTCGCGCTTGTAGTAACCGCCATGGGCCTTGGCACTGTCATGGATCGCGGTTAATCCCGCGAGGAACCGCTTCATCGGGTCCGACAGCGCCTCATACGCGGCGTACACGCTGGCGAACATGGTATCGCCGCCTCCATTTGCTGGCACCTCATGCATATAGAGGATCGAGCCCATCGGCGGTTCGGCGTCGCAGGAGACATCCGAATGCCAGCCCTCTCCTGCGACGACCTTTGAATTTTCATCGGCTTTGATGACTAGGATCTCAGGATGTCCCGCGATTTCGCGTGGGGCATTCGGATGCACGTGCAGCGCGCCGAAGCGCCGGCCGAAATCCTTGTGCTGCTCGGGAGTCAGCTTCTGATCGCGAAAAAAGATCACCAGGTTGTCCATGAGCGCGTCGTGGACTTCGTGAAACTGTCGGTCGCTGAGTCTCTCGCCCAGATCCACGCCGAAAATCTCCGCGCCGATGGTTGGGGTCAGCTTTCGCACTTCTATCGATTGATACGCCATGTCCTTTCCTCCAGTGAAGTTGCCGCCACTCGACTCTTAACGTTTCGGTCTTCGCGAGCTGAAACGTAGCTAACGGCCCTGAATATCGTTTGACATTACGGGACAGGGGCTTTTACATTTGGAGACATTCGCGAAGAGCTTTGGCCATGCCGTATCTCACCCGCAGCGCAGCGCTGACCGACTACGTTGAAGTCGCCCGCGCCGTCGGGGTCGATCCATATCGGATGCTCGACGAGGTCGGGCTTCCGCGAGCATGCCTAAGAAATCCGGACCTCAAGATTTCGGCGGGTGCCGTTGGACGGCTGCTGGAGTCCACGGCGAGGGTGGCGGGAATCGATGACTTTGGGTTGCGGCTTGCCGAGCGGCGCGTTCTGTCCAATCTGGGGCCGGTAGGCCTCATTGTTCGCGAACAACCAACGGTTCGCAAAGCCATTGAGGCGTTGATTCAGTACATGGGACTGCACAGCGAAGCTCAGTCGCCGCGGATGGAAGACGCCGGTGACATCGTAACGGTGGTCGTCGGTTTGGTGATCCGCCGGCCGGCGCCTATGCGGCAGAGCATCGAGCTGTCGATGGGCGTGCTGTATCGAATCCTGCGTCTATTTCTCGGAGATGCATGGAAGCCGAAGTCTATTTGCTTTACCCATCGCGCGCCGCGAAACCGCGACACTTATCGGCGGCTTTTCGGAATCTCTCATGTGCGGTTCAACCACGACTTCAACGGCATTGTCTGCGCCGCGCGCGATCTGGACGCACCAATACAGGCGGCCGACCCAGCGATGGCGCGTTACGTGCAGCAATACTTGGACTCGATCGCGGCACGCGCGGGCGCCACCATCACCGACAAGGTGCGCGAGCTGATCTGGATGATGCTCTCATCGGGTAACTGCTCGGTTCAGCGGGTCGCCGAGCACTTGGGCGTCGATCGCAGAACGGTGCATCGGCGTCTTGCTCGCGAGGGGACGAGCTTCACAACGATTCTCGACGCCGTTCGAACCGAAACGGTCACTCGCTTCATCGAGAATCGCGACCGACCGCTCTATGTCGTCGCGGAGATGTCGGGGTTCTCCGCCCAGAGCGCATTTTCGCGATGGTTCAGAACCCGTTTCGGTAGCAACGTTTCAGCATGGCGAGAGGCGAATCGTCCAGACAGACGTTAAGCGGGGTGTGCCACTGAAAACCGTGCGGGCTGTGGGCCATTTGTCGAAATGACCCACTGCCGCTGGAATCATCGCGCGATATCAGGGAACGCTGACTTGCGCCGCGCTCTGCTTCACCATCACGCCGTCGGCCTGGAGCCACATCCGATTCTTCACCAGGTCGTTCGTCTCATGCACGACCTGTTTCACGTAGTCGCCATGATTTTTTGTACAGGGTACCCAGCTCGGAGCCACTGAACGGGACGTCGTAGCCGTAAAGCGAACAGAAGCCTGAGAATTGCGTGGTATGCGACGCCGTATCGAACGAGATGTAAGTAGCGGTCGGCACGTCCAGGAATGGAGTCCTGAACCCGCCCTCCGCGTTGCCGAATGAATCCGTAACGATTGTGCTCCCGAAGATATTGCCCGCCAGCACCTGCGGAGTCAGTGTGACGCGCGGCACGTTCGGCGGCGGCGTTCCCTTGGTCACCCACTGTGTGAGATCGTCGAATGCCGCATTCGCCGCATACGCGAAAGGAAATCTGTTCGGGTCGATCACTCCCGGAATACCGGTTGCGGGCCCGGGAATGAACTCCTGATGAGTGCACCCAATCGGCGGAAGCTCTGCTGGCGTGATTCCCTGGAGTTCGGCCTGGCCCAACTGCAAGTTGAGCACCGGATCGTCAAGGTCGTTTGATACGTGGCTGGCGCCCGGCACTTCCCACAGACGGTACTCATCGTTGGCCGCGTCGCTGTCGGCACGCCGGTAGTATCCCAGCCCCAACGTCCCGAAGAACACCTCTGTCTGGGTGTTGGTGTGAATCACTGGAACGTCGCGCGGCTGCATCTCGTTGCGCGCGTCAGTCGGCGAAAGCGATCCCGCAGCAGTCAAACCGAAATTGATGCTGCCAGTTGGTCCGCCAGTTCCGCCGGGCACGTAGCCGTCGTAGATCGGGCCCCCGCTGGGCATCCGTTCGAGAGCGTTGAAAATTTCCGCCTGCGTAAAAGCAAACCCTCCGTCCTGCGAAAATCCCGCTTCGAACACCAGCTTGACGTTGTAGCCATTTAGCGGACTCGTCGGCCCGTTCTCCTTGAACAGCAGCCCGATCTGCGCGGCGATATCAAATGTGATCCCGTCGTAAACGCCACTGTTTCCACCCGGGGTGAACGGCGAATAGGTCCACCCGAGCGGAGCGTAGCGGGTAGAGTTCCACACCTTCAGCGTGTTCACCGTCACCGACTTCGAAGTCCATCCGACGAAGACGTCGCCGTTGCGCACGAAGTAGTCGCGCGATCTGTCCCATACGCCAGCGATGTCGAAGTTAGCGCTCGGATTTAGCGGCTCGATAATCACGGTTCCGCTGAACTGCGCGGGGTTCGCCGGTCGCTTCACCAGCATTCGCGTTTCGTAAGGAATCCCCTGCAGTCGCTGCCTTCAGTGACACTGGCCGGACACGGCGTTACGACTTCAATCCCAGTACTCGTGTACTCGTAAAGATTTCCCGTGCCCGAGAAGAAGAACTCGTCCTCGACGTAACCCTTTGGCACCGGCCCGAAGACATCGAAGCCGTCGGCGATGAATGGAAAATTGCTCGAGGTCGATGCGATCGGACCTGTAACCGTCGGTAGCGGAGGAACGAAAGGCGTTACGTCGGCCGCCACGCCAATCGAAGCTGA
>Ga0210383_10000261_pt1 | contig 51342 bp, 47 predicted proteins | sample IncBWC14OmetaG_FD_160072 | JGI IMG/M metagenome (GOLD analysis project Ga0210383, IMG submission 160072) | Forest soil microbial communities from Barre Woods Harvard Forest LTER site, Petersham, Massachusetts, United States - Inc-BW-C-14-O ...
CGGGAAAGATGTGACGGCAGCCCTCGTGACCACCCATCGCGAGTTCCAGTTGGGCGAGTTAGAGTCGCAATCCCTGGCCGCGAGCGCAGGCAGCAACGGATCCGCGACCTGGCTCTACGAGTAAGCAGGGAAAGCATGGCCGAGACCACAAAGATGATCGCCTCCGACATGAACCCATACCTATCCATCGCCCCGGACGTAAAGCTAGGGCGAGACGTGAAACTCTCGAAGTTCATCAACCTTTACGGATGCGAAGTCGGCGATGAAACAAAGATCGGCGCCTTTGTCGAGATCCAGAAGAATGCCACGGTTGGCAAGCGCTGCAAGATTTCAAGCCATACCTTCATTTGCGAGGGCGTAACCATTGAAGACAACGTCTTCATCGGACACGGCGTCATGTTCATCAACGACAGTTATCCGCGCGCGACCGCGCCTGACGGGAACCTGCAAACTGAAGCTGACTGGAACGTCGAGCGAACCATCATCAAGAAGGGTGCGTCTCTCGGTTCGGGTGCGACCATCCTCTGTGGCATTACCATTGGTGAAAACGCAATTGTGGGAGCCGGAAGCGTTGTCACCAAAGATGTACCAGCGAACACCATCGTCGCGGGAAATCCGGCTCGGGTTTTGCGATACATCGAACAGACCTTGGAGGTCACAAAGTGAGCGTTTCTGATAACCCAAATAGCATTCCTTTTCTTGATCTCGTAACTCCGCACGTGGAAATGGAGCAGGAACTCACCGCTATTTTCCACAAAGTTCTCCACACCGCCGGATTTATCGGCGGTCCGATGGTGGAAGACTTCGAGAAGGCCTTTGCCGCGTTTTGCGGCACAAGCCACTCGATCGCCATCAGCAGCGGCACCGATGCCCTTCGCTTCGCTATCATGGCGTGCGGTGTGAAGCCGGGCGAAGTTGTTGTGACCATTCCGCACACTTTTATCGCCACTACGGAAGGAATTTCGCAAGCGGGTGCTTTTCCGGAATTCGTCGATATCGATGAGCGCACCTACAACATGGACCCGGAAAAACTTCGGGAGTATTTCGAAAAACAGTGCACAACGGGCAAGTCTGGCAAACTCATCAGCCGTCGCAGCGGCAGGCGGGTCGCTGCAGTAGTTCCAGTCCACCTCTACGGACAAATGGCTGACATGGACGCCATCCAGGAGCTCGCCGATCGCTATGGTCTGATCGTGATCGAAGACGCGTGCCAGGCACACGGTGCCGAGTATTTCTCTCGCAAGCAAGATCGTTGGATGAAAGCCGGTTCAATGGGCCGAGCAGCTGCCTTCAGTTTCTATCCGGGGAAAAATCTAGGAGCCTGCGGCGAAGCAGGCGCAGTGACGACCAACGATCTTGGCCTCGCGAAGAAGATCATCATGCTTCGAGACCACGGCCAAGCCCAAAAGTACTACCACGACATCGAAGGCTACAACGGCAGACTGGATGCCCTTCAGGCTGGCCTGCTGCACGCGAAACTCAATCATCTGGAAAAGTGGAACACTCAGCGCCGCGACCGGGCCGAAGAATACAGACGTTTGTTCGCTGGGGCCGGCGAGGTCGTTGTTCCTCCGTTTGAACCGTTGTGGTCCAAAGCCGTGTATCACCTGTTTGTGATCCGGTCTGAAGACCGAGATGGCATGATGAGCCAACTGAAGAAGGCAGGCATCGGCACTGGTATCCATTACCCGATTCCGTTGCACCTGCAGAAGGCTTATGCTGCGATGCAACATAAGCAAGGAGACTTTCCGGTTGCCGAAAAAGCAGCCGCAGAAATTGTTTCTCTGCCGATGTTCCCGCAGTTGACCGCAGAACAACAGTCGAGGGTAGCTGAAGAAGTCGTTAATTTCGCCTGTGGTTTCAGCCGCAAGGGCGTCGAGGCAGACGCAGCGTCTCTAGCGGTGGCTGACCAAACGGCATAGGCTGCTTTTCACTGCGACTCTCCCCAAACAAGTTTGAGATAAGGGATAACAAAAATGAAACTCTCAGTCATTGGTGCGGGCTACGTAGGTCTCACAACGGCGGCTTGCCTCGCGCAAATCGGTCACGATGTCTTCTGTAGCGAAACCGACGTCGAAAAACTCGCTAAGCTTCAGAGTGGAATTATGCCAATTTTTGAGCCGCACCTCGAAGAAGTTATCAAGGGTGTTCGAAAAGTTGGCCGGCTGCATTTTGGGTCTACGGAAGAAGCAATTGTCTGGGGGGACGCGATCTTCATTTGCGTGGGAACGCCTCCGTTGGCCAACGGAGACGCAGACCTTTCCGCCATCGAAGGAGTTGCGCGAACGATTGCGAAGCGCGCCTCAGGGTATCGCTTGGTGATCGAGAAAAGCACCGTGCCGGTTCAGACCGGCGCACAACTGCGGAAGCACTTGTCGGTTCATAGCACAAATGGCTTGAGGTATGACGTGGCGTCGAATCCGGAGTTCTTGCGCGAGGGAACCTCGGTTGACGATTTTCTGCACCCTGACCGGATCGTCATTGGGGCCGACTCTCAAACGGCAGCGGACCTCTTGCGAGAGATCTATCAGCCGATCATAAAGCAGACGTTCACCTGTCCTATCCATGCGGAGTGTCCAAAACACGAAGAACCGATCTTCCTGGCCACGGATAACAATTCAGCAGAACTGATCAAGCATGCCTCTAATTCTTTTCTTGCGATGAAGATTTCCTTCATCAACATGGTCGCGAATCTGTGCGAGGAAGTCGGAGCGGACGTCACCAAAGTGGCTCGGGGTATGGGCCTAGATCCTCGCATTGGTCCTGCATTTCTAAACCCGGGGATTGGTTTTGGAGGATTCTGTTTCCCCAAAGACGTGCAAGCTTTCATCAGGATCGCCGAAAAATCTGGGTGCGACTTCTCTTTATTGAGGGAAGTTGAGAAGATCAATCAACGTCGGGTCGAGCATTTCGTTGAAAAGATTCGGAAGGAACTGTGGGTCGTGCGCGGGAAAAAGATCGCCGTTTGGGGTCTCGCGTTCAAGCCAAACACGGACGATGTACGTTTCGCTCCATCGCTCGCTCTTGTTAAGGCGCTCATGGACGAAGGGGCAATAGTATGTGCCTATGACCCGAAAGCCAACGAAAAGGCGAAGGTTGTGCTTCCGAATATTACTTATTGCGAGGACGCCTATCAGGCTGCCACACGCGCAGACGCCATCTTAATCGTCACCGAATGGGACGAATTTCGACGAATGGATTGGAAGCGACTGCTTGCGGCGGTCGAGCAGCCCCTGGTGATCGACGGAAGGAATATCTTCAGTCCGGGAGAGATCACCCAACATGGATTTCGATACGTCAGCATAGGTCGAGGCGATGCTTTACCGTATCAATCCGTCGTCGTCCGCGAGAAGATAGACTCGTTATCGGTGCAATCAGACAGGAAAATCCAAGTGGTTCCGGCCTGATCGGAAAAGACCTCACCGATGAATCTTCGTCTCGATCGACTTGCAACGTTGTACTTTGCTTCGCCGCTGATGAGGCATGCCTCAGGCGCCGATCCGTCCATTCCCGTACTGATGTACCATAGCGTCTCTGGCGAAGATGAATCCGGAGTGCGGGCGTACTATCGAACGTGCACCCTACCGCACGTCTTCGCTAAGCAGATGGCTCATCTACATGAACGGGGTTACAGCACTTGCAGCCTGACGCAGGCTCTCGATCACTTGCGTTCCGGAGTACAACTCCCGACTAAGCCAGTGGTAATTACCTTCGACGATGGCTACAGCGATTTTCATCGTCACGCGTTTCCCATCTTAAATCGATATGGCTTCACTGCAACGGTTTTCCTGCCCACCGCTTATATTAGTGATCGTCGGAAGCGATTCAAGGGTAGGGATTGCCTGACGTGGGCGGAGGTCAATGAACTGAACCACTGCGGCGTCATATTTGGTTCGCATACTGTAACCCACCCTTGGTTACGCGAGTTGAGCGCTGCAGCCATCCTAGAGGAGATCGTCAGCTCGAAGAAAACGATTGAGGAGCGGCTCGGCTGTGCGGTCGACTCGTTCGCTTATCCGTTTGCCTTCCCGCAAACAGACCTGGATTTTAAGAAGGTGATGAAAGATTTGCTTTCCTTGGCCGGTTACGAGAATGGCGTTTGCACAATCGTGGGCAGAGCGAATCGAAGAAGTGAGCCGCTTTTTATTGAGCGCCTTCCGATCAACTCCTGCGATGATGCAGCCTTGTTCGATGCTAAGTTGGCGGGAGCCTACGACTGGGTCTCCAAGTCTCAACATATCGTCAAAATAATCAAGGCTCGGTTGCGAAGTTCCGTGGGCGGCGGTAAGTTACAGATTCCGGTTGCTTTACCCGGAAGCCATGATCACACCGGCAACGGGGCATGTCCTCCTGAGACCTATTCGAGGTAGCCATTCCCGGCTATAAACGGACTCGATCACCCCAGTAGATCGTGAGCAACTCCCCTACTGGCAAAAGATGAGTCTGACCAGCAGGTTCGCCTGAGAGGGTGAACCCAGCACACGATTAGTGGAGGAAAGCGTGAACGGGCCCCGCAACCTGATCCTCGTAGCAATGTGTGTCATTCTTGCCGCAAGTTTCTCGACCGCCAACGACATTTATTTTGCGCAGAACGCAACCGGTGGCAATAACGGGACAAGCTGCACCAACGCCTACGGCTACAGCGATGGGGCGAACGGCGTCAATGCAGCAGGAAACTGGGCACCGGGAAACACCCTTCACCTTTGCGGGACGATCGCAGCTCCAGCCGGAGCAAACAACTTCATCACGGCACAAGCCAGCGGATCTTCGGGCAATGTAATTACGCTGAAGTTTGAAACCGGAGCAGTTCTCACCGCGACTTACTGGTCAGGTCCCGTGATCAACCTAAATAACAAGAGCTACATAACCGTTGATGGCGGCACGAACGGTACGATTCAGGCGACTGCAAACGGATCAGCTCTAGCGAACCAGCAGGACAATGGCGTGTGCGTACGGAATGCCAATAGCGCCTCTATCAATTCGACTAACCTGACCGTGCAAAATCTGACCTGCGCCAACATATATGTTGATTCGTCGCCGGCCGACAATGGCGGCCAAGATACCTTCGGCATCGACATTTTTAACGGTTACAATCTGGTGATTCAGAACAACACCATCCACGATGTAAAGTGGGCGATTCGCAACGGCTGGTACAACAACGGCTTTGCCTACTCGAATATCGTTGTCACCGGTAACAATATTTACAACATGGACCATGGTTGGTTCGGAAGCGATGCCGAGCCTACAGGCACCGCGAACGTGTCTGATATTTATGTGTACGGAAACACAGTCGGGAGCATGTCGAACTGGGACAATGCTTTGGATCTCAATCACCATGACTGGTTTCATCTCAACGCGACTAGCGCGACTTCGAAGCTGACAAATTTTTATCTTTATAACAACTACGGCAGTGGTGATCCGGGAGCCTATGCCGGTGGTGGATTCTTCTCCTACCCCAATTACACTGGGACCGAGAGCGGGCTTTACATATTCAACAATGTGTTAGTGAATACCTCGACCAATCACTCGTGGGCCGTGGGGTTCGTAGCGGTATATAGTGTGGGCACTACCTTGTTGGCCAACAACACATTTGTAAGTAACGCCGTCTCACCTGCCAAGGATAACGGAGTTCACACCGGAATCAACGGAACCGCGCTTACCTCCGAAAATAACATTCTGCAAGACATCGCGAATGCAGCAGTCTACATCGACAACACATCGTCCGGTACTGTCAGCGATTACAATGACTATTACCTTTCACCGTCGTGGTTCAAAACTAATTGGTATGGCGGATTGCCGAGCTGGCAGTCCGCGACGGGACTTGATTCACACGCTACGGTTGGCAATGCCAAACTAACGAGTACTTACCATTTAACGGATAACACATCGGCTGCCTGGCAGACAGCACAAAGCCTATATTCTATCTGTAATAACCAGCCGAACCCCGGGCTAGGAGCATTGTGCGTGGACAGAGCATCGGTACAACGACAATCGACGGGCAATTGGGACATGGGAGCGTACGAGGACTCGGCGAGTGCTGGTGCGCCAGCTCCACCCTCCGGACTGACCGCAACAGTGCAATAGCAGCGCAAGTCTCAGAAAACTCGACGGCCTGAACTCACCAGTTTACGTCTTCGCCGATCAAGCCAATCATTTGTAAATACCGCGAGATCAGCCTTCGTGGCCGATCTCGCGCATCCCCTCAAACCTTCGTGCGTCGGACCTCCAAACAGGTAGAGACTATGCGGGACGCCAAAACATCTGCTGCGCACACTTCTGATCGTCACTTGGCGGCTACGATCGGAAGAGGCACTATTTTCGGTATGGTATCGAGCGGAGCCCAGATCGGCACGAGACTAATTACAGTGCCAGTTGTGATCCACCACTTAGGTCTGGGCGGTTATGGCATCTGGTCGATCATTATCGTGACCGCTGCGTATATGCGATTTGGGAGTGCCGGTATCAAGTCCGCGTTCCAAAAATATGTTGCCGAGGCGACTGGAAATGGCAATTTTGAGGCCGCTAGCAGGTTGGTCAGCACAGGCAGTATTGCCATGCTTGTACTTTCTTTGATTGGATTGATCCCTGTAGCGCTGTTCTCGCGGAAGGTCGCAACAGCCAGCGGCGTTCCTCCCGAATTTCTTTCAGCGGCGGCAGCCTCCATTGCGGTACTCGCATGTATCTATGTAATCTCAAACTTTGGGGCAGCGTTTGAAGCCATCGTTATGGGCGGGCACCGCATTGACCTGACGAGGAAGTACGCCACTATCTTGACGGTGTGTGAAGCCGTCGTAATCGTAGCGCTACTCCACTTTGGCTATGGCCTGCTAGCCATGACTTCCGTCATGGGTATCTCTGAGCTTATATACATATTTTGCTGTTACAAGGCGTCACATCAGGTTGTACCCGAGATGCACATCAGTCTGGCGCATTTCAGGAAGAGTGCTTTCCCCGAACTGCTTCGTTTCGCCGGGAGCTATCAGCTGGTAAATGTGCTCGAATTACTGTACGGGGCCATTTTGCCAATTGTTCTTTTGAAGTTCTTTGGCGCCCAATCAGCAGGAGTTTTTGCTGTTGCGTCAAGGGTAGTCAGTTCCGCGTTGATTGCGCAGGATGCATTGGTTCTCCCGATCTTGTCGGGAGGAACGATGGTGTTTGCGTCGGGTTCGACCGAACAGATAAGGCTATTTTTGGCAAAGTCATTTAAAGTAACCTTGGCAGCTGCATTAGTCCCCCTTTCCTTCGTAGCCGCGTTCGGCACTGTGATGATCTTTGCTTGGACCGGCGAAGCAGATCCCAGGTTTCGAGCGGCAATATGGTTGACTGCGCTGGCCGCGCTTCTGAAGGCGATCTCTCTTCTTCAATTGATTCTGTATCGCGCTTCTGGCAGAGCTCTACTGGATAATATCCGGCAGGTGCTACGAATCGTGGTAATACTCGCGGTCGCTTATTTCGGCCGAGGAATTGGTTTCACAGGAGTCCTAGCCGGAATGGCAGCGGCAGAGCTGGTCGGAGTCGTCTTTATGTTTTTTGCCATGAGCGCGACGTTCCATGCGTTTAGCGCGAGGATTTTCGCGCAGGATGCGACGCGAATCTCACTGGCAGCGACCTTGATCGTCGGGACTGGCGCTATCGCCGGAATGATTCCAACTCCGTGGAATGCTGGGGAACGCCTAACGGCAACCGTCAAGTTGGCAGAGATGGCACTGGGATGTTTGATCGCGGCTTGGCCTGCCCTACTTGTGACCGGATCAATTTCTAGGGCAGAAAGACGTACGGTGCTTGCCCTGGTGTCACGACGAGGAACAACGGTGGCAGCCGTTGGTTGAACGCATAGCAACGACGAGCGGAGTTACACACGCGGTGGGAGGGGCCGGAGTGCAGAATCGATCGGAAGGAAATACTTTCGCCGAAGACCCGCTTTCCCTTCTCAGCGACCTCCGTACAAAGGCGAATACGATTTGGATGCGGCTGACCTATCCATTCGCCGGATTTGGACGAGGTGTCTCTATCCACCATTCGTGCGAGATACGGAGACCTGCCTCAAATTCGATACGAATCGGAGACTTTGTCTACCTTGCCTCCGGGACTTGGCTGAACGTTCCCGAATTCGCAGTCGCTTCCACTCCGATGATAACTCTTGAAAATGGTTGCAGAATCGGTCGTCACTGTATGATTTCTGCTAAGAACCGCGTACACCTCGAAGAGGACGTCTTGTTAGGCCCATCCGTGCTTATCACGGATCATAGCCACCGATTCTCTGACCTGGAGCTGCCGATACACGCACAGGGATTGACCGTAGGCGGTACAGTTCGCGTGGAACGAAATTGCTGGCTAGGTCATGGCGCGGCGATTGTCTGTACGTCTGGGGACCTTGTTGTAGGACGAAACAGCGTTGTTGGCGCGAGTTCTGTGGTAACGCGAAGCGTTCCACCGTTCAGCGTCGTTGCGGGAAATCCTGCAAAAATTGTTAAGCGGTACGACCCAAAACGTGGTGAATGGACAAGGGAGAGTGACTGATTCGGTGGTGCGTTTTGTTCCACGGCACTCCGATATGGACGAACTATGTACATGCTAGCAACCATGGGCCCCGATGTCGGCCTGGCGCACCACGTACTGTTCGGCGCAGGAGGAGACTCGTCGGTTCACCCCGCAGTTCTCGCGGCGGCAACCGTGTCAATCGTCCTAATGCTCACACTGCCACGGAAACACGTTTTGGCTCCATTGCTTGTACTGTCGATTATGAGTCCGCTGGGCCAAGGGATCATGATAGGGCCGTTTCACTTCCAGATCTTTCGCATATTGGTAATATTCGCGTGGATTAGGCTGCTCTTTCAGAGATATAGCAGCGAGGGCCGATCATCAAGGATCAGGGTCAATTCCGTCGATAAAGCAGTCATCTTGTATACAATATCCTGCATAATTTGCTATACGCTGCTGTGGCAGGAGAGTTCAGCATTCTATGATCAGGTCGGCAAGGCCTATGGTGTCCTCGGCTTCTATTTTGCGTTCCGGTTCTTCATTCGGGACCAGAAAGATATCGAGAGGACCATAAAAGTTTTAGCTGTCACGGCTTTGCCTATTGCCGCCGTCATGGTCAATGAACAGTTGACGGGTAGGAATGTTCTGGCCGTATTCGGCGGAGTGCCAGAGTTTACTGCAATTCGTGACGGATACCTGCGGTCCCAGGGGCCATTCAGCGTATACCTTACCGCCGGTGCTTTCGGCGCAACACTTCTTCCGCTTTTCCTGTTGCTGTGGCACAAGGGTGGTTCTCGGGTAATGTCGTCGCTTGGCATTGTCGCGGCACTTACTATCACAATCACCTCGCGAACCAGTACGGCCATGTCGGCGTGCCTTGCTACCTTAATTGGTATTGGGATGTGGTCCCTCCGGGACAAGATGCGTCTCGTCCGGCGAGGTCTCGTATTGACACTTGTAGGACTGCACCTCGTCATGAAGGGACCGGTTTGGGCTTTGATTGCACGAGTCGACATTGTCGGCGGTTCTACTGGCTGGCATCGTTACAAGATTGTGGACAATTGCATCCGTCATTTTTGGGATTGGTGGTTACTAGGATCCAATAACTATTGGACCTGGGACGGCGGAGATGACATGTGGGACCTTGCTAACCAGTACGTCGCGACGGGGGAAAATACCGGCCTTCTGTCGTTGATTTTCTTCATCGCGGCCGTCGTTTATTGCTTCAAGTACCTGGGTAAGGCCAGGAAAGCTTCGCGGGGAAACGCTAGGCAGGAGTGGTTTTACTGGCTGCTTGGAGTCGCACTATTTTCCAACCTCGTTGCTTTTATAGGTATTTCTTATTGTGACCAGACATTTATTTATTGGTATGCAGTGCTGGCGATGATCGTGGCTGCAGCTGCCCCGGGATGTCCTGCTCTCCGCGTAGCGACTCCCGTCGGGTCCGCTCGATCTAAGTCCGCCAGGTGGCAAATTCAAGCGGATGGACCTGAGCCAAGCTTAGGAAAGCTCGTTCTGGAGTAGAGAGCAAATGGATTCAACTGCAATGAAGTCGTCGCCTAGTATTTGGGAGGGCGATGAAACGGAAATTCGAATTGCGCGCTCACTTTCCGAGGTGGAGGCGCTGCGCGAGCCTTGGACGGCTTGGCCGAGTCATCGCGACTCTGACATCGATTTCTATCTTATGATCGTGCAGTCGTATCCAGAAGTTTTGCGGCCACATGTAATTGCGCTTTACCGGAACGGTAAGCCCGAGGCAATTTTGGTGGGCAGACTCGAACAGAAAAGGCTGGCATTTAATCTCGGCTATCTTCGTCCGTTCCAGCCTTGGGCCCGATGTCTAACGTTCGTTTATGGGGGGGTCCACGGTAACGCTTCACACGAAAACACTCAAATCCTGCTTGAGGAAGTAATGAGTTCATTGAAGCGTAACGAGGGCGATTTGGCCATGCTGGAATTCGTCCCTCTCGATTCCTGTCTATATAGGCTGGCACTCGATGTACCGGGAGCAATTAGCCGGGATACACTCCCGGCGGCTCAAGGGCATGACATGATGATCGTGCCGGAGAGCATCGACGAAGTTTATAAAAATATGTCGAGCGATCGGCGAATCGAAACCCGAAGAAGAGTGAGGAAGCTTCAAGCCCATCCGGACGGCGATTTAAGGGTTGTCTGTTATCGGCATGAGTCGGAACTTGATCGTTTATTCCATGATGCTGAGGACATAGCGAAGAAGACATATCACCGCGGACTCGATGTTGGATTTGCGGACAAGCCCGATGTGAGAGCTCGTCTGGGATTAGCTGCCCGAAGAGACTGGCTCCGTGCGAACCTGCTTTATATCGGAGATCGCCCGGTCGCTTTTTGGATCGGCATGCTCTACAAAGGTTCATTCGTAAGCGAATACATGGGTTACGACCCGGAATTTCGCCGATTCTCTCCTGGGATGGTCCTAATAATGAAAGTGATCGATGGGTTCTGCAGTCATGCGAATGGAGATGTTGTCAGGGAGTTGGATTTTGGCCTTGGGCACGCCGAATACAAGGCAGCACTCTGCAGTAAGAACTGGCAGGAAGCGCCCGTGTACATATTTAGTCCAACGCTCAAGGGTCTCGGTCTTAAGGCAATGCGTAGCGCGACTCGATCCGTCGATAGTTGCGCAAGAAAAGTCCTGGCCTCAACGAAGTTCTTTCCGCGGCTCAAAAGAGCATGGCGAGACCGCTTGGCCAAGAAAACCAGGCTGCAATCCGAGCTCAAGAAATCTGAAAGTGTCTGATATTCCGCAGTCGACAATACATCCTGGAACGAGCAGTTAGCCCTTACCGAGGCGTCGAAACATGAAGCTATCCATCGTAATTATTTGCTGGAATGATTGGAAAGTTATCGAGAACTGCCTGCGCTCGATCTTCGAGAGCACCCATAGTATCGAATACGAAGTTATTGTCTCCGACAATGGCTCAACGGACGGATCCGTAAAGGAGATTCGCGAGCTGTTTCCCATTGTCAATGTAGTGGAAAATTGTGCGAACCTAGGTTTTGGCAAGGGAAATAACGCTGGCATCCGCGAAGCCCGCGGTGAGTATGTGCTGATCTTGAACCCGGACACGATCATTCATGATGGCTCACTAGATCGTTGGATTGAGTTTGCCGATCGACACCCCGAAGCCGGAGCATTTGGCTGCCGTGTGCATAATCCGGATGGAACTTACCAGCGGTCAGGGCGCCCGTTTCCCACTATCTCTCGCTATCTGGTCGCTGCCCTCGGCCTGAGATTCCTCGGTCACTTGAAGCGGCCGGTTTTGTTAGACGAGTATGAAGGGTGGAGCGGCGATACCGAGCGGGAAGTTGACTGGCAGTCGGGTTGCTGTCTAATGCTTCGAGGCGATTTGCTCCAGAAACTTGGCGGCTTTGATGAGCAATTCTTCTACCAATTTGAGGAAGTAGACTTGTGCAAGCGAGTGTGGAGCGAGGGTTATCGGATCCGATTTACCCCGGAGGTATCGATCACGCACTTAGGAGGACAATCTGTCGGCCGTTTCCCGGTGCGCTTTGCGCTCGAGGTTTACCGGAATGGCTACCGCTACTTTTACAAACACTACGGTAGCAAGGGCGCACGGCGATATCGCCGCGTTGTACTCCTTAAGTTGTGGACTCGACAGGTGGGCTATCGGTTGCTGAATGTGGTCCGACCCAGCGACTCAGTAAAAGGCCGCCTTGAGATGTATCGCACTACTATTCGCTGGAACCAAAAGCTCGATCCGATCGAGTTTGTGCAACACGGAACCGAGCAGCCAGTCGAACAAATCTCGCTGCAGTCGACCTGAAATCAGTCCTTGTTGTAGCGAAGCCCTAATCTAAAAGGAGAACTTTAATATGCAATCGAAACCTACATCTCTCGTTACCGGCGGCGCAGGCTTTATGGGTTCCCATGTCGCGGAACAACTGCTTCGCACGGGCCACGACGTGGTCGTTCTCGACGATCTAAGCGGGGGCTTTTCCGAGAACGTGCCGACTTCGGCTAAGTTTGTTGAAGGTTCGATCTTAGATCACGAGCTGATTGATCGACTCTTCGATCGTCATTCTTTCGATTACGTCTACCACTTGGCGGCTTACGCCGCAGAAGGCCTGAGCCATTTCATAAAGCGTTTCAACTACAACAATAACCTCATCGGTTCGGTGAATTTGATTAATGCTGCAGTAAACCACGACGTGAAGCGTTTTGTTTTCACATCGTCGATAGCAGTTTACGGCGCCGGCCAAAGCCCAATGTCAGAGGAAATGATTCCTGTTCCAGAAGATTCGTATGGTATTTCTAAGCTTGCTGTTGAGCAGGAGCTTCGGGTCAGTCATGAAATGTTCGGTTTGGACTACGTTATCTTCCGCCCCCACAATGTTTATGGCGAGCGTCAGAACATCGGAGATCGTTATCGCAACGTCGTCGGAATCTTCATGAACCAGCTGCTCCGTGGAGAGCCGATGACTGTTTTCGGGGATGGTACCCAACAGCGAGCCTTCACCCACATCGATGATGTGGCTCCGATTATTGCGAGTTCCGGAACACTGTCGGGAGCTCGGAATCAGGTCTTCAACGTTGGAGCTGATACTCCGTATACGGTAAATGATCTTGCCGAGATCGTCGCTCACGCAATGGGCCACCCTTGCAAAGTGAACCATTTAGATGCTCGCAATGAAGTCAAGATTGCATTTTCCAATCACTCAAAGGCCGAGAGTGTATTCGGTGCGCGCGAAAAGATGTCCCTTCATGATGGCGTCGCGAAGACGGCAGCGTGGGTTCGCGAACACGGAGCACGCGAGAGTAACGTGTTTGAAGGTGTAGAGATCATGAAGAATATGCCGCCAAGCTGGGCGAAGGTAGCCGCAGTAAAGGCCTAGCTGCCGCAGGAAGTCCAAGAATTTAGAGTTACCATGAATATGCGTAGCACAAAATACGTCGTGATTACTCCTGTTCGGGACGAAGAAGAGTTCATTGCGGCAACAATCGAGAGCATGATTCGTCAGACCATCCGGCCTCACGAGTGGGTCATCGTAGATGACGGCTCAAAGGACAACACCGCGACGATCATTAAGGACTACGCCGATCGCTATCCCTGGATACGGATGGTGAATCGGAAAGACAGGGGCTTCCGCAAGTCAGGTGGTGGGGTTGTTGACGCTTTTAACGACGGTTTTCGGACGCTGAACAGCAATAATTGGGAGTTCATGGTCAAGTTTGATGGTGATCTGACGTTTGAACCGGAATATTTCGAGAAATGCTTCGAAGAGTTTGAGCGCGATCCAAAACTGGGTATTGGCGGAGGCGTGATCTGCTACATCGTAGATGGCGTCAAGCAAATGGAAGAGGCGCCGGCGTTTCATGTTCGGGGCGCTACTAAGATCTATCGCAAAGCGTGTTGGGAGGGGATCGGCGATTTCTGGCCTGCGCCTGGTTGGGACACCATGGATGAGGTCAAAGCCAACTCACTTGGTTGGAGCACAAGAAGTTTTGGAGATTTGCATCTTGTTCATCATCGTCCTACAGGCACGACAGACGGCCTGTGGGGTGGTTTGGTAAAATACGGAAGGGCAAATTACATCTGCGGCTACCACCCACTTTTCATGCTCGGGAAGTGTCTCCGGCGTCTTGGACAGAAACCACTTCTTTTGGGTTCCTTTGGCCTGATGTACGGATACGTTACCGGTTACCTTAAGCGAGTTCCCCAGGTTAGTGATCCTGTTGCCATCGCCTATCTTCGACGCCAGCAGCTCAATCGCCTAATGGGGCGCAAAAGCATTTGGTCCTAGTTCCGGCGATAAAATGAGCTGGCTGGTCTTGCGCGCAGCCTATGGAGCTCAACTTATTCAACACAAACGATCTCCCGATCTTGGATAGTTCCAATAGCTGCACTTCGGCACGGATTGTCGGAAAACTGTAAGAAATTGTGAGGACTAGATGATGGAATCGGTTGTGAAGATGGCTACTAAAGTGGAAGCGGTACGATCGGTCTTTGAAAGGCCGGAGTGGTACTTCACTAGAAGAGCATATGACATTCGAATTCGTGCAGAGACGGTAAGCCAGTTGGCCAGTCTTCCACATGGAGCGCACGTGCTCGATATTGGTTGCGGCGACGGTTCAGTTTCTCTCCCCTTGCTTGCTGAAACCACGCGAGTCACAATGCTCGATCTCTCGAGTAGTATGCTCGCTCTTGCTCGGTCCAAGGTACCACCAGCGCTTGCGAAAAATGTCGAGTTTATCAACCGGGACTTTATGGATGTAGCTATTGCGCGGCAATCGTTCGATCTGGTCCTGTGCATCGGTTTGCTGGTCCACGTTGTCTCTCCTGCCGATCTTATTGCGAAGATAGTCGAGTCCCTACGACCGAACGGAAGCATTATTGTGGAGTGTAGCGACGCGCGTCATTTTATGAGCAGATTGTTTGCACAGATGTACAGATTCAAGAGCTTATTTAGGAAACCGAAGTATCAACTGAACGCAGTTTCATACTCCGAGGTTGTTGCGATGTTGGAAGGGTATGGCTTTCACCCTGAGGCGACATACCGCTACACAACGCCGCCTCCTGGAGTCAATCGGCTCTTCTCGCAAGAGAAATTATATGTGCTCAATCGAGGATTTTTCGGCACTCTGGGCGCGGAACGGAATCAGTGGCTGGGTAATGAACACATTTCACTGTTTTCGAGGGGTCGGGTAAACACGTAGGCCGTTGATTCTTTTTGATGACCGGACCCGCCAGTGGTTCAGTCTCGAAAAATATGAATCTGTTAGCGTACAGACTGTAATGACTGGCAGATATTCTGAATGTCTTTAAGGATGGCAACTGATGCTGAAGCGACTCGTCAATCTCACAGGAAGCTTAGCAGTGAGAGCCGGTGACTGGATAAGTGAACATATTGGACCGTTACTCGGACGGCCGGTTCAGGCAAGATGCATAGTGTTGGCGTATCACTCCGTCCCGGCCGCACAGCGAGTTTTGTTTATCCAGCAGATGGAGATGTTGCGTAAACAGGCAAAGATCGTTCACGCCGATATCCAAGCTCTTCCCGAACAGGGCGGGCACTACGTCGCGGTCACCTTTGATGACGGATATGAGGATATTGTCGAAAATGCTTTGCCTGAACTCAGCAAGCGTGGCATGCCCTCCACTATTTTCATCATCACTGAACTGCTGGGATGTAAGCGGAATTGGGAGCATCGCGGAGGAGAGGATACGTCTGAAGTACGGCTTATGTCACCCGAGCAGTTACGGAATCTTCCAGCTGACCTCGTACGAATCGGATCGCACACGATGACGCACGCATTCCTTCCCCGGCTGGACGCGGAAAAAATGAGGGAGGAACTTTCGGGTTCGCGCGTGAAGCTAGAAAGACTTCTGAATCGGGATGTCAAAACATTCGCACTTCCATACGGGGCCTACAATGAGACCGTACTGCAGATATCCCGCGAGGCTGGTTATGAACGCGTGTTCACAGGCTTGCCAGTTTTTGCGTTTGAACGGCCGAAGGAATTTCTGACTGGTCGTGCAGTTGTGGGACTGACCGACTGGCCCATCGAGTTCCGCTTGAAAGCGGCAGGCGCCTATCGCTGGCTTCCCTGGGCATATTCCCTCAAGCGCCGCATCATGTCGGCTCGAGGCAAGCGCTCCGAAGCAGCTCACGCTTACAGCTGAGAAACTTAGTGCACGTGTCAAAGCGAAGGGTTTGATCTCTGGCAATTCGACTAGGTTAGTAGCCTCAACCGCCTCCCGCCAAAGATTTGTTCTCATTGCTGGACTCAACGACCATGCCGCAGACTGATAGCTTGGAAAGGAATGTTTTGATGGATCAGAGGATCGCTGAAGTTTTCAATGAAGTATTCCAGGTTTCACCCGACCAAGTAACAGACTCGCTTTCACCGCAGGATGTCACCGGGTGGGACTCTCTGGGCCACGTCCGGCTGGTGACGCAGCTGCAGGAGCAGTTTGGAGTCGAATTTGAAGTTGATGAGATCATGCGAATGGAAAATGTCGCCGAAATAAAAAAGATCTTGGCCGCGAGAGGCTGATATGAATGTTGTTGACTACTTGATTGGCAATCAGTCTGCGGCCGACGACGCTGTGTTACTTACTCCGAGCAGCCAGCATTCTTACGGCGAACTGCGCCAAGCCGTGAATGCTGTAGCCGATTTTCTAATTCGATCAGGTGTTCGGAAGGGAGATCGGATAGTGCTTCTTTCCGACAACTCTTTTTTTTGGGTTGCGGCCTACCTCGGTGCGTTGCGAGCAGGCTGTGTGTCTGTACCGCTATCTCCTAGCATCAGTAGTGAAGATCTCAAATTCGTCATCGAATCCTGTTCGATTCGATGGGGGTTCTTTCATGGGAAAGTAAACCGCGAACAATTGCTTGTGATTCCGTCGGAGTGCAAGATAGTGTTGGAAGCAGCCGTGAAACTGCCAGATGGATTCCGGCCGGCCTATGTCAGTTTCAAAGACCAGCTGGCGTTGACACCCGCACGGAACTCTTATCCCGATATTGACGAAGGAAAGGATTTAGCAGCGATCATGTTTACCTCGGGCTCGACGAGTAAACCGAGGGGAGTTATGGTTTCTCATCGAAACATTATCTCGAACACATCGTCGATCTTGGAGTACCTCGAACTAACATCGCGGGACCGGATTATGGCAGTTCTGCCCTTCTTCTACTGCTTTGGAACGTCCCTCCTGCATACACATCTTCGGGCTGGAGGGTCGGTCGTTGTCGATCCGCGGTTCATGTTTCCAGATAAGGTCCTGGTTAGGATGCAGGAGACAGGATGCACGGGCTTTGCAGGAGTTCCGAGCCACTACCAGATCCTGCTGCGCAAGTCCAGTTTTACGAAGATGCAGTTCCCAGCTCTTCGCTACGTGCAGCAGGCGGGGGGAAAACTAGCTGACGCGATGATTCGCGAACTACGTGAGGCTCTCCCGACCGTCAAAGTATTTGTCATGTATGGCCAGACAGAGGCGACCGCCCGGCTTTCCTACTTACCGCCAGCGTTACTCGACAAGAAACTTGGGTCGATCGGTAAAGGGTTACCTGGCACTCGGCTCAGAGTTGTCGACGAGAACGGGGCGCCGGTCCGACCAGGGCAAGTGGGCGAAATTGTGGCCGAAGGGGACAATATTGCATTGGGATATTGGGATGTCGAGGTTGAGGATGCGCTAGCGTTTCGCGCCGGGTCTCTCTATACCGGCGATCTCGCAACGGTGGACGATGATGGGTTCATCTTTATTGTTGACCGTTCGAAGGATATCCTGAAGTGCGGAGGCAAGAGATCTCCATGCAGAGAAGTAGAAGACGCGCTCTTGGAGTTCGACGATTTGGTCGAGGCTGCCGTTATAGGCGTTCCTGACGACCTTTTGGGTGAAGCCGTCAAGGCGTTCATTGTTCCGAGGAAGAAAGACGGGAGTCTGATCGAGCGCTTGCAGACTTTTTGCCTTCAGCGACTGCCTTCTCATCTTATCCCGAAAGAGATAGTGGTCCTAGATGAGCTTCCCAAGGGTAGCGGGGGCAAGATTTTGAAGCCTGCGTTGAGAATGATCAACTAACTGAGATTTAGTATGCCGACGACATCCATGACGCCTGAAGCTGAAATCAAAGAGCTGATCCAGAGTCGCCAGTATGCGATGACCTACGAAGAGAAGCGGAATCGTCTGCTTCCATTGCTAGAAAAGCAGGTAGCTAGTTGTAGCAAGAGGATTCCCGCGTACGGGGATTACCTCCGAAAAGCGGGTCTTCCAGCGTCGGGGTACTCGTCCTACACCGATCTGCCATGCTTGCCGGTGTCAGTTTTCAAAGAGTTTGAGCTTTGTACGGTTCCTCAAGACCAGGTTGTTCGAGTGCTGAAATCCAGCGCTACAACAACAGGGACGCCCAGCAAGATCTATTTGGACAAACCGACCGCGTTTCGACAGAGCCAGGCGTTGGCTGCCACTATTATGGATGTCTTGGGCGGTCAACAGCGCCCATATCTGGTGCTCGATTGCCAGGAAGTGAACGCCCAAGGTTCCACGCTCACAGCTCGTGGAGCAGCGCTGCGTGGGTTCATGCCGTTTGCCTCATCAGTTACTTACGCGTTACACCAGAATGGCGATGGCCTGCAGCCGCAGATCGAGGTTCTAGAAAGATTTTTCCAGCACAATGAAGGGAAACCAGTTCTGGTTTCCGGTTTCACCTACATCGTGTGGATAGACGTGATCCAACGCCTACGAGAGAAGGGAATTCGGTTTCACCATCCGGAAATGAGGCTCTTCCACAGCGGGGGATGGAAACGCCTGACTGAACTGAGCGTCCGAAAAGAGGCGTTTGCGGAAGGAGTGGCCCAAACGTTCGGATGTGAACCGACTGATGTGAGGGACTTTTACGGCATGGTCGAGCAGGTGGGAGTCGTGTTTGTCGATTGCGAGGCTGGAAATAAGCACACTCCAAATTTCGCCGAGGTGGCAATCCGCGATTTTCTTACATTACAACACGTGCAACCAGGGCAGTCAGGGCTGATCGAGGTTCTCAGTGCTCTTCCTACAAGCTACCCGGGCCAGGCCGTCCTCACCGAGGATGTAGGAGTGTTCTTGGGCGTCGACAATTGTCCCTGTGGGCGGCCCGGGCTTTCCTTCCGGTTCCAAGGACGGGTCGCGAAGGCCGAGGTCCGAGGGTGTGGAGATACGTTCGCTGTTTCTCAACAGGTCGAATCAAGGCCGGTTGTCTCGCGAACAGTGGCTGTAGCACCCTCGACGGTAGAATTTGTCCTTGGAGCATCACCGGCCGCGTTACCGGATTCTCCGTCCGTCTTCTCCGGTTTGCGAGAAAGCTTGAACGCAGACTTCGAAAACTACGCGCGCATGCCGATTGGTGCATTTGTTGCCCTTCTCGATGCTGCAGCGCGGAACATGGTGTCGGCAGAGTACGCGCAGGTGGAAGGAATCGCCTTTCTTGTCAGTTGGCTCCGAAAGTCGAATCTGGAGAAGGTCCTTCGTATAAATCTCGGGTCCGAGATGGCCGCCATCGATGGTCCGGTTTCGGTGGCGGGCGTATCAATGAGGGCCTTACCGCGAGGTGTGGTGTGCCACTGGGTCGCCGGCAATATCCCAACACTGGCATTCTTCTCCTGGGCATTGGCAACTTTAGGGAAAAATGCCAGCATCATCCGCGTGCCCGAGGCGAGTCGCGAAGTGGTTCGCAAGCTGTTTCGTGCTGTTGAGTTGGCCTCGATCGAGTTTGAGGGCAAGAAATATCAAGGTTCGATGTTGCTTGAACGGACTTACGTCGTCCATTTCCCGAGCACCAACCAAAATCTCAATGAGTCGATGTCTCTGGCGGCGGACGCGCGTGTGGTTTGGGGAGGTCCGGAGGCAGTGCGAGCTGTCACATCCTATCCTAGGTTGGAACATTGCGAGGATGTTGTCTTTGGACCCAAGTTCTCGTTGGGCGTGATCGACCAAGCAACTATGGAAGACCGCGTGGCGCGACCCGAGGCCCTTGCAGCTTTCGCCCGTCAGACCGTGATGTTTGAGCAGGCTGCGTGTTCGTCGCCACAAATCCTTTTTGCCGAAGCTCCCAACATGGACCTGGAGGAAGTGGGGGATCTGGTCGAGAATGAGATGAAGAAAGTCTCCGGCCGCTTTCCGAAACGGGTGATAGAACAATTCACGTCCTCTCAGATCCTTCGAGCGCGTGCCAGTTACGGCCTGCGCCCAGAGACGTCCGTTCGAGCCTCTACAGACCTTACTTATACGATTCTCCTGGAACGGGGAGCAATTCTGCGAGAGGCCCTCCAATCGCGCACACTATATATAATGATCGTCAGTGATTTGAAAGAGATCCTCCCACTTCTTTCCCAAAAGATCCAAACCATCGGAGTCGCCATTGCCGAGGCGAGCAAACGTTTAGCGTTTAGTGAGGCTGCTGCACTTCGTGGTGTCGCTCGATGTGTGGACCCCGCGTTGATGAATATTTATGAGACCCCTTGGGATGGGCTGCTGCCGGTAAATAGACTCGTTCGATGGTGCAGGATTTAGCGTAGGTTCAAAGGAGTGTATTGATGGCAGGCATACGGCCGCTGGTTGGAGCCGACATTTCTCGTGTATCGGATTTGGTGTGGAAGGTTCTACATGAGCAACAAGGACCCGCGCCTTCCGGCCTTAGGGATTACATCAATGATTTATTCCTGCGGAATCCTTGGGTTGACGAAAACATAAGTTCGCTCGTCTTCGAGGACTCCGACGGCAAGATCGTCGGATTCTTTGGAGTCGTGCCGCGGCCCATGTTGATCCATGGGAAAACTGTTCGCTTGGCATTTGGAAGTAATTTTGTGGTTGAAGCCGGTAGCCGCGCCTCTTTCGCAGCGATGCAACTGGTCAACGCTTTCATGAAGGGACCACAAGACATTTCAATCACGGACTCGGCAACTGAGGGCGCGCGTCAGTTGCTTAAAGGGCTTGGGTTCACCGTCGTGCCGATCTATAGCCTTCTTTGGGCCCGTCCGTTAAGACCTTCGCTATACGCTTTGCACGGTGTGGCACGGCTCAAGAAGAACAATACGATCACGGCCCTCGGAACTCTTGCGAGTCCAGTTTGCCACGTAGCCGATTACTTGGCTGCCACGATGAAAGTCAGTCCTTTTCATCAGACGGCTCCGACTATCAAAGCTGAAGCGCTAGACATCGAGACTCTTACACAGTGTCTGGCTCGCATACCTAGCAAACATTGGCTGGTTCCTCAATACAACCGTGAATCTTTAGAGTGGGTACTGAATTTCGTGCAGAAGCGGAATGCTTACGGAGATCTTCGAAAAGTCGTACTGCGCGATGACAAGGGAAAGATCAACGGGTGGTATGTTTACGGGTTGAAGCCTGGGGGCATCGGTGAAGTTCTGCAGGTTGGAGTCGAAGGTACGGCCGTCGGAAAGGTCCTCGACCATCTTTTTCACGATGCTTGGCAAAACAATCTGATCGGATTGCACGGACGTCTGGAGCCGCAGTTCATGGAAGAACTCACGCAAAGGTCGAGCTTTTTCCTCCGGAATGGAAGTTGGACACTTGCGCATTCGCGCACGCCCGAACTGTTAGGCCCAATCTTCAGCGGCAATGCTTTTTTTTCACGATTGGACGGAGAAGGGTGCCTTCGGTTCGGGGAGAGTTTGGCCTAGGTTTCAAGGCATTCAAATGTCGTCCAGCAAATTGCGAACTGATGCATCGGAGTGCCATTCGCTTTCTTTCGCAGCGTTCGTAAATTCCCGGTGGCGAGGCTCGTTGCTGGAAAACTTGCACGTCGCTTTGGCACTTCTTCGCTTCGTGAATTGCATCACGACTTACCGATCAACAACGGTTTACAAAATACACGACTGCGTCATGGGCTGAAATGAAAGCTCGAAGCGAATGGAATTCGCCAAGTGCAGCAGCAGCGTCGTTAGCACGTGACGTGACATCGACGGTAGGAGTCCACGAACTTGATCCACTTTGCGACCCACGTTGGGTTACGTTGGTCAACCGCCATCCACAAGCGTCAGTCTTTCACAGCACAAACTGGCTAAGAGCGCTTCGGACTGAGTATGGTTACCAGCCCGTGGCTATCACTACATGTCCGCCGGGGACTTCTCTAACAAACGGACTTGTACTTTGTCGCATCAAGAGCTGGTTGACAGGGCGTCGTTTAGTTTCACTGCCGTTTTCCGATCATTGCGAACCAATGGTCGATAGCGCGGCTGATTTCGACAACCTATTCCTTCGCATGCGGCAATATGTTGACGAAGGCAAGTACAAATACTTCGAAATCAGACCAGTTAAATTCGAGCCGAACGGCCAGGAGGGACTGAGTCGATTCGTTACATACCGTTTCCACCTACTGGACCTAGGTCCAAGTTCAGAAAAGCTGTTTCGCAATTTTCACAAAGACTGCGTTCAGAGGAAGATTCGTCGTGCGGAGCGAGAGAAGCTGAAATACGAGGAGGGAACGTCGGAGGATCTGCTCCACAAGTTCTATCGGCTTCAGGTCATGACTCGTAGGCGACAATACTTGCCGCCGCAGCCGTTGAGTTGGTTCAGAAATTTGATAACAGCCTTTGGACCGAATCTCAAGATTCGGGTTGCGTCCAAGGATAACGTACCGATTGCCAGCATTGTCACCCTCTCGCACAAGAAATCAATGATTTACAAATACGGATGCAGCAACGCGACATTCAATAAGTTTGGCGGAATGGCTTTCCTCTTTTGGAGAACTATACAGGAAGCTAAGAGTATCGGACTCGTCGACTTTGAGATGGGCCGCTCAGATGTTGATAATCTGGGCCTGATTGCTTTTAAAGAACACTGGGGCGCCACTGGGAAGCTGATTAGTTACTGGACGTACCCATGTAGGGGTAGAGGCTTGCCAAGTGTCTGCAAAGGGAAATTGACCCAGCACATGATTTCGACTGTTCCGGACTTGGCTCTGAAAGCGGTTGGCAAATTCTTGTACCGACACGTCGGATAGGGCGATAAGTTCAGAAAGAGCGAGGAACGTATTCCTTCAGCCTCGGAAAGAAGAGTTTTGCCGACACCACGGTTCTTACGATGATCCTAAATAGAGCCTACTATTTCCTTAAGCCGATCATGCCTTGGCGCTTGCGTTTGGCGCTGCGGCAATGGCGAGCCAACCATCGGCGTCGGACTTTCGCGGATGTCTGGCCGATCGACTCTAGGGCGGGTTCGACGCCCCCCGGATGGCCAAGATGGCCGGACGGGAAACAGTTCGCTCTGGTGCTCACTCATGACGTCGAAGGCGGCAAGGGAGTGTCCCGTGTCGAGCAGTTAATGAATCTCGAACTAAAATATGGATTCCGCTCGTGCTTTAACTTTGTGCCGGAGGACGAATATCGTGTTCCCGATGTCCTGCGAGAAATGCTCGGCCACACCGGATTCGAAGTCGGCGTCCATGGGTTAGAGCATGACGGTAAACTCTACAGCTCGAAGGCAAAGTTCGCCGCGAAGGCCTCGCGCATCAAGGAATACTTGCGGCAATGGAATTCCTCTGGGTTTCGTTCACCTTTAATGCAGCACAAGTTGGAGTGGTTGCATGCGTTGGATTTGGAATATGATGCATCGACGTTTGATACGGATCCGTTTGAACCTGAACCGGACGGCGTGCGTACTATCTTTCCATTTTGGGTCCCAGGTGTGAACGGAAGAGGATATGTAGAACTTCCCTACACACTTGTTCAGGATTTCACTCTTTTTGGAGTTCTTGGGGAAACAAGTATCGACATTTGGAAGCGTAAGCTGGATTGGATTGCCGAGCACGGCGGTATGGCTTTGCTGAATACTCACCCTGATTATATGTGTTTTAACGGCCAAAGGAATCGGGATGAATATCCAGTTTCCCACTACGAAGAACTTCTGCGATATCTGCACGAGAAATACGAAGGATCGTACTGGCCTGCCTTACCTCGAGAAGTCGCCCGGTATTACCGTGACCGAGTTCCACTTCCTTCACGAAATACACGTAAGAAGATTTGCATGGTGGCGTATACCCCGTACGAAGCCGACAATCGCGTTCGACGCTACGCAGAAACTTTGGCGAAGCGTGGGGATCAGGTCGATGTAATCGCCATAAGCGCATCTCATTTCGGAGAGCGTGAGAAAGAGATTAATGGCGTTACGGTTTATCGAGTTCAGCACCGTGAGCATAACGAACGAAACAAGTGGACCTATGCATGGCGCTTATTGCGGTTCCTGGTAACATCTTCAGCGGCGCTCACGAAACTGCATACGAAAAATCGGTATGACGTGGTTCATATCCACAACATGCCTGATTTCCTTGTGTTCGCCGCATGGTATCCCAAGTTGACTGGGGCAAAACTGATCCTAGATATCCACGACGTTGTTCCGGAGTTATTCGCAAACAAGTTTCGCACAAAGCTGAAATCTGCCTACGTCGGAGTACTGAAGGCAATTGAAAAGCGATCGGCAAGCTTTGTCGATCATGTGATTGTGTCGAATCATCTTTGGCGTGAAATGGTGGTACGTCGCTCGGTTCCAGAAGAGAAGTGCTCTGTTCTCATCAATCACGTCGACCCCGAAATGTTTTCTCGACATACAAGAACCAGAACTGACGAGAAATTCATTGTTTTGTTTCCGGGTAGTTTTCAGTGGCACCAGGGGCTTGACATTGCGATCGAGGCATTCGCACATGTGAAGTCTAAGGTCCCGAATGCTGAGTTTCACCTTTACTGTGGCGCAGGCGGCGATCAGGAGCTCGAATTGAAACAGTTGGTGCAACGGCTTGGTCTTGGTGCCAGTGTCAAGTTCCTTGGGGGCATCTCTCTCGATCAAGTGGCGCAGGTAATCGCCAACGGTGACCTCGGTGTTGTCCCGAAACGGGCTGACTCATTCGGAAACGAAGCTTACAGCACAAAGATTATGGAATTCATGTCGCAAGGCGTGCCGGTCGTGGTGTCTCGAACCAAGATTGATGCGTTTTACTTCGATGAAGGAGTTGTTCATTTCTTTCGATCCGGGGACAGCAAAGCGATGGCGGAGGCGATGCTTGAGGTTATAAACAACCAGGACTTGCGTCAGTCCCTCGTTGCACGTGGACTCGAGTATGTCGAACTCCACGGATGGGGTCGGAAAAAGAAGGAATACCTGGATTTAATAGATTCTCTTTCAACAGAGCTTTTCCTCGATGTCCAACCGGCTCTGGGCCACGCTCCATCGATGGATCGGGGCTGCCAACAGCAGTTAAGAGTGGATATCGTTGAGAAAAAGAATGGTAGTTCAGAAATCAAACTCACTGATGCCGCGTCCGCATCATCCTTGAAGACTAGATAACGGGCCGATGGGAACGGTGAGCTCCGGGCTTTCCTCGAAGGTTCACACGGCCCTTTCTTGAGAGTGATGATATCGAGGATGGCGTTCGATTCTTCGGCATCCGTTCGCGTCGCCGCCGCGGTTTCCATATCCCGAATAGCGCAGAATAACCCTGAAAGAAGGAAGGACAGCAAGCCGTGAAAGTAGATTCCGTAGTCTCTCGTTCTCCGCAAACCCACAATGGGCTAGCTTCGAAGCACTGTGACGTCGCCGTGATCGGGGCCGGCCCTTACGGACTTTCCGCCGGAGTTCACCTCAAAGCGAAAGGGATCACGGCGTGTGTGTTTGGCGAGCCAATGGAGTTCTGGGCGAACAAAATGCCGGAGGGGATGCTTCTGCGCTCACCTCGGGTGGCGTCTAGTCTGTCCGACCCTGATGGCGCGTTCACGCTGGAAGCCTACGAGGCTGTGTTAAAGAAGCAGCCATGCGCCCCGGTTCCTCTCGATACCTTTGTCGAATACGGTAAGTGGTTTCGGCATCAACTGGGTCCAGACCTGGACCAGAGATCGGTTCAGCGTGTCGACCGAGATCAGCCGGGTTTCAGGCTCACGCTGCAAGACGGCACGGAAGTTCGCTCGACCTCTGTCGTTATCGCAGCTGGTATTGGCCCGTTCAGGAAAAAACCCGAGGTGTTTCAGAACCTCTCGCCGCAACAAGCGATTCATTGCTACGAGGGTAGGGAAGTGCGAAAGTTTGCGGGAAAGAGAGTGGCAGTTATTGGGGCCGGCCAGAGTGCGTTGGAATCGGCGGCACTTCTGCATGAAGCTGGTGCCCAGGTTGAGATCATTGCGCGGCAGGCCGAATTCCGGTGGATTGGGCAACACACGTGGTTGCACCATATGGGCCCGCTTACGTCCATGCTTTATTCTTCGCATGACGTGGGTCCTCTCGGCATCAGCCGCCTGGTGGCGTATCCGAAGGTGGTGTCGTACGTTCCGCTCGGGATTCGTGACAAGATCAGAAAACGAGCGGTGCGGGCCGCTGGCTCACGATGGCTTCCTGCGCGCTTGGCGAACGTAAAAATGACGCGTGGACGCAGCGTTTTGCAGGCCAAGACTGCCGGGAACGAGATCGCACTGAAACTCGATGACGGTAGCGAGCGTCGGGTGGATCATGTCCTGCTTGGAACCGGGTATCAAGTGGACGTATCTCGATACGATTTTCTTCCACCTGACCTTGCGGCGGATATCGAGCAATTTGACGGCTATCCCAAACTTAGCAGCGGTTTCCGCTGCTCCGTGCCTGGACTGCACTTCATCGGCGCTACGGCCGCGCGAAGCTTTGGGCCCTTGTTGTATTTCGTGGCGGGTACGGAGTTTGCCTCCAGAGAGCTGGCCTCACACATCTCGATAGGTCGCCGATAGTTTCGACTACCCCTTATGGAAGCCCCCACCCGCAAGACCCCAATAAACCCGCCGCAAGTAGGTGCAATCGTCATCGGAGGGGAGCACCCAGGACTCGGCATCGCTCGCAGTCTCGGACGCCGAGGCATTCCAGTCTTCGTCATTGATGACCAGCACTCAGTTTCGCAATTCTCGAAATACGTTACCCGGACCGTACGGGTAAAGGACTTGCGAGACGAGAACAAAACCGTAGAGAGTGTTCTGGAAGTGGGTCAACGTTATGGTCTGAAGGGTTGGGTTTTATTCCCGACCAGAGATGAAACCGTGGCCGCATTCTCCCACCATCGCGATCGGCTTGCGGAATTCTTTCGGGTTACTACGGCAGCTTGGGAGACTGTGCGGTGGGCTTGGGACAAGAAAAACACTTATGACCGTGCCGCGGAACTGGGGATCCCGGTTCCACACACATACAACCCCCGGACTGAGCAAGAGCTTACGGCCCTTTACAGCCGCTTGCCATTGGCCCTCAAGCCGTCTGTCAAAGAGAATTTTTTTTATGCTACTGGCGCTAAGGCGTGGCGTGCGGAGACACCGGATCAACTCGACGATTTGTTTCGGAGAGCTATTCGGCAGATAAGGCCGGAGGAGATTCTGATTCAGGAGATTATTCCTGGAGATGGCCAGCGGCAATACTCGTACTGTGCTTTCTTCCGCGACGGTGAAGCGCAGAGTACATTGGTTGCCAAGAGGCTGCGCCAGCATCCTCGGGAATTTGGTCGGGCAGCGACATATGTTGAGACGATTGAACACTCTGAGGTTGAAGAACTCTCTAAACGCTTTCTCAAAGCCATCGACTACTATGGGCTTGTGGAAGTGGAGTTCAAACAGGACCCTCGGGACGGACAATTTAAGTTATTAGACGTGAACGCGCGAACCTGGGGCTTTCATAGTATTGGGGCGCCGGCGGGAGTGGACTTTCCTTATCTGTTGTACGCAGATCAGATTGGAAAACCGATCGACCGGAGTCGAGCGAAACCGGGAATTGGCTGGCTCCGAGCGGTCACAGATTTTCCCACCGCCGCTTCGGACCTATGGGCTGGTGAACTAAGTCTACGCTCCTACTGGAATTCCCTCAGAAATACCCGAGCGGAATCGGTTTTTTGTCTGCGGGATCCTCTGCCATCGGCGGCAGAGGTGCTGATGCTTCCCTATTTAGTGACAAAGAAGTACTTTGTGAAGTCGGCAGGAAAAACGGAGAATCAAGCGGCTGGCCAGCGCGAAGATGCAGACTTGCCTGTGAGCGGATCTGTTGAATAGGCGTAATTTGACTGTACTGGCAGCTTGTAAAAAAATGTCACCTCACCTTGCTGATCGCAATGAAGGTCCTTGGTAGCGTTCTTAACAACAGAAGTGCATCCGGGTCGCAGTCGGTCATGGAGTTCGATAGCGATCACACGGACGTTGCTAATCCAAGGGCAGGAGTCAAACACTTCTATTTCCGCGCCTTCAATGTCTACTTTCAAAAAGTCAATTGAATGAATACCAGTTTCACGCATTAGCGTTTCCATCTTGATTGCACGTACTCGTCGACTCCCGTTTTCGACAATTTGAAAGGCTCCCTTGGGATGAGCGTTAGACGGGCCGAGGGCAACCTCTCCATCCTCTCGCCACAGGGCAGCCTGAATTGGAGTGATCATCTTGTAGGGAGCTGTGTTTTTGACCAACACCGCGAAGTTCGAGGGCTCGGGCTCAATCGCGATGATCCTCGCCGCTGGGTATTTCAGTGTGAACAGAATACTTGCCATACCGATGTGAGCCCCGACATCCACAATAGCGTCAGGACTAAACTCCGGTGTGCCGGGATCATACGACTTGCTTTGGAAGACAAGAACGTCTCTGTAAGCACAAAAATCTGAGGTATCTATTCGTAGGTAGACTCGATGATTCGATTGAGGTGGGGTGATAGCCAGTTTGCGGGGCCTGCCACACAACCGAAAAGACGCGACTGCGCAGACACCTCGACCTCCGCTCACTTCGTAATACCATTTCAGTCCTTGCAAAAGGCTCAAAGAAACCTCGTTTAAAGGTCTTGATTCTACTACGTGCGTCGGCCTGTCTCTAACCTTTTTAGGCCATGACAGCTCAACCGACCCGCCACAGTAGGTCGACGGCGTCATTAGAGAGCTAGATGTCTATGCCCAGGATTCCCCCAATTCGCCGATTTTTTCAGTTGCAGATTCCGCAAGCCGTACGACCGACCTTGACCGCATTCTTGGCCAAAACCGTTGGTCGCGTAAATCTCGAGGCTCCAGCCGTCGGCCTTACGGCAGTAGCGTACTGGGCTCGATTCTCTCGCTGGTGCAGCACCCATCCTACCCCCGGGGCGGACAACGGGAAGGACGGAAAAGGCCGGGAATGGCTCTATCGGTGTGTAATCGAGCAGGAGGCGTTGGACCGAGAGGCGATAAACTATCTCGAGTTCGGTGTTTACCGTGGAGACTCCCTTCGATTGTGGCTGGATGGGATCTCCAACCCAAGCTCCCGATTCACAGGCTTCGACACTTTCACTGGTCTTCCTGAAAGATGGCGGCCCACCGAACTGGAAGGACACTTCAACGCAAACGGTGCGATTCCCGATATCAAAGATCCACGTTGCAGTTTCCAAGTCGGATTGTTTCAAGACCGACTGCCCACTTTCGTGTCTCACATCGACAGGTCACGTCGCTTGGTGATTAATCTAGACGCTGACATGTTCACGTCAACGCTCTTTGTCCTCGCGACGTTAGCTCCATACTTAAAGTCCGGAGATCTTATTTTTTTTGACGAGTTCTCTTGTCCACTCGACGAATTCCGAGCTTTCGAAGAATTCGTCCGATCGTTCCGGGTGAAATATCAGGCTATCGCCGCGATTTATGGGTACACTCGCGTCTGCATAAAGATCCTGTAGGGTGTGAGAGGTGCCTGGTCACTTGAGATTAACTAGGAGTGGGTCGACCGAACCGGATGACATGGGCTTGGGCAATTCGGCTTTTGCCTCGCTTTTGAAGACAATCTGCGCCGTGATTCTCGGGGGTGTACTAGTGGCCGGATTGTGGCCATTTCATGCCCCCAAGAATGATGTTAGTTGGCTGAATGGCGAGGACGGTGTCCGATTTGGGGATTATGGCAGCATCGTAAGCGATGGGACTTTCAAGATCAGCCAGTCGCAGGCCAAAAGCGCCAGCAGTATCGAGATCTGGCTGGAGCCGGGACGAATCCATTCCTCTGGCACAATTCTTGCGTTTTACCAGTCGGGAAGGCGGGCCGTTCCGTTTGCATTACGCCAATCTTTAGGTGACCTGGTAATTCAGCTTAAGAGGCAGAAGGCATCCCGCGTCGACAATGACAAGATCTATGTGGACGATGTCTTAATTTTTCAGAAGCCAGTATTTCTCACGATTTGTTCAGATCAGTCGGGAACAACAATCTATAGCGATGGCATACCAGTCAAGAAGACGCCGACTTTTAGGTTTTCAGATCAGGACTTAACCGGTCAGTTGATAATCGGTAACTCGCCGATCACTACCCACAACTGGTCCGGTAAGCTGAGGGCGTTTGCAATCTACGATCACGACCTGACGGCCAGCGAAGTTTCGCAGCACTATCTTAACTGGGTCAAGAAAAAGGGGACGGATATCGATAAGAGCGAGGGCCTTGTTGCTCTTTACCTGTTCGATGAACGAGGGGGAAATGTTGCCCACAACCGGATGGACCCGACCACAAACCTCCAAATTCCCAATCGCTTTTTCATATTAAGCGAACAGTTTCTTGAACGACCTTGGGATGAATTCCAACTTACTCGGCATTATTGGGAAGACATTTCTATTAATATAGCCGGCTTCATCCCGGTTGGCTTCTTTTTCTGTGCCTATTTCTCGGCGATAAGGAAGTTCAGACAGGCGATGTGGCTCACGACAGCCCTTGGATTTGCCGTCAGCCTTACGATCGAAGTACTTCAAGCCTTTCTGCCGACACGAGACTCAGGGATGACCGACCTCATCACCAACACTTTCGGGACGGCTCTGGGGACGATGTTGTGGAGATGGACAGTAAGGTATTTTTGGTTGATTCCAGCAAGTTCCATCGATTCTGCGGTGGAACAAGAAAAGGACAGTCTTCCAGTTCGTTGAGCAGCCTATGCGTTTTGGTGAATGTGAGTATGGCATTTCGTGCACAGGGTGATCAGATTCTGTTCGGAATCTTCTCCTGACCGGCTGCGAAATTCCTTGTGATGAACCTCGAGGTTGGACGTGCCCCCGCACAATTGGCATCTCCAACCGTCGCGGCGGAGCACCTGGTTGCGAAGTTGGTCGTACAATTCCGAGTTTAAGCGAAGGACCGGGCGCTTTGGTCGGACTCGATTCACGAGTTCTCCCCGCTTGCGCGATCAAGAAACGCTTTTCTTTCCTCGCTCGGAAGAAATTTGAACAAACGCAGGACCGAATACAAAAGTACATCCGACTTGCCAACGTCGAGGCTGGCACCAGCCAGGAAGTCTGCGCAAATCATCTCCAGGCAATATCCCCTTGATTTGTCGGCTCCCAGCATCAGACTTGCCGTCTCAATCGCCTGCTCGATGACCGGGATCTGGCTCTTGTAGAATTTGAAGTAGATAATTTCGGTCGGCTCGCTATCTACGCCGGTGAGCTCTTTTTCCACTTCGTGCTTGAACTGCTCCGTGGGCATCTCGCGGGCTTTGTGCAACCAGATTGCACAATCGAAGTGCTCCCGGTCCCTCCTGGCCAGTTTGGCCAACTCGACTCCCTTGGTCCAACCCACTTCCTTCAGTTCCTTCCTCGCCTGCGGTGGCAGGTGTTCATGAATCGACATCAGGTAGTACGCTTTCCTTCGCGACTCCGGGAATCGTCTTGCCAAGAACTCGTCGAAGGAGTTCACGTTTTCCACCCGCCAATACTGTCCCGCTCTGACCTCGCACAGATAGCGCCCAAGTTCAACGAAACGCGTGTCGCGTTCTGCTTCGTGCCTCCGTTCCCACGACAGAATCTCGTCGATCTTCGTCAGGACGAAGAGCGCTCGCCGGTGATTCAGCTTCGGCAGCACGGGCGGATTTTTAGTAAGCAAGCTCGTCAAGCCAACCAAGGTTTTCTGCTCCTGGACGTCGCACGAGGCGGGTTTCAGTCGTCTGCGGCTTCCCGAGGCAAAGCCCAACATAAGGGCAGCTGCTACAGGGGTTTTGCGGGAAGCGGACCCCGCTGTGAGGCAGGAAATGGGCGGACTCGATTCGTCTGATCGTGTCCTCTGCCAACTGGCCGAACTCGCGGCGCTGTTCGTCGGTGATTGTGGTGCGCAGGTATTGAATCTCAACTAACCGCTTGCGGACAAAGACGACTTGGGCGACTTGAGAGATCCCCGTGATCCACGAGTAGCAGATGAGTTGAGGATCCAGAGCCAGCAGCCCATCCGGTTCTTCCGAGTAGCGGCTCGATGTGGTTTTCCACTCAATCAGGCAGCCCTCGCCGTCCAGCTTTCCGATGGCGTCAACGTAGGCGACGAAATCGTTTGTTCCAGAAACCGGCCTGGTGAACTTGATCTGCAGTTCGTGGCGCGGTCGACGGATACGAATGCGATCCTCCTGGCAGAATCGGTCGAGCAGCTGAATTCCTTGTTGGAGGATCCGATCCCACGTGTCGCCCTTTGAGTAATGCAAGCCTTGGTTCTGATAAAGCGACCATTCGCGAAAAAGGACGGCCGCCGCATCCTCCCGCAAGAAGTGCGCGGAGAGAGCTTGCTCGAATGCGCGCCCGAACAACATTGCCGCCCGAGTATCTTTTTCTTGCCAGCCATCGAGATAACGGTGACGATATCGACGGGGGCAGGTTAGGTACTGGCTGATCTGGGTATAGCTGTAGGTCACTTTGCCCCCTCCCATACAGCTAGGCTCGCGGGTGAGGTGCTCGATAGTTGTTCCCACTGGTCTGCGGGTGCAAATGCATCCAGGTTGAGCAGGGAAGTGCCGTTCACGACAACGTAGCTGACCTTGACCACTCCGCGCAGGCCAACCAAGTTGTTGTCATCGATCTCATCGTGTCCAAGTAACTCGGAGTCGTAACCGAAGTCGCGCAGAAACCAGTTGAGTTTCCACAGGGCTCTGGTGGTGCAATAGAGCCGGCCCGTAACCGAATGTCCCGACAGCTCTTTGGGCTCGACGATCGAAAACCGGAGAACATAGAATGGTTTCCGCGCATCCCAACGATGTTGAGCTCGTTCGACGCGAACGAGCAGCAAACCGTCGCGAACTTGGGATGTGGCAGATTGATCGGCATCACTCAAGCCTTGAATCCGACGTCTCATGCGGCGCCTTCTTTCCCGTTGGGATAGCTGTTGAGCTGACACAGTAGGGCATCGCGGTCTTTTTCGGCCCAGTCGGCCAGATGCGCCACGAAGCCTTCGACCTGCTCGCGCGTTGCTTCGCGAAGTGTTTTGACGCCGCAAAAGTCGGTCGCGTACGACTTGACCAGGGTGGCGTCGAGTTGATGCTGACGAATAAGTTGGCAGAGGCGATCTCGGACGGTCCGTCCGCCGTAGTTTCCATTGGTGGGTTGTGGCGGAAGCTTCTTTGACTGAGGTGAGGATAAAGACGGTTCCTTGACTGATCCGATCTCCTCGACGGAGCAGATCCCGATCCCGTAAGCTTTGCGCAGGGCGCGGTTGACGGCACGGGTTTCGGCGATCCGCAGTTCCGCGCCGTGGACGAGGAACGAGACATTTGAGGGATCGGCGTCACCGTAACCTACGAATCCGCGACAGTGCGGGGATTTGTAAACAGTGGCCCGGAAGGCGTACCGACTCGACGATGGGTCAGAGAGATGGCGAACAGGGTGTACCTGCATGCCAGAACAGTTTGAGCGTTCAGCTAAACGAATGAGACCGGCATGCGTAACATACCAACCTCCACTTAGAAGCAGGAGATCGCCGAATCGCAGCGACAGCGAAAATCGAGATGTCAGTTCGCGCAGTTGCTGGGCTAAAAGGGGCGTTAGGTTGCCGGAGATAAATCGCTTGGCGAAACGCAGATTTTCTGCAGCCAGGTTGTGCTTTCGAGCCTGTTTCATAGCGAACTCCTCCATAAGCGTACGTTGAACAAAGAACATCATTGTTCAACATTGTGAACCATGGTTGGCACTAGGTCAAGAGGAAAGTCATTTACGAAACGTGGCTCGAAGGTCTAAAATCCGCGACAAATGATGTCAGCGAAAGAAGAGCGAATCGGATTCAGGGTTAGCGGTGAGGTCAAGGCTGCATTGTTGCAGATCGCCCGCAAAGAAGGCCGGAGTGTTGCGCAAATTTGCGAGCTGTTTCTAAGGGGCGGTATTAGCGAGTACGAAAAGGACGGAGCTGCCTATGTTCATCGGCTCTTGTCACGAGCGAAGGAAAAGAGTAAGTAGTTCAAAGAAGCCGAATCATAAACTCTTGTCTTTGTGGCTTTTACGGAGTAACCGGAACGATACAAGAGGACCGCAAATAATGTACTCAATAGTTAATAATTACATAGTGACATATCGCCGCGGATCGGATACAATCTGGATCCAGTCGAGCCCTGGAGAGCTGACTCACCCCCCGGCGTCTCCCTTCAGTGCCGTGCTGAATCTTTAGAAGGACAATTCCAACAACAAAATTTATGAATTCCAGAAATGAGGATACCCGTTGTAAAAGTGTAACCAAACGAGGTGAGCCCTGCCGAGCCGCCGCAACCGCCAGCGGTCTCTGCTTCTTTCACGCTAACCCGAATAAGGCCTCAGAATTAGGTCGAATCGGAGGAAGAAGAAATCGCCACGTTATCGCTGACATGGTCGATCCCCTCCCTGCCGTTGTCAATGAGTTTTCGGTGCGGGACATCGTGGCGCGGTTGGTTGCGGATGTATACGTAGGTAAGATTCATCCGAAGAGAGCTACCACCTTGACGCAGCTCTTGAACCTGCAGTTGCGGTCGTTTAGCGCACTGGATCAGGCTCAGAAGATATTTGTGGAAAGGCGTTATACATGGCGAAGAACCGAGAAAAAGTCAGAGACCTCGACCGTGGAGAAGCCGGAAAGCTCGAAGGTGCCGACGCCCGACGTCTCGAGTGTGGAAAGGCCGGAAAATTCGAGTTCCGTGAGTCCAGAAATCTCGAGTGTGCGGGAGTCGGACAGTCCCCGCGCAGGGAAGTCAGGTATTTCGAAAGAGACGAAGCCTGAGATCACAGGTGGTAGCTGGGAGGTAATGGGGAACTTGGACGAACCAGAGGTCTCGAGCGAGGAAGAGTCCAAAATCTCGAGCGCCGCGAAGGCGACCATTTCGCGCGAGGGCAGATTGGAAGTTGTGAGCGCGGGTAGCGCGGCCCCCCCGATCCGCAATAATCCAGTATTTCCGACTGAAGAAACGTTGGCTCTGAAGCGCGAACGCGAACGAGCGATAGAAAGAGAAACATTGATACAGTTGGCCATGGCATCTAGCTTATCCGATGGCTTCGGGCTCGATGAATCATAGCTTCAGATAGCTTAAGCTGTGATATTTCCTGAAGCCATGTAAGGCATCCTAGCAAATTAATAGCTGCCAGATAATTTGCGTTGCAGCACAATGACTGACTCGACCTCCACCGTCCGCGGTATTTCGGACACCGCCCGCTGGGTGGCGTACTTTCGGGCGAAGGAAACCGAACGGCCCGACGCGCTCTTTCGGGATCCGTACGCGGAACGTCTGGCCGGGGCGCACGGATTCCAGATCGCGAACTCGCTGCCCGACGGCAACAAACACGAGTGGGCCTGGACGGCGCGCACATATCTTTTCGATCATTTTTTTTCGCGCGCCATTCAGGACGGAGCAGACCTCGTTGTGAATCTCGCGGCGGGACTGGATGCACGTCCTTACCGGATGGAGTTGCCCGCAACGCTGCAGTGGATCGAGGTTGATCTTCCCGACATCGTTTCGTACAAGGAAGAAATTCTGCGTGACGAAAAACCGCGCTGCCGACTTGAGCGAGTTTCTCTTGACTTGTCGGACGTAGAGGGTCGGCGCAAACTCTTTGCTGATCTCGACAATCGCGCGAAGAAAATTGTCGTCGCGAGCGAGGGACTTCTGATCTACTTCGCAACGGAAGACGTCGCATCGCTCGCGACAGATCTCGCTGCCGGGAAACATTTTCAGAGTTGGATCATCGATCTGGCTTCTCCGGGTCAACTGCGATTGATGCAGCGCACGAGTGGAAAACAACTGAGCGAAGTCGGCGCGGCTTTCAAGTTTGGACCGCCGGAGGGGGCCAACTTTTTTCGACCACACGGTTGGGAACCGAAAGATGTGCAGGGAATGCTGAAAACCGCGGCGCAGTTCAAACGCGCGCCCGCAGAACTGTTATCTCTCCTTCCCGAGCCCAAAGGGAACTTCGGCAATTATCCGTGGACCGGCGTGTGCCTGCTCAACAAGATTTAGTTGAGCGCGAGCATGAAGAAGAAAATCCCACAACTGGACGCGGTTCGCGGCATCGCGGTTCTGCTGGTCTTGTTGCACAACACCGACGTCTATCCTGCGCTCCATTTACATCTGATTTCGGCCAACGGATGGATGGGAGTGGATCTTTTCTTCGTGCTGTCCGGGCTCTTGATTACTGGAATTCTGCTCGATACCAAAGAATCGGACGGTTACTTCAAGAATTTCTACGCACGACGGACGCTCCGGATCTGGCCCCTGTACTACTCGCTTTTACTTTTCATGTTTGTGATTGTGCCGATCGTGCGCCCGTCTGAAGGGCACGCGGTATTCGAAGCGCGGTCATCCCCGTGGTGGGCCTATCCGATTTTTCTTCAGAACTTTCTGATTCCAATTCCAACCCAGGCTACGGGGTTGCTTGGTGTCACCTGGTCACTCGCGGTCGAGGAACAGTTTTATTTGGTTTGGCCTTTGGTGGTGCGGTTCTGCACTGAGTCCCAGCTCCGCAAAATCGCTATCGCGGTGATTTGCATTTCTCCGGCGCTGCGTTTTTATCTGGTACGGCATCAGATCAACATTTATTCGAACACCTTCTGCCGTTTGGATGGGCTAATGGCGGGAGCACTTCTCGCACTCGTGCTCCGTTCCGAGAACCTTGTCCCGTCGAAATTGTTAACCCGTGCGTGGATCGCACTTCTTGTCTCGGCCCCGCTCGCTCTTGGGATCGAAATCGCATACGATGCGAAATGGATTGTCTTCTCGCTGACCGCCCTGGCTTCCGTCTCCTTTATATATCTGGCACTATTCTCGACACAGAAGTGGTTGCACTCTCTGCTGACCAACCGATTTCTGGTTTATAGCGGGACCATCAGTTACGGAATCTACTTAATCCAGAAGATTCCACTCGACGCGGCGAAAACATTTCATTTGGACAAGCACCAGTATCTGGCCCTCCCGCTCACCGCGGCCGTGACTTACGCGCTCGCAACTCTATCTTGGAACGTGCTTGAAAAACCGGCGCTCAGGCTGAAACGCTTTTTTGTCCCTAGGACTGGCAAACCGGGTCGGGTCAACACTGAGCTTCTTAGCGTGGCCGAAAGGTAATCGGGAAATGGTTACCGAAGTGTTTCCGAAGTTCATTCCATGGGGCCCCATGCTAGAAATCGGGCGGCCGAACTCTTGCTGTGCTGTGGTAAAATCGGCTGTACTCCCTCGAAGGTCCCCCGCAGAAGTACCGGCGCTTTCCCGCGTCTTGGCGCTATGAACGGCAAATCATACTAGGAGCATTCTTTCCAGCATGCTGAATACTGCAATCATTGGGGCGGGTCCGTATGGGCTTTCGGTTGCCGCGCATTTGCGGCGTAATGGGGTTCCATTTCGTATTTTCGGGCGTCCGATGGACAGCTGGCGGGCGCACATGCCGAAGGGCATGATGCTCAAGTCGGACGGTTTCGCGTCGAATATCTACGATCCGGAAAGCGCGTTCACATTGCAGCAGTTTTGCGCGGAACGGGGTATCGAGTATGCCGATGCGGGCGTTCCGGTGCGGCTTGAAATATTCTCGGCTTACGGGCTTGCCTTCCGCGACCGCATGGTGCCGGAGCTCGAAGACAAGCTGGTGAAAAGCGTCAACCGGCTGCAAGACGGGTTCTTGTTGCAACTTGAGGACGGTGAAACGGTGCACGCCCGGTCGGTTGTGCTGGCGGTTGGCATTACGCATTTCGATTATGTCCCGGAGAACCTGGCACATCTGTCGGCGGAATTTCTTTCTCACAGTGCGCAGCATCATGAGATCGAGCCTTTTCGGGGTCGCGAAGTGGTCGTGATCGGCGGCGGTTCTTCCGCGATGGACTTGGCAGGATTGCTGAACGAGGCTGGCGCTAATGTGCAGTTGGTCAGTCGTAGAGCAGAATTGAAGTTCCACAGCCAGCCAACGGGCAGGCCGCGGTCACGATGGCAACAGATCAGGCATCCGCAGTCGGGGCTCGGTCCCGGGATGCGCTCGCGCTTTTTTGCGGACGCACCGATGGCTTTTCATTATTTGCCTGAGCGTCTTCGAGTGGAGGCGGTTCGGAGAACGCTGGGTCCGTCGGGCGGATGGTTCATTCGCGATAAAGTGATGGGGAAAGTTCCGTTGCATCTCGGGTGCACGCCAGAAAGCGCCGAGGTGAAAAATGGCGAGGTGCGTTTACGCGTCCGGTCAGCCGAGGGCAGTGAGCGGGAGATTGTAGCCGAGCATGTCATCGCGGCTACGGGCTACCGAGTGAATCTCGAGCGGTTAGAGTTTCTTAACCCTGAGATTCGCGCAAGTCTAAAGGCTCTGAACGGAGCGCCGGTTTTGTCTTCGTCGTTTGAGTCGTCGATGCCCGGTCTCTATTTCGTTGGGGTTGCGGCCGCCAACAGCTTCGGGCCGGTGATGCGTTTTGCATTTGGAGCCGGTTTTGCCGCTCGCACGGTTACCCGGGCGCTGACCAAGTCGCTATCACGAGAGCCGGCGTCAGTCGCAGTTCGGAGTGTGGCGACGACCGCCAAATGACTTGTTCCATGCAACATTAGGTTCCCCGTGATGTGTTTACAGAGGCGGGTTGAAGTATGAAGCGCGAAACAATTGCCATACACGTTGGCTACGACGGCGATCCGACTACCAAGGCCGTTGCCGTCCCTATCTACCAGACGATCGCATTCGAGTTTGATAGTGCTGAACACGGAGCTGCTCTGTTCAATCTCGAGGTGGAAGGGAACATTTACACCCGCATCGGAAATCCTACGAATGCGGTCCTCGAGAAACGAGTCGCGGCGTTGGAAGGCGGCGTCGAAGGTCTCAGCGTCAGCTCCGGAATGGCCGCGATTGAATACTCGCTGATCAATATCTGCGAGTCGGGCAACAACATCGTTTCTCTGCCGCAGCTCTATGGCGCAACGTTCACTCTGCTGGAGCACATCTTTCCCAAACGCGGCGTCACTACACGCTTCGCGGCTAGCGATCGCCCTGAGGATGTGGACAAACTGATCGACGAAAACACCAGGGCAGTATATTGCGAGAGCGTGGGCAATCCGGCAGGGAATGTCGCCGATATCGATGGCCTCGCGAGGGTCGCCCATAAACACGGCGTCCCGTTGATTGTCGACAATACGATAGCGACCCCGATCTTGTTAAGGCCGATCGAATACGGCGCCGACGTCGTGGTGCATTCCATGACCAAGTTTATGGGAGGGCACGGCACGACTCTCGGCGGAATGATTGTGGATAGCGGGAAATTTCCCTGGCGCAAGTATCCCGAAAAATTCTACATGTTCAACCGGCCGGAGATTGCCTACCACGGCGTAGTCTACGTTGATCATTACGGTGACGCCGCATATGTGGCGCGCTGCCGGACGGTCTGCCAGAGAAATACCGGCGCCACGCTATCACCTTTCAACGGTTTCCTGTTGCTGCAGGGAGTTGAAACCATGGCGCTCCGCGTCGAACGCCACGTCGAGAATGCGCGCAAGGTTGCGGAGTATCTGCGCGATCATCCGATGGTGGAGTGGATCAACTACGCAGGCTTTCCGGAAAACCCGCTGTATCCAATGGCGCAACGGTACCTCGGTTCGAAACGTTGCTCGCTACTGACGTTTGGAGTGAAGGGCGGCTTCGAGGCAGGAAAGAAGTGTTTTAACGCGCTGAAGTTATTTAAGCGAATGGTGAATATGGGCGATGCCAAGTCGCTGGCATGTCATCCGGCGTCTACGACTCACCGGCAGCTCACACCTGAGGAACAAGAGAAGGTTGGTGTGACTCCGGAAATGCTTCGGCTTAGCGTCGGTATCGAACACATCGACGATATTATCGACGACCTCGCGCAGTCATTGGAAGTAGCAAAAGGTGAAGCTCATATCTCGCAACGTGCATAGGGTGCAGGGAATTTCATGCCACTGATTATTGACGGCGGTCGCGTTCCTCCCCGCTTGGCTGAGAGAAGAACTTCGTGTCTGGGGTCCCTGGTGGATCATTCCACCTCGAGGGATTGCATAAGAATTGCGTTCGTCAATAACATGCCGGACACGGCGCTCGAAGATACAGAAATGCAATTCTTCGAACTGCTGGAAGCTGCGGCCGGGGACGTTCCCGTATTGATCAGTCTTCACTCGCTCACCGGAGTTCCTCGCGGGGAGCGCGGACAGCAACACGTCAGTAACTTTTACGGCAGTACAAATGAGTTGTTGAACGGCCAGTTTGACGGAGTAATCATGACCGGAACCGAGCCGCGGCAGCCCCACCTTCGTAATGAACCTTACTGGCCAGCTTTGGCTGAGGTTCTGGACTGGGCGGAAAATAATTCATCCTCGACAATTTTGTCATGCCTGGCGGCGCACGCGGGCGTTCTTCATAGCGACGGCATCGAACGTCATCCCCTAAGCGACAAGCAATTCGGCGTCTTTGATTTCGGCAAGACCTCGAATCACCAACTCACCAACGGTACTGGCGAACGGATTCGGTTCCCACATTCACGGTGGAATGAAGTACAGGCGGATGCGTTGGCTGCATGCGGCTACACCGTTCTGACTCAATCACCGAAAGGCGACGTGGATTCGTTTGTGAAGAAGAAAAAGCGGAGCCTGTTCGTGCACTTTCAGGGACATCCAGAATACGGAGCGCAGACTCTGCTGAAAGAGTACCGGCGAGATGTAAAGAGATTCTTGAGGGGTGATCGAGAAACTTATCCCTCCATGCCGAAGGGTTATTTCGACGTGGCTGCCGTCAAAGTTCTGGGTGATTTCCGAGATGCTGTGTTGTCCGACCGGCGAGAGGAATTGATGGAACGGTTTCCGGAGTGCAGCGCCAGTCTCGAGAAAACCTGGCATTCTTCCAGCATGACTATCTATCGGAACTGGTTGCAGTATGTGACCGCAAACAAGGCGGATGTGTCGGCGTTTCCTGCGATGGCTGCGGTCTACCATCAGACTTCGCGAAAGCGTTCAGCACGGACGTAGAAAACAGAGGGGCCACGTGTCAAAGGTAGTTTCTTTACCCCACAGTACTTCTTCGGAGCCCGCTGCCGCCGACCACTCGGAGAGTGCTCTGCTTCGGTCAATCGTGATGACCGTTCCGGGTAACGTCGATCTCGATCCCGAGCCGCTTCCTCAAGAGTGGGTTTTGAGCGGCGCACCTATCGCGCGCAGCAAGATTCTGGTTAGGAGCCGCGACTGGACGTCGAGCGTTGTGGTTTGGGAATGCACCGCAGGGAGTTTTACTTGGTATTACGGCCAGGACGAAACGATCTTTGTTATTTCCGGGGAGGCATTTCTGCTGCTGGAAAACGGCTCGGAGCGCCGGTTCGGCCCAGGCGAAGTGGGATTTTTCCCCGCGGGCACGACCTGCACTTGGCGCGTGGCGGAGAGCATTCGCAAGGTTGCGGTGCTTCGGGAGAGCATGTGGCGGCCGCTGGGGTTCTGCCTCAAAGCCTGGAAAAAGCTTCTGCGTATGGTGGGGATATCGGGCAAATCGCCATTGTGATGCTGAAGTAGCTTCGTAGCGTGCCTCTGAAACTGGTCAGAACCGTCCAAAAAGAAATATGAATCCCTCAAGCATGAACCTCCGTCCTGGCGACTACGTGGAAGTCCGGTACCCAGCGGAAATTCTGCAGACCCTGGACGCCGATGGCACTTTGGACCGGCTGCCGTTCATGCCGGAAATGATCGAGTTTTGTGGAAAGCGATTTCACGTCTCCAAGCGGGTGGTGAAGACTTGCTACTACGGCACCAGCTCTGGAATGCGAAAATTCCCAGCGGAGGACGTCGTTCTCCTCGAAGGGCTGCGTTGTTCAGGCGCCGCGCATGATGGTTGTCAGAAGGCTTGCACGATCTTCTGGCGCCAAGCGTGGCTGCGCAAAGTTGAGGGTCCGCGCAGGATCCAATCCGTCGATCCGGAAAGTATTAAGTGGTTGCGAGCGCGGCTCAAGACCTCAACAGGTCCCAAAACCTATTTCTGCCAAGCCAGCGAGATTCTTAATTCTACTGTCGAGTTGTCGCGTTGGGAACGATTCGGAAAGGCCTTCAGCGAAATCCGAGCAGGGAATTGCGGTGTCCTGGAAATGGCACAGCGTATTGGCATATGGGTCTACTGGAAAGCCCGAAGAGTGCTGCTGGGTCCATACGCTCGCGGAACTCAAAAGCCGACGCCAGTGGAAAGTCTGAATCTTCGGTCCGGCGAACGGATTGAGATCAAGCCGCTCGGGAGCATCACGAAAACCCTGGACGAAAAGGCATACAACCGTGGGCTGTACTTTACTCCGGCCATGGGAGGATTGTGCGGAGAGCAGCACCGGGTCGAGCGAAGACCCGAGAAGATAATTGTCGACGGCACCGGAGAAATGCGGCAACTGCGCAATACTGTGTTTTTGGAAGGCTCACTTTGCGGCTGTTCCTGCGTGGCGTTCGGCGGTTGCCCGCGCGGCGAGTTTGCGTACTGGCGGGAGATTTGGCTTCGCCGCGTGCCATCTGCGTCAGCCGAGCGCGAGAAATCCGAAATTGCCTAGCGTCGTCTAACTTCGAACACTACGATTCTTCCATGCCGGAAATAACTCAAACTAGCGTCGCCGAACTTTTGACGAATCTTCCGGAGCGCACTTGCGACATTATCAGGTCGTGGGCTGAAGGTTCACCGGACCGGCTGGCACTAGTCGAAACGTCAGGAAGGTGGACCTATCGTGAACTGGCAGCTGCCGTCGCAGACACAGAGCGCTGGCTTCGAGATTTGGGTGTGCGTCCGGGCGATCGGGTCATGATCGTGTGCGAGAACTGCCGGGCATTTGTCGGGATTCTGCTGGCCTTGGCAGGCATCGATGCATGGCCGGTGTTGGTCAATGCGCGTCTTTCGGCGCGCGAAGTGGATGAGATTCGCGACCACTGCGGCGCCCGTATCGTGATCTATACGACGAGCGTCTCGCCGCATGCCCGAGAGCACGCCAAGCGGCATGGCGCGGTCATCCAGAAGGCGGCAGGTCTAGGCCCGATAGGCATCGGGCCATTGAACGAAAAGGTCGAGCCCGAACCAATCGACGCCAAGGTTGCGCAACGTGTGGGCGCGCTGATTTATACCTCGGGAACGACTGGCCTTCCCAAGGGCGTCATGCTGACGCATCGGAACCTACTGTTCGTTGCAGCGGTGTCGGCTAAAATCCGCTCGCTCACTCCGGATGACCGACTTTACGGCGTCTTGCCGATGTCGCATGCTGTCGGCCTTTCCGTGGTCCTTTTAGGTTCGCTTCTCAGCGGCTCGGCATTGTATTTGTCGCCTCGGTTCGATCCGGTAGCGGCTCTCGCTACGCTTGAGAAGGAGCAGTTGACGGTCGTCCTGGGAGCGCCCGGAATGTTCTCGCTGCTCGCGGACTATGCGAAATTGAAAGGGTTGAAGTCGCTCACGTTCCCTGCGCTGCGAATTATTTCATCGTCCGGCGCGCCGCTTCAGCCGGTGGTCAAATCGCAGGTGGAAAGCCTGTTTGGCATGGTACTGCACAACGGGTACGGCGTTACGGAATGTTCGCCAAATATTGCCCAGGCCAAGGTCGGAGAATACCGAACCGATACCTCGGTCGGACAAATTCTTCCTGGAGTGGAAGTCCAATTGGTCGGATCCGATCAGCAACCGGTGGCCGACGGCGAGGTCGGCGAACTATGGGTGCGCGGCCCCAACGTCATGAAAGGCTACTATCGCGCCCCGGAAGATACGGCTGCGGCGATCAATTCAGAAGGATGGTTCAACACCCGCGATCTTGCTCGGCTCGAAAACGGATATCTTTTCATCGTCGGCCGAACCAAAGAATTGATCGTTCGCTTCGGAGAGAATGTTTATCCGGCCGAGGTCGAAGCGGTGCTGAACTCGCATCCCGCGGTAGTGTGTTCGGCTGTCATTGGGCGCGCGGTCGAGGGAACGGAAGGCGGTGAGGAAGTCGTAGCCTTCGTACAACTCGTACCGTCCTTACCCACTTCCGAAGCCGAACTGGCGCAATACGCCGCCCAACATCTGGCCCCGTACAAGCGACCCTCGCAAATCCTGCTTGTCTCTTCAATGCCTCTGACCCTCACCGGAAAAGTAGTTAAAGACCAGCTCGGCAAGATGGCTCAGTTCGCTCCCACCCGCTGACGACGCAGGTCCGCCAGGACCTACCAAAGCGCCTCTCAGCGTTGGTACTCGCCTCTCCGATCCCTTCTGTCGTATTTCCCCCGAATGCATCCAACGAACTAGCCCGGATGCCGGGCACTCCCGTTCCTTCGCTAACAACATCCCGGATCTGACGATCTGACTACTAATCTCAGACACGCAGGCTGCCGAAGGTTCGCTTATCGTAAACGTGATTTTCGACACTCCGTGGTGTCGGCAGAGGCACAGAGAAAGGCTACTGCACCTGTTGGCTACAATGGTGACTGAGAGGAAAGTTGATTGCTCTCCCGCAACGAAGCTGAACGGTTTTGTGTACTAACATTTAAGAAACGGCTCGGTCGCAGGCTGCTCGCGTCTCACGGGCCGGTTAAACAGCTTGCTAACCAGTCGAATTCCGATGAGTAGACCGCCAAGCTCTATGACACATACACATACGAAAGCAGCAGTGCTGGTTGTCATCGCGGTTTTGCTATGCGTCCTGATCGCGACCGCAGCCGACGCGCCCATCACTCTTAAGTTCTCGCCGGTGAAGATTTCAGGAGCGCGCGCATCCTGGGCCTACGGTGTGAATAATTCGGGTGTGATCGTTGGGCAGTACTTCGATGCCAATTCCGTGGGTCACGGCTTCAGGCTCAATCAACAGGGCCACTGGACCAAGATCGATCCCCCTGATAGCACTTGGACTATCTGCTATGGCATCAACTCCACTGGTGCAATTGTGGGCGAATACACTGCATTCGGCTCTAACCACGGGTTTCGTGTTTCGTCCTTGACTTCTTTTCGTCGCGAGCAGCCTTTCTGGAGCTGAAGTTTCCTCTTTGTCTAGCTCGATCGAGTATAGCTGGTAGACCTGGATCACGCGTTTTGTCCATTTCTTCCCTTTTACCGAGTTAACTGAAGCGCATGCACCGGCGCCATGTTTGTGACCGGTGGTACGGTGCCGGCCGGTTTGAGCATGGCCCAGAGAATTTGATTAAATAACGCATCATCAATGCGATCAGGGGCGCTAAAATCGAGACCTTCTGACATTCTGGCAGCAGCGCCCTGTGCCGGGTTCAACTCGTTCAAATCCACTTTAGGTACCATCGTGCTGTAGGGAGTGACATCTGGCGTCGCGGCAAACAGGTCTGCCAGAGAGCGGCTGAAGTAATCGAATTTGGACATACGTGCCAGTCCCAAAATGTCCTCGACAGCCGCGACCACGTCGGTTGTGTTGGCGAATCTGTGCACCGTGCCCGGACGGTTATAGGCCGAGATGGCGAGAAACGGTGAGCGGTGTGAGTCCACGTGGTCAGGACCGGACTGCGAATCGTCCTCCAGTACGAAGACCGCCGTGTCCCGCCAAAAGGGAGTTTGCGAAAGCGCTTCCACGATTCGGCCCAGGGCAAGATCATTGTCGGCCATGCAGGCCCGAGGGGACGAAAGGGCCGCGGCGCCGCCCAGCGTATGATCTCTTGGCAAATACAAGAGGGCCAATGCCGGCATGTCGCCTTTGCGAACAAAGTCGTGCAGCTCTGCGATCCAGGCGTCGGCCCGTTTTTGATCCGGAATCGCCAGGTCGCTTTCAGGGTAACTGGTGCTTATGTCGGCCTGCCGATCGTGCGGCATATCGAGCCCGACCACTATCTCGCCGTAGTCGCGGAACCAGATTCCTTTCTTGGCGGCCAGGTTCCACAGATACCCGCCCAGCGGGTTGTCGGCCTCGTCGCCAGCAAGGTCCGCCCGCCGGTTGGAATACATGGAAGCAACTGTCTTTTCGCCGTAATCGGTAAAATAGGCCGCCGTGGACCAGACGTGTCCCTGGCCGCTGACTTCCGCATTGGTGAAAAAGCGGTCAAACAGCCCGAAGCGAAGCGCCAGGGCGTGATGATTCGGCGAAACGTCCTGGCCGAAGAACACCAGATTCGGGTCACCATCTCCTTCTTTCATATCACCAAGAACTTGATCGTAGGTACGGTTCTCCTTAATGATGTAAACCACATGCTTGAAGGGCGGATATTGCCTGGTGGATCGCGTCTGTCCCCAGCCATTCGCGGCAGCTACCCGGCGCGAATCCTGAGCTAATCGCGCGGGACTAAGATCAGCGGAAACGAACCGTAACGTTCCATTGAGCTGGCCAAGGTCATAGCCTAACGGGCGTTGGATCCCCTTTCCGGGAGTTGGCCCGTCTGGGTTCGCATGGCTACCGTGCCCCTTTCCGTTTAGGATGAGCAGCCCTTTATCTACTTCCAGAACGTCGGTCGGATACCAGTCTGTAGGAATGCGGCCAGCCGGACGTAACCCAGTTTGCGCGGCTCCTTCCGCAGTATTAAAGACGGCGACGGCGTTGTTGTCGGCTTCGGCCACAAAGAGCTTGGAGCCGTCGCGGGAAAGGCTGAGCGCATTGGGTGTACTTCCTTGTGCAGGAGCGCCGGGGGCCTCGTCTTTGAGATAGCGCAAGACTTTTTTCGCATGGGTATCAACCACTGCAATGCGGTCTTCGCCCGCTAAGGCGACAAACAAACGCGATCCGGATGGATTCGACTTAAGCGCCGAGGGCCGCTGCCCCACCTCGAGCCGGCCGGTATAGGACAATGTTCCGTCCGGGTTGGTCCGGAACATCGAAAGCGTGTGACCGCCCCACGCGGAGACATACACGTTGCCATCCGCAGCCACTTCGACTGCGTAAGGATAATGGTCGGTAGAAAATCGCTGCACGACCTTTCCCAAAGCTGGGTCCACCACGGCAAGGCTGTCGCCGACATTCTCCACAACGTAAAGGAAATTTCCCCGCTTCGGGGCCGCAAGGCCTGCCGGATATCGTGATCCTGTTTTGTCCTCTTTCTTTTGTCCCAGGACAATTTTTTTGTCCAGGGCCGCAACCCCGTCCCGCCACGAATAGCAGTAGATCGAATCTTCATTGCCGCCGGAAACGTACAGCTCTTTGCCATCGCCAGAAAATGCCGCGCCATAAAACGCCGCTTCCTGAGGAAGAGTCTGGGTCACGCGCCGGGTGGCAAGATCAACAACCTGGACTCCCTGCTCGCGCCAGCCGCTCAGGACTACAACAAGCTTTTTGCCATCTGGCGCCAGCGCCATTCCCAGAGGCATGCTGCCCAAATCAACGAATTCTCCTTCGGGATCAAGGCGCAGTCCGGTTGCCAAAGGAGTTGTGTAAGTTGGGGCCGAAGCCAGTTCTTTCTCCTGCGACAACATCAACGCCGGTATGAAAAAGAGCAAGCCGATGTTCAGCAGAAATCGCAGCGTGTGAGCAGCTCGTGGTGTGCAATGATTTCCAACATTAATCATAGGTCGAAATATATCCTTTACAGTCGCATCGCTAGGCATATTTATAGCTGTCCTCCGCCAAAACCTGGTTGGCACCGTTTTAACACATGGAACCCCTGCGAAAACCGGTGTGGAAAGACCTGGGGCCAAACGGCAGAAACCTGGGGACAGACGGGAGAAGTCTGGGGACAGCCGGGAGCGGAGCGAGTGGTGAGTATCGTAGGCACCGACGAGATCGATCTCAACCGCAACCACATCAGTTGGATGTCACCTCTGGGGCTCGCGCGTTCATGAACTCGGCAGCGGGTGACAGCAAAGTAGGAATACTATCCTGCTGCGTTATAGGCGTGCCCGGAGCAAGGGACAGGTTCGGCCCGATCCGCCTCCTCGAATCGAAAATCAACGCGTGGGTTCCCAAGTGGCGAAACCAGGCCATTTCGCTCATTGAGTGGTTTTGAGCGTTATCGAGATTTATCGACAGTTGCCCGGTTCTTGCAATTCTGCGTACATCGGTTAGGGCTGCCACTCAACTTGCTCAAATCGACTGTCCAGACGCACCGTTTGAATTTTCAAGCCCTCGATGTCCCGTAGCGTCTTAGCCATGCGGCGTGCAGTGGGGCCATTAAACGCAAACCTCTGTTGGAGCAACACATCTACATCGCCCTTAACGGTCTTCCTCTTAACTCCAAGAGCGGCGAAAGAACTGGCATCAAGCCACTCGCCAATTACGACGGTAGATCCTGGTGGAAGGCTAATCTGCCTGACTTCTTGTCTTCTCCACAGATGAAATGACCTTGCGGTGAGTCCCTCTCGAAACGTCATGAGCCTAGCCTGCGGATCGACCTCAATGACTCCCAGCCGTGGAATGAAGAACAGGCTGACGAATGCGCAGCCGAGGAGGAATGCTATTACCTTGTTGAGTCGATCGGCTGACGAAGCCAAAGGCAATATCCAACAAACCCCTATGATTACTATGGAAAGGAGCCCTGCTATCGGTCTTGGGAACAGTGGACCGAGCTTGATGAATTGCGGGGAGTTGCTGCTCACAACTCACTTCTATCACGAACCCTTTCATGCGCCACGGTTACTGCTGTAATCAGGCCATTTCACTCAAATCCCCCGTATCCGGGTCAATGAGTGAAATCGCGATGTTACGGCAGTTACCGATTCGCCAATCTCCAAGTTGATCCGCCAAGCCGGCGGGATTTATTTCCGTGTTGCCGGCCATCTACTCAGAAATAGCTCCGATATGATTTCGCAGCCCTCTTGGGCTGAGTCTCCTTGCTTCGAATCCCTGGGATATAATCTCAAGCGATGAGGCTGGCCTCTGGCACCGACCTGGGTCCTTATGTGATCGTCTCGGTCCTGGGCGTGGGAGGCATGGGAGAGGTCTATCGGGCGCGCGACTCCCGTCTCAAAAGGGAAGTCGCAATCAAGGTTCTGCCATCAGCAGTTTCTCTTGACGCCGACCGCCTGCGTCGTTTTGAACAAGAGGCGCTCGCCACGGCCGCATTAAACCATCCCAATATTCTCGCAGTCTTCGACACTGGCACTCACAACGGATCGCCCTACGTAGTGTCGGAGCTGCTTGAGGGTGAAACACTTCGCCAACGGCTCCGTGCCGGACGCCTCTCGATCCGCGAGTCTCTGGATTGCGCGTTACAAATCGCCCACGGTTTGGCGGCGGCACACGAAAAAGGCATTGTTCATCGTGACCTCAAGCCGGAGAATCTTTTCGTCACGAACGACGGACGGGTAAAGATTCTCGACTTCGGTCTGGCCAAGCTCACACAAGCCGATCCTGCATCGTATGCATCGCTTTCGACGATGACGGATGTCACAAAAGAAGGCTCAATCATTGGCACGGCAGGCTATATGTCACCGGAGCAGGTACGCGGAGCTGCGGTGGATGCACGCTCCGATATTTTCAGCTTCGGCGCCATTCTCTACGAGATAATCGCAGGGAAACGCGCCTTTCATGGCGAGACTATCGCCGATACGATGAGTACGATTCTGAAGGAAGATCCCCCGGAGCTGAGTGAAATCAACCCCAAGGCTTCTCCGGCAATACAGCGCATCGTGCAGCACTGCCTGGAGAAAAACGTCGAGAGACGTTTCCATTCGGCCAGCGATATCGCGTTCGATCTCGAAAACCTTAGTGGCATCTCCGACTCCACTGCAAAGATCGTTCCTTCTGCGAGCGTGCGCTCGCAGCGCATGCTGCTGCTCAATCTGGCGGGAGGCTTAACACTAGCCGTCCTATTGCTTGGTTTCGTCTGGTGGCTGGTGCGAGCCGGCGCTCACCCTCCACTGGTTGAATACAAGAAAATCACTTTCCGCACGGGCTCCTTGGGGAATGCGCGGTTCGCGCCCGACGGTAGCGTCGTTTACTCTGCCAGGTGGGATGGAAGCCAGCAACAGCTTTACATCGCTCGCGAAAACGACCCGACGGCGCACGAAGGTGGGGCTGAAGGATGCCGAACTGCTCTCAGTTTCAAAAAATGGGGGACTCGCGATTCGACTGAGGTCCAAGTATTTAGGTGGCTACGCAACAATCGGGACGCTGGCGCTGGTTCCACTAGGCGGAGGCACGCCCCGAGAAGTACTTGACGATGTGCAGGATGCCGACTGGGCCGCGGATGGCGAAAAGATCGCCGTGGTCCGCTTTGTCCCGGAAAACAGTCACTGGCGTTTGGAATATCCCATCGGCAAGGTGCTGTTCGACAGTATCAACTGGATCAGCCAACCGAGGATTTCCCCGGATGGAAGGTGGATAGCCTTTGCAGACCACGAAAATACAGTCTTCGATGACGAGGGATCGGTTGCTGTGATTGACACGGATGGAAGGGACGGCGAAAAGGAAAGAAAAATCTCTTCCGGGTGGTTAGCATTAGAAGGAATCCTTTGGTCCCCAACCGGCGATGAGATCTGGTTCACTTCGACCAAGACCGGATTATCCACGAACCCCCACGGTGTAACCCTTTCGGGCAAGGTCCGCAGTATCGCCAATGTGCCAGGCGGCATGTGGTTACAAGACCAGCGCGCAGGGACAGTGTTGATGGTGACCCACCAGGCCCGGATTGGTATTCGGGGAGTAGCGTCGGGAAGCAAGGAAGAGCGTGAGTTGGGATGGTACGGGTGGTCGATCCTGTCTGGCATCAGCAACGACGGCCGCAAGATTCTGTTCGAAGAGGAAGGGGACGGTGGTGGCCCGAACTACACGGTTTTTCTGCGCGATACCGATGGGTCCCCTCCTGTGCGCATTGGCGAGGGGAGTGCCGTCGCCATTTCACCCGATATTAAATGGGTAATCACTATGCCCGCAAAGGGCGGGCCGATGATGGTGGTGCCGGCCGGAACAGGCGAGTCCCGAACGCTGACTCATGATTCGGTGAGCTATAGCGAAGTAACCTGGATGCCGGACGGCAAACATCTTCTCGCATCAGGAATTGAATCTGGACACGGTCAACGAGATTACATGATCGATTTCGATACCGGAATCTCAAAACCCATCACCCCAGAGGGTACCGCGGGCGTACACGTCTCTCGTGATGGCACGAATGTGGCTGTGCAGGCATCAGATGGGACGTGGGGGATTTTGCCTCTCGACGGCGGCGAAGTTCGGGTTACCCCGGGTCTCAACTCGACCTACGATGTTATTGGTTGGTCTCCGGATGGAAAGTCGCTGTATGCGGCCTCGAAAGGAAAGATCGACCCCACGTCGAAGGTCTACAAAGTCGATCCGGTCACCGGAAGAATAGACTTCTGGAGGAC
>Ga0210383_10000262_pt1 | contig 51228 bp, 44 predicted proteins | sample IncBWC14OmetaG_FD_160072 | JGI IMG/M metagenome (GOLD analysis project Ga0210383, IMG submission 160072) | Forest soil microbial communities from Barre Woods Harvard Forest LTER site, Petersham, Massachusetts, United States - Inc-BW-C-14-O ...
GAGATTATCGTGACGGAAAACAACAACCACTCCGATTCAGCGACTGACAAGGACACGCTGTATATGCTCGGTGGCGTGGCTTGCATTGTGTTTGGCGCCGGGCTGATTCTGTCCAACCCTATCGTCAGGCGTTATCTGGGACAAATGGGAGTCGGCAGCCTGGTGCAAGGCGCGTTGCCTGACTTGGATCGCTATATAAGACTTCGGTCGATGTAACGTTCGCAAGCAGGTGGGCCCCAATTTCTGGGCGAGAAAGGGGGACTTTCACCGTCGCTCTTGAAGCTTGTCTTGACGGTGTGAACGATCTATGACACCGCAGAACGAAGGAGTGGTTCAGTATGCAATCGATCGGAAGGCGAGTCAGTTTACCGTGCAAGCCTTCGCCAGCGGGCTAATCTCTGCCGTGGCGCACAGCCCGAAGATCGCGATTCGGGGCTACACGGCAAATGTGAGCTTTGTTCCGGGCACTCTGGCGGACGCCAAATTGAAGGTCGTGGTCCAGAGTTCGACGCTCGAAGTTCTGGACGAACTCAGAGAAGCCGACAAGCGGGAACTGCACCGCGTGATGTATGACGAGGTGCTGGAAACCAAGAGATTCCCGGAGGTCGTCTTTGAAAGCTCCAGCATTAGTGCTGACCGGCTCAAAGAGAACTTGAGCAGGGTGAATGTGGAAGGGCGGTTGGTGCTGCACGGAATTCCGAACAGCCAATCCTTCTTTTCGCAAGTCGCCTTCGGAGTGGATACGTTCCGCGCCTACGGCGAGTTTTCGTTGCTGCAAAGCGACTACGGGATTCGGATCGCCTCGATCGCCGGAGGGACGCTCAAGCTGCAGGACGAGCTTAAGTTCTCTTTTTATGTGGTGGGCCGTAAACAAGGTTGAAGTCAGGGACGAACAGATGGGCCGAACCCGATGGACGAGGGAGATACCGCTGTGCATGCCACGAAAACGCTGTTGGAGGATGCTTCCGTTAACTACGTAATCGACGCTCAGGGGAGCACCTTTGTGGCTCAGGCGTTTGCCACGGGCATGCTGAGCGCCTTTGGGCACGATCCCAGGATTGCGATCCGGACTTTCGGAGGTGAGCTGAGTTTCAACCTGACGGGCTCGACCGTTGAAGGTGCCCGGCTGAACATAAGGATTCAGGCCGATTCGCTCGAAGTGACTGATGATATCAGCGCGAAAGATAAGCAGGAGATCTATCGCAAGATGTGCGAGGAAGTGCTGGAGACGGATCGCTTTCCTGAAATCGTGTATGAGTGTTCGCGAGTATCGACCAGCGGCAGCAGCGATCGCTGTTGGGTGGCGTTGAATGGGGAGTTGACCTTGCATGGAGTTACCAGGTCTGTGCCGGTCTCGGCGAGAGTGGTCATCAACGGCAGCTCGGTGCGGGCCACGGGAGACTTCGCGGTCCGGCAGAGCGACTATGAGATTGCCGCGGTTTCGGCGGCCGGTGGAACGATCAAGCTCAAAGATGAAGTGAAGTTGACGTTCGACATCGTGGCCAGGAAAAAGGAATAGCTTCGAGCTGATTCTTTATTTCTTCTCTTCAGCAGGTTCGGCTCTGCCTTCCTTCTCAATGATCTCGCAAGCTGCGAGCCTTGATGTTTGCTTCAGGATGCCTCCGCAGCTCTTCATTTGTTCTTCGATGATATCTTGATGAGTGAATTGCCCGCCGTGATTGCGGGGCACACTCATGGATATTCTCAAAAATCTCTTTGAGCAGCACTTCCATTCGCCGGTCGAGCAGGTGCACCCGTTGCAGGGGCAGCTGGGCGGGTCGGGGCGGAAGATCATCCGTCTCGCCGGCGAGAGGATCAGCGCTATCGGGATTCTGTACGACGTGCGCGAAGAGAACGCCGCGTTCCTCGAATTCTCCCGCCATTTTCGCAGGCATGGTCTGCCGGTGCCGGAGATTTATGCCGAGGACCTGGAGCACGGCGCTTATCTCGAGGAGGATCTGGGCGACACGTCGCTGTTCGAGTTTCTTTCAAAGAATCGCACTGGGGACAAAATTGCTCCTGCTGTGGTTGACGCTTATCGGAAGGTTATCGGCACCTTACCCCGCTTCCAGGTGGAGGCGGGCCGCGACCTGAATTACAAGCTGTGTTATCCGCGCGGGAGTTTCGACCGGCAGTCGATTGCGTGGGACCTGAATTATTTCAAGTACTACTTTCTGCGGCTGGCGGGGATTCCGTTTAGTGAACAGGCGCTGGAAGACGACTTCAGCCGGCTGACGAAATTCCTTCTGAGCGCGGGGCGCGACTATTTCTTGTACCGCGATTTCCAGTCGCGGAACATTATGCTGCGTGACGGGCAGCCTTATTTCCTGGACTATCAGGGCGGGCGCAAGGGTGCTTTGCAGTACGATGTCGCGTCGCTACTATACGACGCCAAGGCCGATCTGCCGCCGGATTTACGCCAGGAGTTGCTCGATCACTATCTCGACGTGCTCGCGGGCTTCGTGGATGTCAAGCGCGAAACATTCATGCAGTATTACTACGCTTATGTGTACGTCCGCATCATGCAGGCGCTGGGGGCTTACGGTTTTCGCGGATTCTATGAACGCAAAGCACATTTTCTACAAAGCGTGCCCTACGCGCTGAAAAACCTGCGCTGGTTGCTGCATCACGTCACGCTGCCTATTGCGCTTCCGACACTGACGGAGGCCTTTCACAGCATGCTGGCCTCGGAGAAACTGCAGAGTCTGGCTTCGGAGGCGGACAATCTGGTGGTGCGGATTGTCAGTTTTTCTTTTCATCGCGGCTTGCCGAAAGATGAGAGTGGAAATGGCGGCGGGTTTGTTTTTGATGGACGCAGCCTGCCCAATCCCGGACGCGAAGAGCAGTTCAAGAAGCTTACGGGCCGGGATGCTCCGGTGATCGACTATCTCAATCAACAGGAGACCGTGCATCAGTTTTTAGCCAGCGTGATGTCGCTGGTGGATGCCAGTGTCAGCAGCTATCAGAAACGCGGGTTCAAGAATCTCATGGTGTCGTTTGGATGCACCGGCGGGCAACATCGCTCGGTGTACCTGGCTGAGCAGGTGGCGAAACGGCTGAGGGGAAGAAGCGGAATTGAGGTCATCCTGCAACATCGCGAACTGGAGAGGATGGCGCAGGAATCGGCGGGCGCGGAGAAGACGGTGCTGGGCCGAGCCACGCCGCATCGGGCTGAATCATGAAGGCGATGATTCTGGCGGCGGGGCTGGGCACGCGGCTGAGGCCGCTCACCGACGATCGTCCGAAGGCCCTGGTAGAAGTGGCGGGACGGACACTGCTGGAGATCACGCTGCGCCGGCTGCGTGAGTTTGGCGTTCGCGAAGTGGTCGTCAATGTGCATCACTTTGCTGACATGGTTGTGGAGTATCTGAAGAAGAACGACGACTTCGGAATGCGAATTGAAATCTCGCGCGAACAGGTTTTGCTCGACACTGGTGGCGGGCTCAAGAAGGCGGCGTGGTTTTTTCGGCAAGACTCCACCGATCCGGACGAGCCGTTTGTTTTGCACAACGTTGATGTGCTCAGCACAATCGATCTCGACCGGATGGTGAAGTTTCATCGGCAGCATCAGGCGCTGGCGACGTTGGCAGTGCAGGAACGTGAAACTTCGCGATATCTGCTGTTCGACGAGCGGAATCAGCTCTGCGGACGGCGAGCGGGGCACAATGGGGCGCCAGAAATTGTCCGGCCATCGAAGAAAACGCAGGCGCTGGCGTTTTCTGGCGTGCATGTGATTTCGCCACGGCTGCTCGCAAAAATGGACGAAGACGGAGCCTTTTCGATTATTACTTCTTATCTGCGGCTGGCTGGAGGGGGTGAGAACATCCTCGCGTTTCGCGTTGATGAGTATTACTGGCGCGATCTGGGTAAGCCGGAGAATGTGGCGCAGGCCGCGGAGGATGTGAAGCAACAAGTCCTTCAGCTATGAGCGAGCGGAGTTGGAGGGCACGACCAGAAGGAGACGCTGCCGGACAGTGAAATATATACCGCGGCGTCGGGTCGTCGACAACAGGGTGGGGGGTCCAGTTTCCGCGGAGGATTGGCCTGACGCTTGTTGTGAATGTTTTTTCATCCAAAGTTCACATCCGCTTCAACTTTCCGCAACTCGTGCGCGTTAGAATCGTGGGTAGTAACGCGGCGAGCCTGGTCTTTCACCCCTGCGGGGCTGCCGTTCCGGAAGTCAAAAAGGAGAATCCCGCAATGAAAGTTCTGAAATTCGGCAGCTTCGTCTTGATCTTTGCAGCGATCGTGGCTGGCGGTCCCGCCGCCGTGGCCGCATGCACCGTCGCCAGCGTCACCGGTGTCTATGGCATCACTTCGGTCGGCCTGGACAGTTCCGGCCAGCCCGCCTCGAGCGTCGACCAGATCACGGCCGACGGAAAAGGAAAGATCACCGGATCGTCCACGAAAAGCACCAATGGCGTGATCGTGACCTCTACCTTTACCGGGAAGTACACCGTGGCGGCGAACTGTACCGGCAGCGTGACCTTCACTAACGAGGACGGCACCATCGAGCATGATAAGTTCGTCCTCGACGACGCCAGCCAGGGTGCCTTCATGATCCAGACCGACAACAACACCACCCAATCGAAGATCGCGGTCGCACAGGGAACCGCCACTTGCACGGACCTGGGTGTGAAGAATACCTATGCCGTCGAAGCGACTGGGACCGTGGTGGGGAACGGCCAGGCCGCATACGTCGGTCAACTGGTGCTGAACGGAACGGGGAAACTCACAGGCACCATCACCATCAGCCAGGATGGATCGATTGCCTCTGGGGTCGCGCTCACGGGAACCTATGAGATCAACTCGAATTGCACAGGCAGCGCGGTGATCACGCCGAAGGGGCTGCCCGCTATGCACGCGAATCTGTTGGTCGTGAACGGAGGCAAAGAACTCATGGTTATCGAGACCGATGCCACCACCATCATCACTGGGTTGTTCCAGATGTAAGCGTGCCTCGGCGTGAATTTCTTTCGAGGCCTGGAGCGCGTGGGTGCGGGGTTGATCGAGAGAACCTGAGTTGTCGATCACGAAATCGGCGGCTCTGATGTTCTCCGCGTCAGGCTATGGCGCTGCGCGATGTCCTGGCCGGCGGCATCGAGGCCGATCTCAGTTGCTTAAGAGCACGTCAAAGGGATGATTCCGGCTTTTTACTTGCAGCAAGTCACTGGCTTAGATACCATCTGTGCACTTGTTATGAAGAACCTCTATCTGCACCGAATTCGTGTCATAGTCTTGGGGGTAGGTTTTCTTATACCCTCTCCGGTGTGGAGGGAACCAGTGAGCTGAGCAACACGAAATCTTGAAGGCTCCCGAATCCCGCCCCGCCAGAAACGCTGGCTCGGTGGGTTTTGCTTTTTAAGAGCCGCAGGAAGGTCGCATGAAGGACAAGACCAGCATGACCGGCGCCAGCATTCTGTGGGAGTGCCTGGAACGCGAAGGCGTCAAAACGGTATTCGGTTACCCGGGCGGAGCCATTTTGCCCGCGTATGACGCGTTGAAGGGCAGCAAGATTCACCACATTCTGGTGCGCCACGAGCAGGGCGCGACCCACATGGCGGACGGATACGCGCGCGCCGGCGGGCAGGTGGGGGTTGCCGTTGCGACCTCGGGTCCGGGCGCGACGAACATGGTCACGGGGATTGCCACGGCCATGCTCGATTCATCGCCGATCGTCTGCATCACCGGACAGGTGGGCAGCAAGCTGATCGGGTCGGACGCTTTTCAGGAAACCGATATCACCGGTGTTACGCTGCCCATCACCAAGCACAATTATCTGGTGACCCACGCGAGCGAAGTGGCGCGTACGATTCGCGAAGCTTTTTATGTGGCGCGCTCCGGGCGGCCGGGGCCAGTGCTGGTGGATATCACAAAGGACGCGCAGCAGACGACTTGCGAATTCGACTGGGAAGCGGCCAAGCCGCAACTGCCGGGCTACCGTCCTGATCTGTCGCCCGAGACGAAAGAATATGAGCAGGCGCTGGAATTGATTCACAACTCCAAGCGCCCGGTGATATTGGCGGGCCACGGCATCATCATTTCCGGAGCGATGAACGAAGTACGCGAGTTTGCCGAGCGCACGGGCATTCCGGTGGCGCTTACTCTGCTCGGCATTGGCGCGTTTCCGGCGTCGCATCCGCTGAATCTCGGGATGATGGGGATGCACGGCGAAGCCTGGGTGAACCATACGATTCAGGAAGCTGATCTGCTGTTGGCTTTCGGCATGCGGTTTGACGATCGCGTGACCGGCAACTTGAAGACCTACGCGTCGAATGCAAAGAAGATTCACATCGAGATTGATCCGGCGGAAATCAACAAGAACGTGAAGGTGGATGTGCCGCTCGTCGGCGACTTGCGGGAAGTGCTGCATGAATTATTGCCGAAGGTCGAGACTATCGATCGAAGCGAGTGGCTCGACTCCATCGACAAACTGAAAGGCGACGCTGCGGTGCGCGATATTCAGAACCTGCCCGACAGCGGACACCTCTATGCAGCGCACGTGATAAACGATCTGTGGCGCGAGACTCGCGATCGTGAAACGGTGGTAGTGACCGACGTGGGCCAGCATCAGATGTGGGAGGCGCAGTACTACAAGCACGAGAAGGCGCGCAGCTTGATCACTTCCGGAGGACTGGGGACGATGGGCTTCGCGCTGCCGGCGGCGATTGGCGCCAAAGTTGCGCGGCCGGAGGCAGAAGTGTGGGTGGTGGTGGGCGATGGCGGCTTCCAGATGACGTTGTGCGAACTTGCGACCATCGTCCAGGAGAAGCTGAAGGTGAACATTGCCATCATCAACAACGGTTTTCTCGGCATGGTGCGGCAGTGGCAGGAGTTTTTCTACGAGCGGAATTACGCGGCGACGCCGCTGCTCAATCCGGATTTCGCCAAACTCGGCGAGGCTTATGGCATTCGCAGTATGACGGTGACGGAGCGCGCGCAGGTCGTGCCGTCGGTGCGGGCGGCTCGGCAGCATGACGGGCCTGTGCTGATTAATTTTTGTGTGGAGCAAGAGGACACGGTGTATCCCATGGTGGCGGCCGGGGCGTCGTTGCATGAGATGATTCGGCGGCCCAGTAAGATTGTCGAAACGGCCGAAGATGAGTAAGAGAAGTTGATCAAAGGCGACGAGTAGAGACGGCGCAGAAAAAACATGCTGAACACTTACGTGGTTTATGTGGAGAACAAGCCGGGCGTGCTGACCCGCGTGGCGTCGCTGTTTCGCAGGCGCGCTTTCAATATTGATTCGCTGACCGTAGGTCGCACGGAAAAGCCGGAGGTCTCCCGCATGACCATTACGGTTGAGGCGGACCACGACCAGGCGCGCCGCATTGAGGCCAATCTTTACAAGCTCGTCAATGTGCTGCTGGTGGAAAACATTACGAAGCAGCCTGCGATTATTCGCGACCTGGCGATGATCAAAGTCGCCGCCACCCACGAGGCTCGGTCGCATGTGCTGGAACTCGCCAGTGTTTTTCGCGCACGCGTGGTCGACGTTGCTCCTGAGTCGCTGACCATTGAAATTACGGGCGCCGAAGATAAGATTGACGGTCTGCTCGAAGTGCTGCGTCCCTACGGTGTGCTGGAAATGGTACGCACCGGAATTGTGGCGATGCGGCGCGGCAAGTCTTCCGCAACTGGCTCGACTGCGGCCGACGACGAGGATGTAGCAGAAGAGGATGTTTCGCATTCGGTCTAAATCCCCGAATTGGCCTCCGCAGCCAACCCTAATAAGTTCTTAGACTTACAGACACTCCCTGATTGAGCTTGTTTTTAGGACAAGGGCTGCCATCGCCCGTCAGACCTTTGGCAAGTTACCGAAGTTTCTCGAAAAACCCCTAAATCGTTGTTTCTAAATACGTTAGCTGGTATTTATGGGAATGGCTGGGTATTTCTTCGGCCGCAGTGTGCTTACCGAATGACTGGTACGAGCGGCATCGCTATAGGTCTGCCTGCGCACTCGCGCTCGTGGAGAGGACTGTCTCGAGCGGCCAAGCTGTATATCAGCCTGGTCGTGATCGCTGGACTGGGAACGCTTATCTACGGCGGAGTTCACCAGAGCAGCAAGAACATTGCCGAGTTCATTTGCTACCTGGGCATCGCCATTCTGGCGTCGCGTCTCAAAGTAAATCTGCCTGGAATCACCGGAACGCTGTCAGTGAACTTTCTGTTCATTCTGATCGGCGTGCTGGAGCTCAGCTTAACCGAGACGTTGATTCTGGGCGCGGTGTCGATGCTGGCGCAGTGCCTGTACCCGGAACGTCCCAAGGCGATGCAGGTGACGTTCAACGTGTGCGCGGGATCTGTGTCGACGGCGCTGGCTTATGTGGTGTATCACCACCCGCTGGCGAACCTGCTGATCGCGAATCGCCCGATCCTGCTGGGCGTGTCGGCCACGGTGTATTTCATCGCCAACGCGGGCTCGATCGCGACCGTGATTTCGCTCACCGAGCGCCGGCCCCTCACGCGCATTCTGGTGGATTGCTATTTCTGGTCCTTCCCCTACTACCTGGTGGGAGCCGGAATCGCGGGCACGATCGCCTGGTTGAACCAGACTTTCAACTGGGAAACGTCGCTGCTTATGGTGCCTGCCGTCTACCTGATCTACCGCTCGTACCGTCTCTACCTCGGCAAACTTGAAGATGAGAAGCGCCACGTCGAGGAAATGGCGAACCTGCATCTGCGGACCATTGAGGCGCTGGCACTAGCCATTGAAGCCAAGGATCACACGACGCACGAGCACTTGCAGCGCGTCCGGGTCTATGCCATTGAAGTCGCGAAAGAACTAGGCGTGGAAGGGCCGGAGTTGGAAGCGCTGCACGCCGCCGCGCTGCTTCACGATATCGGCAAACTTGCCGTGCCGGAACACATCATCTCGAAACCGGGGCGGCTTAGTCCCGAAGAATTCGAAAAGATGAAGATTCACACTTTGGTGGGCGCGGAGATTCTGGAACGCGTGCGCTTCCCCTATCCCGTGGTCCCCATTGTGCGCGCTCATCATGAGAAGTGGGACGGCTCGGGTTATCCCTTGGGATTGAAGGGAGCGGAAATTCCGATTGGGGCGCGCATTCTCTCCGCTGTCGACTATCTCGACGCCCTTGCTTCCGATCGCCAGTACCGGCGCGCCTTACCGCTGCGGGAGGTCATGCAGAAGCTATCGGCGGAATCGGGCAAGTCGTTTGATCCTAAGGTTGTCGATATTTTGCAGAAGCGGTACCAGCATCTGGAACGGCTGGCCGTGGCGAAGTCGTCGCAAGATCCCGCGGGTCCGCTCTCGACGGCCATTAAAATCGAGCGTGGCCTCGAGCCCGCGGCCGGTTTTGAGAACGCGACTGCGCAGGATTACGCGGGACGCGAAACCACATTCCTGTCTTCTATTGCGGCGGCACGGCAAGAGGCGCAATCGTTGTTCGAGCTCAGCCAGGATCTGGGCGCGTCGCTTAGTCTGACCGAGACGCTTTCTGTATTTTCGGTGAAACTGAAGCCGATGGTGCCGTATGACGCCATCGCCATTTACATCAAACGCGAGGAAGAACTGGTTCCTGAATATGTGAATGGCGATAACTACCGCCTGTTTTCTTCGTTGCGGATTCCCCTCGGGCAGGGACTATCGGGATGGGTCGCACATAATCGCAAGCCGATCATCAACGGGAATCCGTCCGTCGAGCCGGGATACTTGAACGATCCGACGAAGTTCAGCACGCTGCGCTCTGCGCTGGCGGTACCGCTGGAGGGTGTTTCCGGGGTGATCGGCGTTCTCGCGCTCTATCGCGCCGAACGCGACGGCTTCACCACCGATCACCTGCGCATTCTGCTCGCGGTCAGCGGCAAAATGGCGCTGTCGATCGAGAACGCGCTCAAATACGCGCAGGCGGAAAACTCGGCGATCACCGACTACCTCACCGGCCTTCCGAACGCTCGCTCACTGTTTCTGCAGCTCGACCGGGAACTGGCCCGTTGCAAGCGCGACAACTCGTCGTTGACCGTGATGGTCTCTGACATGGACGGCTTCAAACAGATCAATGACCGCTTCGGGCATCTGGAGGGCAATCGCGTGTTGCGCCTGTTTGCCCAGGCGCTGAAAGACAGCAGCCGCGAATACGATTATGTCGCCCGCATGGGCGGAGATGAATTCGTGGTCATCGCCCCTGGGCTTACGCCTGAGGCAGCCAGTAAGAAGGCCGAGCAGATGCGGGCTCTGGCCCGGCAGGCGGGCAACGAAGTTTGCGGCGAAGACATTCTTTCGCTGAGCGTAGGGCGCGCGCTGTTTCCCGACGACGGCAACGACGCGGAGCAACTTCTAGCCGAAGCCGACCGGCGCATGTATCTGGAAAAGCAGAAGGAGCTCTCCTACAAAGACCGCCGCTCGCATCCGCGCATGAAATGCCGGGTCACGATCGAGCTGCAAACCGAGGCGGGAGGAGCTCCGCTGTTCGCCAATATTACCGACGTGAGTCTCGGCGGCTGCTTCGTGGAAACCAGCAACATTCTTGCCCCGGGCACCAAAATCAAAGTGGGCTTTTCGATGGACGACCCCAGCCTGACCGCGGAGGGGGTGGTGGCCAGACTCGATCCTGGCACCGGAGTCGCTGTCCAGTTCCGCGAGGTAAACCGGGAAGGGCGCGAGCGGATGTTCAAGATTCTCGAGTTTGTGCAGAAGACGACCACGTTTTACAACAACCGCTACCTCGATAGCTTGACCAAGAGTTAGCCGACCGAGATTTAGCCTGACGAAGGCCTAGGCTGACCCAGACCCAGTCTGACAAGAATTGAATCGTAAGACGGCCGGCGGGGGCATGTCAGCCTTGCGTTCGTGCTGCAATTTTTCTAGCCGTGGCGCGAACAATTTCTACGGCGATGTGATCGAGCGGCAGAATCTTATCGGCCAGCCCGCTCCGAGCCACCAATCCAGGCATACCCCAAACCACGCTGCTGGCTTCATCCTGCACATAGATCTGGGCGCCTAACCCATGCAGAGCGTCGCATCCCTTGAGGCCGTCCTGTCCCATGCCGGTGAGAACCACGGCCAGCGCGTGCGCTCCGAATATACGGGCGACGGAGTGGAAAAGCACATCCACTGACGGCCGGCAGAAATTCTCCTTCGGGCCTTGATGCGTCCTCAGGTGAACCGATCCATCTTCCCGGCTGAGTACCATGTGAAAATCTCCCGGTGCGATCACCGCACAACCAGGTCGCAGCGGTTCACCGGAAACGCACTCCCGCACGAGCAACGACGATTTCGCCGAGAGGCGTGACGCCAGCAAGGATGTGAAAATTCGTGGCATATGTTGCGCAATGACCACGGGCACGGGAAAGTTTGCCGGCAAAGAAGGCAGAAGCCGGGCCAGTGCGTCCGGTCCTCCAGTGGAGACGCCAATCGCCACAATTTGTATCGCGGATAGAACTCGCGGTGAACAGGAAGCCATCATGGGCCGTGCCCGCACTTCGGGTTTTGCCGCCGGGGTAAGTTTGTTGTGTACTTCGGGCAGATGGCAAAGAGTGCGGATCTTCGGAATGAGTTCGCGGGAGATGGATTCGAGGGTGGCCGTCATGTCGGTACTACTGGGCTTGGTAACGTAGTCGGTAACGCCCAGCGATAGAGCTTCCAGTGTGACCGCAGCGCCATGCTCGGTCATGTTGCTGAACATGATGATGGGAATTCGTGGATCTTTTCTGCGCAGTTCACGAACCGTGGCCAGCCCATCCATCTCGGGCATTTCCAAATCGAGAAGGACAATGTCGGGCTTCAGGGTGGAAAATTTCGCCAGCGCAATATACCCGTTGGCGGCCGTGCCAGCGACCTCGAGTTCCTGGTCGTTCGCGAGAGCCAGCAACAGTGCACTGCGAACCGCAGCGTCATCGTCCACCAGGAACACTCGCTTTTTCACGGTTTCTCGCAATCCGTCTCTTTTCCGTGCAATCTCTTAGTGGCCAGCGTAGGCGACCATGCTCTTAAGGGGTGCATGCGCGCGAGGCGTGGCAGCGGCTGGCCGATCAATGTGAAACTGTCCCACCAGGCCGTGCAGTTGCATCGCCATTTCTGCCAGATCGTTGGCTGCCCTCTGCGACTCTTGAGCACTTGACGACGTACTCCGAACTGCGCCCGCAACTCCCTCAATGTTCCGGGTAATTTCCGCAGAGCCTTTGGCGGCGTCTGCAATGCTGCGCGTCATATCGTTGGTGGTAGTGCTCTGCTCTTCGACCGCGGTGGCAATGGCGCCGGAGATGTTGTTGACCTTGCTGATTACGCCGCCGATCGTACCAATGGCCTCGACCGCGCGCTGCGTGCTGGTTTGAATGGCGGTGATCTTGCGGCTGATGTCCTCTGTAGCCTGGGCAGTCTGCTTGGCGAGTTCCTTGACTTCGTTCGCGACCACGGCAAAACCTTTACCAGCCTCGCCGGCGCGGGCCGCCTCGATGGTGGCGTTGAGGGCAAGCAGGTTGGTCTGCTGGGCGATGGAAGTGATGACCTTGATGACTTCACCGATCTCGGCGCTGGATGCGCCCAGGTCGGAGACGTTGACATTGGCGGTTTGCGCAGTCTGCACGGCGTTGGTGGCAATGTTGGCGGCCTCGTGAGCGCTGGAAACGATAGACCGGATGGTGGTTGTCATTTGCTGGGCCCCGGTAGCAACGTTCTCCAGATTCTGGCTGACCTGCTGCGATGCCTCCGAAACCACGCCGGCCTGGATGGAGGTTTCTTCCGAGTTGGCGGAGATATGCTGGCTGGTTACGGACAGTTCCTCGCTGGCGCTGGCTACGCGTTGGGCATTGTCAGAGATCGATTGAATTAACTGGTGCAAGCCGTTCTTCATCTGGTTCAGGGCGAGGCCCGCTTTGCCGATTTCATCGTCGCTCGTGATTTCCATGTCCGACACGGTCAAGTCCTTCCTGGCAATCTGCTGAATCAGGTCCAGCATTTGATGAATGGATGTGGTAACAGAGCGCACGATCAGCGTGGCAGTTGCCAGCCCGAGAAGGATCCCGAGGGTCAGGCAGACCAGGATCAAGGTACGGGTCTCTGATTCAGACTGGTGGCCTTGCTCCACCGCGGCGCTCGCCAGCTTGGATTCGAGTTCGCCAAGGTTTTTCAGCGCGCCGCGCAACTCGTTGCGAACCTGGGTCGTCTCTGGGCTGAAGGCCAACTGCTCCGCTTCAGTGCTTTTGCCTTCGCGTTTCAATGAGATTTCCTGGTCGGCGATGGCGCGAAATTGTTCGGCAGTGCTACCGATCTCGCCAAATAGCCTCTTCCCTTCGTCAGTGAGCATCGTCTTTTCCAACTCACCAGCGGCTTCCTTGAACTCGGTCTGACCTTCCTGATCGTGCCTGAGCGTGTCTGGAGTTCCCGCCAGCAGGAAACCACGAACTCCGGTGGTTTGCTTCTCAACGGCTTCCGTCATAGTGACCGAAAAGACGAGTTTCTGCGTGTTTCCCAGGGCTTTGGAGTTCGCCTCGGCCAAGTGGATCGTGGATTCGTAACCAATGGCACCAACAGCTCCCATGATGAAAAGAAGCCCACCGAAACCTAAAGCGAGTTTCATTTTCAGGCTGATCTTGTTCACCGTTCTCCTCTTTTTTCCCAGCTCCACGCGCATTCGCCTCTTAGCTGCGTCTACGAAATCTGAGCCTGGAGTTCGCAGAGGACCGGGATCGCAGTCCTGGACTCGGTGGCCGTCAACGAAAACGAGCTGAATTGTTGCCATGCCATGGAATCGCTCCTATATCCTCCCGGCCTCAGGCGGGGCTGCATCGAGAAGTCCGGGAAGGGCAGCGCGAACAATGGCGGGCAGATCGAGCAACTCGGTGACATGGTGCTGGCTGACGAACGAGCCCAGGATGCCGCCGTGGGAGCTGCGCGACTCGACTGCTTCATGCCCCTCTACGATGTCGACGATCCGATCCACGATTAGGCCCACGGTACGGTTGCCCTCGGAATAGACCACGATGTGGATCGACCCTGGGGCTGCTTGCGGGTCGGGGTCGCGGGTGGTGGGAATTAGTCCGGACAGGCGCAGCAGAGGAATGATCTGCCCGCGGTATTGCATGACTTCCTGACTGCCTGTGTGCTCGACGACCGTTCGCGGGAATTCCTCCAGGCGCGCCACCATGGCCAGCGGAATGGCCACCCGTCCCTCCAGGCCGTTTTTGGCCAGGAGCAATGTGTGGTCGCTCGAGGCCCCCTGTGCGGCCGCTTCTCTCCGCCCTTCGGCAGGGGCGGGCTGGTGCGCCTCTGCGATCACTTTTGCTTTTTGTGCCAGCCCCAGCACATCGAGTATCAGCGCGACGCGACCGTCGCCCATAATGGTGGCGCCCGAGTAGGCGTTGATTCCCTTCAGTTGCTTGCTCAGCGGCTTGACCACGATTTCCTCGGTGTCGGCAATTTCATCCACGACCAGCCCGAACTGCCGATCGCCGGCCTGCAGTACGACGATGTTGACCGGGCAGGAGCCTGATTTTCCGGCCTCATCCCGGACTCCCAGCTCCCGGTCGAGATAGACCAGAGGCAACAATCGTCCGCGCAGGCGATAGACGGGAGCGCCCTGGGCTAGTTCAATCCCTTTTCCACTTTCCGCAGAATCCAGGCGCACGAGCTCCGACAAGCTGACTTGGGGTATGGCATAACGTTCCCCCGCGCAGGTCGCGATCAGCGCCGGAATGATGGCCAGGGTCAGCGGAATCTTTACGCGCACGGTGGTCCCACGGCCCGGTGTCGAGTGGATGTCGACTGCACCTCCGATTTTCTCCACATTCGTTTTCACGACGTCCATGCCCACGCCGCGGCCGGATACCTTCGTGACTTTCTCGGCAGTGGAAAATCCAGGAAGAAAGATCAGGTTAAAGACATCCAGCTCGGGCATTTGCGCGGCCTGCTGGGCGGAGACGACGCCGCGTTCAATCGCCTTCTGGCGGATGCGATCGCTGTTCAACCCGGCGCCGTCGTCCCTGATTTCGATGTTGACCTGGCCGCCTTCGTGAAAGGCGCGCAAAGTCAGGGTTCCCGTTGCTGTTTTGCCCGCGCGCTCGCGCGCCTCGGGTTCTTCGATGCCGTGGTCCATGGCATTGCGAATGAGATGAGTCAGCGGATCCTTGATGGCTTCGATTATTGTTCGGTCCAATTCGGTGTCCTGGCCTTCCATTTCGAGCCGGACTTGCTTGCCGCAGCCGACAGACAGATCGCGCACGGTGCGCGGGAGCTTGCTCCAGATGTTGCTGATGGGCTGCATGCGGGTCTTCATGACTTCGCCCTGCAGTTCGGTGGCGATGAGATTCACTCGCTGGGAAACCGCCTGACATCGCGCGTCCTGCAGACTGTTGGAAAACTGCAGCAACTGGTTACGCGCCAGCACCAGTTCGCCCACCAGATTCATCAGCCGATCGAGCAGAGTGACTGCCACGCGTATGGTGTCGACCGAGTCTGGATGACGCGACTCCACCGTCTTCTGAGCCGCGAATACGTCCTCGGGGCTGACCGCGCCCTGGGCGACAAGAATTTCGCCAATCTTGTGTCGGCCTTTTTCCTGGATATCCAAAGCCAGAGCAAGGTCTTCGGGGCGGACTTGCCCGCGTTCGACGAGGACTCCGCCGATCTTGGTTGGATCAGGAGAAACCTTGGCGAGCTTGGGTTTGCGTGCTGGCTTTTTCGCTTTTGTAGTGGCTTCTGTTTTCTCCGCCGAATGATGCTCGTCGAGGGAAGGCTGGGAAGCGCGCGCTGCCTCGGGCGCAGAGTTGGACGCTGCCGTCGAAGGCTCGTGCCCAGGTTCGTCCTGCAAATGTCCAAGAAGTCCGATGAGAGTCGCATAGTCTTCTTCGCCATCCTCGCCCGAGGCTTGGATGGCGGCGAGCATGCATCGAACCGCATCCACCATGGCGAGCAAACTGCTGGTGATCTGCTCGTTGAGCGCCAACTCGCCATCGCGCAACCGGGAGAGCAGGTTTTCACCCGCGTGGGTCAGCTTTTCCAGCCGCGTAAAACCGAGGAATCCACAACTGCCTTTGATGGTATGAATCGTCCGAAAAATGCTGGCCAGAAGCTCTTTGGAGGAAGGCTCGCTCTCGAGCTTTACGAGTTCCTGGTCCAGTCGGTCCAGGTTCTCGGTGCTTTCGCTGAGAAACTCCTTAACAATGTCGTCCATAGATTCCACCGCCGGCGCCTGCAGTCTGTCTCTACGCCACATCGGCATTCTGGGAGACAACTTAAGTTCGAGCGGCGTTTTCGCGCCCGGCGAAGGAGGACGGAGTTTGGCCGCGCTTGAAGCCTGCCTCCGCCCCCCTTACACTGGAACCATGCACGTGCATGCTCATGGCGGGGGCGGTCCCACGCGGGTTCTGAAGATCTCGCTAGCGGTGACCCTGGCCTACATCGTGCTGCTGGTTGTGGCCGGGATTCGCGCCCATTCTCTGGCGCTGCTCTCCGAGGCCGGGCATAATCTTTCCGACTTCCTTGCGCTTCTGTTGTCGCTGGTCGCGGTTTATTTCCAGTCGCGTCCGGCCAACTCGACCAAGACTTACGGATATCATCGCGCCGGAGTGCTGGCTGCACTGGTGAATGCAACTTCGCTGGTTGCGGTTTCGTTCTTTATTTTCTACGAGGCCTTCCGGCGACTGCAGCATCCCGAGCACGTACAGGCCAGCGTAATGATGTGGGTTGCCGCCGCGGGCGTGGTGATGAATGGAGTCATCTCGCTGCTGCTGTATCGCTCAAGCAAGGGCTCGGGCGGTGACGTGAATATCCGCAGCGCGCTGCTGCACGAAGTCGGAGACACGCTTTCGACCGCGGCCGTGATTGTCGGAGGCTGGGCGATCCTGGTCACAGAGAATTACTGGATTGATTCGGCGTTGTCGTTCGGCATTGGCGCTCTGATTTTGTGGTCGGGTTTCGGCATCGTGCGCGAGACCCTGAATATTCTGCTGGAAGGTACGCCGCGCGGCATGAAGCTGGAGAAGATCGAATCCGCGATTCGGACGATTGGCGGGGTCAATGACGTGCATGATCTCCACGTCTGGAGCATCGGATCGGAAACCCACGCTCTCTCCTGCCACATTTCGATCGCCGACATTCCTCCGTCGGTAAGCGAGCGCATTTTGCGCGACGTGAAGGAATGCCTGATGCACGACTTCCGCATCGTTCATACGACCATCCAGTTCGAGCACGTAGTGTGTGAAGTAGCGCACGGCTGCGTCATTCCGGTGGGTGAGAGCGAAGAGCACCATCATCACCACAGCCACTGAAAGCGCGGCGGCTGCTAACCTGGTTGTTGGTCGTAGATCTCCCGCACGCGTTCAATCGTGTCTGCGTCTTCCGCCGACTTATCCGGCCGGAGGCGGACGATACGTGGAAAGCGCAACGCGTAACCGCTCTCGTGGCGGTCGGATCGCATCATGTTGTTGAAAGCGACCTCCAGAACGATCTTCGGATCGACCACCCGCCGGAACCCCTGATCTTCAATCGTGTGGTCGAGGAACCATTGCGTCATCTCGGCGATCTCGGCGTCGGTGAGACCGGTATAGGCCTTGCCGATGTTCACCAGCCTGCGTTTATCGGTATCCTCGTTCGTCTCCCAAACCGCGAAGGTGTAATCGCTGAGCACGCTGACGCGCTTGCCATGCCCGTATTCAACGGCGGTCACGACGACATCGAGCGTGGCCAGTTCACGCTTCATCTTCAGCCAGGACTTCCCGCGCTTGCCGGGCGTGTAAGGCGAGTTGAGATCCTTGATCATCAGTCCTTCATTGCCACGCGCTTGCGCCGCCGCAAAGAGCTCTTCCAGTTCCTCGGGCGAGCCCGCGCGGAACACGGGAGCGCGAATGATGCGAACCTCTGAGTTTTCGTCCTGATCCTCGAAAGCCAACTTTTCTTGCGTTCCTGCCTTGCCTGTTTTTCTCTGCGCCTCTGTGTCTCTGTAGTGAATGATTTTCCGTTCCGCCGACAGCAGTTCATCCAAGATCCGCGCCCGCTCCCGCAGCGGACGATCGATCACCAAATCTCGGCCCGCGAACAAAACGTCGAACGCCAGAAATGCGACCGGAATTTCTCTCAACAGTTTATGGCTCACTTTCTTCCGTCCCAGCCGTTGCTGTAAAACCCTGAACGGCCTCGGACGCCCGGCCGCGTAATCCCAGGCCACGATTTCTCCATCGAAGATGGCGTCTTGCGGCAGTCCGGCCAACGCATCCGCCAACTCCGGAAACGACTCCGTGACCTCGTCGCGCGTGCGCGAGAAGAATTTCACCTTGTCGGCGGCTGCGTGAGCTTGCGCGCGGATGCCGTCATACTTATCTTCCACGGCTGCTTCCGCGAAGTAACTCAAACCCTCCTCCGCTGAATCGATTGGGCTGGCCAGCATGAATCCCAGCGGATGGAATATCCTCATCTTCGCTTCCACCAACTTGCCCGCAGACGCCAGTCGAACGACCTCGCCGATATCACCTACGAGCATGTTGGCGCTTTGCACCTCCGCTAAGGTTCCCCCGTAGGCCCTTGCAATTGCCTCTTCCACCAGGCTCTCCTTCAGCCCGATGCGCAGATCGCCGGTCATGATTTTCACGATGTACTTGGCTTCAAGTGGAGTCGCGCGCGCCAGAAGATCGCGCACGACGGCTGTCTTCGCGGCCGTTCCGTGGGCCTCCGCGATGCGACGAAACGTCGATTCCATTTCCAATACAGTCAGGCCCTGATCCGGGTGTTCAGGGAGGACTTCGCCTGCGATCGATCCTAAGTCGCCGTGACGGCGATAAGCTGCCGTGAGTTCGCCTTCATTTTTGCCCGACAGCTCGGCCACGATCCGCCACAGCGAACGTCCGCCCATCTGCAGAGTCGTCTCTTCCCAAGCCGGAAACGCCCGCCCCGAAAGGAAGACCGCCGAGACAGCGGCCTCATCGGTTGGGCGCAATTTGAAATACTCGGCGACGATACCCACCTTCAACAGCTTCTTGGTGGTTGCCGCAATCGCTTCGCAAGCTATAGCCAACCTCTGCATGCATCTCCGACGATGGCGCGGGACGGCCCCGATGAAAGGCCTGTGCTGGCTGCGTGCGCGGGTCTAACCCTCGCGCCTGCTTGGACTTGCCGCGCTCACAACCCCATCCTAAACGACTCCCAGCCTGTGGTACCCTAGAAGGTGCGTCGCGTCTCGGTCAGGAGCATCTAATAGTCGTGCGTAGACTGCGAAATTACTTGCGATTTCTCGCTGCCGTGCAACTTCTGCCCGCTCTCGAAGGTGGAGAAGAAACGCTGGTCGGCGGCCAAGCCGTGCTCGAGGGAGTGATGATGCGCTCTCCGCACGCGTGGGCGATCGCTTGCCGCAAACCCTCGGGTGAAGTCGTCACGATGAGCGAACCGCTCGAGCGTCCTTCCGAGAAGCATAAGTGGATGGCCTGGCCGATCGTTCGCGGCGTCATGACGCTCGGCTACGCTATGAATCTGGGCTACCGTGCCCTGCGCTTCTCGGCAAACGTCGCAATCGAAGATGTGATGCAGGGCGACGAGAAAGCGCATGTAGCGACGAACGCATCGTCCGTCCCGCCAGCGCAAAGCGCGGCGGACTCCGCCAAGTCCCGCGAGAAGGCTGCCACCGTCAGCAACTGGCTGGCGGTCGGAAATCTTGTGCTCTCGCTCGCGTTCTTTATCTTCATGTACAAATACATTCCCCTGCTGGCGGCGACAGAGCTGAAAAAGATGGATCCCGCGCTGGGCGGACGGATTATTTTCAACCTGATCGACGGCGGCATCCGCTTGGTCTTGTTCCTATTCTTTATCTGGGGTGTGTCGCTCTGGAAAGATATCCGCCGGGTCTACGAATATCACGGCGCTGAACATAAGACCGTCTTCGCTTTCGAAAATGGCGACCCCCTCACGACCGAGGCGGTGCAGAAATATTCGACGTATCATCCGCGTTGCGGCACCAGCTTTTTGATGACGGTGATGCTGATCTCGATCGGTTTCTACATGCTGGTCCCGTTCACCACGTTCTGGGCGCGATTTGCTTCGCGCATCGTGCTGTTGCCGATCATTGCAGGAGTTTCGTACGAGATCATCCGCTTCGCGGCCAAACACCGCGGATCGCTCTTCGCGCTGATGACTGCTCCAGGCCTGTGGCTGCAGCGGATTACCACCCAGCCTCCGTCCGACGAGATGGCGCAATGCGCCATCACTGCTCTCGACCAAGCCATGGACCTCGAAAAAGAGCGCGGGGGCGAGTTGGTGATTGCCTAGCGGTCCCGCCGCGAATACTTTCTCTCCGCCTTCTCACAACATTACAATGCCGTAGAGACGTAACTTGTTACGCCTCTCTTGCCCCCGAGACGGGGCTGCGGCGCGAGCCGAGATGTAGCCAGCTACGTCTCTTGAGAGATTTCAATGTTTGAACGACTTGACCAAATCGAAGCCCGCTACGAAGAGCTGACCAACGCTCTGGCGTCGCCGGATATCGTGAATGATTCGGCCAGATACCAGAAGACCGCCAAGGCTCACGCCGAAATCGCCCCCATGGTGGAGAAGTACCGCGAGTATAAGGACCTGACCAAGGGCATCGCGGAAAGCAAGGCCATGCTCGTGGAAGAAAAAGATCCCGAGATGCGCGCCTATGCTCAGGATGAACTCGACAAGCTGGAAGCTCGTGTCGGCACGGTGGAGGAAGAACTCAAGGTTCTGCTGCTTCCCAAAGATCCGAACGACGAAAAGAACGTCATCCTGGAAATTCGCGCTGGCACCGGGGGAGACGAAGCCACGCTCTTCGCCGCCGAGATCTTCCGCATGTATACCCGCTACGCGGAGACGCAGCGCTGGAAGGTCGAGGTGCTTTCGTCCTCGGAATCATCTGCTGGCGGCCTGAAAGAAGTTATCGCCATTATCGAAGGCAATCGAGTGTTTTCGCAGCTCAAGTATGAAAGCGGAGTCCACCGCGTGCAGCGCGTGCCGGCCACCGAACAGCAGGGACGTGTTCATACCTCTGCTGTCACGGTCGCGGTGCTGCCCGAAGCCGAAGACGTTGACATCAAAATCGAAGCCAAGGATTTGCGGATCGATACTTTCTGCTCTTCCGGCCCCGGAGGCCAGTCCGTGAACACGACGTACTCGGCTGTGCGCATCACACATATTCCGACTAACACGGTCGTGAGCTGCCAGGACGAAAAATCGCAAATCAAGAACCGTGAAAAAGGCATGCGCGTGCTGCGATCGCGGCTCTACGAAATTGAAATGGAGAAGCAGCAACAGGCGCTAGCTAAAGAACGCAAGGCAATGGTTGGTTCCGGCGACCGCAGTGAGAAGATCCGCACTTATAATTTTCCACAGAACCGCCTGACCGATCACCGCATTGGATTCACTATCCACCAACTCGAAGCCGTGATGGACGGGAAATTGCAGCCGCTGATCGAAGCGCTCACAACCTACTACCAAGCCGAAAAGATGAAACAGGAAGCGGCCAGCGCAGTTTAAGGGAAGAACGTAAGCGTTGTTGCCCGCGAAGTGGGAGGGACGATGCCCGGACTTGATAAGACGCTTGCGTCAGTCCTCGCTGACCGTTACACGGCGAATGCTGCGAGAGTCCGCGAACTGGCCGCGCCGCTGACCAACGATCAGTTCTGGCAGAAGCCGTTCCCTTATGGAAACAGCTTTGGCCACCTCGTTCTGCACCTCACAGGGAACCTGAACTACTACATCGGCGCGCAGATCACGAAGACCGGATATGTGCGCGACCGCCCCCGCGAATTCAACGATCCGAGTCCTCCGGGGAAAGAGGAGGCGCTGAGGCATTTCGATGATGCCGTCACGATGGTGCTGCGGACCATCCGCGCACAGTCGCTGGAGGATTGGTCGGCAGACTACTCGGGAGCCGGTACCGATGCCACCACACGTCTCGCCATGATCCTGCAATGTGCAGCGCATATGCAGCACCACATCGGCCAGATGATTTACCTTGGCTATCAATGGAAGCAGACAGGGCCTCCGAGGTGAATTGGACCGTATAGTGCAGCTCAAGCAACTTCTCAACTCCGCTGTCGCTCGCCTTACTGCGGACCAAGTTCCATCCCCGCGTCTGAACGCCGAGTCGCTGCTCATGTTTACGTTGAATTGCGATCGCGCCTATTTTTTCGCACATCCCGAACGTGAACTTACGGCAGACGAACAAACTCGTTACGAAGTTGTGCTTACTGAACGAGCGCGCGGGGTGCCCACGCAATACATTACGGGACACCAGGAATTCTGGGGTATGGATCTCATCGTAACGCCGGCGGTGCTTATTCCGCGGCCCGAAACTGAACATGTCATCGAAGCCGTGTTGGAATTCGCTACGGGGCGGAAGCCTGGCGGGCAAGAGCGGCCGTCCCACACAACCCGCATTCTTGATGTTGGTACCGGGTCAGGCTGCATTGCGGTGGCGTTGGCGAAGGAGTTTCCGCGCGCCGAAATTCACGCCAGCGACATCTCGGCGGCTGCGCTCGAAATCGCTCGCGCCAACGCTGCTCGACTTCAGTTCGAGAGCCGCATCCAGTTTCATCGGGCAGATCTGCTGGCAGGTCTCGACCTCGACGGCTTCGATTTCATTGTGTCGAACCCGCCGTATGTCGGCGAGTCGGAAGAAGATCAGGTTCAACTGGAGGTCCGCAAGTTCGAGCCGCGCCAGGCTGTTTTTGCCGGGGCCACTGGGATGGAGATCATAGCCCGGTTAATTCCTCAGGCTCGCGCCGCGCTGCGTCCGGGCGGATGGCTCATTATTGAAATCAGCAGCACCATCGCACACGCGACGAAACATCTTCTAAATGGCTGGGATGACGTAGTCATCAGCCCAGATCTGCAGGCGATTCCGAGGATTGCACGAGCGAGGAAGCCACGTTAGGTCCGCTACGGTCGCGCTGCGGCGGGCAGAATCTCTTCGACGTCGATGATCTCGGTAGGATAGTTCCCGGTGTAGCAAGCTGAGCAATACGAAATGTTCTCACCCTCGCCGCAAGCTTTCTTGAGTCCTTCGAGCGAAAGATAGGCCAGCGAATCCGCGCCGATGTAGTCTCGAATCTCGCTGATAGATTTGTTGGCGGCAATCAGCTGGTTCTTCGAAGGCGTGTCCACGCCGTAATAGCAAGGCGAAACAGTAGGTGGGCACGAAATGCGCATGTGGACTTCCTTGGCCCCGGCGCTGCGGATCATGCGCACAATTTTCCGGCTGGTAGTGCCGCGCACAATCGAATCGTCGATCAGCACCACGCGTTTGCCTTGCAGCAGCGAGCGTACCGGATTCAGCTTCAGCTTTACGCCAAAATCGCGGACGCTCTGGCTTGGCTCGATGAAGGTGCGTCCGACGTAGTGATTGCGGATCAGAGCAAAACGAAAAGGAATACCGCTCTCGGCCGCAAAGCCCACAGCAGCGGTTACGCCGGAATCGGGCACGGGAACAACCAGATCTGCCTCGACGCCGGCTTCCCGCGCCAACTGGCGCCCTAGTTCTTCGCGGCTAGTCTGCACCGCGCGGCCGAAGACAATGCTGTCGGGACGCGAAAAATACACGTGTTCGAAGATGCAGCTCGACTGCGGCGCGGCTGTCGAGTAGAACCGCGAACTGATTCCCTCCGGGCCCACGACGATCAGCTCCCCCGGTTTCACGTCGCGCACATATTCGGCGCCGATCAAGTCGAACGCACAGGTCTCAGAAGCAAAGACGATGGTGTCTTGCTTCTGCCCTTCCAGCGCTGCGATCCGGCCCATGGCCAGCGGCCGGAAGCCGCGCGGGTCGCGGACCGCGAACACGCGGTCGTTGCTCATCATCACCAGCGAAAACGCCCCCTCGACCCGTCGGAGCGCGTCGGCCACCGCTTCCGGCAACGTGTGTTCCTTAGAAAGAGCGATCAGATGAACAATGACTTCAGTGTCGCTGTTGGTCTGAAAAATCGAGCCCTGACTTTCGAGGTGTGCGCGCACCTGCTGCGCGTTGGTGAGGTTGCCGTTGTGGGCTACAGCAATCGAACCTTTGTTCGATTGCACCAGGATCGGTTGCGCATTGAGCAACGCAGAGTCTCCGGCTGTCGAGTAACGCGTGTGGCCGATGGCGAGCGTGCCTCGCATTTTCGAGAGCACATCTTCGGTAAAGATGTCGGCCACCGAACCCATGGCCTTGTGCGAGCGCGAGGTCAGACCATCGGAGGTGACAATCCCGGCCGACTCCTGACCGCGATGCTGCAACGCATGCAGACCGAGGTAGGCGAGCTTCTCCGCCTCGGGGCGGTTGAAGATCGCCACCACGCCGCACTCGTCATGGAATTTGTCGGAAGAATGCATTTCGCTCCAGGTCCTTATAACTATGGACTAACTAATTCTGGATCTGTTTGCAACGCCGCTTCGACCGCTCCTTCGTAAGCCGAAGTCAACTCCGAAATCGCCACCGAAATTACGACCTTGCCCTCGAACGAAATTTCCAGCCGATCCGGAATCGTTTCTCCAATCACGTCGGCGGCTACGCCATACTTCACCGCTATTTGTTTGATTGGTGTCAGCTTATCGGGGTCGCAAGAGATTACGATCCGGCTCGCATCTTCCCCAAAGAGCACGAACTCCCCTGGAAGCCCGCGAGAAGCTAGGTTCACCCTGGCGCCCACGTTCTTCGGAAATGTCGCTTCGGATAGCGCAATTGCGAGTCCGCCGTCCGCGCAATCATGCGCGGAGTCTACCAGGCGATGCGCGATCAATGCGATGACAGCCTTTTGCAACCCGGCTTCCTTCTCCAGATCCAGTTCAGGAGGATAGCCCCAGACCTTGCCAAAAATTTCCTTGGCGTATTCCGACGACCCGAACTCGGTTTCTGCATCGGTGATATCGCCAGATTCTCCGGCATGCAATAGCACAATCGTGCGTCCCGGCGTGGCGAAATGCATTTTCGCGGCCTTGTGCACATCGTCGAGAATTCCTACGACTCCCAGCACGGGCGTGGGATAAATTCCTTCGCCTAGAGTCTCATTGTAGAAACTGACGTTGCCTCCGGTAATAGGGATTTCCAGTTCTTCGCAAGCCTTCGTGATGCCGTCAATGGTTTGCGAGAACTGCCACATGATATGGGGCTTTTCAGGATTGCCGAAGTTCAGGCAATTGGTTGCGCCCACCGGAGTTGCGCCCGAGCAGGCGACCTTGCGGGCGGCTTCGGCGACGGCATGCATCGCGCCCAGTCGCGGATCGAGATAACACCAGCGTCCGTTGCCATCAAGCGCCATCGCCAGTGCGCGCTCTGGATCCCCGGGGTTCGTAGGTTTAATGCGGATGACGCCAGCATCGCCTGCTCCCGGGGCTTCGACTGTGTTCGTCTGCACCATGTGGTCGTACTGCTGCCACACCCAGCGCTTGCTGCAGATATTCGGGCTGGCCAGCATCTGCTTGAGATCAGCAGTGAAATCGCGGGCTGCGCCCAGTCTGACGCTCTCGGGCATCTCGCGTGGCACCGGCGGTTCCCATCGCGCCATCGGACGTTTGTATACGGGAGCGTCGTCCGTCAGGGCTGGATTCGGAATCTCGGCCACAACCTTGCCATGCTCCAGCACGCGCAGCTTGTTGTCTGCAGTTACCTTACCCACTTCAACCGCATCGAGTCCCCATTTTTCAAAAACGCGGAAGACCTCTTCTTCGCGGCCTTTTTGCGCGACGAGCAGCATGCGTTCCTGCGATTCGCTCAGCATGATCTCGTACGGAGTCATCCCAGTTTCACGTTGCGGCACGCGGTCGAGTTCGATTTCAACGCCTACGCCGCCGCGTCCGCCCATTTCGCAGGTCGAACAAGTCAGTCCAGCCGCGCCCATATCTTGAATACCGACGATCGCCCCTGTCTGCATCGCCTCGAGGCAGGCTTCGAGCAGGAGTTTCTCGAGGAACGGATCGCCGACCTGCACGTTGGGCCGCTTCGCTTCGGAAGCTTCGCTGAACTCCTCACTGGCCATGGTGGCGCCGTGGATGCCGTCGCGTCCGGTCTTGGCTCCCACGTAGATTACCGGATTGCCTTCGCCTGCCGCCTTGGCGTAGAAGATTTCATTTTTTCGCACCAGGCCGAGGGCAAAGGCGTTGACCAGCGGATTGCCCGAATAGCAGGGCTCGAATTTCGTTTCGCCGCCGAGATTCGGAACGCCGAAGCAGTTGCCGTAGGAGGCGACGCCGCTGACTACACCTTCGAGGACAGAATGATTTTTGTGGAGTTCTGCCCGGGTGAGGATTCGTGGAGCAGTGGGCGCCTCGTCCGTCTGGCTCGGGTTAAGCCCGGCTGCCTGCGAGGGCGAGTTGCCCGCGTCCACACGAGCCGTGATCGGGCCGAACCGCAGCGAGTCCATCACCGCGACGGGCCTGGCGCCCATGGTGAAAATGTCGCGGAGAATGCCGCCTACGCCGGTGGTGGCGCCCTGAAACGGCTCGATGAACGATGGGTGATTGTGGGATTCGATTTTGAAGGCGCAGGCCCAGCCGTCGCCAATATCGATGATGCCTGCGTTTTCGCCCGGACCCTGCAGCACGAGTTTGCTGCGGGTAGGCAGACGTTTCAGGTGCACTCGCGACGACTTATACGAACAGTGCTCGCTCCACATTACGCTGAAGATGCCGAGTTCGGTGATGGTGGGCTCGCGGCCGCCGAGAAGTTGCTTGATCTTCTCGTATTCCTCGAGCGTCAGGCCGTGCTGCCGGAGCGTCTCCGGAGAAAATGCAGAAGTCAAAGAGGTGGCCATGGAAGGAGCTTCTATTGTCGCATTTTGGAGCGCGGGAGGGTAGCCCGGGGAAACCCGCTGCGTTCACGGCCCAGGTCTCCTGCTACGATTCTCTAATCCATGAAATCGATCGTTGTAGGAACGGCAGGGCACATCGACCACGGAAAAACGGCGCTGGTGAAGGCGCTGACCGGCATCGATGCCGACCGACTGGAGGAAGAGAAGCGCCGCGGCATCACCATTGACCTGGGTTTTGCGCATCTCGACTTGGTGGGTGCGAACGGTGAGCCGTTGCATATCGGCTTCGTCGACGTACCGGGGCACGAGCGTTTTGTGCGCAATATGCTGGCGGGTGTGGGGGGCATCGATCTTGTGCTGCTGGTTATCGCGGCCGACGAGTCGATCAAGCCGCAAACCCGGGAGCACTTCGACATTCTGCAACTGCTCGGCGTGCAGCGTGGCCTGACGGTCCTTACCAAGTCGGACGCCGTGGATTCGGAGACGCTCGATGTGGTGCGACTGGAAGTGGAAGAGTTTCTGCGCGGGACATTTTTAGACAACCCAGCATCCATCGTTGCCGTGAGCTCGCTGACCGGAGCCGGCCTGGACGATCTGAAACAAGCCCTAACCTCTGCGGCGGAAGAAGCGCAGCCGCGAGACTCCCGCGCTCTGGCTCGTTTACCGATAGATCGCGTGTTTACCATGAAGGGATTCGGCACGGTGGTGACCGGGACGCTGGTGGCCGGGACGATGCGTCGCGAAGAGGAGTTGGAAGTCTTCCCCACTGGCCAGAAAGTTCGCGTTCGTGGAGTGCAGGTGCATGGAAAATCGGCCGACGCCGCGGTCGCTGGCCAGCGCACGGCGTTGAACCTGGCGGGAGCCAGCACCGACGATCTGTCGCGCGGGATGACGTTGGCGCCGGTTTCGACGTTTGCGACAGCGCGTCGCCTGGACGTGCGGCTTCGCTTGCTGCCATCTGCGCCGCGGTCGCTGAAATCTCGCGCGCGAGTGCACTTCCATTCCAGCACGATGGAAACCGTTGCGGAGATCGCCCTTTACGGCGTCAAGCAACTCACCCCAGGCTCGCAGGGCTTCGCGCGACTGAAGCTTCCGGGGCCGACACTGTTGCTGCCCGGAGACCGGTTCATTATTCGCCAGTTCTCGCCGGTCGTAACCATTGGCGGCGGAGTTGTGCTGGACTCGACTCCTATTCCGCGGATGCCCAGACACCAAGACTTCCTTGAGATTCTGTCCGCTGGCGATCAGGAAACTGTGCTCAGAGCTCGAATCGCCAGGCGAGGTCACGACGGAATCTCAATCCCTCAACTTATCGCCGAAACTGGGTGGACCAGAAACTCGATCGAAGCGGCGCTCGCCGAGGCCGTGAAAACCACGCACGTATTGCTGGTCGGCGATCGGTTTGCGGATGCGCCCGCAGTAGCCCGGCTGCAACAGCTTATCCTGAGTTCGGTCGAGGAATTTCACGGGAAGAACCCACTGGTGGGCGGGATTGCGCGGGAAGCGTTGCGTGAGCGGGTGAAAGCGCCCTCAGAGATTTTCGCTGCGGCACTCGATCTACTGTCTCGGGAAAACAAAATCGAAGCCGCCGGCGATCTGGTGCGACTCCGGGGACGAGGCGTGGTCATGAAGGACGAGGAGGCTGAATCGAGGAAGCAGATCGAAGCGGCCTTCGCTGGGGCGGGATTGAAAGTTCCTGCACTGCAGGAAGTAATTGCCGGCCTCAAGGTGGACAAATCGCGCGCCCAGAAGATTGTTACGCTGCTGCTGCGCGACAAGTTGCTGGTGAAGGTTTCGGAAGAGTTGGTATTTCATCGCAGCGCGCTCGAAGAATTGCGTCGGCTGGTCGCGGCGCAGAAGGCCCGATCTTCGAAGATGGATGTCGCCACGTTCAAGGAACTGGCTGGGGTTAGCCGCAAGTATGCCATCCCGCTGCTGGAATATTTAGATCGCGAACGGGTTACGCGGCGCGTGGGGGATGCGCGCGAAATTCTCTAAATTTCAGATCTTCTCTTCCGGAAACTCTACTTCCAGCCCCAGCGGATCGGTGAAGCGGTTGGTAAGGTTGGCGAGACCGGTCAGCAGATGGATGTCGACGATCTCCGGCTCGGAGAACTGCGTTTTAAGAGGTGCGAAGTCGGCGTCGCTGATTTCGCGCGGCGTGCGCGTCAGTTTCTCGACGTAGATGAGGGCAGTGCGTTCCTTTTCGCCATAGCGCGAATAATCTCCCGCTTTGAGGGCGGACCAATCGTCCGCCGTCAGCCCAACCCTCTTCGAAGACGCCACATGATGCTGGACGCAGTAGTGGCATCCATTGATGAGCGACACGCGAAGGTAAATCAATTCATAGAGCCTGCGATCGAGTGAGCGCCCCACGCTTGCGTAGAAGCTGAGAAAATTCTTAAGCATCTCCGGACGATGGGCGAGCGCCTTTTGCGCGTTGCCCGGCTTTCCGCGCAGGGCCTTGTCGTAAATCTCGCTGACTTCAGGTGAGGCTGTTTCTTGGGCAACCAGGCTAATCCGCGCCATTCAATCCTCCGGCGTTGAAAGTGTAGAACTGCTAATCATAGATGAAAGCAGATCGAGAGGCTGCCTGGCCCGCAAGTGAGCGACCCACGGTTCTTCGTTCTTCGCGCCTTCCAAGTGTGGCAATGCGGCAGCCTGTGCGGCTGTACCACCGCCGACCGCATAGGGAGAGATACTTGCCACACCGCAGCGCGCTCTTTACAGTGCACTTCATACCGGAGGATGCATGAAGAATGTGTTGATGGGAGTGATCATGGTTTGTGCAACCGCCGCCTGCGCTTGGGGGCAAGCCGATCCGGAATCCACGAAGTCGAAGATTGTGGCTCTCGAACAGTCGTGGAACCAGGCCTACAAATCCGGTGACACCAAGGCTCTCGATGCGCTTCTCGACGACGGGATCGTGCTGGTGAACGACGACGGCTCGGTACAATCCAAAGAGGAATTCCTCGCGAGTGTAAAATCGTCTACGCCGCAGGCCACGGTGCAGCAGCAGCAAGTCGCGCCCGAATCTTTCAGCGTGCATGTGTTCGGAAATGTTGCGATCGCGACCGGAGTCATGCGCGTGAAAGGGGTCGAAGCCGGTAAGCCTTATATCCGGCGCGAACGCTTTGTTGACACCTGGCTGCAGAAGAAGGGAACCTGGGTATGCGTCGGCACCAACGCGACGCCCGTTCTGCACTGAGGCGCCTACACTAAACCACTATCTAAGGAGTTCCCGCCCTGCCACTTACCATTCGTTCTGTCACCGTTGATGACGCTGCGCTGCTCCGGACCATGATTCGCGAGCTGGCGGAGTTTGAGGGCTGGCTCGACTACGTGACCATCCGCGCGGAGGATCTGGCGCGGGATGGATTTGGTGAGCATCGGCGTTTTCGCGCACTGATCGCCGAGTGGGATGGGCAGCCTGCCGGATATGCCCTCTTTTTTGCCTACTATTCGACCTGGACAGGGCCGGGATTATTTCTCGAAGATCTGTTCGTGCGGGAGCCGTTTCGCCGCCGTGGCATCGGGAAGGCGCTGTTGGCTGCGGTCGCGCGCATTGCCGTCGACGAGCACTGTTACGGCATACACTGGGAAGTGCTCGGCTGGAACGAGAAGGCGATCGCTCTGTACCAGGAGCTGGGAGCGACGTTCCGCGATCAGTGGCGGGCGGTGCTGCTTACCGATGAACCGCTGCGGCGGCTGGCGGAGAAGGCGCGGTGAAAAAAAGCAAGGCGAAGAGCGGCACTCGAATTGGCCCAGTGCGTTGTTTTGCGACCCAGGCTGCCTGGGCCAAATGGCTGGAGAAGAATCATCGCGGCTCCGAGGGCTTGTGGTTACGGCTGGCTAAGAAAGGCTCGGCCCTGCGGTCGGTCACTTACGGGGAGGCCCTGGAAGTGGCTTTGTGCTACGGATGGATCGACGGCCAGAAGCGCGGCGAGAGCGATCTGGCTTGGCTGCAACGGTTCCTCGCGCGCTCACCGAACAGCGTGTGGTCGAAGATCAATCGCGGGAAAGCGGTTGTCCTGATCGCATCCGGTCGAATGAAAGCCGCGGGATTTGAAGCCGTCGAGGCCGCGAAGAAAACCGGAAGATGGGATGCTGCCTATGATTCGCCGAGAGCGGCGACGGTCCCAGAGGATTTTCAGGCCGCTTTGAATGCGAATTCGCGGGCCCGGGAATTCTTTAACTCTCTCGACGGCGCGAATCGATATGCAGTGCTGTTCAGAATTCAGACAGTGAAGAAAGCGGAGACGCGGGCCCGGAAGGTCAGGGAGTTTATCGAGATGCTGGAACGCAACGAGACAATTCACCAGCCGCGGACCGCACGGCGATCAAAGTAGCACTGCAGAGTCGACCGAATGGCAATCATCAAAATCATAGGAGCGGGACTCGCGGGGTCCGAGGCCGCGTGGCAATGTGCGCGGCGCGGCCTGGACGTGGAGTTGTTCGAGATGCGTCCCGTGCGCGCGACCGCGGCGCACCAGACGGGGGACTTCGCTGAACTGGTGTGTTCGAATTCGCTGAAATCCGACAGCGAGAACACCGCGCCCTGGCTGCTGAAGGAAGAAATGCGGCGCGCGGGCTCGATGCTGCTGCAGATCGCGCGGGAGTGTGCGGTTCCCGCCGGCCACGCCCTCGCAGTAGACCGCGTTACATTTGCGGCTCGCGTGACTGAGGCCATTTCACGCGAGTCGCGCATTACTGTCAAACGAGAAGAAGTCGTGAAGATCGACGAACGAAGCAGCGTCACCATTATTGCGAGCGGGCCGCTTACTTCCGATGGGCTGGCTACCGAGATCGCGCGGCTCAGCATAGAAGAGTCAAAACCTGAGCGGGCGAGTCCCCCGCTCCCACACGATCCTGCCGGTCACAGCGCTTCTTTACAAAGTCCCCATTTGTATTTTTACGATTCGATCAGCCCGATCGTGGAAGCTGACTCGATTGATATGGGGCGAGTGTACATGGCGGCGCGGTATGACAAAGGATCGGCGGACTACATCAACTGCCCGATGACGCCGCAGGAATACGACCGCTTTTATGATGCCCTTCTGGCGGCGCAGTCGGTCGAGGAGCGCGAGTGGGAAAAGCTGAACTACTTCGAGAGTTGCCTGCCGATTGAAGAGATTGCACGCCGCGGGCGCGACACTCTACGCTTCGGTCCGATGAAGCCGGTGGGCCTGATTGATCCGCGCACCGGCAAGATGCCATATGCGGTGGTGCAGTTGCGGCAGGAGAACCTGCGGGCGGATTCCTACAACCTGGTTGGATTCCAGAATCATTTGAAGTTTGGCGAGCAGGCGCGCGTGCTGCGTCTCATTCCTGGCCTTGAGAACGCTCGCTTTCTTCGCTATGGGCAGATTCACCGCAACACCTACATCAATTCGCCGACTTTGTTGCGCGAGACCTTGCAAATGAAGTCGCACCCCCGGGTCTTGTTTGCCGGGCAGATTTGCGGGGTCGAAGGCTACGTGGAATCGATCGCCACCGGACTGTTGGCCGGCATGCACGCTGCCGCGCTAACCTCGGGAAGTGAGATTGAGGCCGCGCCGCGACCGTCGGCCTTCGGCTCTCTGACTCACTATGTAACCCACGCCGAAGCCAAGAATTTTCAGCCCGCAAATATCACTTTCGATCTGCTGCCTCCGCTCGAGAAGAAGATTCGTGACCGCAAAGAGCGGCATCGACTGCAGTGTGAAGCGGCGCTACGGGAATTCGACGGATGGATGGATAGGGCTGGAGCAACGACCCTGAAGGCCTAGTCGCACGAGGCGCAACTGATCTTCTCTGGGCTCGACCGGGGCCGGGACCTGGTTCCACACAAGGGGCTGGTGTCGGTGGACGAACGCATTCGCGAGATTGGCTTGCGACGCGCTCTGGGAGTGCGCAAGCGCCACATCAAAATGCAGTTCCTGGTGGAAACGCTTCTGATCATGCTGATCGGTAGGGCCATCGGCACGCTGCCCATGATGGGGCCTCTATTCGAAGACGATTCCGGGCAGGGCGACATTCCTCTGCGTATCTCGATGATGGCTGTGATTCTTTCCGGCGCGGTATTACTTATCGTGGGAGTCATCAGCGGTCTAGTGCCGGTGATGCGGGCGTCAAAACTCGATCCGGTCGAAGCGTTGCGCTACGAATAGAAATTAAACCGTAATGCGCGGCTTACGGACGCGGCCGTTCGTCTCACTTTTTGGTGTGGGGCCATGAAAATCTACGGCCCACAATACATTTCACAATCAAGTGGTCGGTGGAACGGGTCGTCCCTACGCCCACACCGAGATTGAACTCCCACTCGGGAGCGAAATCGATATCGATGGCAGGGAAAAATTGCTGCTGCTGGTCCCGCAACGCATCAAAACCTGTCAGTGAACCGTAGGCCGCGTAGTACTCCAGCCCGCCCGCAATTTTCTTGGTGAAATCGTAACTGACCTTTACGTTAGGGGAGAATGTAACTCCCTGGTTTACGCTGGGCCCGTGAAACGAGCGATCCATCGCAGGATTGAAGCTCAGGTACCAGGGGCCGATTTTCTTGTCGATGATGGGCCGAATCTCCCACGTCCAGGTGTCGGGCGAGAATGCAGCGCGCTGGTAGCCGATCTCGTTCGACAGGCTCACACCCACCGGCCAGTGCCACTTCTCGGGCACGCGCACACGCGGGCGGATGTGATCGCCCACCCACTGCCATCCGTCATTCGGCTGAATGCTTGTAAATAGATAGAAGCCAACCTCGGCCCAGTCGTTGATTCCCTGTGTGATTTCGAGGGTTTCGTGCTCGGCATGATTGGTGGGCAGCATGCCGTCCTGTACGGACTTGCTGCCGTCCACGGTGAAATTGGAATGGATTTCAACCATCGTCGAACGCGGCAGAACCGTGTCGGAGCCGTAGACCTGGATTTCGTAATTATCTTGCGCTCGCGCGCACGCAGCCAGCAGGACAACGGCGAGAAGCGCAAGAACGGAGACGGCGGGTCGCGGCGGACGAGTCATGGTTCTGGAGGCCGCTGATTTGCATCGCGACCGTTTCGTCCATCATGCACGGAACGCATCGAAAGGCGCAACCTGCATTCCGCACACTTCGACTTCGGCACCTTACTGAGGAACCTGGACGACCCCGCAGGTGTCTGATGTTGCAGACACGCGCGTGCCTGAGAGGAGCGAATTCGATGGCGTTCTCAATGGCAGGCGGAGGTGCGCGCGGTCCACAGATCAACGTCACGCCGCTGATTGACGTACTGCTGACTTTGATCATCATGTTCATGCTGGTTGTGGCGATGGATCCCGAGTACGGGGAGAAAGTGCAGATTCCGCAACCTCCGAAGGATCAGAAGTCCGCGCCGCAACCCGAAAGCACTGTGGTGATCCAGGTGGTGTGGACATCGAAAGATGCGCCGCCAACGGTGAAGATCAATCGTGAAGACGTGCTCTGGGACGATCTGCCGCTGCGCCTGGATCAGATTTATTTGAAACGGGCCGAGAAAGTGGCGTTCGTTCGCGGCGACTCTGATGTCGATTTTCTGTATGTCGCCGACGTGATTGACTTGGCGCATCATGCGGGCGTGCAACGCATCGGTCTGCTGACGCAGGGGCAGGAATTGAGTGGAGAATAATTTCCTTCGCGCAGTGATCTCGCAGGTTACGACAGTGATCTTCCGTTGTGTGTACCGTGTGCTGCAATGGGATACAGATGGGTGAGCCATGCTGAGAAAATTTCGAGCAGCCCCAAAGCTGTTCAGCGACTTCAACACGCTACAGTTCGCGAGTATCATGGCGATGGTTGCGTTTGTCTTGCTGTTGATGTTCATGACCGTTCCCACGGTCCACTCCGGAGTCAGCACAGACCTTCCGTATGTCTCGCATCCGGTCTCAATGCCGGGCGCGCTTCGAGAAGACGCGATGCTGATCACGGTCCTGCGTGACGGCCAGGTCTACTTCGGCAATGACAGAGTCCGGTCAGTGAACCTGGCGCAGAAGATTCAGAATCGGTTAAAGGATATTGATGTGGAACGGAAAGTTTATGTAAAAGCGGACATGCGTGCACGCTGGGGTACCGTGAAGTTGGTGCTGGACGGAGTGCGTTCCGCCGGAATCATCCGGGTCGCATTCATCGCGTACGAGCGCCGGTCTCCCGCTGTCACACCTTAGGCGCGGAACTGGGCCAGCCGACGATGAAGTCCGACCGTCAGTGGGCTCGCTACGAATTCCTCGCTCGATTCTTGATCCAGATCGGCGTCCCCACAAATCCGAAGGCCTTGCGGATCTGGTTCTCTAGAAACCGCTGGTAGGAAAAGTGCAGTTTTACGGCGCGGTTGGTGAACAGTACGAACGTTGGCGGCGCAACCGACGCCTGCGTCATGTAAAGAATCTTCACGCGCTGGCGCACCGGAACGGATGCGCGTTCGAAGTCCACGCGCTCGATAAAGCGGTTCATCTGTGAAGTGGTTACGCGCTTTCGCCGCTCGGTGGCAACTTCTTCGAGCAGCGGAAATATCTTCTCCGTGCCCTTACCGGATTGCGCGGAAATAAAAACAATGGGTGCATAGTTCAAAAACTTCAGTTCGTGCCGCAGGCGTTCCTCGTAGGCGTCGCGATCGCCGGGACGCTTGCTCTCGCGCATGCGCTGAGCTTTGGTCGGGCGCGCCGCCGTTTCTTTGCCGCTGATGTTCTCGGGATGGAGCACTAGATCCCATTTGTTGACGACGATGATGATGGATCGCCCGCTCTCGTGGGCGTATCCGGCGATCGACGCGTCGAGCTGGTTCACTCCCTCGGTGGCGTCGATGACCAGTAGGGCGATGTCAGCACCTTCCAGATGTTTGCGCGCCATCACTACCGAGAGTTTTTCGGCCATCAGGTGCGTCTTGCCTTTGCGGCGAATGCCGGCGGTGTCGATGAAGCGGAAGCGGCGCCCGTGGTGCTCGAGGATCTCGTCGACCGCATCGCGCGTGGTGCCTGGGATCGGCGACACGATCGCCCGATCGGAAGACGTCAGGCAATTCAGCAGCGTTGACTTGCCTACGTTCGGGTGCCCGATGATGGCGACCTTCACCTCGTGCGAGCCCTCAGCCTCCGCCTCGACTTCTTTGCCTAAGGATTCTTCAGTGTTCTCTGGGATTGAGCTTTCTGTTGGCAAGCTCTCCAGCACTGCGTCGAGGAGATCATCTATGCCACGCCCGTGTTCCGCGGAAATCGGAAACATCTTCGGAACGCCAAGGCTATGAAAGTCATCGACGAGCGACGATTGCTTCTCGCTGTCAACCTTGTTCACGGCCAGGAATAGCGGCCGGTTCGATTTACGCAGCAGCCGCACCAGTTCAAGATCGGGACCGGCGAGCTCGCTACGTCCGTCGACCACCATAATGATGGCCGCGGCTTCATCAAGCGCCACGCGGGCCTGGCGATAGATTTCCGATGGAATCAAATCTTTTTCTTCGGGCAGAATGCCGCCCGTGTCCACGATGCGCAGCCGGCGGCCTTCCCACTCGGCATCGCCATAGAGCCGGTCGCGAGTGATTCCCGGTTCGTCGCCGACAATGGCTCGGCGCGATCCTACGATACGATTGAAGAGTGTGGATTTGCCCACGTTGGGGCGTCCTACGATGGCGATAGTCGGAATGCCGGCGGCAGTAGTGGCGAGAGTGCTGGTCGAATTGTAAGTAGGCTGAGTCAAAATTGGGCGGCTGCCGCCAAATGAACGGCGTCGGTGCGAAAGGTCCAGAATCGCTATTATAGAGACTCCCGTGGCTTTAAGTTCCCAGCCCGCGTCTCCCGCTCCTCCGAACCGGGCCGCCCCTGGCGCGAAAGACGCTTCGTTGCACCAATTCTTCGCCCCCGGTGGGGTGCTCTCGCGCACTCATCCGGCGTATGAATTTCGCCGTGGCCAGTTGCAGATGGCGCAGTCTGTCGAGCAGGCGCTTGAAGAAAAGCGGCATCTGATCGTGGAAGCCGGCACGGGAACCGGCAAGACGCTGGCATACCTGATGCCCGTAATCCGCTCGGGCAAACGCGTCATCATCTCGACTGGCACCAAAAATCTACAGGAACAACTCTTTTACAAGGACGTTCCCTTCATCGAGCAGGCCCTCTATGGGGAAGCCTCCACTTCCCATCTCTCGGTCTGCTACATGAAGGGCCGTAACAATTATTTGTGCCGCAGGAAACTCTACGACCTCACGGATCAGCCCGTGTTGAATGGCCTTCAAGAGATCGAGCAATATCGTGACATCGCTGCCTGGGAAAAGACGACGAGCACGGGCGACCGCGCCGAACTGGCCGAACTGCCCGAGGCCAGCCTGCTCTGGCACAAACTCGACGCCCGCGCCGACGCTTGCATTGGCCAGAAGTGCAGCGAGTTTGAGCGCTGCTTCATCACTGAGATGCGCCGTAAGGCGATGGAGAGCGACATCGTCATCGTCAACCATCACCTGTTTTTCGCCGACCTCGCCATCAAGCTGCAAGCCGACGGGGCGGCGGATGCAGGCATTCTGCCGGAAGCCGCGGCCGTAATTTTCGATGAAGCACACGAACTGGAAGACGTCGCCGGAAACTATTTCGGCATTTCGGTGAGCAACTTACGCGTGGAAGATCTGGCGCGCGACGTCGAGAATTCACTGCAGCACCACCGTATACTCTCGGCTTCGCTCTCAGGAGCCCTCGGAAGTTTGCGGGAGCGCTCGCAATTCTTCTTCTCGCTGCTGCCACCCGGCGATGGACGATTTGCGTTCGACACGCGCCGCGAATTTCTCGAGGAAAACGGGGACGAGTTCGCCGCCTTGAATCAGTCGCTGACCCGGCTGGCAGGCGAACTCGAAGGCCTGCCGCAGAAGCCGGAGGAAGTGTTCAACTTCGTCCGCCGTACGCAGGAAATTCAAATGCAGCTGGGCTTCGCGCTCGAAGCGGAAGATCGCAACACGGTCTTTTGGATCGAACGCCGCGGTGGGCGCGCGGCGGGGCGAAGCGGCCAAAACTCACGGTCCCAAGCCTCTGAGGGAATTCGCGGCCGCCAAAATGTTTTCCTGCAGGCGACGCCAATCGATGTTGGACCCATCCTGCGCGAGTACCTGTGGTCAAAGCTGGAGTGCGCCGTGCTGACGTCAGCCACGCTGGCCGTAGGCGGGGGATTTGAATATATCCGGCAGCGGCTCGGCTTGGAGCATGCGCGCGAGTCGGTACTGCCCTCGCATTTCGATTATGAAAGCCAGGCGCTGCTCTACGTGCCGCCGGATCTGCCCGATCCGCGCACTCCACAATTTACCGCAATAGCGGCGGACCGTATTCGCAAGCTGCTCGAGATCACGCGCGGTCGGGCGTTCGTCCTCTTCACGAGCTATGCCCAAATGAACGATATCTACCAGCGCCTGCTGGGTGAAGTCGAGTTCCCCATGCTGAGACAGGGCGACGCGCCGAAGAGCGCGCTGCTCGAGGAGTTTCGCCTGACTCCGAACGCGGTCCTGTTCGCCACATCGTCATTCTGGCAGGGAGTGGATGTGCAGGGCGAGCAACTGAGTTGCGTGATCATAGACCGCCTGCCGTTTGCGGTGCCGAGCGATCCCGTAGTGGCGGCACGGGTGAAGGCGATCGACGCTGACGGTGGAAACGCATTTTTTCAATACCAGGTTCCGGCTGCCGTGATTACCTTGAAACAAGGCTTCGGAAGGCTGATCCGTTCGCTGCACGATCGAGGACTGCTCGTCCTGCTCGACAACCGCATTCTGAAAAAGCAATACGGCCGCGTCTTCATCGAAAGCTTGCCGAAATACAAACGGACCACCGATATTCGGATGGTGGAGGAGTGGTTTGGTGTGGGCTAGTACTCGTGGCCTAGCTCGACAGCAGTCGCATTCCAGACGCTGCGGCACGCCTGTCGAACGTGAAAACGTGTTCGCAGCCAGCACTGCTGCCGCAGCGCTCGATTAGACAGTCGGCAAAATCGGCACGGCTCGATCGAAATTTAATCAATGCTTGCGCAACAGTTTCCTTCTTCTCGACGATTAGTTCTTTGCTGCGTAGCAACCTTTCGAGGACTTTCTCGATTTCCTGCTTGTCGAAACGATACGAGAATTGGAGCACCCAGATCAGTTCTGCAATAACCACCAGGGACAAATATCCGGGAGCGTCGGAGGAAAGAGACTCTATCAGTTTTGCCGCCGCGGCCGTCTGGGCCGGGTGGTCTTCAGCTATAAAGCGCACCAGCACATTCGTATCAAGGCCGATCATCGCGATCGCGAAGCACCCTTTGCGATCGCGCGATCCATTTCTTCAAATGACACTGGCCTCTTGCGTCTGCCACGAGCCATCCCTTTGAGTTCCTGAATCGACCCCGTAGCGGGAATTATCAGAAACTGCCCCTTCTCGATTTCAACAAACTCGATGCGGTCGCCTATATCCAACCCCAAAGCACTGCGTACCTGGGAGGGAATTGTGATTTGTCCTTTGGCGGTGACCGTTGCAGAGGCCATTGAGAATCCTTACATAATTTACGATTCCTTACATTATAGTAAGGCATTTCAGGTTCGTCAACCTGCTCCGGTCCATATCTTTCGGCTATTTTGCGTCGGGGATAACCCCGACCACAACCCCCGACGGCTCCGTTTTCGTGTGATACACCCGCTCCGTGGCCTTCACAAAATCCGCCGCCTTGGCGTCGGGGATGTTCACGAAAGTCTGAGGATTCCGATCGGTGAGCGGGAACCATGAGCTCTGAACCTGCACCATGATGCGGTGCCCGCGACGAAAGGTGTGGTTGACGTCCTGCATGCTGAAGTTGATCTCTTCCACTTTGCCGGGCGTGAACGCTTCTGGCTTCTCAAAGCTGTGGCGGAATTTTCCGCGGAACGGCTCGCCCCGCACCAGTTGCTGGTAGCCGCCCATGGTGAACGACGGCGCACCCACGTCCTTTCTCGGTCTGTCGCGCTCTTCGGTCCGAGGGGCGTCTTGCTTGCTGTCGGGATAGTCCGCGGGATACACGTCAATCAGTTTCACATCCCAGTCGGAATCCGTGCCGCTCGTCGAAACGAAAAGCCGCGGCGAGATCGGCCCGGCTATCGTCACGTCGTCCTGTAACACTGGCGTCTCATAAACCAGCACGTCGGTGCGGCTGTCAGCAAAACGCTGGTCCGAGAGCATGTATTCCTGAGGCACGTTCAGCGCCGCATAATTTACAAAAGGCACCGGTTTGGCTGGATCGCTGACATATTCGTCGTAGGATGCAGACTCCGCCACTGGCGCGTCGAATGACAAGGTTCCGTTGCCGTGGAAGTAAAGAGTCTTCGGCTCAGTATTCTTCGGAGGCCATGCGGAGTATTGCCGCCAGACGTTCGTGCCGGTCTCGAAAACGTATGCTTTCGGAAGTTTCGCGTCGCCACTGCCTTTGAGGTACTGCTCAAAAAATGGGAAGAGAATATTTTTCCGGTAGTACTCGCCCGTGTTCCCGGCGAAGTCCACGCGTCCCAGGTGTTCGCCGTCATAGCGGGCCCAGCCGCCATGTACCCATGGGCCCACAACCAGTGCATTGAAGATTCCAGAATTGTTTTTGTCGATCGAATGAAAGGTCGTGAATGGCCCCTGCAGGTCTTCCGCGTCAAACCACCCGCCCACGGTCAGCACGGCGCAATGGATGTTCTTCATATGCGGCGCCAGATTGCGCGCCTTCCAGTAGTCGTCGTACGTATCGTGGTTCACCTGATCGTCCCACAGCCAGCTCTTGCCTTCCAGATACTTCCGCAGATTCGACAGTGGCCCGGCCTGCAGATAAAAGTCATACGCATCTTTGGTTCCCCAGTCGAAGGGCACTGAATTCTTGGGCAGCTGCGGATTCTCCTGCGGCTTAAACGAACTATAAAAACCGAAGTTCGCCGCCAGCATGAACGCGCCACCGTGGTAAGCGTCGTCGCCCATGAAAAGATTGGTCATGGGAGCCTGCGGCGAAGCCGCTTTCAGCGCCGGATGCGAGTCGATGATGCTGGCCGAGGTGAAAAATCCCGGATACGAAATTCCCCAAATCCCCGCATTCCCGTTGTTGTTGGGAACATTCTTCAGCAGCCAATCGATGGTGTCGTAAAGGTCGCTGGCGTCGTCCACATCCTTGCTCGACTTTTTGTCGTCGATGTGCGGGCGCATCTCGACAAATTGCCCCTCCGACATGTAGCGCCCGCGCACGTCCTGAAACACGAAAATGTAACCCGCCTTGTCGAAGTCCGGCGAGGGGCCAAGTTGCGTTCGGTACAAATCAACTCCGTAGGGACCGACGCTATAGGGAGTGCGGTCGATCAGAAAGGGGTATGGACGTGAACTGTCCTTGGGCACGTACACAGACGTGAACAGGTGAACGCCGTCGCGCATCGCAATCCTGTATTCGTACTTCGTGTAGTGCTCTTTGACGTCGTACTCCGGGGTGTCGGGCCGGTTTTGGGCCCAAAGACCAACACTCAAGCTCAGGACGAACAGCAACAGACTCGACAGATTTCGACGTAGCATGCCTGCTCCTCGGGGTTTAACCATGAGTAGGCAAACTACATTCGGCTGGGGAAGCGAGTCAAGCGCAATGCTCCGGTGCCGCCATTCCGGCGGTACAATATATGTTTCGCGATAGAGCGCAGCCGGCCTGCATTCACACGTCCGGGCTGCCGGGGGACCATGTTCGAAGTCACGGTTGAAGATACTTTTGCTGCGGGCCATTACCTGCGCAATTACAAGGGCAAGTGCGAGAATCCGCACGGCCATAACTACAAGATCCGGGTCACGCTGGCTGGCGTCGAACTCGACAAAGCTGGTCTGCTGCTCGACTTCAAAGATCTGCGCGAGGTCATGAGGCACGTTATCGAACGGCTCGATCACCAGATGATCAATGAGATAGAGCCTTTTACCGTGATCAATCCTTCGGCCGAAAATCTGGCCAAGTATTTTTACGACGAATCGAACGGGAAGCTGAAAAGCGTGACCAACGGCCGTGTAAGAGTGAAGGACGTTACGGTCTTCGAGACCGATACCACAACCGCGAAGTACAGCGAGTAGCCCAACCGCGGAGCGGCTGCGAACCGGCCGGCGGCGGGCAACTGTTTTCCATGCAGATCACCGAAATCTACAAATCGCTGCAAGGCGAATCGACTTACGCGGGCTTACCTTGCGTCTTCGTACGGCTCACCGGATGCAATCTCCGTTGTAGCTGGTGTGACAGCGAGTACACCTTCCAGGGTGGCCGCAAAGTGGGCCTCGCCGAGGTTCTGGACCAGGTTTCGAAACTGAGCCCGGGCGGTGGACTAGTGGAAATAACCGGCGGCGAGCCCATGCTGCAGGAGCGGGAAGTCGTTCCTCTGATGCAGTGCCTGCTCGATCTCGGTTTCACCGTGCTGCTTGAGACCAGCGGGGAACGCCCGCTGGCGCGAGTTCCGCCTCCGGTCATAAAGATCGTCGACGTGAAGTGTCCGGACTCGGGAGAGGCGGACACATTTTGCATGGAGAACTTGCAGGCCCTCGCTGTTCAAGACGAAATCAAGTTCGTTCTCAGCAGCCGTGCCGACTACGATTTTGCCCGGGAGTTCATGCAGCAGCACAGTCTCTCTGAGCGAGTGAATGCAGTTCTGTTTTCTCCCGCTTTCCGCAAGGATGCGACCGGCGCCCGCGACAGCTCGCACTGCCTGCTCGACCCCCAGGAACTGGCCGAGTGGATGCTCGCCGACAACGTTCCCGCGAGGCTGGGCCTGCAGTTGCACAAATTCATCTGGGACCCGGCGGTGAAGGGAGTGTAAGCGAAATTGTTGATTGCTGATTTCTTGATTGCCGATTGAAAATCGGACTCGATCGGGTGGGGTTTCAATCAACAATCAGCAATCAAGCAACATTTTCTCGATGCCGACCTCGAAGCGATCCCGCGCAGTCGTCCTGCTCAGCGGCGGCATGGATTCTTGCGTCTGCGCCGCCCTGGCAGCTCGCGGCCACGAAGCGGCCGCTGTCCACGTCAGCTACGGCCAGCGTACTGAGGAGCGCGAGCGGCAGTCGTTTCTCGCCATCTGCCAGCGCCTGAAAATTCACGACAAGCTCATGGTCCGAAACGAGGCTCTGCGTGCAATTGGCGGCTCGGCTCTTACCGACGACGCGATCGCCGTGCCCACATCGGACGAAGTCGGCCAGAGCGTACCCGTCACCTACGTTCCCTTCCGCAATGCCCATTTTCTCGCGGTTGCCGTAAGCTGGGCAGAGGTGCTGGGCGCGGAAAAGGTGTACATTGGCGCAGTTGAGCCCGACAGTTCCGGCTATCCTGATTGCCGCCCGGCTTATTACGAGGCATTCAATCGGGTCGTGAAAACCGGCACGAAAGACGGCCTCATCGAAATCGTCACCCCGCTCATCGCCATGCGAAAAACCGATATTGTTCGCCTTGGCCTTGAACTGGGTGCGCCCTTCGATTTAACTTGGTCATGTTACAGCCGTGAGGATCGGGCTTGCGGCGTCTGCGATAGCTGTGTGTTGCGCCTACGCGCCTTCGCGGCCGCAGGAGTGCAGGATCCAATTCCCTACGTAGAGGGATAGACATTTGGTGGTGGATAAACAATCTCGATCGGCTTTTCAGGAATCGGCCAGCAAAATTCGACTTTGCCGGGAGACAAAAATGAAAAAGTATTTCGTAATTCTTCTATTCGCAATTCTGGCGCTTGGCCTGTGTCTTCCTCCGGCCTTCGCTCAGGCTTCAGGAACGGTCAAGGGCGTATGCAAAGATGCCCAGGGCAATCCCGTCGTGGATGGCGTGGTGGTCTGGGCCAATCAGGACAACGGTCAGAAGTACCCGCTCAAGACCAACAAGAAGGGGGAATATTTCTCGCTCGGTCTTACCCCTGGCAAATACAACGTGACGCTCTACAAATCGGCCGATGACCAGAAGGCCGGCAAGGAAATGGACCATGTCAACGGGTTCACGGTCAAGCTTGACGAGAACTCCGTCGATTTTGACGTAAAGAAGGAACAGGAGGACGCCGCCAAGGGCAAGGGCGTTTCTGCCGAGCAGTTGAAGCAGATGCAGGAGCAGAACGCCAAGGTGGAGAAGGAGAAGTCCACCGTCGGCAAGCTCAACGACAAACTAAACGCCGCCAAGACAGCGGCCGAGGCCACTCCTCCGGACTACGACACGGCCATCGCAGCCCTGACTGAAGCGACCCAGATGGATGCAACCCGCGATCTGATCTGGTTCAAACTGGCCGACTACTATCGGCTGTCTGCGACCAAGCAGACCGATCCGGCAGAAAAACAAAAACGCCTAGACTCGGCCGTCGAGTCCTACCAGAAAGCGGTGGATCTCAAGAAGGCCACTCCTGACAAGGATCCGGCTAAGCAAGCCCAGAATCTGGCTGCCTACTACAACAACCTTGCGGATGCTTACTATCGCTCGAAAAAGATCGACGACGCGGTGAAGACCTACGAATTGGCCGCGCAGACCGACCCGACTGCCGCAGCGCAGGCCTATTTCAATATCGGCGCCGTCCTCACCAATTCCGGCAAGCCCGACGAGGCCAATGCAGCGTTTGATAAGTCCCTGGCCGCCGACCCCAACCGCGCCGAGGCCTATTACCAGAAGGGCCTGAACTTGCTCGGCAAGGCCACCCTCCAGGGCGACAAAACCATCGCCCCTCCGGGGACGGCCGAAGCCTTCCAAAAGTACCTGGAACTCTCACCCACGGGGCCAAATGCCGACAGCGCCAAGGCTTTGCTAGCCAGCATCGGAGCGACGGTGGAAACCAGCTACGGCACCAAGAAGAAGCCTGCGAAGAAGAACTAAGTTACTTTCAGATTAGCCATTTCAAGGGCGGCTCAAGCGGGCCGCCCTTTCGGTGTCCCGGACCGCCCCCGCAGTGGTTACCAAAGTCTATGTACTTACTGTCCTTCGCGCCCGGCCTGCGGCGCGGTACAGTTAACTATCTGAATTTTCTTCCCGTTCTGTGGTGCGTGCGATTCCCGAGGTGTGAGGACGAATGGCAGCACCAAGCATTGCTCCGATTTCCGTCGCATTAGAAGGTTTTTCTGGAACTGGCAGAGTCGCCACTCCGGCCCTGCTCACCGCCATGTTGCGCGCCGCCGAAAAAATCAGCGACCTGATTTTTTCCCCCGGCCGTCCACCGCAGGTGCAGGTCTACGGCCAGATGATCCCGGTGCAGGTGCCCGGGCTCACCTTCCTGACACCCGATGACACGCGCCACATTGCCGCCGATCTGATTGGCGACAACAAGCAGGCCATCAACACCCTGCGCGAGCACGGGGCCTGCGACGTTTCCTATGGAATGCCTGGCATGGCGCGGTTTCGGGTCAACATTTTCATTCAGCGCGGCAGTTGTGCTGTCGTGATGCGCGTCATTCCCACCAACATTCCCGACTTTGCGTCCTTACGACTGCCGCAGCAGTTGTCCGAGGTCACCAAGTTGCGCGACGGAATCGTTCTTGTGACTGGAGCCGCGGGCTCGGGCAAATCATCCACTCTGGCGGTGCTGCTCGACAGCATCAACCGCGAGAAGTACTACCACATCATCACCATCGAAGATCCCATCGAATTCCTGCACAATCACAAGTGCTCCACCATTCATCAACGGGAACTGCACAGCGATACCCCGAGTTTTGCTCACGCTCTGCGCTCGGCCATGCGGCAGGCCCCGAAAGTCATTCTTGTCGGAGAAATGTGCGACCGCGAGACTATTGAAATCGTGCTGGAAGCCGCGGAGACGGGTCACCTTGTCTTCTCCAGTCTCAACACCATGGACGCTTCGAAGACCGTCGAGCGCATCGTCACTTCGTTCTCGCCCGCCGAACAGCAGTCGGTGCGCGAGCGTTTCGACAAAGCGTTTCGCTACATCATCTGCCAGCGGCTCATTCCCAAGCAGGACCGCAGCGGGCGCGTTGCGGCCTTCGAGATTCTCAAGACCAACGCTCGTACTCGCGAATGCGTCGAAAAAGGCGAACGAGAAAACAAGACGCTTCTCGATGCTATAAAGGCCGGCAGCTCTGACGGCATGCAGCACTTCGACGGAGAAATCGCGGAACTGGTGCAGGAGCGCATGGTCGACCTTGAAACCGGCCTGTCGTTTGCCAGTAATCCCGCGGTTCTGGGCCAGGAGTTGGCACGGTAGTTTGTGCCTCGCGACGCGAAGCCGTTCTAGTTTCCCGCCCCTGCTGCCCGATGGCGAAGCCGTTTGGCCGGACGCAGTTGCTCCCTGGTCGCGGTTGTGGCCTCGATTTTGAATTGCGCGACCACGGTGCGTAGCCGGGTTGCCATTTCCGCCAGTTCATTTCCTGCCCGATGCAACTCCTGCGCACCCGTCGACGCTACGCGGGCTGCCTGTACGACGCCTGCGATGTTTCGCGTGATCTCTTCCGATCCATGGGCCGCGTCGGTTACGTTCCGCGTCATGTCGTTCGTGGTCGTGCTCTGCTCCTCGACCGCGGCGGCGATGGTGGTCGAAATGTCGCTTACCTGGTGGATGATGTCGTCGATGCTGGCGATCGCGTCCACTGCTCCCTTGGTATCCATCTGAATGGCCGTGATCTTCCGGCTGATGTCGTCCGTCGCCTCGGCGGTCTGCTTGGCTAATTGCTTCACTTCGTTAGCGACCACCGCAAACCCTTTGCCCGACGCTCCGGCGCGAGCCGCTTCAATCGTGGCGTTCAAAGCCAGCAGATTGGTCTGTTGAGCAATCGAAGTAATGACCTTGATGACTTCACCGATTTCCGCGCTCGACTGACCAAGCTTTCCCACGGTGGCGTTCGCGGCTTGCGCCGTCACCACCGCCTTTGCCGCGATTCCGGCGGCGGTGTGAGTGCTGTTGGCAATGTTCTGGATAGTTACGGTCATTTCTTCCGCGCCGGTGGACACACTGTGCAGGTTCAGGCTGACCTTCTGCGTCACCTGCGAGACCAGGTTGGCCTGGCCGGTGGTCTGCTCCGAGTTAGCAGCAATGAGCTGACTGCTTAAAGAGAGCTTGTCGCTGGCCTCGGAGACGAGCTGGGCGTTTTCGGCGATCGCCTGGATGATGTTCTTCAAATTCGTGTTCATCTTGTTGATTGTCCGGGTCAGGTCGCCCAGTTCGTCTTCGCTGACGATTTCAAGATCGGCGCGCGTCAGATCGCCCGCCGCAATGGCCTCAGCCTGGGCTAACACACTCTGCGTGGCCCGGGCGACGCGGCTGCTGATGAACACTGAAAGCAAAGTACCAACTGCCAAGGCCACCACGGCCAACAGCATCGAGTTCAAGTGGAGCGATCGGTTCTCCGCGTCCAGAGATTGTTGGTTTTCCTGCAGCAGAAGAACGGCCGAATCTGCCATTTCGCTGAGGGCTTTCTTGATCTGATCGTTCACAACCAGTGTTTTCACTTCCATTGCCGCACCTGCCGCGAGGGCGCTGTTCTGCTCGCCGGTCGAAGTGCTCTGAACGATTTCCGCCTGGATTTCCCGGTACTCGGGAACCAGTCGATGGATCTCCGTCAGCCGCTCGAGGTTTTCGGGTGTACTCCATCGGGAGGAGAGTTCGTCCAGGCGGGCAAGATCTTTGTCGATGTCAAGCCACGCTGCATCCAGAAGTTTTTGCGCCTTGGCTCTTCTGGCTGGCGAGTCTGCAGCCAGCACCGCCTGCCGGGCTTTGCTCGCCGCTTGATTCATATCGCGCTGCAGTTCCCGGCTGGCAGTGAGCGTGGGCACACGAACCTGCAGAATCAGGTCCTCTGTCCGTTTCACTTTCTCTGACTGCTCATAAGTGATGACTGTACTGCCCACCATGAACGTCAGGATGACTCCAAAACCCAGGCCGAGTTTCTTCCCCACGGTCAGTTTCATCGGCATCGCCCTCGTTCCGTCGGCCCGCCAGGGCGAAGGGTCACCGGTCCGAATCGGTCGTCTTCATTACTCGTCCACATCATTTTGAATCCGAAAACCTCGGGCAGTTGTGCTGAAACGGGCGTTGTTCGTTTACGACCTGCCAGTAGGACTCCATCCGCGGGCTGGTCTTAATCTTCATATCGGCGCATCCCGTGCGACCATTACAGATTCCGCGACCCTTCGGAACCGTTCGCTTCAGAGTGCAATCCAATCGCTCCGGGAGTAGCAAGGGACAATAAATTTGGAGTTCTTAATTTGGAGATTGCACGATCCCTCGTCTTCCCCGTCTGACGTATCATTTGTCCATGTCCGTCCCGCCTGCCACCTCAACCGTTTTGAGCTTTGAAGACGCTCGACGAGTGGTCGAGGAACAGGCAGCGCTGATCCGCGCCAGTCGGATTGGCACCGGCAAAACGGAATCCGTCGATCTGCTGGCTGCCTCAGGCCGCGTCCTGAGCGAGCGCGTAACCGCCGATCGTGACCTGCCCCCGTTTCCGCGCTCTACCCGCGATGGCTACGCCGTCCGATCCGTGGACTTGTCTCCGCTTCCCGCGACACTCGATGTAATCGCCGAGATCAAAGCCGGCGAAAGGCTCGACAGGATTCCCTCCAATATTGGCGGTGGGCAAGCCGCGTCCATCATGACGGGCGCGCCGGTTCCCACGGGGGCCGACGCAGTGGTCATGGTGGAATACACCTCTCAGCGGGAGCACCGGGTCGAGATTACGCGCAGTGTTGTGCCGGGAGAGAACGTAGTTGCGCGCGGCGCCGAGGGCCGCGCAGGCGGAGTGTTGCTGGATCGTGGCGTGCGTCTCCACCCGGCGGCCATCGCCCTTGCAGCGTCGGTAGGCAAATCGCGTTTGCTGGTCTACAAGCGCCCCCGAGTCGCCGTGCTCACCACCGGTGACGAGATTGTCGATGTCGCCGCCGCGCCGGGCCCCACTCAGATTCGCAATTCGAACAGCTTCTCCCTGGCCGCCCAGATTCAGCAGGCCGGCGGCGAACCTGTATTGTTGCCCATTGCCCCCGACGAGTTGCATGGCCTGCGTTCACTGATTGCAGAGGGCCTGAAGTCCGACCTGCTACTGCTCACCGGCGGCGTCTCGATGGGCCGTTACGATCTGGTCGAGCAAGCCCTGTCGGAAATGCATGCCGAGTTCTTCTTCACCGGCGCGAAAATCCAGCCCGGTCGCCCCGTCGTCTTCGGCCGATGCGCCGCGGAAACGTGTGGCGGGGGCACCGTTGCCCGCGAGAGGTCAGCCACCTATTTCTTCGGCCTGCCCGGCAACCCTGTTTCGACCATGGTGACTTTCGAGCTGTTCGCCAGGCCGATGGTTGAGGCCCTGGCTGGCCAGACACTCCGCAACCTGATATTCCTTCATGCGCGTCTCAAGAAGGAGATCCGAACCAAAACCGGCCTTCAGCGCTTTCTTCCCGCCATCCTGTCCGGCGAGTTTGATCGGGCAGAGGTGGAATTGGTCCCCTGGCAAGGTTCGGGCGACGTCGCCGCCATCGCTCGCGCCAATGGCTACATCGTCATTCCCGCAGACCGCGGGTGCTTGGCAACCGGTGAGTGGGTCGCGGTGATGAAAACCGATTGCTGATTCCTGGTGGTCGATTCTGGACTTTCAATCAAACTATCGGCAATCAACGCCCGGTTTGCACGCCCGAAGCGACCATCGTTTCCGCCGCGCTCTCCATGTAAGATAGAAATCGCATGCCGAAGAAACTCTCCCATTACGACGGCGCGGGCCGTGCCCGAATGGTCGATGTCTCCGGTAAAGCCCCGACCCGGCGCGAGGCCGAAGCCAGCGCCTTCGTTGCTCTCAGCCCCGCCGTGCTGGCCGCCTTGCCCAACAATCCCAAAGGCGATCCGCTGGAAGTGGCCCGCATCGCCGGCATCATGGCGGCCAAACGCACCGCCGAGCTGATCCCCATGTGTCACCCGCTTCCGCTTGCGCTCGTTGATGTCGATCTGCGGCTGTGCGAGAATGGCGTCGCCATTGCCTCCAGAGTTGCTACCACGGCGGAGACCGGCGTTGAAATGGAGGCTCTGGTCGCCGCCAGCGTATCCGCGCTCACCGTTTACGATATGTGCAAGGGCGCGGACAAGAGCATCGAGATTCGCAACATTGTGCTGGAGCGCAAGACCGGCGGAAAGAGCGGAGAGTATCGGCGGGCAAAGTAAAGCCCGCAAACTTCATGGCAAATAACGTCAAGCTCTTGCTGGTGGACGACAATCCGATGGTGCTGGCAATGTTGCAGCACGCCTTGACTCCAATGGCGCAGGTCAGCACGGCGACCGATGCCGCCGACGCACTGTTGAAGGCCGTCGACGATGCTCCGGATCTTTTGGTCTGCGATTACAAAATGCCCGGTATGGATGGCCGTCAGCTAGTCGAGAAGCTAAAGAGCCGGCCGGCTACCGCTAATTTTTCCACCGTGTTGATGGCCAGCAAGGCCGACATTGCAGAACGGTTGTCGCCGGTAGACGCCGCCGATGATTACCTGGAGAAGCCGTTTTTTCTGAAGGACGCCACGCGCCGCATCAAGCGCTTGATTGACCGCATCGCTCTTGAAAAGATGTCGAAGACCGCGCCCAAGGATGGCGTGGTGCGCGGCAGTCTCACGCAGATGAACGTGATCGACCTTATGCAGTCGCTCGAGATGGGCCGTAAGAGCTGCCAGCTTTCCCTCAGCAACGATGGCGACCAGTGCGAAGTTTTTTTTGCCGAAGGTCAGGTGAAACACGCGACCTACGGAGCGCTGGTGGGCGACGCGGCCGTCTTCAAAGTGCTGCGCTGGACGGGCGGAAATTTTCAGCTCGACTTCGAAGGCAAGACCGACAAAGAGACCACGCAGCTTAATACTCAAGGCCTATTGATGGAAGGCCTGCGATTGCTCGATGAATCGTCCCGAGATGGCGGCGCAGAACCCGAGCCTGAGGCCGCGCCCGCCGAGGCTGCGCCTGCGCCTTCAAACGCTCCCAGTGCGCCAGCTGGTTCCGCGGGCGCACGCCGCAAGGACGAAGAGGAAGATGTGCTGCTCGATGGCTGATCTTTGATGGTTAACCCTTGATGGTTGATCCTTCAACAACTGAGCTGCGGGAACTTACTGCGGCCGTCGTGACGGTGAGCGATTCCTGTGCTCGCGGTGAGCGCAACGATCTTTCGGGTCCGGCGGTAGCGCAACATCTGCGCAAGTTACACTTTTCCGTCACCGCGACTGAAGTAGTTACCGACGATCCCATCCCAATTCAAAACCTGCTGATTCGCTTGGCAAGCGAGGTCCGACTCGTCGTGACCACCGGCGGAACCGGGATTGCCGCCCGCGATGTAACGCCGGAAGCCACCGTGACGGTTTGTGACAAGCTGCTCTACGGGGTAGCGGAGCGCATGCGGAGTGAAGGCTTCAAGAAGACTCCATTCGCCGCGTTGAGTCGCGGTGTGTGCGGCGTGCGAGGCCGTGCCCTTATCCTGAATCTGCCGGGTAGCCCCGCCGGCGCGGTGGAATCACTGGAAGCCGTAGCCGAGTTGATTCCACACGCAATCGATTTGTTGAGCGGCAAGACCGAGCACTCGTAGCGATGCTCGTGTGTCTTCTTTCGCCGTGCCGCGACGGTCTGTGTCGCGGCGGACTCTTCGCTCATGGTGCACGGGCGCCGATACAATCCAAGCTATCGACTAGTC
>Ga0210383_10000263_pt1 | contig 51145 bp, 47 predicted proteins | sample IncBWC14OmetaG_FD_160072 | JGI IMG/M metagenome (GOLD analysis project Ga0210383, IMG submission 160072) | Forest soil microbial communities from Barre Woods Harvard Forest LTER site, Petersham, Massachusetts, United States - Inc-BW-C-14-O ...
ATTCCCTCTTTCTTCAGTGCACTCGTCCATGCCTTCCGACCACCCTGCAACGGATGCCTCCGATTTGAAAATGAGGGGAAGACCCATTCTGAATATTCTGGGCCGACCAGATTCCTCCACCTTAGTAGTTCCGATTTACAGAATCCCGTGAGTGGCACACTTCGAATGCCTGCTCTGCTCTTACTCTTCTCGACGCGCAGTGCACCGCTTAGGAAGTCGATGTCCTCCCAGAACAAACCGTTCATCTCTCCAGTTCGCATCCCGGTCTCTACACCCAAAACAGTCAGCACACGTATTCGAGGCGGCGCAACCGCCAACAACTTCTCTTGCTCCTCAAGACTAAGGATGTGGGGCTTCCTCCGTTCGCGGCTCTCATTCCCAAAAAACTTTCCTAAATCGAATGGACTCCGTCCAATGTATCGCTCACGCTCTGCCTGCTTCAGAATCTGAGCCAGGAACCTGAGGTCACGGTTAATCGTTGCCGCCTTCACCCCATCCCCGCGTCGAGCCCTCTTGAATTCCTCCATTCGGTTTGCCGAAATATGGTCCAAACGAGAGTCCCCAAAAAACCGTTCGAGATTCGCCTTTGACGACTTATACCGACGACGTGTGTTTGGAAGTTCCACAGAGTCGAGGTACTTCTCGGCCCATTCCTTTAGATGTGGGGATTTTTTAAGGAGTGAGTACTGCCCCTGGGCAATCTCGGTGCGCCAAGCGTCCTGGCGTTTCTGTGCCAGTCTCTTATTGGTGGTGTGAGTGGTTTTGCAAACCTGGCGGCCATCTACCATCGCGGTCATCCACCAAACTTTGCTTTTGAGACGCTTCCCGTCCTTTCGCCGCCATGTTCTTAGATACAGCCCCATGGCGTTGTGCGACGTCCTTTCTCGACGGTCGCATGTCGGTGACTTACATCGGTTTTCGGATCCTTCTTATAAGTGGGGTGTTCGGGAATGGCAGGACCACCGATTAAAACGACGAATATTCCTTCAGCAGCGGTGCCTGGCACTCCCGCCTCTGAAGGGACGGTTGCAAGAGGGGCACCGAAAAAGAACCCTTTATACGGGTTAGGGGCCCCAAAAAGGGGGTGTCTGGAAAACCCCATCAAGCGGTCCCTTGTAAGTTGTTCATAAATAACGACCATTGCAGACCTGCTCGGTCTTGTATGAAACCATTAGTTTTCATACGCGGCGTTTTGCCCAATTTTGTCTCAGTGTGGCCTGCTGCATTGCCCATACTGATGTCCCGTATTTTTTTGCCAGTTTCCGCAAACTGAATTCCCCCGTCGCTCTGTCTGCTCGCACTTTCGCCAATTCTGCTGGGCTCATCTGTCGAATCGGTGGCCGACCCAAGCGCTTTCCCTTGTTCCTGGCACTCTGTAACCCCATCCTGACTCTCTCCACTATTAAGGACCGCTCTAACTCGGCCACCGCTCCGAGAACCGTGAAAGTCATCTTTCCGGTTGGTGTCGATGTGTCAATCTGTTCCGAAAGCGAAGCGAACTCGATTCCCACTGTTCGGAAAGATTCCAGGGCTTGGAGGAGATGCGAGACGGACCTTGCAAATCGGTCAAAGCGCCAAACCAGGACGATGTCCATTTGTCGTTTCCTAGCATCCGCCATCAACTCATCTAGTGCTGGGCGCGAAGCCTTTGCTCCTGACATTTTGTCCCGGTAGATTCTGGTCATCCCCCACCCTCGATTCTTCGCGTACTCCTTCATTTCAGATTCTTGTCCATCCGGGTTCTGGCCATCTGTGCTAACCCGGCTGTACATCGCCACCCTGATTTTCTTCGCCATCGGCTTGCCTCCTTAACAACTAGGTAATCTGTGTATTTTATTTAACCTAATAGTAAAGGCCAAGCCTTTTGTCTGTTCGGGTTGTCTATTCGGCCCGGTCAGTTACAATTTTCCGGATTGCTCGTCCTTTTTTGGCTTCTATCGTCCACTACGGCAAAACCCGATATTGTTATGTGTTCATTTCTTGGATGGCCCCCTAAGACCCTCTTTGACACCGGAAAGTGCGGAAGTTTGGGGAAGTTTGCGGAACATTGCCCGACATTGCCCGGCTTTGTGGGACTTCGTCGGACTTTGGCAAAATCCTGAAATTCACGTCTTTCTGCGTAATCTCCGGGCTTCTCCAGACGTTGGGGATTGCACCAATCCCTGTTCTCTTCTGGTCATTCTTCCGCCTTGGCCGCTTCACAGTAAGTTGAAATGTAACTAATGGAATACTCGACAGCGCACTTCTGCTTGTAGAACAGATATCGAATTAGTCCTTCCGTCCTGGAATCCAATATTCGGTCCCAAGCTCCTCCTGATGTCAGTTCCCACCAGCGGTGTCGCCAAAACCATTGCATCTCGTCTGGAACCCCATTCAAGAGCACATGGAGTAACACGTCACCCGTCTCTTTTTTCTCGATGACCCGAACATATGGAATTGGAGATTTCCCAGGTCCCCTTCCGTATGCGCTGTTCGCCTCCCCAAACCAGACCATGAAGGCTTCCTCGGCGTCTGCACAACGAATTGCTGGATACTTCGAGCTGACAACACGCGGGAATTTCAAGGTAAGAAACCAAGACCAACAGCCTCCCCGAACTATTTCCGCACACCGCTCAAACTCCTCTCGGTCCCCCATTCTTTTCATTTTTATGTCCTGGGTTTAGTTCCAACAGGTCCGATAACTTTCCCAGCTAGCCATTCCTGGATATCGCTCAATCGAAAACGCACGCAGCGGGCTGAGAAGCGCACAACTGGAAGACGGCCTTCACTCACCCAATGACGAAGGGTGCCCTCGCTAAATCCTGTGAGTGCTGCGAGTTCACGACAGTTAAGAAGAAGTTTCTCGTCGCTCATTTCGCACCAAATTGCGTCTGGAGATGCGCCCCGGAGACCAAATGGATTTCAATTTTGTCTGAGTCAGTCGGGTCAAGACCCTTGAGAACGTAGGGAACACCCCCGATTCCAAGTTTATAAACGTCGATGCGGCCATCTCCCGCTAATTTCCACCAGCGACGCATCCATTCGAGCCGCTCGTTGGCGTGCCATCTTTGCAGCCCCGCGATGAGGACGTGGAAATGAAAATCGTCACGGGTCCTGCCGCGTTCGGGGATTGCAATCCACTCGAAGTCCTTTGCTCCTAGCGCTCCGCGCAGTTCGTCGCTCCAGCGACGCAAGCGCCATCGCGCCTGCGCCTCTGAAAATCCGGGGCGAAAGGTTAAGGCGCAGAACCATTTCCAGGGAAAGCCTTCGAGCCAATTGCCAAATTCTTCGTGCCATAAATCGTTGTCCAAGAGTTCCTCCCACCCTTCAATGTCACTATTTCCCTTTACACATTCGGGAGTCCAACGCGTGTGAGGGAATTGTGGCCGAACGCAGCGGTTTTAATCCAAGGATTTGACTTGATTGAATTTGGGAAGAATTTACTGTGATGCGAGACCCACCTGCGTTCAACGGATAAGAAATTCTGGAAGAATTTCTACTTTGTTTTCTTTTTAAGGTTGGATATGTACGACTGGCTACTGGAAATGTTCTCGGTCGTATCTACCTGCGCGGCCTTGTCTTTCATGCTGCCCGGCTGCTTCAACAATTCTCGAGCCTTCTTCCGCCGCTCGAGATTTACGGGTCTCCCGCCTTTCCCCCGCTCATAGTGCTCTCGCTGAAAAGCAGAAATGGCTTTCCCGGCATGGTCCAAGAGTTGTTTGCTGACTTTCTCACCGTAAAGGCATAGAAGGTATGGACGCTCGGCGTTGTGCAGAACCAGAGTAATTCCCTCTGGATGATAAGCGAAACTTTCTATGTCGTTCAGAACCGAGCATCCGGATGAGTCATCGATTCTTACCAACTTCGCTTCGCCCGATTCAATTAGCGTTTGAATTTGCGGTGGCACTGCCAATTCTTTTGACTCGAAGTATTCAGCGGCGTCCTCATCTTGAGGTATGGAGTGCATCGGTTCTAGACGCCCATCAACTTGTTTGACGTGGAACTTCCACCCATAAGTCGGGAGGTATCGCACCTCGAATTGTTGTTTCTTGTAAACGAAATAGACTCCGAACCTACTTGAGTAGCGGATGTATTTTTCTAAAACGCCTTGAATTCCCGGAGGCAGTGTCTTTGTGAACGTGTGTGCTTGCTGCAAATGGAAAAACAAGGGCAAGGAGAAACGCTGGAAGAATAACTCGATAACTTGAGGATTGTAAGAATGGGCTGCCTGGATTTCCGCTCTAAGTTGTTCTGTTTCCTTGTCAAAAATCGGGTCTGATTCCAGTTCTTTCCTGCGTCCGTCTGTTCTCGCATCGAATTCCCTCGCTTGTCTCTTGCCTCCCAGGCGGCGCACTAATGACAAGCGAGCCAACTCCTGCTTTGAGACCGGCTTGCTCTGCTTTCCTTTTGGTCGTTTCTGGCGGCTGGGCATTAGAAGATTTCCCCGAATTGGGTTTTCCTATACGAAGCGATGAATCCACTATAACAGAGCGTTCGGAACGATTTTGACGTTCCCTAGAACACTGAATAATCCGCCAAGAAACGCGCAGGCAACGCGATTGGAATTTGATGGTAGGGGATGATGGTGGGTTGAGGGGAACAACCGTTAAAACGGAATTGTGCGGGAAATTTCTGAATTCACCGTTTTTGCCTCTGGGAGGGGTAGGGGTATGAATTCCTTTTTCTGTCTTTTCCTTATTTCCTTCAATATTTGTTGTGGATTGAATACTAGAAGTTAGGCCTATTGCTGAACAAAATGCAGCTTAGTCACGGCGCACGAATCAACGGCATTGCATTCCACAGTGCACGTGTAAGGGGTCCTGATATGGGCTCCGAAGCTATTCTCGGCATCGACGTATGATTGGACCCGGTACTGCCAGTTCCCCAAATCCAAAACGTGCGTTTCCGAGTAGGGCGCGAACTTAGACGTTGATGGCGCTTTCAGATTTGCACTCGCAGCCTCCTCGCATTTTATTCGCGCAAGGTCGTCCTGGGGATGTGTTTTGGCCTGGGCTTCCCTGTACTTATCTGTCTTTGCGGCTATTTGATTGGCTGCTGCGGTCAGCAATTCGTATAAGTGAAGTGCCTCTTCATTCCTTGGATTTCGTTTCAACACCTCTTTTAAGTGGGATTCGATTTGCTGCATATCCGACACAATTGTCGGTTTTATTTCATCCGGACCGTTTGCCACGAGGATTAGAGCGTCAGTTAAACGTTTAGCTTCCGCGAGGTGCTGAGCAACCGTCATTTGCGAAAACGCGGGAACTACGACTGCTTCCGTTTTTGGCTCTCCAATTGCGTCGCTGCGCGGAGCTTGGCCCGAGTTTGCTGGCGTTTCAGATGTCGGACTCATGGTCGTAACAGCTTCGTCTTTTGTGAGAAGGGACCTACCGACATACCCAATCAAGAATAGAGCTATTAGTGCGGTCCAAATGGGGTGACGGCCCACCCAACCGCCCAGCGTTCTCGCAGCCGCGTTTGTTCCCATTGCGACTCCTCCCCGCGGTGGCGACGACCAGCGCCACTGGCGAGATTGCCCGATTATAGGAGGCGATTCGGAAAATTGGCAATATCCCATTTTGGGATACACCGTCGCGGAATTGTAAAAGCGGAGTGTAAGCCATCTGCGAGGTGAGCTTCTGAAGAGCGGGGAATACCGCAGGCACTATCGGGCACTTCTCAACAGCCTGAAACAGGCTCGGAAGACTGCGGGTCTAACGCAAGCCCAGGTGGCTCGCAAACTATCTAAACCACAGTCCTTTGTTTCTAAGTTTGAATCGGGTGAGCGTCGGATTGATTTTGTCGAACTGCAATACCTAGCCAAACTCTACCGGAAGCCGGTCTCATTCTTTGAGATTTCCTAACGGGTCTCGCCTGGCCACTGCCCGGTGCCGTGTCCCCAAAGTCCGTCTGTTGGTAAAATAGAGACCGATGCTGCCCAGGATGATGCTAAGACCTGCCACACCACGGGCGAACCAATCCGGCGACGAATTCTTCTTGGTCATGATTTAGTGTCACTCCGTTCTAGTCAGGAGAAGAATGCGATTTCAACCTCGGTACCGGGAGGGACGTTTGGAATCTCCCGGGAGGACGCTATTTCAAGAATATGGTCTCCGTGGCCACCGCCACCCGTAACGAGATTGAACGGTCGGATTCTGTACGCCCAAATCTGATTTATGCGGCACACTTCGAAAAGGAGGTCCTGTTCTGGTTCATTTATTTCCGCGCCTCGAATCCTAAAGTGCTCTTTGACTGGAATCGGTTTGCCAACGTTCACGTTCAAAGTACCTTCGAAGAGGTGTTCCCTTGTGGCCTTTTCGAAGACTTCGGGATACTCCCTCATGCGACGCGAGAAATCCTTCATCCCCTGCGCCTCAGAGCAAACTATACCTTTCAGAATTATCATTGCCCTCAGTCTGCCACTCCGTCACCCCACAGGTCGAGTTCAATTGAGAACCCGCATCCTTCAAATTACGCGGTGGCAAAGAAATAAGCATTTCATAGCCAATGCATTCTTCTTAGAAAAATCCGCATCATCTCCCACACAATCGAGAGAAGGATTAGAGCCAGCGCTTCGGCGAAGGCTATCCGCCCTAAGCACATCAAGAGAGGGTGGTTGGTCTGAGAACACGGGACAAAATCTATTTTTCTACTTTTTCCTTCTCTCTTTCACTTTCATTATTTGTTGTGGATTACCGTGAGCGTTGAGTGAAGAGAGTTCTCGTAGTAGAAGACCGATATTTAAGCTTGACACTACATGCGTCTCGTACTAATAATACGCCACTTTTCATTGGGATTATCATCTCGCGAATAAGTTCACTGAGCCTAAATAATGAAGTCTGTTGCGTTTACCCTCGGGGCCATTTTCGCGCTTTACACACCCTCAAGCGGCGCTGCCCCAGTTTGCATCTTTGGCACGGTGCCGTGTTTTCTTGCGTGCAGTAATCCCCCTCGACTCACCGACGCCGACCAGGCGGTCCATCAACTTCGCAAGACTCAGTACGAAACGCTTAACTGGGTCGACGAGTCAACAGCCCTACTTACAACACAACTCGCAAAGTGCATGGGGATTAACGGGTGGAAGCGCTACCGATTTCGGGTTTGGGCCGTCGGCATAGTCGTTCAGGCCGCCACGTCATGGGACGGTTTGCGAACTGTGGACTTAGCTCTTGAGAGTTTCAACGGCAATTCACTCGAGGAATTACTGCCCCAAAAAGGTTACGTCCGCGCGGAAGTGGTTAGGCGTGTCTGGAAGCGGCTCGAACATCCTCCCAGCCGCGGTGACATTATTCGTGTCGAGGGTGAACTCCACTGGGACGGCCATGGATTCCTGGAGATTCACCCATCGCAGATTAGCGATGTGCGATTCCTATCGACCCAATCTCTGCCACCAAATTCTCAAAATGACCATGGGTTTCTACCGAGGTTATGAATCCATAGGAAGCAATCCGACAAGTCTAGGAGGCGCCAATGCACCGAATGATGAGCCGATTCAAAGAACTGTCTTTAGCCGTTGGATTCTCGGTGTTCGTTGTGACACCAGTGGTCCAAGCTCAAGGTCGAACATGCAGTGCAGACGCTCCTCCGTGCCTTGACCAGCCAACTGACGATAAAACTGAAATTACCGGCCGGCTCACTGCTCCGGGCGTTGCATCAGTTGCGGGGACTGTTGTTCACATTAAGGTGAACAATTATGACCTAGGGATAGCAGGCAAGCTGGACACTTCCACTGGGGCGTTTACTTTCGCGCTTCCTTCTCATTTGAGCCAGTATGACACGGTCGAAGTATTCCAATTTGCTCCGCCCCCAGCCGCTGGCATGCAAGCCCCAACGACAAATAGTGTTCGTGTGCGCGCGGCAGCGACACAGGGAAGTACCTGTGACGGGCCCAAAAAACCCTGCCTGGACCAGCCGCACGAGGGAGACGCAAAGGTCACGGGCAGCTTAGAACCCAATCCACCATCTGGAGCAGTCGTTACTATCAAAATTAACGACGCGTTAGTGGATGGCATGTCTGGTCAAATTGTGAAGGGTAAGTTTACTTTCAGCGATTTACATCCACTGAGCCAGTACGACACTGTCGAAGTTATCCAATCCTCGCCTCCAACTGCCGGTGGCGCACCGCAGCCAACGACAGGAAAAGTTACAGTCAAAGCCGCCTTGGCGAGCACCAACCTCAAGCTGACCATTCCCGCAACGTCTTTGTCTTTCGATTTTGGTCACCAGGCAATGCAAACCAAGAGTGCAGTGAAGACGGTTACGATTACAAATTCAAGCACCAACGATGTGGATATCGAGGACCCATCGACTACAGTGACTTCGCCCAATTACATCATATCTTCGAACTCTTGCGTTGGTACTATCGCAAAGAAGGCGTCCTGCAGCTTCGGTATAGCCTTTGCACCTTTCTCATCTGGACCACACCCCGGTTCCGCAGAAAGGGACTTCGTTGTGATTGTTCCAGGGACTCCAGAGGCTAGGCGAAAATACACCACGCTTTTGGCTGAACTCCAACAATCTCGAAACTCTCAACGTGTCGCTCTGCGGAACGCAGAGGAAGCGATGCGGCTAGAAACAAAGAGCGAGCAGCAGGTAAGGCTGACTAAAACTGCTGCTGGTGTCGGTCCTGCGGCTGGGGATAAAGTGTCGGAGCTTAATGGGAAGTATGATTCTGAGTTGCAAAAAGCTAACACCGCCATCCAAGATATGGAGCAAGGATTTCAAGTCATTTCTCTAACCGGCATCCCGGACCATTGGGCTTATCCCCTCACACGCGCTGTAGTTGGCATCGACTTGTCAGCACCGAGCGCTCAAGCCATCAAACAGGCCTATTACCTTGATTTCGACCTGCTTGCGCCGTTGAAATTGCCCGGCCTCTTTGAGAAAAACGAAGATCCAATCGAGAACAGACTCTGGTTATGGTTTAATCCCCGAATCACCAGCCTCCCGCAAGCGGCAAATTTCAGCGCCCTTTCGACAATCAACGAAACCGGCTCGTTTTTCAACCAGGAATCGAGTAAGGGGACACTAGGAGATATTCAGGGGCTGGATGTGAACGGCGGTTTTGAAATCGCCATCGTTAAACCCAGGGATGGAATTCCGTGGTGGGCAGAATATGCAAACACGCAGGCAAGGCTCTCGCCATCCTTACTTGTTGGTGCCGGGATGAGCACGCCGTTTTCGACTAATAACACGGATGTCGTCTCCCAGGTCAACCAGAGTATTTGCGATGCTTTCAATGTAAACGTCCCTCCGAAGAACCCACCTCTCAAAGTTAGCAATTCCGCTGGTCTGTTTTGCCAGCCGGGTGTCCCACCTTCTACTTCGCCTGTAATCATTGCGCCAGATGGCAGCTCGAAAAGTTATATTGATTTTTTTACCCCAGAGCGGTCGCGTTTTTTTCGGAAGGCTTACGTTGGCTTCCGACTGAAGACTTACTTTTTTAGTCGGACGATCAAGGCAGACTGCAACCCGCCTTCCAGTCGTGGTGACTCTGGCGGAGACTGTGATGGCCTCTATAACATATTCCCTGGAACCCTAGACCTGACGTTCGGAAAAGACGAAGCAGTGACCGGTGGCCATATGTCAACTTGGCTATTCCGGCTGGAGGCCAACTATCCCCTACCGTTCTATCAAGGCATCCATATCTTTGCGTCGATGTATACCACTCTGAGCGGCAATGCCTTAACTCAGCCCTATAATTCATATACGATAAATACACCAACTACAGGTGCCAACAACGACGCGAATACTTTTCGGTTTGGGCTCCAACCTCTTAACCGAGATTATTTTCGAGTAGGTGTCGGGCTGGACCTAGTTCAACTTTTCAAGAAGACTTCCAGCGGCGGTCAGCCGAACTCCCAGGCGCCAACGCCGCAGTCGACAGTCCCACCGGGCGCAACTCCCTAGAGAAGTTTTCTCAAGCCACTTGGACATATGACGCATAAACCGGACGAGTGCCTTCCCGCCCAGGATTATGTTAGCTGCAGACTCAGTTCCCCGAAGGCTCATCCCGTAAGCTGGAACCGATTCCAGCCCCAAAAAAGAGCTGAGTTTGCCGACCTGAATTCGCTGAAAGGCCCATCAGGCATAGGCTGGGTCGCAATAGCAAGGGCTAGGGCCCTCTCCGCGGGCCAGCAGCCATAGTAGGTGGGGAGGCCAGGGGGCGTGATTCCAATGATTCTTATGATTTGCGATGGCTCTATCCACACTTCTTCGTCCAACGCGCGAGGAAGATAAAGGAAAACAGGTTGTTTACCATCAAAACCTCTAATGATATTTCTGGGAGAATTTCTGGATGCGAATCGCTCACATAAGAGGTGGGTTTGCTTGCATGCGGACGTAAACTTTCCTTTGACTTGTGCCTCGTTTAGAATTGCGGCCCTTTCTTTTGTGGACTACCATTCTTGCAAACAGTAGACTTGTACTAGGTCAAAAGCGGGGCAGCCCGGAAGGGTGCCCTGTTGCAACTTGGAGCCGTCTGGCTCCGGAAAGAATAGGTGGAAACCTATGAAAGATTCTGTTGAAGCAACCCTCAGTAAGTTGGCGTACGTTTCAGATTCATTGAACAAGTCTTCCGATTCTCTTTCAGCACAAATTCTGGAGGTCGAATCGGCACTTCAGCGTTACAGCTTGGGCGTGTCAGCCTGGGTGATGATTAGCTCGTGGGACGTAGAGGTCCCGGTTATCGGTGCAATGAATACCAACGTCACCCGCATGTGGTGTCTCGGATACGGCAAGTACTGTGGTAAGTGGGGTCTGCTACTTTCCGAGTGCGAGGACATTCCGTTCGAGGGAAACCTTTCGTTCCTTCGTGAAGCATCTCGTGAAGGGAAGTTGGAGGCGGTCGGTAAGCTGCCCGACCTCCTAAAGGCACTTCTGAAGGAGGCAACAGATATGGCGACTGAGGCTACCGCGAAAGCACAGGTAACGCGGGAAATCGCCGCAAGCCTCAAGAGGTGGGCCGAATAAATAGGCAGTAAGGCTATACCAACAGGGCAACTGCCCCGCTTTGACTAGCGTAAATCGCGGCTCCTGCCAAGATGCAGGGGCCGCCTTTTATTTTTGGTATTGACCGAGAGCAAAATTGGAAATGGGAGATGTCCTGTGCAATTGCGAAAAGTTGAACATCCCTTCGGAAAATCATTCCACTGGGCGTGCAACGACCCAGATTGCCCGTAGCCGCAGCCGCGCAAAGTCAAGAACTTTTACTAGGTAAAGCAAATTAGTCCGACGATGGCAGCAGCACGCCCAGATGTTCCCTGCTCGGGCAGAAAGCGGCACAGCCGGAACACAAATCTCCAATTTTCACTACCAACGCCTCCTAGAGGCTGTACGTGGATATAGCAGACACAACACCGCGTTTCTTACCATCTTACTTCAGAATCTGGTACCCATACTCGTCGAGAGCTTGCAGAACCGATTCGCGAGAGAAGTGACGATAAAACCGAACGGTATCTCCATAATATTCTGGTACTTCGTAGACCCCATGACGCCATACGTGTCCGGTGCCCCATTTGGATTCAATTGCTCCGGCTTGTACTTTTCTTGCATGCACAATCTGGATAGCTGAATATAGTATGTGGCCTCCGTCCTCGGCGTCTTCCGGGCCGACTTCCTTAAGATGATGTTCTACGACAAATTGGGCGAAATCACGCCCAGGAAAGGCTTCGAGGAAGTCATCTCGAACGCGAACGTCTGCAATGCCAAACGAATACTGGTAGCAATTAAATCGCGGACTACCAGGAATATTCTTCCCACGCAACGTTACAGTGTGCGGATGCGTGAGGGTTAGGTTCACCATCTGCTGAACCTGCGCCTTCAATTCAACGGCATCAGCAGGCTTTGTTATTTCAGCAAGCTGGTTACGGAGGGCGTGGTTGTTGATACCAAGAATCAGTGACATCGGCAATGTTAGAAGGCGGCACTTCCTAGTCCGAACGTGTAAATCAATGCTTCGGTCGCACTCCTAACGCGTAGGTCGTCGGTTCAATTCCGACCAGCCCCACCACTCACCGTTTGCGGCCGCTTTTCTTCCCATATTTCTTAGCCGCTTTAAGCAGCTTTTCGACTTCCTCAACACTCGTTGCTTCGGCCGTGACATCCTTGAATTTCAGTTTCACCTTCCGACGATACTTAGCTCGTATCCAAACTGTGAGCGGAACAAGGAGAATGGGCAAAATCCTTACTGTGAAGAAGTAAAACTCTCCTAAGTTGAAAGCACCGCCAATCGCTGACTCCCTAAAGTGTATTAGGGAATTAAACTCTATGCCGTGGGCTGTAAGGGACTGCGCAAACGCCTGAAGTTCGGTCTGGTATTCCGCGCTCTGTGGAGGTGCGTCGTCTGGCGCGGGAATCAGAACCAAAGAAAACTCTGGCTCTTTTTTCGTGCGCATGTGCCAATCCTTCTCTCTCGCTTCCGACAGCCACAAACGCAAGTGCTCCGCGCGAGGGGTACTTCAGGGCAATTCTTTCCGGGCGCCGTCAGGAAGAATTTCGTAGCGTATTTGATACGGCGGACGAACGAAGTTGGTCGTGAACAGATATTTGAATCCCGTCTTCGCTCTGAACAAGACCTGAGCATCGACAGCTTTGAAAACGTCATCAATGGTCATGCAGTGTCGCTGTTCAGTCGGAGCGAGCGTCGGGCTTTGTAGTTTGAATTTCTTCTTCGGGTCAGGGTCAGGTTCAGCCTCATCCCAATAGCCGTGAGACTCCACCAAAACCCAACGCCTTTTCGGGTCAGTCGCTGTCGAGAGTTCTTCACCGTAAATCAGATACAACTCCGACAAGTCAGACTGCGGATTAGGGACGTTGTACATTACCATCGGAACTGTGCGGTGCGGTTCAATCTTTGAAAGTGGCCTATGGGTCATGTGCGCGACACCAGAGACTCATCTAGGGAACTCAAACGTGTATCTCACTCCCGTACGCTCCGCAAGCGACCACACCACTTACTACAGCAACCATCAAACCGGAAACTGTCTGACTGCCCATGCGGAGAATCTATCGCGGAGCAGGGTACGGACGCAAGGCGCTCCGCCGTCGTCGCTTATTAGCTTGTACAGACAGACCTTGTAACTCTTGGAAGGCCATCCCCGCTCATGAGTTCATTCCAATTCTCTGCAAGGTCACTTCGACGGTGGAGGAGTCATCGTTTGGTCAAAGTTCAAATCTGTAACTTTGGAATCCTCGATATTGTCACCGCTGACCGAAAGGCGGACCTTAAAGGGCTTATGATTTGACTGGTATGCAACCGAGAATTTAATTTGAACTCCTCGGTGTACTCCCAGCGTACCGAAATCAAAATTGACACCGCGGTAGGCATACGCTGGCTCAAAGTGCGTCTTACAGGGGGTTGTGCCTTCAACGCACGTGATTTTTACGTCTGGTTGGTCGGTGAAAGCAACGACGCTCCCGTTTAAGAGCGCGACGTGTCCCTTGTTATAGATTACGCCGGTCTCAGGAGTGACGAATTCTATCGGGTGTTCTCGAATATCCGGAGGGCTAATCCCAATCGACAAGGAGTCTTGAGAAAATGCTATTTCTGGAGCACGCGAAGCTAGCTCGTCTTGATGTTTTGCATAAAACACTTCATAGACGATTAGAACAGTAATGAATATCGTAAGCGCGACCTCAGCCATGCCTGCCCCGAATTCGAGCCATTCAATCCAGTCGCGAGGCTTGAGACGATTTGTCGTCGGGGCAACTGGGGTCGGAGCAGGGGCTTGAGTTTGAGGTTCGGGCGACGATTGACGCTCTGACTGCGCTTCGAGCCGTCGTTCCGTATTTTGTTCGTCGGACATGCTCAGTGCTTTCTACACGTCAACTTTCAGACGCAAAGTTTGCTTTAGCTATGATTTTTCAATCTATCACGATGCCGCAGAACACCCTCACAGAGCGCATAGAACTCTGGTAGGGTCAAGTCGCTTTTTGAATCGTTCACCAACCAGGAGCAGATGACGAACTTTAGGTTGCCTTGTTCATCGAGCGTGTGGTCAACGGACGGCAATTTAGCGAATTGCTTTTTGTATTTCTTTTTGCCCTCTCTTGCGTTTTCGTTTCGATATTTGCTGATGATGCTCCAGTCCAGCTCCTCTCCCGTGTAGTAATCTCTGTCACCTCCCAAGCAAACAGCTTTGTGGATTGCTCCTTTGTATTTTGAGACCGTGATGTTTCCTCCTTCCTGCCTCTTCTTGTCGCGCCGCGCATGAGCGACCGCCTTGCGTTGAAGCCACTTTGTGTATTGCTGTTGTGTGCAGAATCCCGCAAGGCATTCAGGCAGAGAGTACTTGCTCACGAACAGCCCCCTATAGGAGCGTACTGTAGCACAGGGAAAATCATGATTAGGGCCGTTTTAACAGGTTATTGGAACACCGCTGGGTGCCAATAGGGCGGTTCAAGCGAGGTTCTTGGGGATGGGATACGGGAAATACAGGGGTAGAGGGGGTTGCGACCGGGTAATCGGTGGTTTTCTGTCGAACGATTTTTGGATAGAGAAGGAATGCCAGTTGTGAGATTTCGGCTGAGGTCAACACAAGTCATTTCCATATCTTGCTGAGTTCAATTCGATGAACGTCCTTCATTCCTTCAAATGACCGGCCGGCCGCAATGACCTGACAACCTTCAAATTCTTTGGATTTCAGTAGGTCAACAAATGGTTCGAGTAAGAAGTTCTCTTTATCTGCAACCGTAGTTCCATCTTCGAATGTGGCTGGAAAATCCAGCATAACGAAACCGGGAAATCGAGCATCGTCAAACCGAACCAGATTTATCAACGCATAGTGATAGGCAAGAAAAAAGTAGAGTCGTTGGGTGCCGCCCAATTTTGTCTTCCAATTGCCGTCCCCGACTTTGAATCGGAGGGTCCGTTCACCAATGCGAACCGAAACACTTTGTCCAAGCCACGAGTTAGGATTCAACGTGAAAACTCGATTGAGGTATGTATTAAAGCCATCGCGGAGTCGGTCAGCGGCAGTTTCCAAGTCGATGGCGTTCGCTTTTTCCGTGACGCTAGCGTTCAAGGCTGCAAGTTCTCCCTGAATTCGAAGAATCTCGCTCGCAAGCGTTTCGCGCCTTCCCAAGACCGTTTCTATTCGTGATAGCTGCTTGACTTTCTCTTGAACTCGGCCATATTCGACGTCCACCAAAAAGAGTTCAGGCGGCAAGAGAGCCGCCGCAGCCTGGCGTACAGGGCGCAATTTGGCGCGTAGGCTGGATAGTGCCTCCCGAATGCTATCTCGCGTCGCTAACGATTGTTTGTAATCTGCAGTGAGGTTCTCAAGCAATTGTTTCGACTCTTCGAGTTCGTTTTCAATCTGCTCCTTTTCAAAAATTAGCCTTTTGTTCGCTGCCTGTTTTTGCTCCTCGTCAATCTCTCGCCCACAAACATAACATTTGTCATCAGATGTGTGCTTTTCAATCGGTTGGTCGCAAGCGGGGCAATGCGTTACTTTGAGGTCCGCCAGAACGGCCCCAGCTTCTGTAGCACGTTCCAATTTGCTCAGTTCGTCTCGGAGCAAATTCTGAAGAATCTTTATGTCTTCAATCCGTGCATAAATCTTGCGAGCTCGAGTTTCGTGGTCCCCGTATTCCGTCTCCAGTCGCACGAGTTCGTCAGAAATTGAGCTTACATCGGGAAGTGCCTTCTGGCTGGATTCACTAGCTTGCTCGACGTTAGACCGAAGGCCTTCGAGAAATTCTTGTCGCCTTTGGATAAGAGTCTTTGCTTCGTCCTCTTGCCTGGACTTGGCCGCCGACAGCGACTCCGGAGTTAATGCAACGCCGAGTTCTTGCGCGCCAATCAATTCCTTGGATATTTCGTCCAGTACACTCATGAACTGGTCGCGCTGTGCTTGCAGTTCCCAGATTGTTTTGTTCTTTTGAACGAGGTCCCCGTAGTCCGATGAAAAAAGTTTCTCAGCAACGCCTATAAACTGGACAATGCAGGCGTGCTGGTCAATTTCTGGTTGCTTATCCGCGAAATCTGACCAGAACTCTTCCCGGCGATATAAATGTCGCATTAGCGCACGCCAGCTTAAAACTGGCCACTTTCGGGGGCTGTAAGGGTCGCCTTGCGGATACCGCACTATCGGTATCCCCACTCTTGCCATTAAAATGCCCCCAAAATCTTCAAGGTTATGAGGCTGCTGATTAACGTAAGCTCTTCCGAGTCCCCCAGCCTCGCGCCAACGGCGTTCCACTTCTATCTCTTCACTTCCTATCCTTAAAGTTGCAGTCACTGTATCGTAGAGCGCAAAGATGTCGTCCTCTTCGCATTTTTCAGCGGTAATTTTGTCTCCCAAAACGTAGTCGATAGTCTCGAGCCATTTAGTCTTTCCAGTATTGCTCTCACCGACCAAAACATTCACGCCCGAGGCAAATTCAAGGGTATCGGTAGCGATATTTGGCCCCTTACGTGAAATCGATTTGACCGAGAGATTGGCTACACCCATTAGCTGATGACCTCACCCAACTGTCTGTCAGCAACTTCCTCTCGAAAAACTTTGTAGATGAGCTCTTTCAGGCTAGAGCCAGTTTTGTTCCCCAATAACTTCTTGACCGCTTGCATCTGCTCAACGATCGGCCGAAAGGGACTTCGTTGCTTTAGGTCTTCCGCGATGGCCGACCCTCGGCTTGTTAGGTGAAGTAAATATGTATTTTGTGCTTTTTCTACAGATATCAATTCCTTGCTCTCTAAGTACGCCAGAACGTGGTAGTAACGTTTATCCCATGGACCGTAGTGGTGTCGCACCATACTGGATTCAATATTCGGACCAGACACTTTGAGCTTTCGCATGTGTGCGGCAATTCGTTCGAAGAATTCCGGGTAGCGAACGAAGAAGTCGAGTTTTGCCATTTTTGTCAGTCCGTCTATTTGTGGCTGACTTGTTTTGGAATGTTTCCTGCCACAGAGAAGGATTAGTAAAAGAAGTCTTGCGGCATGAAATTCAAGAATGTCGTCCGCAGTAACATGAATTGCCGAGGGCAAGCGCGAAATATGTCGGAGCGATTTCATTGTGAAACTCGTACCAATCTGTGTGCACAGCGGTCCATCATGCTATACATGCAACCATGTAAGAAATCTAAACCGAATTGGCGAGCAGGCCCGCTGTTTTGGTGAATTTCTTCAAGAGTGTCAAGGCACCGACTATAGAATGATGGACCATCGTCATCGTAAACTCCAGCATCGAGTCGCGCGCGCATAGTAGACAACCTTGCGGACATCTCTCCTTCAACGGATACCACTGCTGATGGGGCTGAATAACGAGCTGTCAAAGCTGCTGCGCGATATCGCATTCGAGATTCGGTTGCTGCGGCTATAGCGTCCTGCGGTAAGTTTGCTGCCTGCATCTTTTCTTTCATCCGCTGGCCCCCAAGGACGCCTTGAGTGGAAAAATAACCAACCGCTTTGGAGAGCCAATCGAGAAGCTCAGCGCGGCGAATTTTCTTCTTGGTTAACTCTTCTTCCTTCGCGGCGTCCCACAATTTCTTCACTAGTTTTTGGTATAGCTCTACCCTTTGGTCTGACAGGAGATAGTATCCGAGTTTTTCCAATTTCTTTTCGAAGTCGGCCATGCTCTGAGCCTTCAATACCTCCAGTGTGTGGACTACTTGCCAGACTGCATGGGAAATCCAATATGCCCCGTCTGAGCCACTAGGCGAAAGCGCTTCCTTCATTTTCCCCACAAGCTTTTGGGAAAGAGCATCTAGTTCTTTCTCAAACTGTTTCCGCGTCTCTCCATTGAGGCGATGTGTTAAGGGGCGGAGTTCTTCTTTAACATCGCGAGAGGTAACGATTCGAAATCGACAAGGTTCGGAGCATGCATGGCGAGACAACGACCGCTCAAAAACCGAGGTACCTACAGGTTCCCTGACAGAGCTATCTCTTTGGCAAAGGAGGCTGAAGGACCAAAGCTGGTCGTATTCCGTGCCCTTAACTTGAATGAACTCGACCTCTTCGCTGGCCTCCAACTTCCAAATCAATGTGACATCTTCATGCGCCTCATTCCAAACCTCTTTGATTCTTTCTTCCTCAATCATCTCAATGCAGTAGCTCGCCGCAACGTGGTCCTGAAGGTCCATTCCTTTTCTGGCAGGAATTCCCCCTGTGGTTGGCAAGGGAATATCGTGGATGGAAGGCGGCTGGGGCTTTTCTGTCATAACTGTTTAGTTAGAATGAAACCTTAAGATACCAGCCGATTCGCCAATTGAAACACGGAAGTTGTTTTAGCACCGTGTACAAGTTACTAGAAATCAAAACGAAAACTCGCCCTGTACCACCGATGTCCGACTTAGTCTCGGGTGGGATTCGGAATGATATGTGGGACTCATTGAAGCCTCAAGAAAAAGAACGCCGCAAACCTCAGCAGAAGAAGGCGGCGCATAACATGGACTTATGGACTAAAAATTGACCTACTGAAGAGGGCTTTTCACAGGGTTCAAGCCTCTAAGTGCGACTCCCACAAGACTTTAGAATTTTGAACCTACAGGTTCGGGACCAGGAGGTTGTTGATTCAAAATCTGCCCCTGCAACCATTTACCTTATTTATTCCAGGCCGAAGATGAACAAAAGCACTGTAGTAAATTCGTAGTAGTTCTTGGTTCAGAACCCGCCAAATCGAATACAGACGGCTCAAGTCCCCTGCGTTGTAACAGCTTGAGGAATATAGTAGAGTCCGAAATTTTCAGAACGCGTCAGAAAAGTGGTCAGGTTTATGAGTCCGCTGCTCTAACCGCTGAGCTACGGGCCCCACGCTACTGCAATATCCTATCCTGAAATCGCCCGCCGAACATCCTCGGCCTCGGCTCTGCTCACCCCTTGAGCAGCGCAGCGTCTATCGCGAGTGGGGTGGTCCCCCGGGCGATTCCGGCAAAGTCGAGAATCTATTCTTTGTTGAGAGGGGTTGGTGTGCTTATGCGTAGAGCGTGTGTTTGCGTCTTGGGTTTAGCGATTGGGTGCGGCGTCTTGGCAAGCAATGCCGCAGCGCAATTCAAGAATGGGGGCCAACCGACGGAGTTGAACATCCCTCGCGTCAGTCAGCGGGGGACCGTCTCGCAGCGCATCGGACTGACGGACGTTACCATCGTCTATCATCGGCCGGAAGTCGGCGGGCGGGAGATCTGGGGCAAGACCGTGCCGTACGGCAAGGTTTGGCGCTCGGGCGCGAACGAAAACACCACGATCACTTTCTCGGACGATGTCACCGTGGAAGGAAAACCCCTCCCGGCCGGAACGTACGGTTTGCACACGATTCCCGACAAAGATCAATGGACCATCATTTTCTCGAAGAACTCCACCTCCTGGGGCAGCTTCAGCTACGACGAAAAAGAAGATGCACTGCGCGTCATCGCAAAGCCGCGCGCGGCGGAGTCTTTTGAGGTTCTGACGTATGTTTTCGACGACGTGAAACCGGATTCGGCCGTAGCCACCCTGCGCTGGGAAAAACTTGCAGTGCCCATTCACATCTCGGTGGACGTCAAAGCCGTTGTTTTGCGCAGCATCAAGAACGAGCTTCGAAATGTTGGTGGATTCACGTGGGCCGGCTACGACGAAGCAGCGAATTGGTGCCTGGACAACAACTACAATCTCGAAGAAGCGCTGAAGTGGGAAGACACTTCCATTCAAAACGAAGATCGCTTTGAGAATTGGGAGACAAAGTCACGCATCTATGACGCTATGAGCCGCAAGGACGAAGCCGCAAAGACGCTCGCCACGGCCCTCGACAAAGCCACCGCGATCCAACTCTACGTCTATGCTCGCGGCCTACAACGCCAAGGAAACACCAAGCGGGCTTTTGAGCTATTTCCCCAAGTCTCCAAAAAAGATGCGAACCACTGGGTCAGCCACCTGGCGCTCGCGCGCGTGGACTCAAATTCCGGCGACTTCACAACCGCAGCCAAGGAAATGACCATGGCTATCAACGGCGCCCCGGATGCCACAAAGCCTTTTCTTCAGCCGCTGCTGAAGCGCCTCGAAGCAAAGGATGACATCAACAAGTAGTTCGGCCGACGCGTGAGAAGACCTCTCTTGCGGTGGACGTGCCGCCGCGCAAACTTCGCTTGGGCCACGAAGAACCGCCGTCAGAACTGAGCTACGCGTGGGAAAGTACGGCCTGCTTGCGTTCCACGACAGAAGCCAGCGCGGCTTCGAGGACGTTCAGCCCTTCGTCAAATTGTTCGTCGCTGATCACCAGCGGGACAAGGATGCGCATCACGTTGTTAAATGTGCCTGCGGTGATGGTGATCAAGCCGTGCTCGTAACAATACTTCGCGATCTCCTTGGTCTCGGAGTCTGCAGGTTCGCGCGTCTTCGCGTCGCGCACTAGTTCGATGGCGCACATCCCTCCGAGGCCCCGAACTTCACCAATCAAAGGCCATTTCTTTTGCCAACCGCGCGCGCGATCTTCAAAATATTTGCCGATTGCCGTGGACCGCGCGAGTAAACCTTCTTTCTCAATCGTTTCAATCGCCGCAAGCGCCGCAGCACACGAAGCCGGATGTCCGCAATACGTGCCGCCCAAGGCTCCCGCTCCGGGCGCGTCCATAATTTCGGCGCGGCCGGTCACCGCGGCAATGGGCATTCCTCCGCCCAGCGATTTCGCCATGACTATCAAATCCGGCTCGATCCCGAAATGTTCCGAAGCAAACCACTTGCCCGTGCGCGCAAAGCCCGTTTGCACCTCGTCCGCGATGAAGAGAATGCCGTGTTTGCGGCAAATGTTCTGCAGCAGCTTGAAGTATTCTCGCGGCGGAACGATGAAACCGCCCTCCCCGAGAACCGGCTCGGCGATCACCGCAGCCACGGATTCCGGGGCGACGGATCGCTTGAAAGCGTCTTCGAGATAATGTGCGAACGTCTCCGCGGTAGCTCCCTTTTCGCCTCGGTACGGATACGCAAAGGGAATCCGGTAAATGTCGCTAGCAAAAGGCTCGAAGCCGGCTTTGTATGGATGCGTCTTGCTTGTCAGCGACATCGTCAATAATGTGCGGCCATGAAAAGCGTCCTCGAAGCAAATCACCGCCGGACGCTTCGTGTAGGCGCGCGCGATCTTGATGGAATTTTCGATGGCTTCTGCGCCGGAGTTAAGCAGAATGGTTTTCTTCGGAAAATTCCCGGGAGTAAGTGCATTCAGCTTCTCCGCGACGGCGACATAACCTTCGTAGGGCGTGACGGCGAAGCAAAGATGCAAATGTTTCTCGAGTTGTTCGCGTATCGCGGCCGTCACCCGCGGAGAGCGATGGCCGATATTCAGGCAGCCGATGCCTCCTGCAAAATCGAGATATCGGTTTCCGTCGACGTCTTCGATGACCGCGCCTTCGGCGCGCGCCGCGAAAACCGGCGTGGCATTCGCTGGGCCACGTGGAATTGCTGCTTCACGGCGCACCATTAAGGCGCGTGACTTTGGTCCAGGAATTTCCGTGCGGATTTGAATGGTAGACATTTTCGTTTTCCTTGCTTTGAAATCTAGTACCAGCCGATCGGGGTCTCGTCGAGATTGACGAACACCTGTTTGGTTTCGAGGTATTCTTCAAGTCCCCAGGGACCCAGCTCGCGCCCGAAGCCCGACTGCTTGTACCCGCCCCACGGCGCTTCCACGTACGTCGGCTGCATGTGATTCACCCATACGATGCCGGCGCGCAGTGATTTCACGACGCGAAACGCTTTGTAAATATCCCGCGTCCAGACCGCTGCCGCGAGTCCGTACGGCGTGTCGTTGGCGATTCGAATCGCTTCCGGTTCCCCTTCGAACGGAATCACGGACGCAACGGGGCCGAAAATCTCTTCGCGAGAGATACGCGCGTTGTTATCCACGTCGTAGAAAATCGTCGGCTCGACGTAGAAGCCCTTCCCAAACTGCTTCGGCCGCCCGCCGCCAATGGCCACCTTCGCCTCTTTTTTCCCGAGATCCAGATATGAGCCGACGCGGTCGTATTGCTCCTTGCTGACCAGCGGCCCCATCTTCGTTTCGCGCTCGAGTGGCGGGCCTAGCTTGATGCGCTTGGCCTTTTCCGTCATGGCTTCCACGAATTTCGAATAGATTTTCTTTTCCACGAGGATGCGGCTGCCCGCGGAACAAACCTCGCCTTGATTGATGAATATTCCGAAAAGCGCGCCGTCCACGGCTGCTTCCCAATCCGCGCCTTCGAAGAAAATGTTGGGAGACTTGCCGCCGAGTTCAAGCGTCACCCGCTTCAGCGTGTCCGCGGCGCTCTTCACAATGATTTTTCCTACCGCGGCGCTCCCGGTAAACGCAATCTTGTCCACCCCAGGATGCGCGACCAGCGCGGCACCTGCCGTTTCCCCAAGTCCATTCACTATATTGACCACCCCGGGCGGCAGGCCAATCTCTTCAAACCAATTGGCGACCTCCATCATGCTAAGCGGCGTCTGCTCAGCCGGCTTGAGCACGCAAGTGCATCCCGCTGCAATCGCCGGGGCGAGCTTCCATGCCGCCATCACCAGCGGATAATTCCAAGGAATGATCTGCCCAGCGACTCCGACCGGTTCGCGCAGAGTGAAACTCAGCGCATTCGCGGGCACGGGATTGACGTGCCCCAAGACCTTGTTCGCCAGGCCAGCATAGTATTCGAAACACGTCGCGGCATCCGCGATGTCGAACTCCGCCTCCACGATGGGCTTGCCCGAATTGCGGCATTCCAGCTCCGCAAGCTGCGCGGCGTTCGCCCGAATTTTTTCCGCTAGCTTGTAAAGAAGGCGGCCCCGCTCCGCCGCGTTCGTCTTCCCCCACGGTCCGGTATCAAACGCCGCCCGCGCCGCTTTCACCGCCTGGCCCACACCAGCCGCCGTTCCCGACGCAACATTCGCGATCACTTCCTCCGTCGAGGGATCGTAGACGGGAAACATCTCGCCGGAAGCGCTCTTCACCCATTGTCCGTTGATATAGTTTTGATAGGCTCGAACCACCGTCTTCGCACTGCTCGACATCACTGCCTCCCAAATTCACTTCAAAGCGCGGACGCCTCCGCCAGTTTCCGCGCGGCCTTCCGCCGCCCATACACAAAAAAGAAAAACCACGCAAGTCCCAGAAAAAACAATGTTCCGCTAAACATCTTGATTTCGAATAGTCGGATTGATTCGATCTGGTGCGACGGTATGAACGCGACGCCCATTCCCAGAATCGTGGTGAGCAATCCGAAACCGCCGGCAAGAAGAAGTGTCGTCTTGCTGTAGTACCCCTCGCCCGGCGCCGATTCCATCGCAAGCTTCAGTAATGCGGCGTGCATGTATAAAAATGGCACCAACTGCAGAACTACGGCCAGGTCCAGCATGGTTACAAAGGCTTCCTTCACGCCGGCGCCGACAAAACTCATTCCCAGAAAAATCGCAGAAAAAGTTGCATGCACGATCAGCGCAACATACGGCGTCGCGTATTTCCGGTGCACTTTGCCCAACCCTTCAGGCAGATAGGAATCGAGCCCCGCGACAAAAGGAATCCGCGCCGACCCCGCAAGCCAGGCTGAAGCGATGCCCGCAATCGAAATGCTCAGCACAAACGCAAATGGCGAGACAATCCACGGCACTTTCACTTGATCGGCCATGTGGCTGACCGCCTGCACGACCCCTTGCAGCACGCCGATATCTTGCTTGCTCACCGCAAGTAGCAAGGTCAGTGTTGCACCGATGTACAAAATCCCCGAGAGCAGTCCTCCCCACCCGACCGCACCGGGAAGCGTTCGATGCGGATCTTGAATCTCGTCGCCCATCACGGAAGCCAGTTCCAGTCCAACGAGCCCAAAACAGATCACGCCAAACGAGCCGATCAAGCGAATATCTCCAGTAACACGAAAATCGCTCGCAGTCATCGTGGTGCCAAACCGGAATAAAACGACAAGCCCGAGGCCAATCAGCGTGGTCGCCGTGATTGCCGTGCCAATCCCGCCAAGATTGTTGATCCATTTGCCGACGCCCAGGCCCAGCACATTCAACCCCACCAACAAGACCAAAAGCACCATGGACGCGCCGAGTGCGAACCACGGATTGTCCGCTAGCGTCCGCGCCCGCGGACCTGCCACGTACACCGAGATGCCAACGAAATACAGGAGTACCGTCGGCACGTAAAAAATATTGTTCGTCCAGTAGCACCAGCCCGAAAGGAAACCGTGGAAATCCCCAAATACACGTTTGGCCCACAAATAAACGCCGCCCTCACCGGGATAGCGGTGCGCTAGCTCGATGACCGCGATTCCCTGTGGCCAGAAAAACAGCAGCAGCGCCAGAGCCCAAAGCCAGACGGTTACCCCACCGTTCGCCGCAATCGTCGGAACCACGTTGAGATTTACGATCGCGACGACAAAAAGCAGAACGAGGTCCCAACGCCCCAGAACTCTGCGCAGATGGGGCGCGTCCTGCGCCACCGCTGGCTCGGGAGATGTCGTGACCTCGTTCGCCAAGCTACTTCTCTCCTGAACTTCCTACCCGCGCCGGTTAGTGTCCCGCTGCGCCAACAAACGCGGCGCCCCGCTCGTGTTGCGCTTTCGCTAGCGCCGGCGCGACCTCTTCGAAAACCGCCAGATGCTTGTCAATGTCCGCCTCGGTGTGTTGCACCGAAATGGTCCACTGCTCGTCCCACCAATATGGCTGCGCAAGCACGCCACGATTCACCATGGCAAACCAATAGTGCCGCCAGAGATCGACGTCGACCTTGGTCCAGTCGCGGTAGTTGCGAATCTCCTGCGGATACAGCATCAGCGCGCCGTTGACGCCCGCGCTGGCTACGTACGCGGTTAGCCCCGATTTCGCCACAATGGCGCGGTAGCCTTCAGTGAGTTTCTTGCTGAGCTTGCCGACGTGCGCGTAGTTCTCGCGGGTCAGCACTTCCCGAAACGTCGCAAGCCCCGCCGCCATCGATACGCGGTTCGTGTTGTATGTGCCGCCGTGGAACACCTTGTGTTGCGAGATCAGATCCATCACCGCGCGGCTTGCGCCAAACGCGCCCAGCGGCAATCCCCCTCCGATGGACTTCGCCAGGCAAATCATGTCCGGCTTCACGCCGAAAAATTCGCTGGCGCCGCCCCACGCAAGTTTCGCGCCGGTTTTCACCTCGTCAAAAATCAGCAGCGTCCCATTCTTCGCGCATATATCGCGCAACCCCTGCAAAAACCCCGGCTGCGGCATGCACAATCCGACGTTCATCAGTATGGGCTCGAGAATGATCGCGGCAATCTGCCCGGGATATTGCTTGAACCGGTTTTCGACGCTCTTCAGATTGTTGAAGCTGGCGACAACCACGTTCTCCAGAGAATTCTTTGGTATTCCTCCACCCCCGGGAACGGAATTGGGTGCATCTGGATCGCCGTAGTCTTCCACCTTCGGCTTGACGCTCACCAAAGCAGTGTCATGCAAGCCGTGATAAGAGCCTTCGAATTTCAAGATCTTGTCGCGACCCGTCGCCGCGCGCGCAATGCGGCAAGCATGCATGGTCACTTCCGTCCCGCTCGACCCGAACCGCACCATCTCCACCGGATACCGCGCGCAGATCTCCTCCGCCAGTTCCCACTCCTGGTCATGCGGCATCCCAAACGTCGTTCCCTCATGCAGCTTCTGCTCAACCGCCTTCACCACCGCGGGATGGCAATGCCCCGCCATCAGCGCCCCAAAACACAGGTTGTGGTCAATGTATTCGTTGCCGTCCTCGTCGTGAATCCGGCCCGCTTTTCCGTCCTTCACGAAAAGGGGATACGGCTCGTAGTGCCGGTAATTACTGGCAACACCAAGCGGGATACGTTGCAGCGCCCGCTTGTACGCTACGGCTGATTTCGGCGTGCGCTTCTCATACGTGGCGATTTCTTTTTGTAGTGCGTCGTGCATTTGCGTGCTCCATGGGTTGGCCCTTGTGCCGTTACCCTCACAGGTCTATTCCCTGCGGTCAGTCTCAGATGGAAAATCTCTGGAAATTCGGGGACTTCTTCTCGGCTTTTGTTGACGTGCGAAGGCGCCCCCGCCTGCTAGGGGCGCCCTCTTTCTTGCCTTGGATCTCCTTCGAACTCTAGAAAAGAAGCTTGAGCGCAAATTGCAGCAGCCGCGGATCGCGCGTCTTCTGTGGCTGCCCAAACGTCGTTCCCAGATTACCGGAGTTGCCATCAATACTGTAGAACTGCGTATGATTGAACACGTTGAAAATCTCTGTCCTGAATTCCAAACGCATCTTTTCGCCCACCGGCGTGTCCTTGAAGACTCCCATGTCCCAGTTGTTGATCGGCGAATTGCAGCACACCGTCCGCGGCGCATTGCCAAACGTTCCCAGCGTCACGTTGTTGTCGAATTGGTTGACGTTGAACCCAAAACCCGTCGTGCGAGGATTTGTAATCTGTAAAGGCCCGGTGAGATTCGGTTTCCCGGGACATTCGAATCCCTGGATGCTGCCCTCCAGCTCACTGTCGTTGCAATTGCTGATCAGAATCGGGAATCCCGTTTGATACGTGAAGATTCCCGACACTTGCCAGCCGTTCACCGCTTTGCCGGTAAATCCCTCTTTCTTTGGCACCGGCAATTCCCAAACGTAGTTGAAGACGAATCGGTGCCGCGCATCATAAAGCGATGGCCCATACGTCGCGTTGAAGTTGGTTGGATTCAGGATTTCTTCAAAACTTGAAGCGTTGTCCAGCGACTTGCTGAACGTGTAAGAGGCCTGAAACTGCAGCCCGTGAGAGAACTGCTTCTGAAGCAGCGCTTGCAGCGAATTGTAATTCGAATGCGCCGCGGTATCTTCATTGAAGATACTCCCGAAGATCGGTGTTCCATCCGCCGGGCACCCGCTTGTCAACGGAGTTGTACTGAGCGGATCGCAATTGGGGGAAGAGTAGGGCCGCAGGCCCACCAAATTAACTGGAGTTCCTCCCGCCGCACCCGTGATCGTGCAGCCGGTAGGAGTCGGGCCCACGATCGGGCAAGGGATATTCGGACCTCCTGGAGTTGGCCCACCGATATAAGGCAGATGGAGAACGGAGCCCTGCGGAAGAGTGAAGCTATATTGGCTGTCTTCACCGAACGGGCCGCAGCCCTGTCCAAGATTGGCAAGGTCCACGCAGGTCTGCGCGTTCGCGGCATTCTGATCGAAGATGGCCAGAAGCCGGTGCCCTTGCGAGCCCACGTATCCAACCTGAAACAAAACGTTCCCCGGCAGTTCGCGCTTGATCGTCAAGTTATACTGCGCCGAGTATTGCGTTCTCAGGTTCGTCGGAAATTGTCCGAACAGCAAAATCGGACGGTATAGCGACCAGTCCACCGGCTGATTGCGCGGTGGAGTCAAGAAACCGTTGGACACGTTGGGCTTTGTCGTCCCTTCCTGCGAGACGAACGGCGTGCTCAACAGCGGATTCGAAACGGAGTTGCTGATGCCGAACGGCGGCTCGGCTACGAACTGTTCCAGCACCAACTGCTCAATCGGATTGTAGAACAAGCCCCATCCCATGCTGACCGTGGTCTTGTTCGGTCCACCCGTCAGCTTGGCCATTGCTCCATCTTTCCAACCCGGGCTCCAATTGAGGCCCAGCCGCGGCGCAAATGCTTTGGTATAAGTGCTGATCAATCCACCCGGCACGCCCTTATCTCCCGGCACAACCAGTCCGGTGGGCGTCACTCCTTGGTTTTCGCAGGTATTCCCCGGGCCAAACAAATTGCTCGCCGGACTCAGCACGCAGGGATAGACCGTGGAGACCTGCCCGGGATTAAACCGCTGCACCTTCTGGCCGATATCCGTCAGCGGCGTGTTCATCTCCCAGCGAATTCCGTAGTTCAGCGTAACGTTGGACTTCAGCTTCCAGCTGTCTTGCGCGAAGAGATAAACCGACGTGCTGCGCACGAGTTCCTTGTTGCCGGAGCCCTGTGCATACGAGGTCGGCAAGCCCAGCAAGAAGTTCGCATACGGATCGGAAGAGCCGGTATCGTTGGGGCCGCCCGAGCCTAGGATGTACTCTCCGTTTACGTTGAAGTAGACCGTCTGGTCGAATTTTTGATACCGAGTATCCGCGCCAAATTTGAAACTGTGCTTGCCGATGATCTTGCTGTAATTGTCGCTGAACTGAAACGTGTTGCCCGTCTGCGGCAATTGTCCTTCGAAGTTGTTTCCGAAAAGGCCGGTCGTGCCATTCAGCGTGAAAAAGGGCACTCCTTCGAACTGCGAACCAAGTCCCGGGTGAATGCCGCATCCGAACTGGCCCGGACAGACCGGCACATTAGGATTCGCCGCCGTGCCCAGAGGATTTCCGTTGGCGTCCACTAGCGGGGTGTCGGATGTGCCCGTGAAGCAGAACGCCGCAGCCGCTCCGGTCCCGCATGACGCAGTCACCAAATTCGTGGTTGTCGGCGTATAGAATTGGGGCTCTGCCTCGCGGAACAGCGTGAACCGGAATTCATTCACTGCTGTCGACCCGATCGTCCACGTGTGGCTGGCGTTGACTTGCTGTACATGCGAAATGATCCGGCCGCCAAAATTGCCCAGCGAAGCGCCGGCTAATTGGAAGATCGCAAAGGGATCAAGAGTGTTGTCATTGTTGTAGTAGTAGTAGACGGAGAGCTTCTGGTCCTTGTTGAGGATTTGGTCGAAATGAATGGTGAACTGATCTCCCCGGTCCGTCGCTTTGGATACGTCCTGTGCCTGTGAGCTAGTCCCTCCCGAACCGGGCAGGTACTTCACAAGGCTCACTGCGACAGGATCAAAGCATCCAACTGGAACTACACCGTTTGTAAATATGGAATCGTAAGGCTGTGGCGTGCCCGCAGCCACAGCAGCCAAGCTGGTTTGTTGGCTAGGAGAAAGGCTAGAACCGCATCCCGCGCGATTCTCAAAAATGTTGGCCACCGTGGGATCGGTCAGAGTGCCGGAAAACGGCGCTCCAAAGTTTCCGGCCAGATCTCCTGCTGTCGGTACGGGCACCGGCTGAGAGACAATTCCTTGGACGACGCGGCGTCCTTCATACGATCCAAAAATAAAAGTTTTGTCCTTCTTGATCGGTCCGCCGATCGTTCCCCCAAACTGGTTCTGGTTGAAGGGAGGCTTCGGTGTCTGCAGAAATGAGAACCCGTGCGCATTCAGAACCGTGTTGCGGAAGAACTCATACGTGCTGCCGTGCCAGTCATTCGTACCGGACTTGGTTACCACGTTGACGACTGCCCCCGAATTGCGCCCATACTCGGCATCAAACGAGTTGGTGATCACGCGGAACTCTTCGATACTGTCCGGCGAAGGCTGCACCGCCGGCAAGTTCGCAAACAGATCGTTTCCGTCACCGCCATTTACCGAATAATTGTTCGCACGGCCGCGCCCGCCGTTCACCGTAACGACGCCCGCCTTGTCCGAGCCATAAAACAAATTGTTTCCAATCTGTGATTGTACGCCCGGCTGCAATTGCAGCAACTGATAAACGTCGCGCTGGTTCAGCGGCAATTGCGTGGACGAACGCTCGTTGACAACCGCGCCCAGCTGCGTCGAAGTCGTATCCACCACCGGAGGCGCGCCCGTCACTTCCACCACTTCCGTCGAGCCACCAACCTGCAAGGTAAGGTCCACGCTGATGACTTCGTTCAAATCCAGCGCAATCCCCTTGCGCGTGTACTTCTTGAAGCCCTTGGTCGTCACATCAATTTCGTAGCTGCCAACCGGCACTTCCAGAAAAATGTATTCGCCGTTCGCGCCAGACTGAATGTCGCGGATCGCATGCGTTGCCTCATTGATTAGCGTAACGGTGGCACCCGGAATGGCCCCGCCGCTGGCATCCATCACCGTGCCGCGAATGCGGCCGCCGGTGCTCTGCGCGCTCGCAAACGGCGCCGCAAGAAGCATCGCAACTGCAAATAGACTGGCGGATAAAATGCCGTGGCAGCAGGAAGAACGGATCTGCCGGAAGCGTGCCTCACCCTTCATATCCTCACCCCTTGCCCCGAAGAATTTTTGGAGGACGCATTCTTCGTGGTTGCTGTGCCCCTGAAACCTTACTATAATCCAGCAAACTTAGAGAAAGCCGGCATCCGTGTCAAGCAGAAAGAATTTATCCAAAGGATTAGCACCGCGCGGCCTCCATCGCCCCTTGCGCATCAGCGAAGTGGCGCGCCGCGTCGGCATTTCCTCGTCCGCGCTGCGCGCCTGGGAAGCGCTCGGCCTCGTCAGCCCGCAGCGCACCGAGAGCCGTTACCGCCTCTACTCCGAAGCCGATGTGCGCCTGCTGCAGCGCGCCATTTTTTTGCGCCGCGCTCGCGGCCTCAATCCCGCTGCCATCGTCCACGTTCTCAAGCGCCAGGGAATCGTCACCGCTACCGCCGAAACTTCTCCGCATCCCGGCCAGCGTTTCCGCCGCTTGCGCACCCGCCGCGGCCTCTCCCTCGCGCAAGTCGCCAAGTCCACCGGCGTCTCCGTGGGTTTCCTCAGCGCCCTCGAACGCGGCCAAATGCGCTCTTCCATCGCCACGCTTCGCCGCATCGCTCGCTTCTATCGCACAAACATCTTGTCCCTCTTCGAGGCCGCCGGCGATAATCCCCGCCTCGTGCGGCCCCATCAGCGAAAAATTCTGGAAACCACCCCGGACGTTCGCATGGAGCTGCTTGCCTGGGGAAATACCGTGATGGAACCGCATCTTTTCCGCGTCAAACCCGGCGGCGGCAGCGGCGAATCCTACACCCACGAAGGCGAGGAATTTCTCCACGTGCTCCGCGGCGACTTTGAAATCTGGCTGAACGGCGAGGAACATTACCGTTTGAAGCCCGGCGACAGCCTCTATTTCGAAAGTTCCACGCCGCATCGCTGGAAAAATCCGGGGCGGAAAGAAACCTGGCTGCTGTGGATCAACACGCCGCCAACCTTCTGAGTTTCGAAGCTAACGGTGCATGAGCGTGAAATCGAATTGGATGGAGGGGCGATGAAAGTTCGCGCAATTTTTCTCGGACTTCTGGCGCTTGCGTTAACCAACACCGCCTGCAAGAAGAGCCAAGATTCCTTGAGCCTGCTCGTCTGGGAAGGCTACGCCGATCCTTCCTTCGTCCAAGCTTTCGAGGAGAGCCATCACTGCAAAGTCTCCGCCTCCTACATGGGCTCCAGCGACGAGCTCGTCGCCAAACTGCGCGGCGGCAGCGCCTCCAATTACGACGTCATCTCCCCCTCCAGCGACGTCGCCACCTCGATTGTGAAGGCTGGCTTGGTGGCGCCTCTCGATCTCTCCAAAATCTCCTCGTATTCTCAGCTTTCCCCAAGGCTCCGCAACCTCCCCCTCGTCAAAAGCAACGGCCAGGTCTATGGAGTTCCCTTTATCTGGGGCCCCAATCCTATCCTCTATGACACGACCGTTTTCCCCCAGCCGCCCGATTCCTGGAACCTCTTCTGGGATCCCAAGTACAAAGGAAAGATTTCACTTTGGGATGAACTTTCCAGCGTGTACATGGCCGCGCAGGTTCTTGGTTACGACAAACCCGATCCCAATCATATTTATGATCTGACGGACGACCAGCTTGAAGCCGTAAAGAAAAAACTGATCGAGATCAAGCCCAATATCCGCAAATACTGGAGCACCGGCGGAGAGTTGACCAACCTTTTCCAAAATCATGAAATTATCCTGGCCATGGGCTGGCCGCTGATGACCAACCAGCTTCGCGCGCTCAAGTTTCCCATCGGCGAGGTGATTCCAAGAGAAAATACCACAGGATGGATCGATCATCTGATGATCACCGCAGCTAGCACCCGCAAGGAGCTGGCCACGGAGTTTCTGGAGTATATGATCGAAGCTCAGACGCAGAAAAAAGTCAGCGACGTTACCCACTACACGCCCGCAAACCCGGGGGCATCCCAATTCCTCAGCGAGGACGAGAAGAAGGGCCTGCATCTCGACAATCCAGATGCCTACATGCAACGGATCTATTTCTGGCAAGATGTTCCGCGCCGCGCCAAGTACACGGAAATCTGGAATGAGGTGAAGAACGCCCCGTGAGTTCAGTCGGCGCAAATTCGCTTCATCCTTCCCACACCCCAACCACAGCACTTCTTGAGATCAGGGGAGTGTCCAAATGTTTTGGCAGGCGTGACGTTTTGAAAGGCGTTTCTCTGAGCATTGCTTCCGGTGAATTCCTCACCCTGCTCGGCGAAAGCGGCTCCGGCAAAACCACGCTCCTCCGCCTGATCGCCGGTTTCGAACAACCCAGCGCGGGCGAAATCTGGATGGGTGGTGAACGGCTGGACACGCTCCCGCCCTACAAGCGCCGCGTCAACACCGTCTTCCAGCACTATGCGCTCTTCCCGCACCTCAGCGTACGAGACAACGTCGCCTACGGTTTGCGCGTGAAAAATACGCCCGCTGCAGAAATCGGCGACCGCGTGGATCAGTCCCTGCGCATGGTAAAAATGGAAGAGTTCGCCGCCTCCCGACCCTCCAAATTAAGCGGCGGCCAGCAGCAGCGCGTCGCCCTCGCCAGAGCTCTCGTCAATCGCCCGCAGCTTCTTCTTCTCGACGAGCCCCTTTCCGCTCTCGACGCCAATCTCCGCAAACAAATGCAGGGCGAACTGAAATCCCTCCAGCGCGAACTCGGCATCACCTTTCTATTCGTCACTCACGACCAGGAAGAAGCCATGGCGCTCTCCGACCGCATCGCCCTGTTGCGCGATGGCGCCCTCGAACAGGTCGCCACTGCCCGCGAAATCTACGCGCATCCGGCCACCGCCTACACCGCCCAGTTCATCGGCCAAACCAATTTGCTGCAAGGGGAAATCCGCGGCAGTATCGCGACGTGCGGCGTTCTCCGCTGGCCATTGGACGCCCCGGACGGCCTTGCCATATTCTCACTCAGGCCAGAAGCGATCCGACTCTGCGCAGGCGGCGGGCGTCAGGCCACCGAAGTAAAATTCCGCGCTTCCATCCGACAGCAGCTCTATGGCGGTTCCAGTGAACTGCTCGAAGTGGATTGCGGCGCAGGGCAGTTCTTGCGCGTACGAATTCCCGTGCATGGCCCGCTGTCGGGTGAACATGATTTTGTTTTCTCGATCGCGGACGCCGTCCGCGTCCAGGAATGAACATGAAGAAGGGAGGTCCTATTTCTTAGTGAACTGACTCGCAAGCGGAAGCCCGATTCCTTCATTGGTTTTCACGAGTCGGCGGTCACCAAACTCCTCTCTATGTTTTCCCGCGCCTACAAAACGCTCGTTTCTCTCCCGCCCCTCCTCTGGGTCGGCCTTTTCCTCCTGCTTCCCTATGCCCTGATGTTCGCCCACAGCTTCTGGGCCGTCAAAGACGGCCTCCTCGTCCACCAATGGAACCTCGACAATTACCACACTCTCTTCGCAAAGCCCGTCTACATCGAAGTCCTCCTCCGCACCATGCGCATCGCCGCCTCCGTAACCTTCTGCTCCCTGCTCCTCGGCTATCCGCTCGCCTACTACCTCTCGTTTCATTCCGGCGCCCGCAAGGAACTCCTCTACCAACTCGTCGTCGTGCCCTTGTGGGTCAGCTATCTCGTCCGCGGCTACGCCTGGAAAACCATTCTCGGCAGCGAAGGCGTTCTCAACAGCTTCCTCCAATATCTTCATCTCACTCACGAACCCGTCTCGTTCCTCCTCTACAGCCCATTCGCCGTCGTCCTCATGCTCACTCACATCTACACGCCCTTTGTCTTTCTCCCCATTTACGCCGCCCTCGAGCACATCCCTCGCCCGCTCGTCGAAGCCTCCCAAGATCTCGGCGCCAGCTCCACGCAAACTTTCCTCCGGGTGATTCTCCCGCTCTCGCTCCCCGGCCTCATCGCCGGCGCCACCTTCGCCTTCGTCCTCTCCCTCGGCGATTTCCTCGCTCCCCTACTCGTCGGCGGCGCTTCCGGCACCATGATCGCCAACGTGGTGCAAAGCCTCTTCGGCGCAGCCTACGATTGGCCGCTCGGCGCCGCCATCTCAGTCTGCATCCTCTTTGTCGTCATTTCTCTTCTCTTCCTTACCGAGCGTCTTGAAAAGCGCTGGTCCTTCAAATGACCGCCACCTCTCCAACCCGCCGCGCTCCCCTGCTCACGCTCTACGCCGCGTGTGTCTTCGCATTCGTCTATCTCCCCATCATCGTCCTCATCCTTTATTCGTTCAATCGCGACGGCGTCGGCGGCTTCCCCCCGCGCCATTTCACCTTCGATTGGTACCGCCAGCTTTTCGCCGACGGCCCCATCTGGGACTCCGTCCTGAACAGTCTCTTCGTCGCTGCCGGCAGCGTCGTTCTGTCGCTAACCCTCGGTCTACTTGCCGCTCTCGCCCTCGACCGCGCAGACTTTCCCGGAAAAGCGCTCTTCCGCCGTCTCGTCCTTTTGCCCCTGATTCTCCCCGGCATCATCACCGGCCTCTCCTTATTAATGTTCGCCGTCTTCGCCCACGTTCAACTCAGCCTCTTCACCGTCTTCCTAGGCCACGGCACCGCGCTCATCTCCGTCGCCACCACCGAACTCTTCGCCGGCCTGCAAAAAATGGATCGCGCCCAGGAAGAAGCCTCCCTTGATCTCGGCGCAACTCCCTGGCAAACCTTCTGGCGCGTCACCCTTCCAAATCTCAAGCTCTCCATGATCGCTGCCGGGCTGCTCATCTTCACCCTCTCCATGGACGAAATCGCCGTAACCTTTTTCCTCATCGGCCGCGACAATACTCTCCCGCTCGAAATCTGGGGCCGCCTCCGCCGCGGCATCACCCCCGAAATCAACGCCGTCTCCACCTTGATCTTTGCCGTTTCCGTCGCCCTCATCATCATCTGGTACCGCGTCCGCACCCGCGGCCTCGGCGCCGAAGCGCAAGAACTTATCGAAACACCCTAGGAGGATGTATGTCGTCGTCACGCCGTGAGTTCATCAAATTCGTCGTCGTCGGTTCCGTCGCCGCCGGCTGTCCCATAGACAAAACGCTTCTTGCCGCGCCCGCTTCCGATTCGAACGCGGCCCCGCTCGTCCACGGCGAACATTTCGAAATCTGCCACCAGATTCGCGACGGCCATCAATTCGAACATCCCGACGCCACCCGCAAAGCCGACATCGTCATCGTCGGTGGAGGTGTCGCCGGCCTCTCCGCCGCCTATTTCCTTCGCGGCAAAGATTGGCTCCTCCTCGAAAAAGAAGACCATTTCGGCGGCAACGCTTTCCAGGAAGAATACGACGGCCAACCCTTCGCCACCGGCTCCGCCTACGCCTTCAAAGGAGACGATGGCGACCAGCTCGCCAGCGAAATCGGCCTCAAGCTGCCCTTCGTCAACAATCCAGACCCCACCATCGTCAACCAGACCTTCGTCCCGGACACTTGGAAAGCCGGCCTCGATCAATTGCCCTATCCAAAAGAAGTCCGCGATAGCTTCAAGAAATTCCGCGACGACCTGATGAAAATCAAAATCACCGAAAAAATGGCCGCGCTGGACGCCCAACCCTTCACCAACTTCACCGCCTCCTACGCTCCGGAAGTCGCGCAGTGGTGGGACGGCTACGGCCCCTCCAACTGGGGCGCCACCAACGAAGACACCTCCGCCTTCGTCGCCATCTCCGCCATGCAAGATCTCGCAACCGGCGCCGACAGCAAGCGAGTGATCCTCCCGGGCGGGCTCGGCTGCATCACCCACAAACTCGTCGAAGTCCTCCAGCCTAAATACAAGGAGCGTATGCTGGACAACGCCGCCGTTGTCGCCGTCATTCAGGACAAGGACGCCGTCCGCGTCACCTATCTCCACAAAGGCAAGCTCACGACCGTCGCCGCCAAAGTCGTCCTCATGTGCACTCCCAAGCACATCACCTCCCGCATCGTCCTAAATCTTCCCCATGAACAAAAAACCGCCATGCGCCACTTCCGCTACGCTCCCTATCCCGTCGTGAATGTCATCTTCGACAAGCCCGTCTACAATCGCGGCTACGACAACTGGTGCCCCGGAAACTCCTTCACCGACTTCATCGTCGCCGACTGGACCGTCCGCAACAGTCCCGGCTACAAGCAGAAGCACAACATCCTCTCGTTCTACACGCCTCTCCGCGAAAACCAGCGCTCCACCTTGCTCGCGGAAGATGACTGCAAATCCCTCGCCGCCCACGTCCTTGCCGATTTTCAAAAGCTCATACCCGAATTCAACGTCGATCCCGTCGAAGTGCGCATCTACCGCCGCGGCCATCCCATGTTTATCGCCGCGCCCGGCCAATACACAAAAACTCGCCTCGCCGCCGCCCATCCCATGGACCGCATCTTTTTTGGCAACGCGGATTCCGGCGGTCCCGAGTCCCTCACGAGCGAAGCCGTGCGCCTGTCCAAAGTCGGCGTCGAGTGGGCCGATCTCGTCCTGGCCGGCAAACCCGGCGCCAAAGAATTAGTGGAGAAGGCGCTCGGCCCCACCTCCGACTAACGCAGCGCCTCGCACAAGGGACATTGCTAGAGATTTTGGTTCATAATGCTGGCGCCGTCGGTGTGTCCGACTGCCAATTCCCCGGAGGATTCATGCCCGATCGCCTGGACGACTTTCAGAAATCTCGCGCCGACTTGAACGAGGAAATCCTCGGCTGCGGCCATCTCGGCATCAAGCGCTTCTTCGCTCTCGATCACCAGGCCTACCAACCCGGCCCGCTCGGCACCAAGACCAAGGAATTGCTCGGCTTGGTCGCCTCCGCCGTTCTGCGTTGCGACGACTGCATCACCTATCATTTGGTTCGCTGCGGCGAAGAGGGCTGGAAACGCGACGAAGTCATCGACGCACTGAACGTAGCGCTTGTCGTCGGCGGCTCCATCACCATCCCGCACGTGCGCCGCGCCTTCGCCCGCATGCGCGAAATCACAGGTCTACAACCTTGAGCCATTGATTCAACAGGGAGTAAACTCTCTGGCAGCAAGCAAACATGAGCACGGCCCCCAGCCCGGCACAATCCGAATCGCAGCGAAGCTCCACGTCTCTTCGCGAACTCTTCCTCGGCACCTTGTTCGTCCTGGTCCTGCTCGTTCCCAAAATCCTCCACCTTCGCCGCAACCCCAAATCCTGGATGCTATTTCGCCTCTTCCTCGCGCTCGCCGGAGCCTCCCTGGTCATCGTCCCCGTTGGCTTGGGGAACAGCTACTACCTCTCGCTCGCCGGCCTGGCCATGTTCACCGGCGCCATCCTTCTCCCGCCTGCTAAAGCAAACACGAACGCCGACGACAAAGCCCGCGAACTCGGAGCCTTAGTCGTCGTCAACGGCGGAAGACTTAAGCTAGGTGAGGCAGAGTCTTTTGCGGCCCAACTCTTCGTCGGCCCCGATCATGTCTCGGTGCTCGATTCCAATTTTCAGTCGCACCTGAAAATTCCCGTCAGCGAAATCACCGCCGCGCGCGCCGAAGAATCCCATGGCCGTTGGCATGTGCGTGTTAATTGGGCAAATAAAACCGCCACCTTCCTCTATCGCGGTGTTTTCGCCGAGCACCTCGCCCGCGTCGCCGAGAGCACCCTCCACGGCGTCATGCGCCCCGCTCTCCCCGTCATCCCCCAGCGCCGCGCCGCCAGCGCGTAGTCCTGCGTTGCAATTTGTTGCGCTAATTCCCGCACGATTCGCTCAAACTGTGTCAAACTTTACCTATGGCCAGAGGTTGGGAAAGCAAGGACGTAGAAGCCCAGGTCGAAGCGACCGAAGCCCCGCAGCAAAAAACGCCCCACGGGGCTAAAACTCCCGAACAGCTCAAGCGCGACCAGGACCGCAAGGACTTGGAGTTATCCCGCATCCGCATCGCCAACGACCTCGCCACCGCCACCCACCCCAACCACCGCAAATCCCTCGAAGCCGCCCTCGCCCACCTCGACAAAAAAATCGCCGATTTGAGCTAGCCTCCCGGAAACAGCTGCCAGTCTTCGCTCCGTCAATCGTCTGATATCTGCAGTAAATCACCACTTCTGTGCATCGAGCTGCAGAACCGCTCGCAGCAGGACATTCACGCCGTTGACCACATCCTGCGGCCGCGAATACTCCTCCGGGGCATGACTGATGCCCCCAATGCTGGGTATAAAGATCATTCCGCTGGGAGCCAGACGCGCCATGCTTTGCGCGTCCTGGGTGGCGCCACTGGGGAGGAGTTTCGTCGTCAGATTCAATTGCTTCGCGGATTCCGTGACGAGCTGGCGCAAACGTGGGTCGCAGAGCGCGGGGCGGTCGCCGACAACTTGCTGATAACTGAATTTTGTTCCGCTGGCCTGGCCGATCTGTTGAGCCTCATCACGGATCTTGCTAAACACCAGGTCGATGCGCGCTTCGTCCAGGTCGCGGACATCCAGGCCCAGGATCACTTTTCCTGGCACGATATTATAAGCGCCGGGTATCACTTGAATCTTCCCCACCGTGCCCACCTGGCGGCCCGGCATGCTGGTTACCACGCGATTCACTGCCTCTATAAATTTCGCACCCGCAAGCAGCGCGTCGTGCCGCTGGTTCATAGGCGTGGTGCCCGCGTGATTAGCAACGCCTTCAATAGTTACATCCCACCGGTGATTTCCGACGATTCCTTCCACCACGCCGATGTCGATCTTCTCCGCGGCCAGGCTGCCGCCCTGCTCGATGTGCAACTCCAGGTAGGCGAAGACGTCGCCGGGCTTGCGCCGCGCAGCCGCCAAATGTTCGGGATCACCGCCAATGAACGCAATCCCTTCACGCAGGGTCTTGCCGCTTCGCGTGGCCTGATTCAAATCCTCTTCTCGCAGTTCGCCGGAAATCGCACGGCTCCCCTGCAACCCGCCTTCCTCGTTCTGGAAAATGAGCACTTCCAACGGATGGCGTAGTGCGAGGTGCCCCTCGGCCAAAGTCTGTGCGACTTCGCTCGCGCCCAGCGAACCAACTACTCCATCGTAATTGCCGCCTTGTGGGACCGAGTCAATGTGCGAGCCGATGACCAGCACCTGCAACCCGGGCTCACTGCCTGCCCGCCGGCCGGAGATGTTGCCGGCAGCGTCAATACTCACGGTGAGCCCAGCCGCGCGCATCAAGCCCATTACATACTCTCTGCCTTGGCGATCGGCTTCCGTGTACGCAACACGCGCATAGCCCCCGCCGGGATCCTTTCCAATGCCGGCCATTGCAGCCATGTGCTCCAGCATGCGATCGCCATTGACGCGACCAGGAGACTGCGCGCGCAGCTCTAGCGACGCAAAGCTCAGCGCTGCCAGCAAAAGGATTGTTCTAAAACGTCGGCTTTCGTAGCTCATGGGCAGGAAGTCTCTCATTTTGCGTGGCGTCTGCAAAGTGACCGGGCGAGCGCCGCCAAGCCTATTTTCAAGAGGCCCAGCTGTAACTTATGTCCCGGGACACTACCCACATCCCCTAGCGAATAAAATCTCCCGCCAGCCCCCAAAAGTCATTCACGTAATAATGCGACAGCACGTTCCCAAACAAGTAGCAAACCCCCTGGCACGGCGGAATGTCCCCATAAATCTTCTTCCCCCGCGAAAAAGTCTTCTCGAGCGACCCGTCCCGCAGCAAATTCCCCGCCACTTTGTGCAGCGGCTCGCACGGATAAAAAACATCCCCATTCGGGTACACCCGCGGAAACATCGTGGGATAGCACTCGAAATCGCCGAAGCGCAGCAGCGTTTCAATCGTTCGCGGCGTCCCGTTGATCGCCTGCGCGCCGCTCCGCCGCCGCTCAATAATCTTGTCCACCAACGCGTGGTACCGCGGGTTCTTCAACAGCGCCAGGTTCGGCATCTTCTCCAGTTGCGCTGATTGCGCCGCAAACACAAACCCCTGCTCCCCGCACCAATCCAGCAGCCGCTCCACCTCGCCGATATTCCATTCCTCGATCACCGTGCTGATCGTGATCCGCTGCGCGCTGCCAAGTTCTTCCTTCGCGAACTCGAGATTTTCCAGCACCTTGGGCAGCGCCGCCGGCTTCGAAAGCGGATTCGTCGGATCCGTCGCCAGCGCATCCAGGCTCACCACCAGCCCCGTCACCGCCCGCAGAATCCGCGGCTTGCGGTCCAGCAACGTTCCGTTTGTAATCAGCAGCAGCGATCGAAACTTGCACTCGAACCGCGCCGCCTCCACCAGCTCCTCAATATCCGCCCGCAGCGTCGGCTCTCCGCCGGTAATCACAATCGAGTCCGTCTCTTTTCGAATGCGCCGCAACAGCCCAATCGTCGAAGCCGTCGGCAGCTCCTCGCTGAACACATCCGGCTCCTTCTGCGTGCAGTAACTGCAAGCCAGATTGCACTTGTGCGTCACATAAAACGTCACGGCGTACGGCGCCACCACCTTCGTCCGCAAAACCCTCCGCCGCCAAACATTCTTGAAATACAACTGAAAATTCTTCCCCACAAACGGCGCCTGCCGCACCAGCCCCCGCAAAACCTCGCGCCTCGTCGGCACGCGCTTGTCCAACGCACTCACCGGCACAAAATTCCCTGCTCTACCAGTCTGCAATGTCATCGCAAACCATTATCCCCGAATCGCGCAGGTTCACCACAAACTCCGGGTACTTTGGTGGTGGCTCAGTTTCCGGTCAGCGCATTACTCAGGAGTTAGTTGGATTTGCCTTTGTGTCCTCGTTGACTTGCGTCCCGCCCCGAACCTAACATGTGCTGCACATGCTGGGCACCGACTCTTTAATCGGCCAGACCATTTCCCATTACCGCATCCTGAAAAAACTCGGTAGCGGCGGCATGGGCGTTGTCTACAAGGCAGAAGACACCCGCCTGCACCGCGATGTTGCGCTGAAATTCCTATCCGACAATCTAGCGAAAGATCGGCAGGCATTAGCGCGTTTTCAGAGGGAGGCACAGGCGGCGTCGGCCTTGAACCATCCCAACATCTGCACGATTCACGACATCGGCGAAGCAGAAGGAAAGACGTTCATTGCCATGGAGTATCTGGAAGGTGCCACGCTCAAGGACCACATTGCGGGGCGTCCTGTTGAGTTCGAGACACTCTTGAATCTCGGCGTCGAAATCGCTGATGCTCTCGACGCCGCCCACGCCATGGGAATCGTTCACCGCGACATTAAGCCAGCCAACATCTTTGTTTCGGACCGGGGCCACGCCAAGGTAGTCGATTTTGGGTTGGCTAAGCTTGCCTCGCCCACACCCTCGAACCGGACCTCGGGCGATGGTGTGGAGACGATGTCCGTCGAAGAGCAGCATCTTACGAGTCCCGGCATAGCGATCGGGACGGTGGCATACATGTCGCCCGAGCAGGTGACGGGCAAAGCGTTGGATGCACGCACGGACCTGTTTTCGTTTGGGATCGTGCTTTATGAGATGGCCACGGGAACGCTGCCGTTCCGCGGCCAAACTTCGGGGATTATCTTCGAGGCCATTCTCAATCGAACGCCACCTCCACCGGCCAAGCTAAACCCAGACACCCCAGCTGGACTGGAGCAAATCATCGATAAGGCGCTTGAGAAGGACCGGAATCTTCGTTACCAACACGCAACCGATATTCGCACTGACTTGCAGCGGTTGAAGAGAGACACTACGTCTGGAAAGACGGCAAGTGTGGACCCAGCCGCACGGGTTGCGAGCGGCAAACTCCCTTGGCTCGGGATGCTTGCCGCTGTAATTGTTATTTTGGCGATCGCTGGAACGTTCGTTTGGTTGCGCCTGCCTCAGGCTCCTCCGCGGGTGCTTGCTACTACCCAACTCACCAAAGATGGCGTGCCGAAGGGCTCACTGCTCACCGATGGGTCACGGCTATATATCGGAGAATCCAAAGGGCCGACCCAGTTCCTGGTGGAAGCGGCCGTGACGGGAGGTGAGACTTCGCTGATTCCCACACCTTTCCATGCTGTGCGCCTCATGGATATCTCTCCCGATCATTCCCAGCTCCTGGTGGCGAATTTTCTTGGCCTCAACCCAGCGGAGTTTTGGGCACTCCCGCTTCCCAGCGGACCACCACGCCGCATTGCCGACGTCACGGCCGGTATCGGCAGGTGGTCCCCGGATGGCCGTCAATTGGTTTTTTCTAAAGGCGACAGCATTTACTTAGCCAAAGCAGATGGCACCGATGCACGCAAGTTGTTTACCGTACCCTATGGAGCCCGCAGCCCCCAGTTTTCTCCCGATAGCATGCGCATTCGGTTCACGGTTTGGAACGACAAAGACGATTCCAACACGATTTGGGAGATCCGAAGGGACGGCACAAACCTTCGTCCTCTGCTTCCGGACTGGCAGAATCGGCCCTCTGAAGAATGCTGCGGAGTATGGTCGCCCGACGGCCGTTATTTTTTCTTCTTGAATAATAATGCTGTGCTTGGAGGCGGGAACATATGGGCGCTACAGGAGTCGAATAGTAAATTTCGCAATTATCCCTCAAGACTGTTTCAGCTCACGGCTGGACCAATGCTATTCGCTGCGATGACTCCGAGCCCGGATGGCAAGAAGCTGTTCGTGCAGGGTTTCCAAGATCGCGGCGAGCTCATCCGCTACGATGCGCAACGCCGCGCATTTGTGCCCTTTCTGTCGGGAATTTGGGCGTGCGGTGTGAGTTTCTCTCCCGACGGCAAATGGGTTGTATACGTGTCCTATCCCGAGGGAGCGCTGTGGCGCAGCCGGGTCGATGGAAGCGACCGTCTGCAGCTCACAAGCCCACCGGTCTTCGCTGCCGTGCCGCGCTGGTCTCCCGACGGTACCCAGATTGCCTTTGTGGACATGCAAGTGGGAAGACCTTGGAAGATTTTCCTCATACAGCCTCAGGGGGGAGTAGCGCAGGAAATGCTCGCCGAAAATCTTCCCCAAATCGATCCAGGGTGGTCCCCGGACGGTAAGCAAATGGTCTTTAGTCGCGGCTGGTGGGACAACAAGCAAGCCATCCAGCTGATGGATGTGAATTCGAAGCAAGTCTCGATCATTCCAGGCTCGCAGGGCCTGTACTCTCCTCGTTGGTCACCGGATGGGCGGTACATCGCCGCGCTCAGCGACGACGCGAGGAAGATTGTGATTTTCGATTTCGAGAGACAGACTTGGTCAGACTGGGTCCGCGAACCTGGGATACTCAGCTACCCTACATGGTCGCGAGATGGGAAATATCTTTATTTCGAGACTAGAGCGACGGAAACACCGGGTTACTACCGAATCTCGCCGGGACAGACTCGCTCTCAACTCATGGTGGACTTAAAGGACTTACACCAATTTACGACTAGAATTGGCCCTTGGAGTGGTATCGCGCCGGACGGTTCGCCACTTTTCGTTCGCGACCTGAGCACGGACGAAATCTACACGCTGGACTTGGAACTGCCCTAGGTTAGACTAAGTTTCTTCGCGTTTCCGAAGAAGCGTATTCATCAACCGCCTACGGGACCATAAATCCGTGCCTGCGAGCCATACTTGCGTCGACCCATTGAAACCACCCGGGTTATCGGAAACTGACCCGCCACCCATACTTCCTGAGGATTGTGCTGGACTGTTGCCTTTGGCGAGCCTAGTTGAGGATGACTATCGTCTATTTTCAATCCGTGAAAACCACGCCCACCGCGATATGCCCCTTCTCTGTCCCCGTATCAATCCTCACCACATACCCGCGCAGCTTCATGGACTGCACGCCATCCGCGCCCGGCGCCTCCATGGTCACTTGCAGCTCGGACTGCAGCCGCGGCAAGTGCTTTAGCGAAATCAGCGCGCCCTGTAACGACAAATCCCGCACGATCGTCTCTTCCTCGAAATCCTTCCCGCCTTCCGTCACGCCGCAAACTTTCGCGTTGAACTGCGCTTCGCGACGCAGCGCCGTCCGCGTCCCCGGCATGTGCGCCTGCACGCGGTCGCCCGGAGCGCCCAGCGTAATCACCATGCCCTCGCTCGCCGCAAAAACCGAATCAAATTCCTCCCGCGCCTGCCGCAGGATCGAATCCACCATGCGATCCGTGGAGTCCGGGTCGTGATGGAACAGCACCAGAGTCTTCGCGCCTGCGTGCCGCGCCACTTTCACGCCCTCCAGCCACGACGAATGCCCCCACCCTTTTCTGGTTGTCTCCAGTTGCTCCGGCGTAAATTGCGCGTCATTAATAAAAATGTCCGCGCCCGCCGCCAGCTCCCGCAAACTCTCATCCAGCGTCGCGTCCCCGGGCTCATTATCCGTCGCATACGCCACCGTGCCCGCAGGCGTCTCGATTCGAAACCCCAGGCACCCCTGCGGATGATTCAGCCACCGCGCCGTAATCGTGTTCTCCCCAATCTGGAACGAATCGCCGCCTTCCACTTCCTTGAACTTCCGCTTCGCGCTCATCGCGGACATGTCCACCGGAAAATACGGCAGCGCCATCTGCGCCTCGAACACCTGCTTCAGGCTGTCGCGCCCCAGATATTTCGAACGAAAGCTGTAAAAATGAAATTCGTTATTCTCCACATACAGCGGCGCAAAAAACGGAATCCCCTGAATGTGATCCCAATGATAGTGCGTCACAAAAATGTGCGTCTCCGGTGTTTTCCCGCCGCTCGGCGCAGCCCACCGGCTCCCCAGCATGCGCAGCCCAGTCCCGCAATCCAAAATAAACTGCGTCCCGTCCGGAGCGATCAGTTCCAGGCAAGGTGTGTTCCCGCCATAGCGCCACGTCGCCGGATCCACCGTCGGCGTGGATCCGCGCACACCCCAAAAACTCAACTTAGCGATGGGAGCCGTCATGTCCTCGTGTGCAATTCCCCTGTGCGAACAAGGCTTCCGGGCCAACTTTCGCGGAACGGGAAGCCTGTTTCATACTCGCAGTCGCCGGGAGGACCGTCAATCCATTCCCCGCAAGCGCGTGTCAAACTTCCCACTAAGCCCGAGACAGGGCTGCGAACCGCCCCCCGAGCGGGTAGAATGGTCTCGATGGGCGACCATTCTCACGACCAAGGCCTTAGCCACCACCACCATCATTCTCATGAGGGGCATTCTCACTCGCACGATCATGGTCATGCCGGCCACGTTCATCCCACCCTGCGCCCCTCGGTCCTCGGTTGGGCCATGGCCGCCACGCTTGGCTTGGTCGTCGCCGAAGTTTTCGGCGGCATCCTCGGCCGCAGCGTCGCCCTATTGAACGACGCCGTCCACAATCTCTCCGACGTCCCCGCCCTCGGCATCTCTTACCTGGCCATGCTCTGGGCCGAGCGCCCCGCCGACAGCGAAAAAACCTACGGCTATCACCGCGCAGGCACCCTCGCCGCCTTCACCAACGCTTTCGTTCTCGTTCTGCTTTCCGCCTGGCTCGGGTACGAAGCCATCGAGCGCTTCCGCTCCCCGGTCGTCGTAGTCGAAAGCTGGATGATCTGGACCTCCCTTGCCGCTCTCGCCGTCAATGGCGGAATCACCCTGGCCTTAGTCCGCGGCCGCGGCGATCTCAACTTGCGCAGCATCCTCGTTCACAATTTCGGCGACGCCCTTTCGAACATCGCCATCATCGCCGGCGCCTTCCTAATCCACGCCACCGGCGCCCTCTGGATCGACCCGCTCCTCGGCCTGGCCATCGGTCTGCTCGTCCTCTGGTCCAGCATCGGCATCCTGCGCGAATCCTCGCACATCCTTCTCGAAGGCCGCCCGCGAGGTCTCAGTATCGAAGTTGTCGCCCGTACCATCCTCGCCATCGAAGGTGTCCAGGAAGTTCACGACGTCCACATCTGGTGCCTCGGCGGCGACCACAACGCCCTCAGCCTCCACGCCCGCGTGCCGGACATGCACCTCGACGAATGCGAGCGTCTCCTCGCTTCCATCAAGGAAGTCGCTTCCCGTGAATTTGGGATTGAACACACCACCGTGCAGTTGGAGAGGGCGGGGTTGCCGGCAAAATCAGGCTACGTCATGCCGGAAGCAGCAAAAAAATAAGCTTTACGCAGGCGCGCGGAAACTCAATCCACGCTGTTCGTTGAATTGCTGCGTCGCATTTAGGTCCAGCGCCTCGCGCGCAACGCTGCGCCGCAATCCTTCGCTGGTGATGTAACGCAAAGTTCCATTTTCCCACGTGTACGCCACCGCAAAAAACACTGTGCCGTCCCTGCGCACAAAAACATATCCCTCGTTTTCGCTCGGCGCAGCGCTTGCCTCTTCCACCGCCGGTTGCGGAGCTCTCACCCGCCGGCTTCTATCCGAAGCGTCAGCGGCACCCGCTTGATATCCCTGATCGTACGCCTGTTCGTCGGACGAATCTTCGTTTGCGGCCGTTTCACTAGACGTGGAAGAATCCGGAAGGAAAAATCCGCCATTGAAAAATGGGAAGAACGGGAACTGATTCCCAAATCCGCGTCCGCCAATCCCACCCGGCCCGCACACCGCCGCCAGATGAACCTCATCAAATCCCAGTCCTGGCGCACCGCTCCTGCAGCGCGACCGAAGTGCGCTGTTCCCGAAACGCCGTTCGTCAATCGTCCGCGCGATTCGCGTACCGGGAACCGACGTCCGCGGACGCATCGTGCCACTCCTGACCGGGCCCCGCACCGCAGGCCCCGTCCGAACCGCCGCGCTCATCGGCGCCGACACATGCGCCATCGCTCGCGGCGCCGCACTCATCGCGTGTCCGCCACCGGACGCCATTCCGCGCCCTTGCGCCTGCATCACTGTGGGAAGAATCGCTACAAGACCTGCCAATACAATGGGGCGGACCATGGGAGCCACCTGAAGACCCTGCCTGCCGGGCCTTTCACTAACGCCTACACATAGAAGGATGCGCCCGGCCGCTCATAGGTTTCAAGTACTGCAGTTCCAAACGTCGCAAACCACACCCCTTTCTCTAATCCCTCTAAATCACTCGCCCCGCCTTGGCCCACCCCTTCTTCCTCTTACCGCGCTTTTCCCCCGCCGGGGGATGTGCTATAACCGTCGAGCCGTGGAACGCGCCCCGAAGCAGGCTCAAGCTCAGGTCCTCGGTGAGACAGCTCAGGCCGCAGTTCATTCCGCTGCGCCTTCGCAGGGTACCCAGAGTTCCTCCGCTGGGACTGAAGATGCTTCGCGGTATTGTCCCGTCTGCTCGCAACGCCTCGAGTCTCGGCGCTGCAAGTTGATCTGTTCGGTCTGCGGTTATTACATGTCCTGTGCGGACTATTATTGATATCCTTGACGGCTCCGGCCCAGGTTGCCGCCGGAACCCCTTTCCGATGAGGAGGAAACTAACGTGGCTTTGAAGATGACGAATCGCGAAGTGGATGGCGTCTCCGTGGTGGCGCTCGACGGCCGCATTGTGCTCGGTGAAGAAAGCAACGCGCTGCGCGAAAAAGTGAAATCCCTGATTGCCGAAGGCAAAAAGAAAATCGTCCTGAACATGGACAACGTCACGTTCATTGACAGCGCCGGCCTCGGCACGCTCGTCGCCGCGCATCACAGCGTGAAGTCCCAGGGCGCCTCGCTACGCCTCTGCCACCTCGGCAGCAAGTTCCAGGAAGTCCTGCAAATCACCAAGCTGCTCACAGTCTTCGACGTCTACAACACCGAAGCCGAAGCCGTCGCCAGCTTCTCCAAAAGCGCCGGAGCGTAATCCTCCGAGCCAGCCTCCGAGTGCCGCGAACGCTGCTTCTCCGCGCGCGCCATTTGCCAACGGGCACGATCCCGTGCGCCCTCTTTTCCATTCAGCCTGACCATACGCTTAGAATCAGGCGTTAGCTCAATCGCGGCTGGCCCATCCCTCTTCTCCGCACTCCCGCTACTGCTAGTTAGGAGTTGGCCATCGGTTTTTTGCCCAGGCCACAAATCCATCCTTTACCGCGTTCCTCAGTTAGCTGCACATCCGAAAAACCGGCGCTGCTGAAAAGTTCGCGATGCTCCTCTACGCTCAGCATCGTCATGCCAGTTTGCGCGGCGTATTTTTCTGCAAGCCGCGAAGCAAGTGTGTTCGCTCCTTTATAGACTTCCGCGATGACGATAAGCGTCCCACCGGGCTTCACGACCCGAAAAACTTCGCGCATATCTCCAGTCAAGTTAGGCCACCAGAAATGTGTTTCCACCCCCGTGACGAGATCGAACATCCCATCCGCAAAAGGCAACTGCGACACCGATCCGTGCCGCACCTCCACACGGCCAAGCTCGATTCCTTGCGCATTCATTTTCTTTGTCGTCGCAACGCTCTCCTCCGAATAATCCACGCCATAAACCTTCCCCTGCGTAGCCATCGCCGCCAACTTACTGACAGTCCTGCCGCCGCCGCAACCCACGTCAAGGATCGTGTACTGTTTTTCAATCGAAACGTGCTGCAAGCCCCAATCCGTCAGCTTGGAATGGCTCGCGTTCATGCGCCACAACGTGTACCGCCCCAGCCACCCCGTCGGCTTGCTGCATTGCGTTACCGGTATGTTCCTGCTGGCCACGATAGTTCCTCCCGCCAGAAAGTCTAACGCCAAAACGACCCGCAATGCCCAACCGTCCGCAGCTCCTGTAGAGGCCGGGCTTGAGCCCGGCAAGACTCAATTCCGCATCGCGCCACGAGACGACGCCGTTTCCACAAGCCCCCCAGAAACCACGCGCGTCTAACGGCTCGGAGGAATCCTCGAATGCTCAAGCGAATCCCGATTTTTCTGCTGTTGCTTTTCGCCGCTCCCGTTCTCGCGCCCCTTCAAGCACAAGACAAGAAACCCACCACCCTGCGAGAAGTCCTGCTGGCCGAACTCCGCTCCACCCACACCAACGCCGAATGGTTCGTCCCCGCCAATACCGCCGTGAAAGGCTTGACCGCCGACCAAGCCAATTGGACCGACGGCAAAGGCAATCACTCCGTCGGCCAGCTCACCTACCATCTGGTGTTCTGGAATCGGCGAAATCTCGCCAACCTCAAAGGAGAAAAACAGGAAAAATTCAGCGGCAACAATGACGAGACCTTCACCAAATTTGACAGCAAGACCTGGAACGAAACCGTAAAGCAGCTCGACGACGTCATGACCGAACTCGAAAAATGGGTGGAAACCGCCGACGAATCCAAACTGAAAGAATCCGCCCAGGTCTTCACCCACATCAGCACCCACAACGCCTACCACATCGGCCAGATTATTTTCGTCCGCAAAGAGCAAGGCTCCTGGGACCCCAAGAACGGCGTAAACTAGCTCCCCGCAAAGGGTAGGGGCTGAGATGAAATTCCATCTGGGACGTCACGTGTTCGGATTGGCGGCCATCGCTTTCGGCGTCTTCGCCTTGGCCTGGCATGACTTCAACATTTGGCAGCAGATCGGGCCGCTCGGCAACGTTCCTCACCGCGAGATTCTGGTGTACATCGTCGCCGCCATCGAGATCCTCGGAGGCCTGGCGATTCAATGGCCCAGAACAGCACGAGCCGGCGCCATCGCACTGGGCGCCATCTATCTTATTTTTGCGTTGCTCTGGGTGCCCCTCGTCATTAAGCAGCCGCAGGTTTTTGATCGCTGGGGCAACTTCTTCGAGCAATTTTCTCTGGTCTCCGGCGCGCTGATCGTTTATGCGTCCTCTGCTCTGAGCAATTCGCAGCGAGCGCCGAAACTGGCTCGCATGGGCTACTACTTTTTCGGAATTTGCGTTGTCTCCTTCACCCTCGAACAACTCTTCTATCTTTCCGGAACTGCAGCGTTCGTTCCAAAATGGATTCCTCCGGGCCAGAAATTCTGGGCCATAACCACCACCATTGCCTTCGCCCTAGCAGCCATCGCTTTGCTCTCCGGGCGCTTGGCCTTGCTAGCCTCTCGATTGCTCACCGCCATGATCGTAGGTTTCGGATTGCTGGTATGGCTCCCGGCCACCTTTGCCGATCCTCATAACCTCACAAGCTGGGCCGGCAACGCCGAGAACCTGGCCATAGCCGGAGCAGCCTGGATCGTCGCCGACTATCTAGGCCAAGGTTCGCAGCACGCGCAGAGCACTGCCACCCTCGCCCCGACCGGATCGCGCTAACCGCCCCCGCAAGGACGGGGCTGTCTTTCGCTAGCCTCTTCGTAGGAAAATGCTAAACTAGCCTGTGAACGTGCCGCCCATGCAAATCTTTTTAAGCTACGCCTCATCCGACGAATCATTTGCAAAGGCGCTCTCATCGCAATTGACTCGCCGTGGACTCTCGGTCTGGAGCCCCGCTGAAGAAGTTCTGCCCGGTGACAACGTGTGGCTCCGCGTTGGAGAGGCGCTGAAGGATTCCAGAGCGATGATCGTTCTACTCTCCCCGGAATCCATGCGCTCGGAGAACGTTCGCCGCGAAATCGAATACGCCTTGGGCCAACCCAATTACGAAGGCCGTGTGTTTCCCGTGCAGGTTCGTCCGACAAATGACGTTCCTTGGGTGCTCCGTCGATTTAAGACCTTTGACGCCAAACAGAGTGCTGCAAAAATTAGCGAGTCCATCGCCAACGCCCTGAGCCAAGTCGCCTGAGCGCAGCCACATGCCTCGCTCGTTGAAACCGAGAAAACAGGTTTTCCTTTCCCACTCCAGCAAAGACCGCAAGTTCGTTTTGCTCCTCGCACGCACTCTAAAGCGTCACGGCATTCCATACTGGTATAGCGCCACTCACATCGCTATTGCCAGGCAGTGGCACGACGAAATTGGCAAAGCTCTCCGGCGATGCGATTGGTTCTTGGTCGTGTTGACCCCGGATGCTGTCAAATCCGATTGGGTCAAACGGGAACTCCTGTTTGTGCTTAGCGACAATCGATACAACCAGAGAATCATCCCGCTACTGCTCAAGAAATGTAATTCTTCGGATCTTTCGTGGACCCTGCCTTCATTTCAATTCGCCGATTTTAGCAAGGACATCGAAGTCGGCTACCGCAAACTGTTCGGGCTATGGGGAATTCCGTTTAAGCCCGCCCCGAAGATCCGGCGGCACAAGAAACAAGAGAAAAAAAGACAATCTCGCTAGGCGTAGGAACACCCTTAGAGTAAGCAGGCAAGTCTGGGTGGCGGGTGGCCACCCGTCGATTGTTTAGAAGCGCATAGAAGGCAATGCCGTGGGCGCGTCAAAATCTGTCGACAAGCTGATTTCGCGCCACTGGGCCGCGTCGGCTGCGCGCGTCGCCTCGGCTTCGCCGGCGAAGCGAACGGCGTCGCTCCCGATCAGAAGATGTGCAGGGAGGCGATCGCTGGCAGCAAGGTGAAGGACAACCTGAGCTACCTTGACCGGATCGCTGATCTCGTGCCCCCAATAAGACTTCAGCGCCTTGGCAACTGCGCCCACGGACGGTTCATAGTCCGGAAGCAGGTCAGGCGTGTCTTGGTTCGCGCGAACGCCCCAGTTCGTTCGCATCCCGCCCGGTTCGAGCGCGCACACTTTCACGCCAAACGGAGCCACTTCCTGGGCCAGGGATTCCGTAAATCCTCCCACGGCCCACTTCGCC
>Ga0210383_10000265_pt1 | contig 51075 bp, 45 predicted proteins | sample IncBWC14OmetaG_FD_160072 | JGI IMG/M metagenome (GOLD analysis project Ga0210383, IMG submission 160072) | Forest soil microbial communities from Barre Woods Harvard Forest LTER site, Petersham, Massachusetts, United States - Inc-BW-C-14-O ...
GGAACAGGGTGACAGCGCTGTGGACCCGAATAGCGCGGTGTCTGTCTGCACGGGGCTGCACAAACCGCACGCGTAGTAAGAAGCGATTTGCTAGTGTGAAGATACAAAAGGGGCGGACTCGGTGGAAACAACCGGACCCGCCCCTTTTTCACTTTCTGCGGTAAAACAGCGGTGTGTCTGACTGAACTAGTGTGGCCGCATCTCGATCAAGCGCATGCTATCGGGATAAAACATGATGAGCATCATGCAAATGCAGAAAACCATCGCTGGTACGAGAATCAGGAACAAACCAAGCCGTTCAAACCGAAGGTGCATGAAGTAGGACATGATCAGCGCTGATTTAATCAGCGACAGGCCGAGCAGGATCGTGATCATCAAGTGGACTTCCACACGTTCGTAGGCTAGGAAAACTTCGAGGGCCGTAAGCACGAGGAGCCACACCCAAACCGTTGCGAACAGCTTTGTGCTGCCGACTGCGTGATTATCGACCGCTTCCGTTTGCATGTATGCGGGTTCAGTCATCGATTCGCTCGCTCCGTCCGTTCGAATTCACGCCAATCAGTTCACGCGAAGCAACTCACGCCAAACAATTCGCGCACTGCATGCCGCGCAAAATAGTGCGCTACTTCGGGTTTACGTCAAGCAAATAGACCAGTGGAAAAATAAACATCCAGACCAGATCGACGAAGTGCCAGTACAGCCCGCTGACTTCCACGTGGTCGGCCGTCCACTTTCCTTTTTTGTAGCCGGCGCAAATGATCGCGAGATAGACCACGCCGATTGTCACGTGGAGCATGTGAAGGCCCGTAAGCCCGAAGAACGTGCCGCCGAACAGTGGCACGCCCCAGGGGTTCGACCACGGCGTGACGCCCTCGCTGAACAGCGTCACCCATTCGGTAGCGTGAATCAGCACGAAAGCCGCGCCGAAGATCATTGTAAAAATCAGGTAGCGCGTCGCTTTTTTTACGTCACCTCTGTGCGCGGCAGCAACGGCGAACACCATGGTCAAGCTGCTCGAGAGCAGCACGAACGTCATGAACGAAGACTTTGCAATGGCGGGCCAGATCTCGAAAGGACGCGGCCAGTCAGGAGTGGCGAGCCGGACATATGCGTAGCTGACGAGAAGAGCCGAGAAAGTCAGCGTGTCCGAGACGATGAAGAGCCACATCCCCAATTTCTTGGAATTGATTCCGAAGGGCGAAGCGCCGCCCGACCACGGCGACTCGACTATGCCCTCGAATTCAGTTTCACTCACGTTTCACCGTCCCTGAAGGAAAAGTAGAAACAGGAAAACCCACAAACCATCCATGAAATGCCAGTACATCGCAGCAACTTCGGTGGCAGTGCCGCGCGTCAAACGGTGCAGCGGGCGAAACATGATCCACGTCAATGCCAGCACGCCACCCAGAAGGTGGACGCCATGCGCTGCCGTAAAGACGTAGAAAAAGCTGCTGCTCGGATTCGTTGAAAGGAAGAGACCGGCTGCGGCCAGCTGGCGCCAGGCTATGACCTGGCCGGCGAGAAAAAATATGCCAAGAATCGTGGTGACGCTCCACCAGTGCCGGAAGCCTTGCTCGTCATGAGCGCGAAGAAGTTTGCGTGCGCGAACGAGAGTAAAACTGCTGGCGATGAGGATTGCAGTGTTGAGCCAGAGAATTCGCGGGACTGCGAGGCTATGCCAGCCGCTGTTTGGAATGTCCTTGCGAACAATGTAGGCGCTTACGAGCGCCATGAAGAACATCAGAATGCCGCCGAGCCCGACGGTCATTCCCGTGATATACGTTCGCTGCGGCACTGAGCCGCTTCCGCCGAACTCGCCGCCACCACCGCCGTCATCGCCACCAGAGGAGGAACCGCCTCCTCCGCCTTTGTCGGTGTGTATCAGCTCGATTTCGTCTGTAACGATGCCCGGCATCCGAAAACTCCCGCTCGAATTATTCCTTCACTCGATCGACTTCCTGAGGCTTGAGGCTTTGCAGAATGTAATCCTCTTTGACGCCAGGAACGCTGAATTCGTATGGACCGCGGTAGACGCTTGGATAATTCCCGGCGAAATTATCGTGCGGCGGAGGCGAATCGGTGATCCATTCGAGAGTTGTAGCGTCCCAGGGATTCTTCGAAGCTTTCGGGCCGCTCTTGAGGCTGTAGAAAAAATTGATCAGGAAAAAGATCTGCGCAGCAGCGGTGATGAACGCGGCGATTGTGATGAACTGGTGAATCGGCTGAAGTTTCTGCAAGTAGGCGACGGCGCTGGCATCGGCATAGCGTCGAATGCCGCCCGCGATTCCTACCCAGTGCATCGGCATGAAGATGCAGTAGGCGCCTACGAACGTGAACCAGAAATGGAGCTTACCGAGCGGCTCGTTCATCATGCGACCGAACATTTTCGGGAACCAGAAATACGTGGCCGCGAAAATACCGAAGATCGCAGCGACTCCCATCACCAGGTGGAAGTGCGCGACAACGTAGTACGTTGCGTGCAGCAGGTTATCGACTGCGGGTTGCGCGAGGAACAGGCCAGAAAGTCCGCCCGAGACGAAGAGCGAAACGAAGCCAATCGCGAACAACATCGGCGTCTTGAACTGAATCTTGCCGCCCCATAGGGTGCCGAGCCAGTTGAAAGTCTTGATGGCAGACGGTACGCCGATGGACATCGTCAGCACGGAGAACGCGAAACCTGAGTACGGGCTCATGCCGCTGACAAACATGTGATGGCCCCAAACCATGAAGCCCAAAAAGCCGATGGCGCAAATTGCCATCGCCATGGCGCGATATCCGAAAACAGGCTTCCGTGCGAACGTGGAGAGCACGTGGGACGCCACGCCCATCCCGGGCAGAATCGCGATGTAAACCTCGGGATGCCCGAAGAACCAGAATAGGTGCTGCCAGAGGAGCGGCGAACCGCCCGCGTGATTCTGTATTTGATCGTTTACGACAAGGCCAGCGGGAAGGAAAAAGCTCGTACCAGCAGAGCGGTCGAGGAGCAATAGGATACCGCCAGCGAGTAACACTCCGAATGCGAGCAAGCCGAGAATTGCGGTGACGAACCATCCCCACACCGTCAGCGGCATGCGGAAAAGGCCCATGCCTGGCGCACGCATGTCGATGGTGGTGGCGATGAAATTCAGTGCGCCCAGAAGCGATGCGAGACAGAACAGCGAGATGCTGGTGATCCACATCGTCTGGCCCCAACCTTCGCCAGGACCTGTGATTTCGCCGAGGCCGCTCAAAGGCGTGTAGCCCGTCCAACCGCTGATCGGAGCGCCGCCGGGAACGAAGAATGCCGCCAGAATCGCGACGAACGCGAGAAACGTAACCCAGAAGGACAGCATGTTGAGGCGCGGGAAGGCCATGTCAGGCGCGCCAATTTGAATCGGCAGGAAGTAGTTGCCGAACCCACCTTGCGGCGCTGTGGTGAGCACGAAGAAAACCATGATCGTGCCGTGCATGGTGACGAGCGCGAGATATTGCTCCTGCGTCATTTGCCCGCCGCTCACGAACGGCAGATGAACGTTGGGCCAGACCAGGTGGAAGCGCATCAGCACGGAAAGAACGATGCCGATCAGCACGGCCGTGAGCGCCAGCAGGAAATACTGAATGCCGATTACTTTATGGTCGACGCTGAAAATATATTTCCGGATGAAGCCCTGCGGCGCCGCCATCGCGCCATGCGCGCTATGCCCACCGTGGGCGTGCGAACTCATGCGTGGCCTCCTGAGAATTGAAAGCGAAACGTGAAGCTGTTCACCGCGCGGTCGGTTTTAAAGATCATTGTCGAGATCATTGCCCGCCAGACTTCAAGAACGCATCGTAGTCGGCGTCGGACACCACGTTCAGATAGCTGTGCATGCGTGAATGCCCCAGCCCGCACAGTTGCGTGCAGACGATTTCGTACTGGCCGATCTTTTCCGGCGTGAAGTGGATGGGAACAATCAGGCCCGGCACAGCGTCCTGCTGCAAACGCAGCTCACGAACGAAGAAATTGTGAATCACGTCCTGTGAGCCGATCATCAGTTCCACCTGGTGATTCACCGGAACGGTGAGAGTGGGAACGACGATGTCGTCTTTACCGGCTGGATCGTGCGAATCGATGCCCAGCGGATTGCCCGTCGAGGCGCTGATCTGTTTCGGATCGAGTTTGCCGAATATTCCGTCCGGTCCGGGATACCGAAAATTGAACACAAACTGATTTTCCGTCACTTCCACATGAATCGCATCAGCCGCCGGAGGAGTGAACCTCACTTCCGCCCACGCCCTGCGTCCCAGAATGCCGAGGCCGAGGAAAAGCACGATCGTTGCGGTGGTCCACACAAATTCCATCGTGTTGTTGCCACGTGAGAAATGCGCCTTTTGCCCGTGATCGCGGAAGCGGTAGACGGCGTAGGCGAGTCCAAGCTGCGAAAGTATAAAAACGGTCGCGGTTACGTACAGCGTGAGCTTATATTGTTCGTCGACGGCCCGCCCTACGGAAGTGATGGCGTCCGGCGCGCTGTAGAGATTCGCCGCGAACACATACACCGTGACGCAGACCATAATTACCTGCAGGAGCGCCAGCAAGCCTGCCGTTGCCGCCGAACCGCTTTCGCGCTTCCTGCTTCGAATTACCATTTGGTTCGTGTTTCGCATTCGCTCGGGCTCCCCGAAGCTTCGTTGGGATTAAGCGTTCGATCCAACATCTGGAAACACGTCATCATATATAAGCCCGACCGAATTTCAAGGCCGATTGTGCAGATCGTGCCAGGTATCTTCCGTCGGATAACTTCGGTCAGTTAACGTCGGGAATGCTAATATGCGCGGATCGAAACGATTCCGGGAGATGAGGGGTTCTGCCGCCCAATAGATCCGTGAGCGTGAGATCGTTGCGCCGGTCTTCCCGTCGACGCTCAGGACCCAAGACCTTGCGGGTGGCGCGTGGCCGTTTCGCTTGCGCATGAATCTTCCCGCCGAAATCCGAGCTTACGTCACCGAGCGCCGCGATTCGAAACGGGAGCGGGATTTGCTACACGCCATCCGCGCGCTGCCTCGAGCGGAGCGGCTCCAGGCCCTGGCGCCTTCGCTGGAGCTGAATGCAAGGACAACATTAGAGCTCATCGATCGCGCACAACTTCCGCAAAGTGATTACTCCGAAATCCTGAAGCGTGGTTTGCGCGAAGCCGATGCCAGTTCTGTCACGCTCTGGTTGCGTGCGACGGTTCCACACCTCGGATGGCGGAAGGTGTTCCAGATTCTTCGCAAAGCAGCAGCGCCCTGGCCGAGCGGCGGCGCATTTGCGATCTATCACTTGCCATATTGCTTTGCTGAATTTCTGCGCCTGCCTTCGCAGCTGCAACCGGAGTTCTGCCGTCTTATCGAGATGTACGACGGCCTCGCTCCGCTGCCGTTTCTGGATCGCGAAAAGCGGAAAACCATCGCGGAAACTGCACGCCGCAAGAGTGACCGCCGTACCTCACACGATTAAGACGCGGACATATTGACCTCGGGCGGAAACGCGCTGATAATTGGTGTCGCGCTGTAGGCGTGCGCGGTCGTGGCGGAACTGGCAGACGCACCAGCTTGAGGGGCTGGCGGTAGCAATACCGTGGTGGTTCGAATCCACTCGACCGCACCAAGATTCGATCGACATACATCTCGACGGGAAATAAAAAGCCCCGGAGCCTTCGCGCCGGGGCTTTTTCGTTGTCAGATCGATCGTGCGAGATTTCTACCGCGGCTCTCGTTACTTCTTGGGAGGCGGATTTTGCGCCGGAGCAGGCGCGGGCGAAGTCGGCGGCGCTTGATTCTGCGCAGGAGCAGGCTGAAGCGGAATCTGAATCGGCGTCGCAGGTGTCGTCTGCTTCGAAGCGGGCGCTTCCTTCTGCGTTTGCTCGAGAACGGATCCTGTGGTGGCAACATCGTCGGGCGTGCGCTTCACGGAAAGCGTAAGCGACGTCATCATGAAAACGATGGCGCACCAGGTGGTGGCGCGGGAAAGAAATGACGCAGCGCCGCGCGGACCAAAAGCCGTCTGGCTCCCGGCGCCGCCAAACGCGCCCGCCAAGTCAGCCGCTGAACCGCTCTGCAGCATGATGACGATCACCAGCACGAAGCACACCAGAACGTGCAGCGTGACCAGCACAAACACATAGTGCCAGCCGAGATAAATCAAGCCGACAGCAATCAGCAGTGACAATCCCCACTTAGCCCACCAAGGCATTTCCAGCTCCTAATTTCTGCGTCACGCAGATAATGTTGTCTCAATTTCCCGCGCTGGTTATAAGCAGCAGACGCGCGGCCTCAGAAGTCCACGATCGAGGCAAATGACTGCGGATCCAAACTCGCTCCGCCTACGAGCGCACCATCAATCTCCACTTGCGCCATCAATCCCGGGATGTTGTCGGGTTTCACGCTGCCGCCGTAGAGGATTCGGACTGCAGAGGCCCGCTCGGACGTAAATTGCGCGTCTGCCAGGCCGCGAATGAATCGATGCGCATCAGCTGCGATTTCAGGCGTTGCCGTGCGGCCGGTGCCAATTGCCCAACATGGCTCGTAAGCCAAAAGAATACGCGAGAACTCAGCGCCGGTCAACGCGGCGAGTCCCCCCTCAAACTGGCGCTTGAGAGTGTGGTGAGTGCGGTCGTTTTCGCGTTCGGCGAGCGATTCACCTACGCAAACGATCGGCGTCAGCCCGGCTTCGAGCGCAGCTTTCACTTTCTTGTTCACGGATTCGTCCGTCTCGCCGAAATACTGGCGGCGCTCGGAATGGCCCACGAGCACGCTGCGGCAACCGGCGTCAAGCAGCATCCCCATCGAGATTTCACCGGTGAAGGCACCCTCAGGGTGCCAGTCGGCATTTTGACCAGCGATTGTGATGGCGCTTCCCCGCGCGGCTTCAGCGGCTGTTGAAAGATCGGTGAACGGAGGCGCGATGATGATGTCGCAGTGATGCGAATTCGCGACGAGCGGTTTGAACGCGTCAAAGAACGCACGCGTCTCGCCCTGCGTCTTGTACATTTTCCAATTGCCAGCGATGACGGGACGACGCAACTAGCTCTCCTTCTGCGCGGTGCGCGGACTTACGGGCGCGTCGGTCAATGCCGCGACGCCAGGAAGTATGTCGCCTGCGAGAAATTCGAGCGAAGCGCCGCCACCGGTTGAAATGTGCGAAATCTGCGAAGCGACTCCAGCTTCTTCCACCGCCGCTACCGAATCGCCACCGCCGACAATCGACGTGGCACCCGCGCGCGTAGCAGCCGCAACCGCGCGAGCAATCCCAAGTGTTCCCTGAGCAAACGCCGGCTTCTCAAACATGCCGAGCGGACCGTTCCACACGATTGTGCGCGCTTTGGCGATTTCGTCACCGAACAGTGCGACGGTTTGCGGGCCGATGTCGAGTCCCATCCAGCCGTCAGGAGTGTTCGCGATGTCGGTCACTTTAGTTTCAGTCGACGTCGGCGATTGCGCAAGCACGTGGTCAACGGGCAGAAACAGCGGGAACTTGCGCTCGGCTGCTTCCATCATCAACTCGCGCGCAAGATCGAGCTTGTCATTTTCAACCAGCGACTTCCCTATCGGCAGTCCCTGCGCCTTCAGGAAGGTGTAGGCCATTGCGCCGCCAATCAACATTCCGTCGGCGAGTTTCATGAGATTTTGCACCACTTCAATTTTGTCGGAAACTTTCGCGCCGCCGAGCACGGAAATAAACGGGCGATCCGGATTCGAGATGGCTTTGCCGAGATACGCCAGCTCTTTTTCCATCAAGAGGCCCGCCGCAGCTTGCCGGACAAAATTCGTAATTCCCACCACGGAGGCATGCGCGCGATGCGCCGAGCCGAAAGCATCGCAAACGAAAAGGCCGTCGCACAGCGCGGCGAGCTGCGTTGAAAACGCGGGATCATTCGCTTCTTCCTCAGCATGGAAGCGCACGTTTTCGAGTAGCAGCACTTCGCCGTCGCGCAAAGATTTGGATTTCGCTTCCGCCTCAGGCCCCACGCAATCGGATACAAATGCGACCGGCTTTCCGAGAAGCTCCTGCAAGCGCGTGGCAACTGGCGCGAGGCTGTACTTCGCATCGACCTTCCCCTTGGGACGTCCAAGATGGGCAGCAAGAACCAGCCGCGCACCTCGGTTGATTGCCAGTTGCAACGTAGGGAGCGTCTCGCGAATGCGCGTGTCGTCGCCGACTTTTCCGTTATCGAGGGGGACATTGAAATCGACGCGGATGAAAGCGCGGCGGCCCTTCATGTCCAGGTCGCGAATCGAGAGTTTGTTCATTTTGCGATGGGGTAGCGCAGCTGCGGCGCCTGGATCACGCGCCGCTTCTACAGCTTCGCAGCCATAAATTTGATGAGGTCGCGGCAGCGGCTCGAGTAGCCCCACTCGTTGTCGTACCACGCGAGAACTTTCACGCAATTCGTGCCGACCACACGCGTGTAACCAGCGTCAACAATCGAAGAGTGCGGATTGCCCTTGAAGTCGATCGAGACTAACTCTTCTTCCGTATAGTCCAAGATTCCCTTCATCGGGCCTTCGGCGGCGCGCTTCATCGCAGCGTTTACCGACTCCACGGTCGCGGGCTTCTCGGTGATTACAGTCAGATCGACAACGCTGACGTTCGGCGTCGGGACGCGCATCGCATAGCCGTCGAGTTTTCCTTTCAATTCTGGAATCACGAGGTTCAATGCCTTCGCTGCGCCGGTGGAAGTAGGAATCATCGACAGTGCGGCTGCACGCGCCCGGCGAAGATCTTTGTGCGGCAGGTCGAGAAGTTTTTGATCGTTTGTGTAGGAATGAATTGTGGTCATCGTGCCGACCACGATTCCGAACGTATCCTGAATCACTTTCGCAACGGGCGCGAGGCAATTCGTGGTGCACGACGCGTTCGAAATCACATGGTGCTTCGACGAGTCATACGTCTTGTCGTTCACACCGAGCACAAACGTTCCGTCGGGATCGGTTGCAGGCGCAGAGATGATTACTTTCTTCACTGGCCCGCGAATGTGTTTGCGAGCTTCAGCGCCAGTGGTGAACAATCCAGTCGATTCCACCACGATCGAAGCGCCCACCGAAGGCCAGTCAATCTTCGCAGGATCCTTTTCACGAAATACTTTGAAGCTTTTGCCGTCGACGGAGATCGTGTCGTCCGTGTGCGTCACTTTGTTCGGAAGATTGCCTAGGATGGAATCGTATTTGAGCAGGTAGGCAAGCGTCTTCGAGTCTGTAATGTCATTCACGGCCACGATTTCGATCGAAGGATCGCCGAGCGCCGCACGAAAGATATTGCGGCCGATGCGTCCGAAACCGTTGATTCCCACTTTCACTGGCATGATTCCTCCGGGAGCTTTTATCAGTGCGGACCGGCATTGTGCACCGGAAGTTCTTTCGACGACGGGAGATGCTAGGGCGCGGGGACTAAAAAGTCAACGCGGGTCAATTGTATTCCTTCACTTTTACCACTCGATCGCCCGCGAAGGTGACAAACGTCGTCTTCGCCGGGGGAGTTCCGTAGATCCAATCTTCTGTTTGCTCGCCGTTGGGGTCGCGTTCCCGGACTTTGTGGTCGGGACGCCCGAGCGACGCCAGCACCATTTCGTGGTCCATTCCCTCGACGGCCGAATGATCTTTGATTGCCTGTTTATATTGCGGAGGCAATGATTCCAGCCAGTCGACCGCGGCCGAATGCTCCTTCGAAAAATCTAGGAAAAAGCCGAGGTCGTGCATGAGATCTTCTGCACTCATGTCTGGCACGGGCTTGCCATAATCGAGAATCAGCTCCGCACCGTAACCCGGCTGCAAACCTCCGCCCGGTGGCCCGGGAGCATTGGTCGTCGTGGTCGTGGTTGTCGTTGGCATCGTAGGGCCGCCCGACATGCCGACTTGCAAGTGGTCTCGAAGATTGAATTTCTTGTGGCCGCCTCCGTTCACCTGGATGACGATTTCCTTGGGATGGAACTCGATGCTGGTGATCTGAACGGTGTCCCCTGGACGAGCAGCGATCCCCTGAAAACGCAGCGCGGATTGGAAGCTCTTGTCGTCGATCGGCTTCCCAACCGGAACTTTGTAGCCTTTTTTACCGGCGGGCAAAGGCTTCACTACTTTTGCAAACTCTCCGGAAACGTATCGGACAATTTCCAGGCGCGATTGTGGGCGCAAGTCCGAAGGCTTGTCGGAATGCTGCTGGACGACGGATACGAAAATATCATCGGCAGGCTGAGTAACGGGGAGGCTCGGCAGAGGGCCCAAATCCGAAATAATCGGAAGCGCAGTGCGCGCGCGTGTCTCATCCGGCGCATCGGCACAGATTGCCAATACGGCAATGGCTATCACGAGAGTGGAGCGGAAGTACATTAGGTGCGCCTGCCCTCGGCCTATTTTATGACTTTTTGGCTCCCAGGTGAATAAAGATTCCTGGCGAGCAGGGAGGGTTGCAAGGTCGTTTCAGCGTCCGGCCGAAAAGTGTGCCCGTCGCCACCCCGCCTAATTAGACGCAGCGCGCGCCCTGGAGGCGTCGCTGGATTTTTCTTTCTGGTCTTCTACTTGCGCTTCGACTTGGGCATCCACCTGCGCTTGCACCTGTTGATGAACTTTATCATGAGCAAGTTGAGGCTCGAAGCAGCGCCGGCAGCGAGCTTCGTACATCCCGCCGGCGCCGACAACGATCAACTCCTCGGACGCCACGAGGCGCTGAGTATGTACTGCAGGATTTCCGCAGCGCATGCAGATCGCGAGGAGTTTGTGGATCTCTTCGGCGACAGCTAGCAGACGCGGGATGGGTTCGAATGGACGACCCATAAAGTCAGTATCGAGTCCGGCGACGATCACGCGCTTGCCGAGGTCTGCGAGCTTCACACACGCTTCGACAACCGTCTCGCCAAGAAATTGAGCTTCATCCACACCGACCACTTCTGTGCGGGCCGCGACTTTTTCCAGGATTTCGTCGCCGGTCTGGACGAGCTCGGACGCGATCTCAAGGCCGGAATGCGAGACAATTCCGTTTTTCGCGTAGCGTTGATCGATGAGCGGCTTGAAAATCTGGACGCGCTGCTTCCCAATCTCGGCCCGGCGCAGACGGCGAATTAACTCCTCGCTCTTGCCGGAGAACATCGGTCCCACGACCACTTCGATCCAACCCATATTGCCTTTAACGATGTCCACTCGCTGCCTCCCGCGGCTAGGCTAACATACCGTGTCGCTAAATATTCAGAATCCAGCTTTTCGTTCCGCGTTCGAATAAATCTCTCGATTGAAAAATGGCGCGAAAGCGTTGATCACCGCGATACGAAATGCATCCTGCCGGGTAATCAAATTTCGAGTGAGCACACCCCACGCGCCTTGAGCATCGCGAATGCCGTGGCCTCCGGCAAAAGTGTCAATCGCTTCGGAAAGCTCCACGCCATCATCGACGGCAATCTTCGCAAGAACCTCCGGCAGTTCCACGCCGCCCGATTGGCCGAAGGCTCCGCGACCTGAGGTATCAGCAACGAACGCCCAGCTCTCGAGAAAAACCCGCCGTTTGAGGCCTTCGCGGATCACGTCCAAGCCACCCTCGAGCCCGACAAAATAATTCCATATCTCATTCTGCTCACGCGCAATCCGAGCTAACGCTTCAGCGCGTTGCCGCGCCCCCGCCATCAAATCTTCTCGCGTTAATGGTGTATGACGGACGCCGCTGGGTACCTCGACTGGAACAATCTCGAAATCGATAGCGCTACCAGGTAGAGTGCCGAACTCGGAAAGCGCGGCGCGGACCGCCTCAACCTTTGGTTTGCGTGTGCTGCCGACCGCGATTTTGAGTTTCTCCATGCGATGAAGGGGCGTATCAATCTTTCCAGAGCTGCGTTTGCTTTTCTCGCGCGAATCGTGCGGTGAGAAACACTTTTAATTGGTCGATTGTGCTGAACACCTGATCGGAACATGCAAGCATCCAGCCGCTAATCTGTTCGACGGGCGAAGGCGTGACGAGATACACCGGAATTCCCTTGCGATGCGCGACTGTCAACTCTGCAGGAGTTCCGCCACTTTGAGCGCCGGAGGAATCCCAAAAACAAATCAAGTAATCGGCGCGATTCTCGATCAGGTCGAGATCGAAAGCGATAATCTTACGAACCACCCGGCGAAATCGATCGAGGTCGGTCGTCTTCCATTCTCGAAAATGTTCGCACTCTTCGTCAGAGAGATTCTTTTTTTCGTCTTCGGCGGGATCGTAGACGCGGTGCCCGAGCTGCTCGGCTAGAAATGGAGTCAGCTTGCGCCGCCATAACCTTCCGCCGTCTTGGGCAAACTCGATGGGACCACAAAGATACGCGAGCATTTGAGTTGGGCAGCGAGACTCTAGCACGGTGCGCCAAGCCCCGCAATCGAGCCCTCGCGTATCATCTGCGCTTGATTGCGACTCGAGCGCATCACTGTTTCGAGTCGGCGTAGATATTCGGTTTCTTTATTTCCATCTGCGATTGCGGCTTTTCAAGTTCGGCGAATCCGAACTTTCGATAGAGGCCATGCGCGTCGCGGGTAGCGAGACTGAAGCGGCGCAGCCCTTTCAGATCGGGATGGCTCATCACACATTCCATCAACCAAATGCCCAGTCCCTTGCCGCGATACTCTTCGAGAACGTAGACATCGCAGAGGTAGGCGTATGTCGCGCTATCGGTGACGACTCGTGCGAGGCCGATCTGATTCCGGCCATCAAAGAGTCCGAAGCACAGCGAATTTGAGAGTGACTTCTGCACGAAGTGCCGCGGAATCCCTTCCGACCAGTACGCTCGCGAGAGATATCCGTGAATCGCCTCGACGTCAAGCTTTGACGGGTTTGTAGAAATCGTGAAGCCCTGCTTTTCGTAGGATTGGAAAGTCACTCGAACCTCCGAAGCCGAACTGAATCCCCTTTTAACGAATTGCTTGGAGTGGGGCGATGAACGGCGAGGCGAACGAAATAGTGGAGCGGGATGAGGGAATCGAACCCTCGCCTCGACCTTGGCAAGGTCGCGTACTACCACTATACGAATCCCGCGAGAACGGACTGATATTTATAGCATGGCACCTAAACGCGGACAAGTTCTCGCGCAGCGCCTCGACTTCGGAATTTCCAAGAAGTCGCAGTCCGAAAGCGCTGAACGCGCCATCGGCCCTGCAAACAGGATTCGGGCTGCGGTCCTAGTCGACTTCCAGGATGCGGGTGGATTTCACCACGGGCGATTTTCTCTGCCGCTCGGCGAAACGGGTGGCGCGATCGCGGTCGATATAGACGCGAGCGAACTTTTCACCGTCTTTATAATAAATCGTGACCTGCCAATGGCGGTGCTTTCTTCGACGGTCCCGGCGCATTCGGCTGGACTTGCTCGGCTTTTTCGTTTTCGCCATAACTCCTCGTTGAAGAACTATCGCAATTCCGGAAGGCTCGCGCAAGTAACAAGTTGGGGGTTAACTTCGGCATTATGAACTGCAAATTCGATGCGACTTTACTGCGCCGCGCGCGTCCAATCCTTAGGCGAGGAGTTACGAAGATTATTACAACGCCTGCAACTTTTGAAGCGCGGCGTTCGTATTAAAAGATGCGTACCAAGAGAGTAGCTGGAATTACGGGGCTGGAGGGAGCCATGGTCACTTGCCGGGTACCAAATGTGCAAATCGAGGATCTGCGAAACCATAGTCCTGAGACGCTGGTAACACTCCGGAGGCTACTGGCATGCGGTGCAAAGGTAACACCCGACCCGAAGCGCGCTGGTTTCTATGAGATTGAGGGACGTTCGACGGTTTACTACGTGTTCGCGCCTTCGATGAATGGAAAAGTTACGCTCCTGGCCACCTGGCCGAGCGAGGAGGTTCTGGCCGAGACATACGCCGCAGCATAATTGCGGTGCCGAAGCACCACGATCAAAACGCTAAATCCACTAATTTTGAATTCAGATCGCTCAAAATTTCTTTTTTGAGTTTATACACAGCCGGGCCGTTGCTCGTTCTCGCATACACAAAACCTCCCGATTCGGACGCGATGCTCAGGGAAAGATTTCTTCCGTCCTTTCCGGTGAGAGTCACCCGAACAAGTGGCTTTTCCAGCTTCGCAAGTATGTCAGCGCCGGGATGATCGACGATCTCTTCGGCGCGAGCCGTGGTGAGGGGCGTCAGGATCTTCCACGTGGCCACCGATTTACCTTTCAAGTCAGGCGGCGCTTCGACGCTCCACTCCGGTTCGGACTTTGGAGCTATGACGATCATCCCGTTTTCATTGTGAAGTTCGATTCGGGCGATGTCGGCTACAGCCAGATGGACTAATTTCTTGTCGCGAAGATCGCTGTAGTTCACAGAAAGCTTTTTGAACAAGGCTTCGTTGACGCGAAAAATCATCGGACGCCCGGAATCCTTCGCGAAATAATCGGCGCCATCTTTTTTGCCTATCACCAGCGAATCACCTTTGCCGGCCTTATCCGTCGCAGTAAAAGTGATGAGTGGAGCTACGAGACCATACTTGCCAAGGTTGTCGGCGGACTCGCTTATGATCGCGGTCATTTTCCCTGTGGCGACTGAGTTTAGCAGCGACGTGACCCCTGTATCGTCAGCGAGATTTCCCGACGCTGGCTTCGTGAACGTCCAGCCCGCCTGATCCTTTTTCGCTTCGATCTGTCCCGAGGAATTTTTCAATGAGAACGAGGTGATGTCTCCGGGCGTCAGGTGGAGAACATCGCGATCGCGCAAGTCCTCGATCGGCAGGTCGACTTGCGTGCGCAGTGAGACGGGGAGCAGCGCTACGTCTTTCGCGTTGTCCACAATCGAGTAGACGGAAGTATTCGTGAAGTCTTTGTTGCCGAGTTTGAGAGTGTGGTGTGAACCGTCCTGCAGCTTGAATTCGATCGAAATGAGCGCGGGATCAAGACCGTACACCTTCAGCCGGTCAGGAGTGCCAGGCGCCGTCGATTCGATGCGCGCGCCGCCGATACCTTCGGCAATCGACTGCAATGCCCTTTGGTCTGCGCCCGTTTGAATTGGTTGGAGGATCTGCCATGTCCCGGTTTGCTTTTCGAAATGGATCGCTGTGTCTCCGGCGACTGACGGTCGGGCAAGAACGAGCGAGACAATCTCCGCCCCGGTGGGGAAAGTAAACGCTGATTTCGTAGTGTCTGCCGTCGATTTCTCGGCTTCCTTCTGACCGCGCTTCCAATCGAAGTAATAGACGGCGGCGCCTAATGCGATCGCGGCGAGGAGGATGAACAAGGTCGATTTTTTGATCATTGTCTTCAAGTGTTCTAGAAAAGCTCTTCGGAGTATCGAATCGGAATTCCTACCGGCGCTTCCCCCAAATATAGATTCCCGCAAAAATCACGATTCCGGGAAGGAAGAAAACGAGCCACTTTAGAGCGGTGCCTTGCGCTTCTGTCATATTCACGCGGCGATTCGCCGGCGATTTGGGCCGGATCGAAATCAAGTTCCCTTCCTGCGCGAGCCAATCGATCGTGTTGAAGAAGAGATCGCCGTTGCGGTAGCCCCCAATAGCCTGATTCGAAGCAAAATTGGAATTGCCAATCACGACGAGGCGCTCGCTCTTCTCGCCTGACTTTCGGTTTGCAGCGACGCCCAACGAGAGGGGACCAAGCGTGTCGGTCTTTGGATCGTACTTGATCTCTTTCTGTTTAAGGTTCGCCGTCGTGAAGCTTCGCGCCGAGGTCTTCAGGAGTTCCACTGCTTCCGGATCGGATTTGGATTTGTCGGCGATCGCGACAGTTCGCGCGAGCGGGAAAAACGTCATACTTCCGTCGAATCCCTTCGTAATTGGGCTCGATCCGTAGTCTGCAACGAGTGGGATCGCGGGCCCGGCACCGATCAGACGCCCCATCCCGCTGGCATCGAGCACAAAATTGTCGCCGACGCGAATATTCCAAGCGTCGAAGATTTCCCCGAGCTTCGGGTCGGTTTCGGGATCGACTTCGATGAGCACATCACCGCCCCCATCGATGTATTTCGAAAGCATCGCCACTTCTTGCGGGAAAAATGCTTGTTTCGGCCCGGCAACGACGACAACATCACAGTCCGAGGGAATGCCGTTCTCAGAAACTAGATTGACCGTTTTGACTGTGTAGATTTCTTTCTTCAGTCCATCATTCGCCGCGCTGTACCCGACTCCGGAAGTATCGCTGAGAGATTTCTCGCCATGCCCCGTTACGAAGCAAACTGTCTTTGATTTATCGCGCGTGAGCTTCAAAAGAGCCGTCGTTACGTCTTCCTCCGAGATTTGACCACGCGCGCCGGGTTCAATGCGCTGCGTGCGAGGCCCCGAAGCTGCGATTACTTCATCTGGCTGTTTCGCGCCGTACTGCGCGGCAACGTCGGGTTTCACTTGCGGGTCAACCGTCTGGAACTTCACGCGGGAACCAAGATTTGTATATTCAGACATTAAGTCGTCAAGCTGCGGATCGGGTGTTTTCGAGAAGCGGACAACGGTGACATCGTTCTTGAGTCCAGCAACGACTTTTCGCGTCTGATCGGAAAGCGTGAATAGTTTTTCGTTGGTCAGGTCAAACCGCTTGTGATGGCGAAAGCCGACAAAGTTCACAAATATGAGAATCGCGATTACAGCGATGGTCAGAATGGCGGTGTTCGTGCCGAGCTTGGACGAACGCTTCGAGAAAAAGCCGAGAATGTATGGGAATCCCAGCGCAATCGACGCGACCGCGAGTACGGCGCCACCAATCAGCAGTATCTTGCTGAACCGAAGAAGCTCACCTTGAATCGAATAGCGCAGGTAGCCCGCGATCAGCAGCGCAACCGCAAGCGTCCACAGAAATCGCGCCAGTTCTTTTCGCTCCAATTTCATCCGTTCACTTCCTCCGCTTCGTTCAAAAAAACCGCTAAGAGCGGTCTAGGCTCGGCGCCATCGCATCGATTCAAGCGAGCGCACGGTCAAAAAGATGCACAGAACTATGAAACTACCGTAGTAGATCAACGCCGACGTATCGATGATGCCGCGCGTGAAGTCATCGTAGTGGCGGATCACCGAAAGATACTGAAGCAGCTGGCCGAGAACAGTTCCCGCACCGCTCCCGCCGAAATCGAGTACCCACAAAATCAGAAACGCTCCGAACGTGAGCACGGCGGCAATGAGCTGATTTTCCGTTAGGGACGAGAGAAATGAGCCCAGCGAAAGGAGAGCGGCTCCCAAGAGCATTACGCCGAGGTAGCCCGCGAGAAGCAGCTTCCACGAAGGCATCGGATCGCTGCGAAAATACATAAACACGAGATAGCCGGCTGTCGGCAGCAGCATGATCGCGAAAAGCGACAGAGACGCAAGAAACTTGCCGAGAACAATTTGGAGATCCGTGATCGGAGACGTCATCAACAGTTCCATCGTTCCGCGTTTGCGTTCCTCCGCGTAGACGCCCATCGTGAGCATCGGCGTAAGAAACAAAATCAGGGATGACAGCAGGCCGAAGAAATTGCGCATCACGAGTCCCGGGACATCCAATTCCGGCGGCGCTCCGAACCGCATCGCCTGCATCTCCTGCTGCATCGCACCCTGAATCATCCTCTGCAGAATTACTTCGAAGAAAAATGCGCTCAGAAGGAGGAACACTCCCACGAGGACGTAGGCGACGGGTGAAACAAAATAGTGGCCCATTTCCTTGCGGTACACGGCGTAGAGGCTGCGCATCGGCTATTTTGCTCCTTGCGCGACGGCTGCGTGAGCAGCGTCGTCGGTAGTGAGCTCGAGGAAAATGTCCTCCAGGCTCAGGCTGACGCCGCGCAGCTCGAAGAGCGGCCAGCCTCTTTCGATAATTTTCGCGGCGATGGCGCTCCGAAGATCCTTTCCCTGCGCGGCCTCGATGGTCGCCGACACATGGCCATTTGAAGGTGTCGATTCCACTTCGACGCGACTGGCGCCAGGAATTTGCGAGAGCAAGTCCCGCAAAGGCTGCTCGGGAGCCTGCACTTCGACGTGAATGCGCTGTCCGCCCTTCAGTTGCGAAGTGAGATTTTGCGGCGTGTCGACGGCCGCGACCTTTCCTTTATTGATGATCACCACGCGATCGCACGTCATGCTGACTTCGGGGAGTATGTGTGTCGACAGAATAATCGTGTGATTTCCCGCGAGGTTCTTGATCAGGTGGCGAACTTCGATGATCTGTTTTGGATCCAGGCCCACAGTTGGTTCGTCGAGGATGATCACATCGGGATCGTGCACCAATGCCTGCGACAACCCCACGCGTTGTTTATATCCGCGAGAGAGACGCTTGATCAGTTCATTGCGCTTGTCAGTTATATTGGTTTTCTCGAGCGCATCGGTAACGCGCGAGGCGCGCTTCTCCGCAGGGACGCCTTTAATGCGAGCGACGAAATCGAGATAGGTTCCGACGGTCATGTCCGGATAAACCGGCGGGCTTTCTGGAAGATATCCGATGCGACGCCGCACTTCGAGCGAGTCGTTGAAAACGTCGAAGCCCGCAATGCGTGCAGTGCCCGACGTTGCCGGCATGTAACCGGTCAGGATGCGCATTGTTGTGGTCTTGCCGGCGCCGTTGGGCCCGAGAAAGCCTAAAATCTCGCCTTTATTCACTGCGAACGAAACGTGATCCACGGCCGTTGTCGAGCCAAAGACCTTCGTCAGATCCTGAACTTCAATCAAGGCACTCCTCCACGCTCAATGCACGCCTCCGTATCAGAGGGAAACCGCAGGATTGCTGACTTACAACCGAGCCGATATTTATACTAGAAATTCCCGGCAATTGACAACGGCACGCACTCTTTCTGGTTACAAGAGGCGCAAGTCAATACGATGCACCCACATCGTATGGAAGTTGCCGCAGCCGCGAAAATCAGGGCGCGGTTGACACCCAGCGGCAAGCAGCATAACGTTCGCCGCCAGAACCCACTCGACAGACGATATGACCGCTCAATCGAAAAGGGACCCACTGCTGCTCGGGCTTCTCGCGGCCGTCTTCCTTGCCGCCGCGATTGGCGTTTCGCGGCTGCTCGGCTTCACAGGAGTCTCCCCGCTCGCTTCCGAAGTTATCCGCTGGATTGGAATCGGGCTGCTGGTCGCATATGCGGCGCGCGAAAGATCGCTGACCGCTTGGATTCTTGCAGGTATGGCGGCGGGAGCCGAGATTGGTTACGACGCTCCGACCGTTGCGGTGCATTTCCAAGTGCTCGGCGCCATTTTTCTCCGGCTCATCAAAGTAATCATCGCGCCGCTACTATTCGGAACGCTCGTCGTGGGAATCGCGGGACATGCGGACATCAAGAAAGTTGGCCGCATGGGCATCAAAGCGATCGTCTACTTCGAAGTTGTATCAACGATCGCGATTTTTATCGGCCTGGCTGCGATCAACATCAGCCGCGCGGGTGTCGGAATTCAAATGCCCGCCGGCGCAATCGAAAACCCGCAGGGCCTAGTTCCGCACTCGGCTGGCGAACTAATACTCAACGCGGTCCCGGAAAATATTGCGAAATCCGTCGCGGAAGGACAGGTACTGCAGGTGGTGGTGTTCAGCATTCTTTTCGGGCTCGCGCTGGCGATGGTTCCGGAGTCGAAACGGCGGCCCCTTGTCGCGTTCGCCGAGAGCCTTTCGGAAACGATGTTCAAGTTCACGAATATTGTGATGTGGGCAGCTCCGATCGGAGTTTTCGGCTCGATTGCTTACACGGTGGGACACATGGGGCTGGGGATTCTGCTTCCACTATTGAAGCTGCTCGCGACGATGTACGTCGCGCTCGTCGCGTTCGTTTCGTTTGTTCTACTGCCGATCGCGTATCTGACGAAAGTTCCGATCGCGCGATTCGTGAAAGCCATCGGGGAGCCCGTAACGATCGCGTTCGCAACGGCGAGCTCCGAAGCGGCGTTGCCGCGTGCGATGGAGAACATGGAAGCGCTCGGTGTGCCCCGCCCAACTGTCGCCTTCGTAATGCCCACAGGTTACAGCTTTAATTTAGATGGCTCGAGCCTTTATCAGTCGCTCGCGCTGATCTTCATGGCGCAAGCCGCGGGCCTGCATTTGAGTTTCGCGCAGCAGATCGTGATGATGCTGACGCTACTCTTGAGCAGCAAGGGGACTGCAGGTGTCGCCCGGGCATCGCTTATAATCGTGCTGGCAACAGCGACGCAGTTTCATCTGCCGGTCGAGCCATTCTTTCTTCTGTTTGGAATCGATCAGCTGATGGACATGCCACGCACTGCCGTTAATGTGCTCGGAAACTGCCTCGCGACCGTGGTTGTGGCGCGTTGGGAAGGTGAGTTTCCCGCCGAGCGCACCTCGCTCAGCGCTTAGAACCGCCATTAGAACAGCAGGCGGAAACCCACCTGCGCTGCGAACGGAATCCCCACCGTTGTCCCGGGGCCAAAGAAATCGCCAAGCGCCCCAGCGGGAACGCGCAACTGACTAAGGCTTGTAATCGGAACATTGCAAGCCGGCGTCGGACAAAATGCGGTGGCGTTCGCCAGGCTATTCACAGGAACTGGAAGAGCGGAAATATCCGTAACGTAATTCGCGCCAGGATTGTTGCGATTGAAAAGATTGAAAAACTCGATGAATGGCGTCGCGGTCCACCGATCGTGAAATCTAAACGGGCGGCTCACGCGCATATCGATTTGGATGTAAGGGGTGCCGCGGAGCTGATCGAGTTTTGTTTGAACGCCGTTCACCACAGCGCGGTCGTCGGCATCGTCCCCGAACCCGTTCACGTCAACCGGAGTCGTGAGCGTGAAGGGCCGCGCGCTTTCAAACTGCGAGAGTGTGGTGATCTGGAATCCGCCCGGAACGAAGAACGTGCCAGCGACGACGAAACGGTTACGAACATCCTCCCCGGACGGTCCGTAATCTCCTTTCGCAAATGCGTCGTTTGGATTGCAAACGCCATTCACGTAGTCGAACAACTCCCCTAGGACGCACCCCCACGTGTTCGCGCTTGACAGGGTGTAATTCGCGATCAAGTTAAACCGCCGCGAAACATTTCCCTGGAGATGAAGCATCAGTCCGTTGTAGCTCGAGCGATTGTCCGAACGAAAAAGGGAGATGTCGGGCGCGTCAGAAGGCAACGTGAACCCGGAGACGTACTCGTAGCGCCGGTATCCGTGCGCCCCTTGCTCATGAACGTAGTCGGCACTTGCTGTCCACTTCGAATTAAATGCGTGTTGAACTCCGGCTGTCACGTGGATCGCATACGGCGTCTTATATCGGGGATCGATCAGCGCTCCGGCTCCGCCTGCAGGAATGCAACCGGGATCTGTCGGCACGATGCAAACTCCCGGCGCGGTGTTCACTGCCTGAAAAGCGTTCACCCAGCCGTTCTGTGCGAGATCGTTGAAGAACAGTCCAAAGCCGCCGCGGATCACAGTGTTTTGAGATTGGCCGGGCGAATAAGCAACGCCGATCCGCGGACCAAAGCCTTTTCGGTAGTCGTGCGGCGCGCCGGATACGAGCGGAATTCCCAAAGCCTGCAATGTGAGGAACGCGGTGTTTTCCAGCTGCGACCGCCCCGAAGCGCTGAAGAGTCCAAACGTCGTGTCGTATCGCAAACCGTAATTAAAGGTGAGATTCGGCAACACTCGCCAGGAGTCTTGCACGTACAGTCCGAGCCGCTGCACATTTTGCGCGAACGAGCCGTTGCTCGCGGGCGTAGCCCTGCACGAGATCCCTTGGGGAATAGGTGGCGTGCAAGTGAGGTCCGAATAAAACTGCGAAGGATTCGCAACGTAGAAGCTCGGATCATTCTGATATGTCAGCAGCGTTTCCTGCGTTCCTGTTAACGCACCGTCGAGCACCGGCTCATGAATAAAGTTCACGCCGAAGCTCACGGCATGCCGGCCGATCGGATGCTTCACATCGTATCGAAACTGATATTTTTCCTGATTGCGCAGGACCGGAAACGCAGTAATCGCCGTGATGAACTGATTGTCACCGAAAGTTTCGAAGCCGGATACGGTTTGCGAAGTGGAACTAAATGGAAAGGCCAGTGCGTAGCCTATCTGCGACGTGCGCGCCTCGGTGTGCTGCAACTCGCTCGCTTCGAATATGAACGATCCCAGCCATGTTGGACTAAAACTAAATTGATTATTGAGAAGAAAGTTCCAATAGTTCGAGTGCGAAGTGGCGCCTGTGGAAGGAAGTGCGGCTTGCTGGACGAGATCGTTATGGGTCGTGTAGTTATCAATGGCGAAGCGGAAGAACCATTGAGATTGCAAGGATTGCGCCCAGTCTACACGAGCCGTTCCGAGACGATCGCGAAACGGCACGGGAACATTCTTTGGTGTGTCGATTGAATCAAAACCAGGAATCAAGCCCATCGTGGCGAGCTGGTTGAGCGCGCCAAACTCCGACTGACTCGCGGGGCTGTATGCGATGCTCGCGTCTTCGTGAACGTATTCGAACGAAGAGAAAAACCACAACTTTCCTTTCTGAATTGGTCCGCCGAGAGTTCCCACGTAGTTCTGGCGGGAAAACGGCTGCTTGGGATCAGGCGCAGGATTTTCGATCGGGTAACGAGCATTGAGCACTGCCGCGCGTTCGTAGATAGCGCCATCTCCATGCCAATTATCGGTGCCTCGCTTGGTTGTGATCACCACAGATCCGGCGGTTGTGCGTCCTGTGTCAGCTTCCTCTTGTGTCGTTCGCACGGCGAATTCCTGGATCGCGTCCGGCGAATAATTCTGCAAAAAGCCGCCGATGTAGTCGTCTGAGTTGTCGCCACCGTCGACTGAAAGTTCCACGTTGAGTCCCGAACTGCCGCCAAACGAGACTGCAGTGATTCGAGCTTTCGTGGGATCGGACGGTTCCACCGGCTCTGTACCCGGCGTCAAATAGGCAATATTCGCAAAGCTGCGATTCGCGAGCGGAATCGTTTCCAAATTCTTCGTCGTAACAACTCCCTGAAGCACGGCGCTGGCGGTATCGATAGCCTCCGTAGTTATCGAAGAAGTCTGCTGCTGTACCGTGATGCTCTGTTGAACAGCCGCCGGTTTTAGCGTGATCGTGACATCGCGCACGGAGCTCACCTGAATCAATATCTCTGCTTCCGCTTCCGCAAATCCCTTCGCATTCACGACGACTCGATAGGGGCCGGGTGGAAGGACGTCGACGCGAAATTCGCCGCGATCATCAGCTTCTGCAGCACGCGAAAACGCGAGACCGCGGGCCTCCACCGTAATGGTGGCTGAGGGAACTCTCGCGCCGCTCGAATCCTCCACGGTGCCGCGGAGAGTCCCGGTGGGGTTCTGCCCGAGCGTGCGATGGGCCAGGAATAGCACCGCAGCAAGGAATGCGATCAGAACGGCAGGCAACGAGCCTCTCATCAGGCGCATCCACATGGCTGAATCATGCCGCGCATTATCCTTGAGGTTTGCAAAAACTATCAAGCGAAGCTTCTAACAAGCGGTCGCTTCGGTAAGAACCACTCGGAGATGTGCGTTGACACTCTACGAGCGTTTTGTTATTCAACTTGTTTCGCTTATGCTTCAGGTTTGGCGGGGAGTCCTTTCATCCCGGCGCGGGCATGCCCGAATCGCCATCCGAAAAGGTGATATGACAACTTCGAAGACGTATGCCCGAATCAGCGGCGATTCAGTGAACAAGAAGAAAATGATCGAAATAGCCCAAACGCGGCAAGCGCGACGTCGATCGCTGCGCATGTTCGCCGTCCTGGCTTGTGCTGCTGCTATTAGCGTGGCGGGATGTGGCGGGGGAAGCAGCACCAAAATCACGGTGCAAATAATCCCCGGATCAACCCAAATGATCGACACCGGTGAGTCGCTCCCTTTCATGGCGACGCTCGCTAACGACATAAACAACAAGGGTGTAACCTGGGAATTCACTGGAACGTCATGTTCCGGAGCCGGCTGCGGAACGCTAACAATGGCGACTCCTAGCAGCGTCCTCTACACTGCACCTACCGGAATCTCAGCGACTTTGTCCGTCTCGCTCAAAGCAACGTCCGTGGCCGACACCAGTGCGACAGCCACTGTCGCCATCAGCGTCGTCCTCGCGCCAACTTTTGGGACGACGCTGCCGCCAAACGGCGCGAACGGAGTTCCTTACAGTTTCGCGATTCCTGTTACCGGAGGAGTTGCTCCTTTGCTGGTCACACTGGCATCAGGGACGCTTCCAGCCGGGCTTACAATCAGTCAGGCAGGCACAATTTCCGGCAGGCCAACAGGCTCCAACACGACGAACACGTTTACGGTTCAGGTTGCCGATAGCGGAAATCCACCGGACAAGGCCATCTCGCAGCAATATGTGATAAAGATCAGCGCGCCGCCACCTCTGTCGATTACCTCGAGTGGAGCTCTACTCGGAGCCACAGTAAATTCTGCATACGCGACTTCAATTCTTCCCTCGGGGGGTGTTCCGCCTTTGACTTGGTCGATTCTTTCTGGCAAATTGCCGCCCGGGCTTACCCTGAATACGACGTCCGGTCAGATCAGCGGCACACCAACGGCTGCGGGGGTATTCAGCTTTACCCCCCAGGTTACGGACTCTGCGATTCCGTTTCAAACCGCCACTACGGCGGCACCTCTCTCAATCACAGTGGTTGCTCCTCCGCCGCTGCTCATTACCCCGAGCGTGTTGCCAGGAGGCACAGTCGCAACGCCTTACACGACCTCTGTTCAGGCAACCGGCGGAGTGCTGCCGTTCACCTGGAGCATCGTGTCGGGCCAGCTACCCGCCGGACTGAAATTGAACCCGACAACGGGCGACATCACTGGAACTCCAATTATGGTGAGCGGCTCTCCCGTGAGCTTCACACTGAAGGTACAAGACTCACAGACTACGCCAGCGACGAATACCAGGGCATTCAATATCTCGATTACAGCCGGTAGCACGAATCCCAACAACCTGATCAGCGGAGCATATGCATTTTTCTTCCACGGCTTTGACACTCAAGGCGTGGTCACGATGGACGGCGCCATCGTCACGAATGGATCGGGAACGGTCTCAGGTGGAAGTGAAGACATCAACCGCGTTTCCGGTACCACGCTGGCCGCGGTGGTGACGGGCACTTATGCGATCGGCACCGATGGCCGGGGCACGATGACACTCACGGCCACGAACGGCGTAGGACAGAAACTGACGTCCGTCTATCAATTGGTTCTCGATTCGGACGGAAACGCGCGTTTCTTCGAGAACGATGCAAGCAATACCACGCCTCCACCGCTGCCAACTTTTGGCGAAGGAATTATGAAGCCGCAAGTGGGGAGCAACTTCGCCTCCGCGAATTTCAGCGGGAATTACGCGTTTGGACTCACGGGGCAGGATCTAACCACAGCACCAGCGTCGCTGGTCGGCGTTATTCACGCGGACGGAAGCACTACGATCACTCCGGGAACACTGGACTTCAATGATGCGGGGCTTTACAGCCCTGGCCTGCCGGCATCCGGGAATTTTTCCGTTAGCAGCACGGTAGGCCGCCTGGTGACGAGTCTGATTTTTCAGATCCCATCATCCGCACAAGTAACACTGAACTTTGCGTGCTATTTCGTTTCGTCAACCGACCTGTTTGTCATCGAAATCGACACGACCGATGCGACGCATCCCAGAATCGGCGGCGAAATGATTTTGCAGGATCCCCTGACCGTGTTTGACAATACCGCGTTAAGCAACGGGAGCGTTTTGAGCGGAACAGGCGTGCACATGAACGCGAGCGCCTTCGCCGGATTGCTATCCTCCGCTTCGAATGGATCGGCGACAGTCACTTTCAATCAGAATGCGGGCGGCACAATCACTCAGGGCACCGCAATTCCGGGAAGCTATGTCATGACGCCGAATGGTCGCGTTGAATTTACGGGCTTCGGAGCGTTGGGGCCGCGATTTGCGGCAGCATACCTGACCGGCGTCAATCAGGGATTCTTGATTGGCTCGGACAATGATGCCACGGAAGGGCTGCTTGAGAATCAAGTGGGCGCTCCGTTCAACGCTACATCCATACTGGGAAGCTATGCGCTCAGTGCGCCCGCCCCTGCGGACAACCTCGTCAGCAATCTGATCGGCCAAACGTCTGGGAACGGAACCAGCTTACTGCAAGGACTGGTCGACGAGGTGAACAGCTCGGGGCAAAATCCAGCCCAATCCTTCGTCGGAAATTACCTTTTGTCGGCCTCTGGACAAGGGACGATAACAACCAATACTCCTGTGGGCGTCCCGACAAATCTTGCCTTGTACGTCGTCTCTCCGAGCAGGATCCGCATGATATCGACAGACGCTGTCGACCAACATCCACAAGTGATTTTCTTCGATCACTGATCTGGAAGCTTTCGTTCGACCAGGTAGTCCTGAGGTGTGTGATCGCGTGGCCGGGCGCGGAGCGCCCCTCCGAGATATCCCCTGGGGCGAAGCTGTTTATTTCTTTTTTTCTTTGAGATCCAGAGCGGCAGAGTTGATGCAGAAGCGAAGCCCGGTTGGCTTGGGGCCGTCTTCGAATACGTGGCCGAGATGGGCGTCGCAGCGGCTGCAAAGAACTTCCGTGCGCGTCATTCCGTGGGTCGAGTCACGCTCGAGCTGCACATTCTCTGCGGCGATCGGTTGCCAATAGCTTGGCCAGCCCGAGCCAGAATGAAACTTCGCGTCGGAACTGAATAAAGCCTGGCCGCAGCAAACGCAAACGTAAGTGCCTTCTGTGTCGGTGTCGTCGTATTCACCACTGAAAGGGGGCTCGGTTCCCTTCTGCCGGGTCACGTAGTATTGATCTTCGGTCAACTTCGACCGCCACTCCGAATCGTCTTTGTTAATTTTTTCGCTCATAGGATCGGAATTATACCGAAACTGCCAAGAATTTTCAGCGCTCTGGACGCAGAGGACAAAGACTTCGTGGCCACAGAGGGAAACCGGCGCTGTTCAGATGCGAATAGCGCCGGTTATCCGCTGCAAAGGAAAGGAATAGTCCCTTAGCCGGGTTCAGCTACTTCGCCGGGATGTAACTCAGGTCGTCGCGAAACTGAATGGTTTCGGACTCGCTGCTTTGCACCGAAGCGTCGAGTTGCTTGATGATGAGATCAGCCTCAGACGCGTTGAAGGCTTCCTTCAGCATGTCGCGGAATGGTTTAACGTTCGGATTGTCCTCGAAATCGGCCCAGTTGGCGTGCGGAATTGATAGGACGAACGTATTCCCGGGGCCGCCGTTCACAAGTTCGTACCAGTAATAGTTGAGCGGCGTTTTTGTTTTCTGAATTGCTTCGTTGATTCTCGCTACGGCGCTCCGAAACTCTGTTTCCCGATCGCTGCGTACATGGTAGGTCACGATTTCCGAAAACTTGGAGTGAGCGGTGGAGCCAAGAGGATTACTCACCTTCGGCATGTACTCGTAATAGCGAGTCACGAGCGTTTGCACATTGGTGCCAATTAGCCTCCTGTAAGTTTCGAGGTCCGCTGCGTCCGGCACGGAGGGCTTATCGAGATCCGCCCAATGCTGGCCGAGGTGGCCTACGATGTACGTTCCAGTGCTGTCACCGCTGATGGTTTCCCAGACGTAGAGCGGTTGCGTGTCTTTCTGCTGCGTGTGCCAATCTACTTTCTGCTTCCGGCCGGCTTCATATTCTTTCACTGCGCCGTTCTTCGGCGTTTGAAATTCCAATGCTGCCAAATTGCCGGGCTGGTTCTGCGCTACAACGGAAGCTGCGCCGAGCAACACTACTCCAAGGGTCGAGACAATCCGTCCAAATTTCATTCTTTTCCTCCGAGGCTGGTTCAAATGGGGGCCGAAACTGGGCGGAGAGTAGCCCCGGCGTGGCATCGTGTCAAGCGAGAGCGGGAAATTTCGGTGCCACTGGATTTCCCAGGATAAGATAGCCGTCCGTAGATGCGTGGGAGTACGAGATGCCAGCGGTCGAACCGATCTATCTGGGCGTGGACATAGGCGGCACGAAAGTGGCGGCGGGGCTGGTCACGCATCGCGGCGAAATCCTCTCGAAGGTTCGCATTCCGATGCGAAGCGACGGAGATGCTGCGGCTGGCTTACTCGCTGTCGAACGGGCGATCGATGCTGCGCTCGAATTGAAGCCCGCTGTGAACGCGACCATCTCCGGAATCGGAATTGTGAGCCCCGGACCGCTCGATCCCCGTCGGGGTATCGTCGTGAATCCCGTCAACCTTCCCTGCTGGCGTAATTTCCCGCTCGCTGATGCGATCGCAAAATCTCGCAGGCTCTCTACGCTCTTGGATAACGATGCGAACGCTGCTGCGCTCGCCGAGTCCCTCTGGGGTGCCGGCGTCGGATATTCGTCCGTATTTTACGTGACGATTGGAACGGGTATCGGCACGGGCCTTGTCCTCGACAAGCACATCTATCACGGCCGCACCGGAGCAGCGGTGGAGGGAGGGCACGTCTCGATTGATTACCATGGTCCGCTTTGCACCTGTGGAAAGAAGGGATGTATTGAAGCACTCGCAGCAGGGCCAGCTGTTGCGCGTCGAGCGCGTACAGCACTCGAAACGAGCGATGGTCGGCATTCGAAGCTGCTCGCGCTGGCAGGCGGAAATGCAGCTTCAGCGTCCTCCGAAATGGTGGCCAAAGCTTGGCGCGAGGGTGACGCGCTGGCTGCGGCGGTATTAACAGAGACCGTGGATCTGATCGCGGTGTGGCTCGGGAACATGATCGATCTATTGGAACCCGACGTAATTATTTTCGGGGGCGGAATGGGCGAACTTGTCGCCGCATGGTTTGGGCGCCTGCGCGAGCAGTTGCCGGCATGGTCGGTCAACTCGAGATGCGCCGAGACTCCAATCGTTCGCGCTCACTACGGAGCGGACTCGGGAATCGCAGGCGGCGCCGCGCTGTGTGTCTCTGCGAGCCAGATTCGATAGGCGCTGCTTCCTCTCGCCCCAATGCAGCGACTCCTCATGCTCTTCCCTCGCAGTGAACACATCCTCACGAGCGGGTTGACCGAAGGCGAGCGGTTTGTGAGTATAGACGGTAGTAAAAACTACGGGGACCCATACCATTCAGAATGGAACAAAACTTAAATTCATTTCCTCGCTTTCCTAATCTACCAGAACGTATTCGCGGACTCGAAAAGCTCGCTTATAACCTGTGGTGGAGCTGGCATCGCGCCGCTCGTGAAATGTTTCCGGCGCTGGACGTCCAGGCGTGGCGCGAGAGCGCCCACAATCCTCTTCGAATGCTCGCGATGCTTCCGCAGGAAACGATTCAGGCAGCGGCCAGGAACTCGGATTTTCTGGAACGCTATGATGCCGTAATGGACGAATTTGACGCGGAAGTCGGCACTCAAACCGGATGGTTCACAAGCGAACACGGAAAGTCCAATCCGCCGCTCGCCTATTTTTCGGCAGAGTACGCTTTCCACGAGTCGCTTCCTCTTTACGCCGGCGGCTTGGGAGTGCTTGCCGGAGATTACATCAAGGAGTGCAGCGATCTCGCTGTTTCGGTGGTCGCAATAGGTCTGATCTATTCTCGTGGATACGTTACTCAAAATCTTCGAGACGACGGTTGGCAACAGGACGAGGAGAAGAAGCTCGACCGGACATTCGACCCGATCAAGCCGGTGCTTGATTCAAGCGGTTCACAGCTCAAAGTACGAGTGCCACTGTTCGATCCGCCAGTCGACGTACTTGTGTGGCGCGCCGATATCGGTCGCGTGCCCGTCTACTTGATGGACACGGATATCGAAAGCAATCAGCCATGGGATCGCGCAATTGCCAATCGCCTCTATACGAACGATCCCGAGCAGCGCCTGCGTCAGGAAATAGTCCTAGGAATGGGTGGCATGTGCGTGCTCGAAGCGCTTGGCATCCGGCCGGCCGCAATCCACATTAATGAGGGCCACGCAGCGCTTGCGATTTTGGAGCGGCTGCGAGTTCTGGTCGATGCAGGAACCAAATTTCACGATGCCCTCGAACAGATCCGAGCAAGTTCTGTCTTTACGACGCATACACCACTACCGGCGGGGACCGACGTCTTCCCGTTTTCACTCTTCGAGAAATATTTCGCCAATTTCTACAATCGCTTTGGCGCGGATCGCGACATGCTGCTGCAACTCGGAGTAAATCCCTCGGATCCTGGCGCTGGTTTCAACATGACTGTGTTTGCGCTCCGCATGAGCAAGTTCTGCAATGCGGTGAGCAAGAAGCACGCGGAAGTTTCGCGCAAAATGTGGGCGGGCGTCTCAACGGATCAGAAGTCAGGCGAATCCTCGATCGTTGGAATCACAAATGGCGTTCACCTGCTCACCTGGATGGATCCCATCTGGCTGCAGCCCTTGCTCGACCGCTACGTGGGACCGAATTGGGTGAATGATCAGGACCGCCACGGAATCTGGGAGCGCGTAGAAAGAATCCCAGACGTGGAGCTTTGGAGGCTCCGCCGGAAATTGAAAGGTTTGCTGATTTCTGAAATTAACGATCGCGCGCGCGAGCGGTGGCAGAAAAAACGAGCACGCGCAGAAAGCGTAATCGCCTGTGGCGCGCTCCTCGATCCTGAAATCTTTACGATCGGTTTCGCGCGACGATTCACATCCTACAAGCGCCCGGATCTTTTCTTGCACGATCTCGAAAGACTCAAACGCCTGCTGACAAATCGCCTGCGCCCAGCCCAAATCATCTTCTCCGGCAAAGCGCATCCCTCAGACGTTGAAGGGGAACGGTTAATTCAGCGAATTTTTCAGCTGGCTCAGGATCCTGAATTTGGCGCGCGTGTCGCGTTTGTCGAAGGTTACGACCAACGGCTCGCCCAGCGCATGGTTCGAGGCGTAGACATCTGGCTCAACAATCCAATCCCGCCGCTTGAGGCGAGCGGAACGAGCGGAATGAAAGCCGGTGCGAACGGCGTTCCCAATCTATCCATTCTGGACGGCTGGTGGATGGAAGGCTATAACGGCAAAGATGGGTGGGCGTTTGGGGGCGGTGATATCGAAGGCGACAGAACAAACTCGGACGCAGATGCGGCATATCGCCTGCTCGAGGACGACGTGATTCCTTCGTATTACCGGCGATCCGATGATGAAATTCCCCACGACTTCGTGCAGGTGATGAAGGAGTCCATCAAGCGCGTCGCGCCGCAGTTCAGCACGCGAAGAATGGTAAAGGAGTACGTGAACCGATTTTACGTCGAGGCGCTTGGACTGGATGCCGTACGATCGGCCTGACCGTCGGCGGTGCTGCCACCGCGATTGAATCGTCCGCGATGGAATGCGAATCAGAGACTTCGATTCGCAATTAGAGAAACTGTAAGATTTGGAGACACGTCCGGGCCAATTCGTCCCAGACAAGGTTCATCGCCAAACCTCCATGGTTACCGAAGCCGCTCGGTCGGAACTCTCGCCAACCGTGCGACCTGCGCCGCACCGCTTCAGGCACTACGGTCGCATCCTTCTTTTCACCCTCGTCGTGCTACTAGCACTCTTCGGAATTTTGCGTCTGCGTTACGAACTTAAGAGCTATGCGCTTTTAACGCACTTCGTGAATCCTCAGGCAACCGGGCCGGTTCTTCGACTCGAAACGAACGAAGTAACGTCGGAAGAAGTCTCAATTTCCTCGAGTGACGAAAACGTCTCCGGTCGTTTGTATCTTCCCGCTGGTGTGGCACACCCTCACGGCATTGTGGTGCTTCCCGGTGTGCATCATCTCGGAATTGACGACCCTCGATTCATAAATTTTTCTCGCGCTCTCGCTGGCAGCGGTTTCGCCGTGCTGACTCCCACGCTAAGCGCTCTCGCGGACTATCAACTTGACGCCTCGTCGATTACTACGATCGGCGCGTCCCCTGTGTGGCTCGAGCAACGACTGGGAACTGGAAAGGTCACGGTAATCGCTCTGAGCTTTTCGGGAGGCCTCGCGCTACTGGCCGCGTGCGATCCGCGGTACACGCCACATATCCGTGCTTTAGTCTTGTTCGGAGCTTACGAAAATCTGGAACGCGTCACACGGTTTCTAGCTACAGGCCAGGAAGAATTGCCCGACGGCCGGGTGATAGTAGCGCCGGCACACGACTACGGAGCGTCTGTTTTTGTTTACGCCCATCTCGCGCAGTTTTTCGACGCTAAGGACCTTCCCGCCGCGCACGAAGCCTTGAAGTACTGGCTCTGGGAAGAGCCTCAGAACGCTCAGCCCTGGCTCGATAAATTGAGCCCGCCGGCCCGAACCATCATCGATGATTTGATGGCTCGCAGAGTCGATCTCCTGCGACCCCAGCTTCTCGATGCAATTCACGCGAACGCTGCCGAGCTGGCAGCGATTTCGCCACACGGCCACATCGCGAATCTTCAGGTGCCCGTTTACATCCTTCACGGCGCCACGGACACCGTGATTCCTCCCGCCGAAAGTCTGTGGCTTGAAAAGGAAGTTCCGCGCGACGAATTGCGCGCGATCCTGATCACTCCTGCATTCACTCACGTGGACCCGCGGAATCAGGCAAGCTGGATCGACGAACTTCGTCTCGTGGACTTCATCGCAGGAGTTCTACGGGAAGCAGACTAGATGCAAGTCGGAATCAGAGAACCGATTTGGGGAACTTCAGCGTGTAACGATGTAAACGCGTGGTGAGCCGGGTAGGACTCGAACCTACAACCCGCTGATTAAGAGTCAGCTGCTCTACCATTGAGCTACCGGCCCACGAGCCAAAAATTGTAACACGAGTGAATCGCGTTCCCTACGCTGCCGTGGAAAGCGCGAAACAGACTAATGGCGCAGTTTGGAAGCGATTTCTTTAGCCACTTGCCGTGCGCGCACCAGATCGCCGGGACCAAATGAGATCGCGGCAACTCGAGCGTGCCCGCCGCCGCCGTAAGCTTCACTCAGCGATGCCAAATTTATTTCCGGGTCCGGATCCTTCCACGGATTCGTGCCGACCGAAACTTTTGAACGAGTGGGTGACGCGCTGACCCCAACCGAATACACCGCGTTAGGAAACAGGAAGTATGGGACGAATTTGTTGTAGCCCTCGAGATCCAGATCGCTCACGTCGAAGTAAATCACGCCACCTCGTTCGTCCGCTCGTTCGCGCAGGATATCGATGGATCTGCGATGCCGTTCAAGCAGCGGGCCTAGATGTTTTTTCACAATCGGCAACTCGATCATTTCCGGAAGCGATAGCGTAGTAAGGTGAGGAATCAGCTGAGGGACGAGATCCGGCTCCGGCGCGGCTTCGATTACCAGCGCGAGTTGCATCGCAGGCTCGGCAAGTCCCACCGCCACCTCAGAAGATGCGAACTGTGCGCCATCGATGATGTCGCCCCACTTGATTAATTCAGCGAGAGGTTTGGCGTTGAACCCGAATTTCTCCGAAGCGATCGTTGCTACAAACTTCGTGCACGACTTGAAGGCCGGATCGTAAAACTTCTTCCCCGAATGGTCTTGTCGGAATTGCTCGGCATCCTCGGGTTTGAGAAATGCACTTTGATGATGGTCAAACCACCAGGTGAGCTTTGGTGAGGTCGAGTACTTGAAATCCACGACAGCGTTTTCATCTCCGTCGAATACGCCGCCCTCAAACGGATGTGAAGCTTTGTGAGTCATTCCGCGGTAGAGAAATTCCGCGTCCGGATTGATGCACTCACGGTAAAAACGGGAAAAAATCGCAGCTGACGAAGCGCCGTCAAAGCATTTATCGTGGAAGCAGACCCGAACCTTCAACGCCCTCTCCTGACTTCGGCACGCAGAACAAACTTTCCTTGCAAGGAAAGTCAATAAAGATGGACGCTCCGACTTAGGTTGTCAAGAGGTAACGGTTCTTCGGACTCGCTCCGAGCGAAGAGCGAAGGTAAACACTTTGGTTGACGAGAATCCAGTTGACTGACGACCAAATGTCTAGGATTTTCCGAAGAACTTATCGGCGAGGTCGGCAGCCACTGGAACGCGGAATTTTTCCCCTTGGTACGCCTTAATCATCAGAAGAATCCAGAGGATCAGCCCTACGAGTTGCAGGAGGCGATATAGTCCGAACCCGAGAGACATCCCACCCAACCCTCCGCTCATCAAACTGATCCCAAACAGCATCCCTACCACGATCCCGATCAGCTGCAGCCCGCCAAATGTCACGATCGATTGCCCCGCATGGAACCGTACAAACGGACGCTTGTCGATAAAATAGAAAATCAGTCCCGTAACCCAGCCCAGCACGTAGCAAAGCGCCCCCGCAACGTTTTCCGCCATTCCGCTTTGTGTGCCCGCTGTCGGAATTGCCGCACCGCCTCCAGCTTGCGGCGCACCGCAACTCGGGCAAAATCCGGCGTTGTCCGCTACTGCAGCTCCTCATTTCGTGCAATGTGGCATTAAGCCTCCTGGACTTCCCGCAAGCAACTAAACTGGCGCGAAGCTAGCAAAATATTCTCCGAGCGGCAAGAACAAATGGGATGCGCTTCCGCAGTCCTTCAGTTACCCAGCCCGCCGAGCATCGTGGTCTCGCTTACTCAGCGAGCGGTCACAGCAAATGTATCGCACCCAGTCCGGTCGGCGCGTCGATAACTTTGGGGGCAGAGGAAGTAGTGATTCCCTACCCGCCGATTGTATAATTGCTAAGCCATCCGTTGCGGAAGTGGCGAAATTGGCAGACGCGCCAGCCTTAGGAGCTGGTGGCCGAAAGGCCGTAGGGGTTCGAGTCCCTTCTTCCGCACCATTCCTTGGCTCGATGCAAGTTGACGTGCGGAATTGGATTCCCTATACTGGAATTTCGATTGTGGTCCGACTGGCCGGCCTATCCCGCCCTTTTCTTCCTCTGATATAGAACAGGCGAAAGGCAGACTGGAAACAGGTTTGACTGGTTTTATCTGTCCGGCGCCGCGATTGATCCCATATAAACCCCGAAAAAACTTTCAATGGCCGAACTAAACTGCAAGCGTGAGCTCGAGCTGGAAATTCCGGCCGACAACGTTCAAAAAGCAACTGAGAAAATCGCGCGAGATCTCGCGAAAGTAGCGCGCGTTCCCGGATTTCGTCCAGGCAAAGCGCCCGTCACTCTGATCCGCCGGCGTTTCGCCGACGATATTCAGGGCGAAGTTGTGCAATCGCTCGTCCCTGAGTATCTCGAAAAAGCGCTCGACGAAAAAAAACTCATCCCCGTCACTCGTCCTGAAGTCGACAAAGTTGAATTTAAGGAAGGCGAGCCACTTCGATTTCGAGCTGTCTTCGAAGTGCTTCCCGAATTCGAATTGGGTGAGTACAAGGGCATCGAAGTGCAAGTTGATGCGGTCGAAACAGGGGACTCCCAGGTTGATAAGACGATCGAAGAGCTGCGCGAGCGAACCGCAACATTCATTCCCGTAGAAGGCCGTGCCGCGAAAGACGGCGATTACGTATTGATCAAGCTGAAAGGCACCCCGGAAGGCGGGGGCGATCAGGTGGAAGCCGACAATATCCTTTGCCACCTGGGCGCGGAAGAAACTCTCGAGAGTTTCAATGAAAACTTGCGCGGCTCATCATCGGGCGACAGCAAGCAGTTTCGCTCGGTGTATCCCGCCGATTATCCCGACCAGAAACTCGCCGGAAAAACCTACGATTACAACGTAGACGTACAGGGCATCAAAGAAAAGAAGCTACCCGACTTGAATGACGAGTTCGCGAAAGAGGCCGTAGGCGAAGGCGGCGGAGTTGCGACGCTTGCTGAGCTCCGTGCAAAAATTCACGAAAACTTAGAGGCGCAAAAGGAACAGCAACAGCAAGGTCAGGCACGAGAGAAGATTCTCGAAGCCCTGGTGAAGCGTCATGATTTCCCGGTGCCCGAAGCGCTCGTCGAAGGCCAAATGGATGTCCGGCTTGAACGCGTCGTTCGTTCGCTTGCACAGCAGGGCGTCGACCCTCGCGCCGTGAATGTTGACTGGGTGTCGCTCCGAAAGCGTCAGCGTGACCGCGCCATAGACGATGTGAAGGCTGAGTTGTTGCTTGACAGAATTGCTACAGCAGAAAAAATCGAAGCGACGGATGAGGACGTCGAGAAAGAGATTGCAACGCTCGCGGAACGCAGTGGCGAATCGGCAACGGCGATTCGGGCTCGCTTGACAAAGCAGGGGTCGCTCGATAGGATGAAATCGAAGTTGAGAAGCGACAAAACAATCGAGTGGCTCTACAGCAATTCCCGAATCGAGACGACGGCCAAGAGTGAAAAGTAAAGCTGGTTCGGGTTCCTCAGCGCGCAAAACATACTCCAAATGAGACAAACTGACGACGCAAGTCCGCGTGCCACAACGCTCGTCCCCATGGTTGTCGAACAGACAAACCGCGGCGAGCGAGCTTATGACATCTATTCCCGGCTGCTGAAAGACCACATTATTTTCATCGGCACGCCAATTGACGATCACGTCGCTAACCTCGTGACCGCTCAACTGCTTTTCCTTGAATCCGAGGACCCTGAGAAGGACATCTCGGTGTACATCAATTCACCGGGCGGATCGATCTCGGCAGGAATGGCTATTTATGACACGATGCAATTCGTGCGGCCCGACGTGGTGACCTATTGCATTGGCCAATCGGCTTCGATTGCTGCGCTGTTACTTGTGTCAGGCACGCCGAAAAAGCGCTATGCACTGCCCAACTCTCGAGTTCTGATCCACCAACCCTGGATGTCCGGTCTTTCTGGTCAGGCCACTGACATCGACATCCACGCCCGCGAAATTCTCCGCACACGTGATTCGCTCAATAAGCTTCTCGCGTTCCATACGGGCCAGCCGCTCGAAAAGATCGAAAAGGATGTTGAGCGCGATTTCATCATGACTGCGGAACAGGCCAAGGTGTACGGAATCGTTGATGAAATCATTACCAAGCATCGCTAGGCCGGCTTTGAAGCGTTCAGCAGCATGGGCGACGTTCCAAACGGTTAGTAGTGAAGGCGATGATTGCATCCCCCGCGATTGCGTTTCCGTTTTAGAATGTATTCAAGAACTGGCGTGGGTGTGGTGATGTTCCTTGGGAGGAAGCAATTCCGGTGAAACGTTTCACACCAGAAGAGCCGCTGCGCTGTTCCTTCTGCCATAAAACGCAGGAGCAGGTGGAGAAGCTTATCAGCTCTCCCTCCGAATATCCTCGCTCCTATATTTGCAACGAGTGCGTCGGCGTTTGCCAGCAGATTCTCGAAGACGAAAAGCGCGAGCAGGCCAGCCCGGCGAATCGCCGCCTTCCCCGCCCGCCCGAGATCAAAGCCTTTCTCGACGGCTACGTAATCGGCCAGGATAAGACCAAGAAGAAGCTCGCAGTAGCGGTCTATAACCATTACAAGCGCATCTTCCTGAATCGCCAGCCTGGCGACGTGGAACTTACGAAGTCGAACATCATGTTGATCGGGCCCACCGGCACGGGCAAGACGCTTCTCGCGCAAACCTTGTCACGAATGCTGGAAGTTCCGTTCGCAATCGTCGATGCCACAACGCTCACCGAAGCAGGCTACGTCGGCGAAGACGTCGAAAACATTATCTTGAAGCTGCTGCAAGCCGCAGATGGAGACGTCCAAAAGGCCCAGCAAGGCATCATATATATCGACGAGATTGACAAAATTTCAAAGAAGGATGAAAACCCATCGATTACCCGCGACGTTTCGGGTGAAGGCGTCCAGCAGGCGCTTTTGAAGATTTTGGAAGGCACGGTCGCGAACGTTCCTCCGCAGGGGGGCCGCAAGCACCCACATCAGGAATTTACGCCGGTCGATACGACGAACATCCTGTTCATCTGTGGCGGCGCTTTCGTGGGACTCGAAAAGACCATCGAGCGTCGCGTGGGCCAGAAGTCGCTGGGCTTCCACGCTGACACGCAGCCGTCGACGGCGAACCGGCGGAACATCGAAATTCTGGAACAGGTGCAGCCCACGGATCTGATTCGCTACGGACTGATCCCGGAATTTGTGGGCCGCCTTCCTGTCGTGGGCGTTCTGAGCGATCTCGATAAGTCGGCGCTGGTGAAGATTCTCACCGAGCCGAAGAATGCGCTGGTGAAGCAGTATCAGCGGCTATTCGAGTTTGAAAACGTCCGGCTGCGGTTTACCGATGACGCGCTCGAGACCGTCGCCGACCTCGCGCTACAAAGAAAAGTGGGCGCGCGCGGCTTGCGCATGATACTCGAGGATTTGATGCTCGAAATGATGTACCACCTGCCGGCGCAGCGGAAACTCCGCGACTTCGTTGTGACTGCCGACATGGTTAAGGGCCGCGAAATAAATTGGAGCCTGCTCGAAAAAGCAGGCTAAGGACTGAGGCTAATCGACTCGATGTTCAATAAAGAAAAAGGCGACGTGAAGCGCGTTCCGATGATGCCGGTGCGGGACATGGTCATCTTCCCGGAAATGATGCACCCCTTCATCGTGGGCCGCGAGGCATCTGTGCGCGCTCTCGAAGACGCGCTCGCCGGCGACAAGAAGATTTTCCTCGTTACGCAGCACGATGCCTCGATCGACGATCCCAAGCCCGAAGAAATCTATCAGGTCGGAACACTTGCCAATATCGTCCAGAGCGTGAAGCTTCCCGACGGCAATATCAAAGTTCTCGTCGAAGGCACCGAACGCGCCAAAATCGTCCAGGTAACAAGCGAAGAAGGATTCTTCCGCGCGACCATTCGCGTCGTTCCGGTAAAAGCCGAACCGACACCGGACTTGCAGCAAGCGTCCAGTCGCGTTACCAATCTTTTCGAACAGTACGTGAAGCTCTCGCAAAGCCTCAATTACGACACGATGATCGCTGCCGTGCGCGTCGAAGATGCGGGCAAGCTCTCGGACGCGATCGCCGCGAACCTTCAGATTCCAGTCGAAGAAAAACAGGAACTCCTCGAACTCTTCGAGCCGCTCGAACGGCTGAATCGAATCGGCGACATCCTCGAAGTCGAAATTGAGAAGCTCAACGTCGATCGTTCCATCAATACGCGCGTGAAACGCCAGATGGAGCGCGCTCAAAAAGAGTACTACCTCAACGAAAAACTCAAAGCCATTCAGAAAGAACTCGGCCGTGGCGAAGCCAACGAAATCGAGCAGTTGAAAAAGAAGATCGAAACGTCCGGCATGCCCGAAGGCCCTCAGGAAAAGGCGATGCAGGAACTGAAGCGGCTCGAAATGATGCCGCCGATGTCTGCCGAATCCACTGTCTCTCGCAATTATCTCGACTGGCTGCTGGCTGTGCCATGGAAAAAACGTTCCAAGGAAATTCGCGACATCAGCCGCGCGGAAGTGATTCTTTCGGAAGACCACTACGGCCTGGAAAAAATCAAAGACCGAATTCTCGAATATCTCGCCGTTCGCCAGCTCGTGAAGAATCCGAAAGGCTCGATTCTTTGCTTCCTTGGGCCTCCAGGCGTCGGTAAAACGTCTCTCGCAATGTCCATCGGCCGCGCCACCGGACGCAAGTTCGTCCGTGTCTCGCTTGGCGGCGTCCGTGACGAAGCGGAAATTCGCGGTCATCGGCGTACTTACATCGGCGCGCTTCCCGGCCAAATCATCCAGATGATGCGCAAGGCCGGCACTGTTAACCCCGTCTTCGTTCTCGACGAAGTGGACAAAATGTCCACGGACTTCCGCGGCGACCCATCGGCTGCGCTCATGGAAGTTCTCGACCCGGAATTGAACCACTCGTTCACCGATCATTATCTCGACGTCGAATACGACCTCTCGAAGGTCATGTTCGTTTGCACTGCCAACGTGCTCCACACGATCCCGCAGCCCCTGCAAGATCGAATGGAAGTCCTGCGCATCCCCGGTTACACCGAACAGGAAAAGCACCAGATCGCGCAACGCTTCCTCGTTCCCAAGCAGCTCGAAGCGACCGGCCTCACAAAAGAAAATCTCAAGATTACCGACGAAGCGATGACGCACGTAATCCGCCATTACACGCATGAAGCGGGCGTCCGGAACCTGAATCGCGAAGTTGCGAACGTTTGCCGCAAAGTGGCGCGTAAAGTTGTCGCCGACAAGAGCTTCGCCCTCGAAGTCACTCCGTCGAACGTGAACGACTATCTCGGCATCATCAAGTATCGCGACTTCTTCGCTGAGAAGAAAAATGAAATCGGGCTCACCACCGGTCTCGCATGGACGGAAGTGGGCGGAGAAGTTCTCTCGACTGAAGCCACGCTGATGCAGGGCAAAGGCCGCCTCACGCTCACCGGAAAGCTGGGCGACGTGATGCAGGAATCCGCGCAAGCCGGCATGAGCTATGTCCGCTCGCGCAGCCATCTCTTCGGCCTTCCGAAAGATTTCTATCGCCACATCGATATCCACGTGCACGTCCCCGAGGGCGCCATCCCGAAGGACGGCCCTTCGGCCGGAATTACGCTCTGCACCTCGATCGTCAGCGCCTTGACGCAAATTCCGGTTCGATGTGATCTCGCCATGACTGGCGAAATCACGCTTCGTGGTAAGGTATTACCCATCGGCGGCGTGAAGGAAAAGCTGCTGGCCGCGCACCGCTTGGGCCTGCGTACCGTGATTCTCCCGAAAGATAATGAAAAAGATCTGGCGGATATTCCGCCGGAGATCCAAGCGCAAATGTCCATCCATTTTGTGGAGTCGATGGACGATGTCCTGCAGATCGCGCTCGAACGCCCGCTGCCGATTCACCCGCCTGTTGCTGGTGTCGATTCCAAGTTTGGCACGGATGTCTCGCAGGACAATGAATTGACCAATTGAATTCCTTCGGTTCACCCACAATCCGCTAAGCAGGGCTTGGCCCGCGACCGAAGGATTTAGATTGTCTGTACGATACCTGGACAGAGTGGCTGGTTCGAATCTGTGCCCGCCGGCAGTCCATTCACATCACAATTACAATCGCGCCTGATTTTACAGGCTTGAGAAGGAAAGAAACTCGATGAGCATTAGCCTTGCAGAACTAAAAGACAAAAACATTACCGACCTGGCGAAAATCGCCAAGGAACTCAACATTCCCGGCTCTTCCGGCATGCGCAAGCAGGAGCTGATCTTCCAGATCCTCCGCGCGCAAACTGAAAAGAACGGCCTCATCTTCTCCGAAGGCGTTCTCGAATGCCTGCCCGACGGATTCGGATTCCTTCGCGCCCCCGAATATAACTATCTCCCAGGCCCGGACGACATCTACGTCTCCCCGTCGCAGATTCGCAAGTTCGACCTCCGCACCGGCGACACCGTCTCCGGCCAGGTCCGTCCTCCGAAAGACGGCGAACGCTACTTCGCGCTGATTAAAGTCGAAGCAGTCAATTTCGAAGACCCCGAAGTCGCGCGCAACAAGATCTTTTTTGACAACCTCACACCGCTCTACCCGCAGGAGCGCATTCGCCTCGAAACAACCAAGGAAAATCTCACTGGGCGCGTCCTCGATATGCTCTGCCCCATCGGCAAAGGGCAGCGCGGCTTGATCGTTGCGCCTCCTCGGACTGGCAAAACAATGATGCTTCAGTCCATCGCCAATTCCGTCACAACGAATCATCCGGAAGTCGCTCTCATCGTGCTTCTTATCGACGAACGCCCGGAAGAAGTAACGGACATGCAGCGAACGGTGAAAGGCGAAGTCATCAGCTCCACTTTCGATGAGCCGCCCCAGCGCCACATCCAGGTCGCCGAAATGGTGCTCGAAAAGGCAAAGCGCCTCGTCGAGCACAAGCGCGACGTTGTGATCCTTCTCGATTCGCTCACTCGTCTCGGCCGCGCTTACAACGCCGTCACGCCGCCCTCCGGCAAAGTTCTTTCCGGCGGTATCGATGCCAATGCTTTGCAGCGTCCGCGACGCTTTTTCGCTGCCGCTCGAAATGTGGAAGAAGGCGGCTCGCTCACGATTATCGCAACCGCTTTGATCGACACCGGCAGCCGCATGGACGACGTGATCTTCGAAGAATTCAAAGGCACCGGCAACATGGAAATCAACCTCGATCGCCGGCTCGTGGACAAGCGCGTATTCCCGACGATCGATATCAATCGCTCCGGCACACGAAAAGACGAGCTACTGCTTCCACCGGACGAATTGAATCGCATCTGGGTGCTGCGAAAAGTGCTGAGTCCGCTTTCAACGGTAGAAGCGATGGAATTACTGCTCGGCCGCCTCTCGAAAACCAAAGCCAACGCGGAGTTTCTCTCTTCGATGTCGAGCCCGGCGTAGAATCCTGGAAGATTTAGTCCGCTCCCACGCAGTCCACCGCCACGACCCCATACAAAACGATCAGTAGGGGCACGGCATGCCGTGCCCGCTAAGGCTGCGCTCAACCGCCCGGAGGCAGGCGCTCAGTTAGGCCCCGCGTCTTTGTCGCTAGGTTTTGTCGCGGAATCAACGTTTGCCGCCGCTCAGCTAGAAAACGCGTTGGGCCGTTATGCAGTGTGTCCCGCCGTGTGACCCTCGGTTTTTCCTTTTGCGAGCATCACTACCAACCGCGCCACTTCTTCTGGTTCCATCGCCGTGCTATCAACGACCACCGCATCCGCCGCACGAATCAGCGGCGACGTGGACCGCTCCCGATCGCGCCGGTCGCGCTCGTGAATTTCTTCCAGCGTGCGCGCCATGTCGATCGCGTCACCCTTCTGCTGGTGTTCGTGATAGCGGCGCTCGGCGCGAATTTCGGGTGATGCCGTGAGAAATATTTTCAGGTCCGCGTCCGGAAACACCACGCTGCCGATGTCGCGCCCTTCCATCACCACGCCGCCCTGCTGGCCGGCTCGTCGCTGCTCGGCCACGAGCACATGTCGCACGCCGGAGACGACCGCAATTTTTGAGGCCGCCTGTGAAACTTCCGGCGTGCGGATCGCCGTCGTCACGTCTTCACCGTCGAGGAATACTTGCTGCGTCCCGTCATGCGCGCGCAAATCGATGCGGCTCTTGCTTGCGAGTGTCTCGAGCGCATCCTCAAGATCAAAAGACAATCTGCCGCGCAGCGCCTTCAGCGCCAGCGCGCGGTACATAGCGCCGGTGTCGATGTAGACGTAGCCCATCAGTTGGGCGACACGCCGCGCCAGCGTGCTCTTCCCCGAGCCGACAGGGCCATCAATCGCGATGATTAGTTTTTGGGCTAAAGTGTTCACGCTATGAGGTCAACGCGTCGAAAATCTTTGTTAGGACAGCCAAGATCACGAAAACCACCCACACAATCACGGACGTCCGCCAAATACGATATCCCCAGCCCTTCGGATAGAAATGTTGATAGCCGGCGATAATCTGTTTCCACGCGACCCCACGAACGAGCCAGGAAATTCTTTGACTGGGTGCCAGGCACGCATTTGTTTTCCTGCGCACGAAGTCTAGTGCCACACTCATCACGATAAAGCAAGCGCCGGCAGCCATTGCAAAGTTTTGCGCCAGCGAATCAAGAATATGACGGTGCATCATGGTTCAAATCCGTTTGAACGCACGCTCAATTTCGCGAAGCGAATAGCGCAGGACGACTGGACGTCCGTGCGGGCAGCTCATCGGATACTCCGTCTTAGCAAGCTCGCCGAGGAGCCACTCCATTTTCGTCGAGTCGAGCGGCGTGTTCACTTTGATCGCCGCGTGACAGGAAGTCGAAGCGGCAATTTTCGATTGTAGAGAATCGATTGAAATAGCCTGATTCTCGCGCGCTATTCCATCAAGGATTTCGAAGAGCAGCTTTTCTGCGTCGCTGCTCGCAATTCCGGCGGGCGCTGCCTGGATAGCCACTTCGCGCGCGCCCATCAGTTCGGCTTCGAAGCCATTCGCGCGCAATTCGTCACCGATCTGCTCGAACGTCACGAGCTGGCGCGGATTCAGTTCGACGATCAGCGGCACGAGCATGCGCTGCCCGCCTAGCTCGCCCTCGCGGCGCGCGCGCAGATGCTGTTCAAATAGCACCCGCTCGTGAGCCACGTGCTGGTCGATGATCCAGAGCCCCTCGCTATTCACCGCGATGATGAAACTGCTGCTGACTTGTCCGAGCGGCTTGAGGTCCGCAATCGCTTCCGGCGATGGAAGCGCGCCTCCGGATTCGGAAACGGCTTCTATCTCTTGAGCTGTGCGACCTGCGCCGGGCGATTGCGAAGGGAACGGAAAGTCCGTGCCGCCGTTCGAACCGAATTGAAGACGCTGCGGAATCGGACGGTCAGGCGGGCCCGTGAGTTCCAGTTCTTCGACTGACGCGGCGCCCGGCGCGAAGCCGATCGGAATCTCAGCACGCGGTGGCCCCGGAAATGCGCCGACGCCGGCCGCTGCGGCAGCCCTCGCAGCGTTCATTGCCGAATCACCTGTGGCCGCTCCCGCCGCAGCGAACGAGCCGCCGAGCGGAATCGGTGTGGCCGCCGCAGCTACCCGCCCGGCGGGAAATCCGGGAATTGGCCGGGCGAGCGAAAGCGCATGGCGAACCGCGTCGCGCGTGAAATCGTGAACGAATTGGGGATGCCGGAAACGCACCTCGATTTTCGCCGGATGCACATTTACATCTACTTCCTGGTACGGCAGATCGAGAAACAGCAGCACAACGGGGAATACGCCCGGCGGCACAATATTACGATAGGCCTCGCTGATCGCGTGCAGAAGCAGCCGGTCGCGTACCAGCCTGCGATTCACGAAAATGTAGGTTCCGTTGCGGTTGGAGCGTTGTATTTCAGGGCGAGAAGTGAAACCTGTCACGCGCAGTGTCGCAGCCTGCTCGTCCGCTTCGATCGCGGGCTCGGTGATAGCGCTGCGCACAGCGGATTCGGTCGCAGGAATCTCCATCAGCTCATCGAGCGCTTGCCGGCCAAAGATTTGATACACGCGCTCGGAGAGCTTTTCGACGGGCGAGCAATTCAGGATTTCCTGGGTCGGCGTCTTCAGCAAGAACTGCACTTCCGGATGAGCCAGTGCGTAGTGCGTGACGAGCGACGCGATGTGCCCAAGCTCGGTCGTCTCGGATTTCAGGAATTTTCGCCGCGCCGGAACGCAGTAGAAAATATCTGCGACGCTGATTGAAGTTCCGCTCGGGACACCCGCAGGCTTCACTCCGAGTAGTTTTCCGCCGGCAAACTCGATTCGGGTTCCCTCGTTCTCTTCTGCCGTGCGCGTCTCAAGCAGCAGCCGTGAAATCGCGGCAATCGTTGGCAGCGCCTCGCCGCGAAAACCGAGCGTTGCAATCGAAAGCAAATCGTCCGCGGTGCGCAATTTCGAAGTTGCGTGGCGCTCAAATGCCAGCAGCGCATCGTCGTGATTCATCCCGCTGCCATCGTCGATTACCCGAATCATGCGCTTCCCGCCTGATTCCACTTCAATCCGAATCGAGCGAGCCCCCGCATCGAGCGAATTCTCGAGCAGCTCCTTCACTACAGACGCGGGCCGCTCCACAACTTCACCCGCCGCGATTTTATTCGCGACATTCTCGGCGAGTATGCGGATCCGACTCATCGGGAGTTGCCGCTCCGGGGCGATGGATTTACATTTGACAATCCGCTGTCAAACAACGTGCCCGACTCCTCGTTACGGACGCGCTCTACCTCTTCTCTTTCTTCCTGTGCGAGGCTGCGCATGAAAATGCGAGTGCCGAACAGGCTGGCAATTAAAACAACCGTCACCAACGTGATGCCAAGCCACATCGGAAACGACGCCATCTGCACCATCACAAAGAAAATGAAACCGATCGAGATCCCCAGGCCGAGGAGGATTGCAAATTGAGCCCGCAAATTGAGCTTGTGCATGACCCGAGTCAGCATGAAGACGCCCGCCGTCGCAGCAATCGCGATGGAAATCAGCAACGCTAAGTGCGTCATCGTTGGGGCGCCTCTTTCCTACGTTCAAGCCAGCCACGGAGAAAATTCAGAAATCCAAAGTAACCGGCGAGGACCGCAAACAATACTGTGGTCGCAGCGAGGGCATATTCGAACCAATCAGGAGTTCCAGAACCATAAACGAGCAAAAGCACAACGAATGCCCCGTAAGCAATCACCTGACAAAGTAGCACTCGATCTCTCGGGGCCCGTCGCAGCGCCAGAACGAGCATAAGCAAGCCCCCAAACGCGAAACCCCACGACCGCGTTGGAGGAAGTATGACCAGTTCCGTCATGAAGCTTCCCCGGCTGCCTTCGGTTTCTTGATCGCGATGCCAAGATTGTCGAGCTGATCGGTGTCAACGCTCGACGGCGAATCGGCCATCAGATCCTGCGCGGCCGTTGTTTTCGGAAATGCAATCACTTCGCGAATCGATTTTTCGCCTGCCAGCAGCATCACGATGCGATCGACGCCTAACGCGATGCCGCCGTGCGGAGGCGTGCCGTACGTGAGTGCGTCGAGAAAGAATCCGAAACGTTGGCGCGCTTGCTCGTCGGAAAGACCGAGCGCTTTGAACATGCGAGCCTGCACATCCTGACGATGAATTCGAATGCTGCCGGAGCCTAGTTCGACGCCGTTGAGAACCAGATCATAGCCCTTCGAGCGGCATTCCCAAGGCGCGGTCTCGAGCTTGTCGAGATCTTCTTCGACGATCCCGGTAAACGGATGCTGCGCGCTCACCCACTGCTTTTCGCGCTCGCTCCATTCGAATAGCGCGAACCCAGTGATCCACGCGAATTCCCACTTCGAGCGATCGATCAGATTTAGCTTATCGCCGAGATAGAGACGAATGTGACCGGCGACATTGAGCGACGTGTCCGTGTGCGGAATCTGATCTTTCGCGGCCGTCGCAACAATCAAGTCGCCCGCGTTCGCCCCAAGTTTTTCGACTAGCTTTTTTAGCGTGTCGGTGCCGAGCGTTTTCTCGAGTGCCGAGCTGATTCCTTCAGCCGTGATTTTCACGGTGTAGACGCCGCGCGCTCCTGCCGACTTCGCAAATTCACCAAGCTCGTCGAGTTGTTTCCGCGACCACGCAGCTGCGCCCGGCGCGACGACTGCCTGCACGTTGCCTTCGAGATGCATCGTCGCGCGTCCCGCTTCGAAGTACTCGGTGACGTTGTGGAGCTCCATGCCGAACCGAAGATCAGGCTTGTCCGAACCGTAACGCCGCAGCGCCTCTTTGTAATCGAGATGGCGGAACGGGCCTTTCGCCTGCACTCCGGCGACAGCGCACGCGCGCTCCATCACTTTCTCGATAACGCTGAAAACGTCTTCCTGCCGGGGGAATGACATCTCGACGTCGATCTGCGTGAATTCCGGCTGGCGGTCCGCGCGCAGGTCTTCGTCGCGAAAACATTTCACGATCTGGAAGTACCGATCCGTCCCCGAGATCATCAAAATCTGTTTGAAGATTTGCGGCGATTGCGGCAACGCGTAGAACTGGCCGTGATGAATACGGCTGGGAACGAGATAGTCGCGCGCGCCTTCGGGCGTCGAGCGCGTGAGCATCGGCGTTTCGATTTCGAAGAAGCCAAGCTCATCCATTGTCTTGCGCATTTCGAGAATCACGCGGTGCCGCAGTTCGAGATTGCGATGCGGGCGCGGGCGCCGCAGATCGAGGTAACGGTAGCGCAGCCGTGTCTCTTCACTGGCATTCGCGTCATCTTCAATTTGAAAGGGCGGCGTTTTTGCGTTGTTCAATATGTGGAGGTGGGTAGCCATCACTTCCACTTCGCCCGACGGAAGCTCAGGATTCGACCTCTGCCGCCGGATCACGCGGCCTTCCACAGCGACTACGAATTCCGAGCGCAGCTCCTCCGCTTTCGCGTGCGCTTCGGGATGGAGCTCCTTGTTAAACACGATCTGCGCAATCCCCGCGCGATCGCGGAGGTCGATGAAAATCAGCTGGCCGAGATCGCGGCGACGATGGACCCAGCCCATCAAGATGACGTCTTGGTCGGCGTCTGAAGCGCGGAGGGCGCCGCAATAGTTTGTGCGTTTCAGGTTTCCGAGTGCTTCGAGCAATTTTGCCGTCCTTTTATGGTGCTATCGCAATCTTCGCTGAGGGCCATTTAGCGTATATTTGAGCTGGCTCCCACCCTTTGTTTTCAATAACTTACGATCATTTCTAATCGCGGAACCGTATATTAGAAACGCCGGTCGTCATCTGGGTCAGCGTCGCCGCTCCGATTCCAGGTATTCGAGCAATTCGGCTTCCGTCAACTTTTTTTGCTCGGCATCGGCGAGACGTTTCAAAGTGAACGTGCGGGACGCCACTTCGTCTTCGCCGAGAATCAGGGCATAGCGCGCGCCGAGTTTATCCGCTAATCCCAGGGATTTCTTGAATTTCATTTCTTCGGGAGGAAGCTCGACGGTGAGGCCTGCGTCGCGCAATTTTCGCGTGATCCACACGGCGGTGGGATACGAAGCTAACCCCATCCATGCAACGTAGACAGAAAGGCCATCGGGTGCAGGCGCGTTGCCGGTTTCTTCGATCGAGAGGATCGAGCGGTCAGTGCCGATGGCGAAGCCGATGCCTTTTGTCGGCGGACCTCCGAGAAGTTCGACGAGGCCATCGTAGCGGCCGCCGCCACACACTGCGTTCTGGGAGCCGAGACCTTCCGCAATTACCTCAAACGTGGTGCGGGTGTAGTAGTCGAGGCCGCGGACGAGCCGCCAGTTTTCTTCGTACTGGATGCCGCGCAGATTCAACTCGTCTTTGAGCTTCGCGAAGTGGGCGCGGCAATCGTCGCAGAGATGGTCGGAGATGCGGGGCAGCTTTTCGATGATGGGCTGCTCGCTCGGAACTTTGGAATCGAGGACGCGGAGTGGGTTCGTCTCGATGCGACGCTGCGAGTCGGCGCCGAGCTGGTCTTTTACCCTCTGCAGCTCCTGGCGGAGTAATTCGACATATTGCGGGCGGCAGTTCTTATCGCCGATGGAATTTATGCACAGCGTGGTGCGCGTGAGTCCGGCGCGATTGAAAAACACGAGCAACATTTCAAGGACTTCAGCGTCGATGGCGGGTGCGTCGGATTGGCCGAGTACTTCGGCACCGATTTGGTAGAACTGGCGGTAACGTCCTTTTTGTGGGCGTTCGCGGCGGAACATTGGGCCCATGTAGTAGAGCTTTGTGTTACCTGGGAGCGCTTGCATGTTGTGTTCGATGTAGGCGCGCGCGACGGAGGCGGTGGCTTCGGGGCGAAGGGTGACTGGTTCCGCCATGGCGGCAAGTCCGGAGGACCTTTCTACTCTTGCAAGCAAGTCCTCTAATTGGGCTCGCATTTCGTTATCCCTTAATCGAAGCGATTCCTTGACCTCGATGACTATCAAACCTCCATCGGATCTTTTGACGATTACGTCGGACCCACGGTCTTCGAACGAATACATCTCCTTGTTGATCGCGTCCGCCTGAAGGCCGATCGAGCGTGCGAAAAGTTCCGTCTGCTCAAAGATCGGAAGGCGGATTTCGCCAAAATTATAAGCCTCGAACACTTCGCGGGCGGTGTCCTCGAACCAGTTCCAAACTGCGGAGTTTGGCGGGAGAATGTCACGCGTTCCTTTGATAGCGCGGAAGCGATGTTGAGCTTGCTCAATAGCGCGGGCCTTCGCAAGATCGTGAGCTTCTGCCTGTTCAAGCTGGGCTCTTTTCGTATCCGCCTTTGCTTGATCGTCAAGTTCCCTTTCGCGTAGCTTGGCCAGAGCCTTTTCTTGGTCGTTTGGGTTTTCGGTCATGGACTTGTCTGCGAGCGAAGCATGCAATTATCTTACCGCAGAGCGCAAGGGGACGCAGTACTTGTGGCGACGGCCGAGATTCTTCGAGCATCCTGGCCGGATGCCCTCAGAATGACAAACGAAAAAACGAGTTACGAGTTACCAGCAACGAGTCACGGCTTCTCGGCCTTATACGTTTCCTTGTACTCGACGTAGCGCTGGGCGTAGGCATCAATGGAGTCCTGGTCGGCGTCGGTGAGGGCGCGACGGAATTTGCCGGGGTGGCCCATGAAGAGGCTGCCCGGAGGGACTTCGGTGCCTTCGGGGACGAGAGTTCCGGCAGCGACAATCGACCCGGCGCCGATTTTCGCGCCATTCAAGATGATACTGCCCATACCGATGAGGCAACGGGATTCGATCGTGCAGCCGTGGAGAACGACGCTATGACCGATAGTGACGTTGTCGCCCAGGATGAGCGGATGCGTGTCGCGCATAACGTGGAGGACCGAGCCGTCCTGAACATTTGTACGCGAGCCGATGCGGATGAAGTTCACGTCGCCGCGAATCACGACGCAGGGCCACACGCTGGAGTCGGCGGCGACAGTGACATCGCCGATGATGACGGCTTGCGGATCGATGTAGGCGCTGGCGGCGATTTGCGGGGCGCGGCCGCGGTAAGTGCGAAGCACGATTGGTTCTCCTTACGTTTACGGCGAGGAAATTAGCATACGCATCGGTGAGTGACAAGAATCGCGAGCGTTTCGACCGGCCGGAACTTTAGCTTCGACTCCATTGAGAAATAATTCAAAGGCCCACGACGAATTAAACTTCGATTCGTCGTGGCTACCGAATGCCGACGAGGTGCTTGGGGGCTTTTCGTTTCCAGGCGACGCGGAGGGCTGCTTCCAGAATGTCAGCGGGGACGTTTTTGAGGCTGACGCGGGTGGCGCCTTTTTCGCCCCAGCCGCCGGGAACTGGAGAGAATATCTCTGGAGCGTCTGCGATCATCCCGGCTTGCTGATCGGGTGTTAGGAGGAGGACGCCGAAGCCTTGGTGTTCGAGTGCGAGAGTGGCGAAGATTTTTCCAGCGATGCGAAAGTCGGCATTGCTGAAGTGAGAGCCTTCGGTGGCTTCGGGAAGCGACAGGGCGATTCGGCGGAAGGTTTTGGGTGTCATCTAGCTTTGTCGGGTATCCAGTGAAGTAAGGACAAGGCCCACGACGAGAAAAACGCTCGGCGTGGCTATCCAATCGAATTCAAATACGCCCGCCTGCCCTTCGCACAGCTCAGGCTGAAAAGGCGGCCGCTACAACGTCAAAAGAGCCGGCAGGATGCCGCGGCGGTACGAACTGCAATGCGCCGTTACAAAATCTGGACGACTGGCGATGTGGCGCTTGCGTTTACTGAGTCGACGCGCGCGATTACGTTGCGCGCCACGGCGTAGATGCTTTTGCCGCCCGGGGCGTCTTCGCCCATCGATGCGACGGGCTTGCCACTATCGCCGCCGATGCGGATTTGCGGATCGATCTCGATTTCGCCGAGAAACGGGACGCCGAAGATTTGGGCCATGCGGCGGCCTTCGCCGTGGCCGAAGACGTCAATGCGGCCTGCACAATGGGGGCAATTGAAATAGCTCATATTTTCGACGACGCCAAGAATTTCGACGTGAACCTGACGAAACATTTCGACGGCTTTGCGAACGTCAGCGAGCGAGACGATCGAGGGCGTGGTGACGACCACCGTTCCCGTAATTGCGACGCTTTGAATGAGTGTGAGCTGGACGTCACCCGTACCGGG